>OFHA01000203.1_pt1 | contig 53965 bp, 40 predicted proteins | sample 1521891 | NCBI WGS metagenome assembly OFHA01 (sample SAMEA3504089, study PRJEB24116) | mouse gut metagenome | biome: mouse gut; feature: mouse-associated habitat; material: faeces | place: Denmark | collected 2011
ATCACCCATCAGCGCGCCGCCAACATCCAGCTTCCCTCTCTCATTCGCCGGCAGGATAACCTGAGGCACCAGCGCATATCCCTTGACATTTCCCTTAGAATCCGCCGTCACGGTCAGCCCCTTCCCCGGACCTTCGCCGCGTATCTGCAGTGTCAGGATATCCTGATCCCCCTTCATCATGCTTCCCATCATAGCGCCCGCCGTCAGAAGCCGCCCCAGCGCCGCCGTCATGACCGGGCTCGTATTGTGGGCGCTGCGCGCCATCTCCACCGTCTCTCTCGTCGTCGCCGCAAATACCCGAAGCTGTGTATTCGCCGCCGTTCCTCTCACCATGTAATCTCTCATAACAATCAGCACCGCCTTTACTACCCTAACTCTTTGAGTATTCCCTTTTTTGATATACCGCGTTTCCTGAACCGAGTCCTCCATCTCAGAATCGCATTCCACGATAACCGAAACCTCCTTCTCCGATCAATCCACACAAGCTTCATCTTGCCGGAAGAAACATTTATCCGGTAAGTAATATCAACCGCCGTATCCTCCTCCGCATCCAAAACCCATATCGTGTCCATTCCCTCCATTTTCCCGACGCTCGCCGTACAGTGCAGATCGGACTACTGTACCTGCTCACAATTCATGATGCTGCATGTGTTGGAAGCGCTCTCTATCTTCGCATCATCGTCATAGATCGAAAGCATCGGATTTACCCCGCATCCGGCTATCGCTATCATACAAACCACTGTCAACACTGCCCCGAATCATTTTGCCGTCTTCATATTCCCCGCTCGAGTCTTTCCTCTATCATATTCGGCCGCTTCCCTTCCTATCTCACATCGGACACTTTCCGCATTCTTTGGCTATCACATATACCCGCTCGCTTTCCTCTCTGACTTCCCCATGGGTATCCGCATCAAGCGCCTTCACAAACAAAAGTCCCGCCTCATCTAAAAATCCCTTCATCTGCTCCAATGTATAGCCCTTTTGATAATGCGTCTCCGCAAATTTCTCAAAATATTCCGCAGGATGCCTTTTCACAAAAATTGTCAGGTCATACTCATTGATCCGGCTTTCCCCGTCATAATAGTTTTCCCAGATAAAACTGCAGTCCTCCCGGTTCTCCGCGATCGTCGCATCTCCGATGACCTGCTCATATTTATATACCGTATTAAAATCAAACAGGAAAATACCACCCGGATAAAGATAATTATTTACCAGAGAAAAGACCTTCACCATATCCTTCTCTTCCAGAATATAGTTCAGGCTGTCACAGATGCTGCAGACCGCACCCACCGTGCCATACAGTTCAAGTTCCCGCATATCCTGCAATAAATACAGGATATCACTGCCGCTCCTCTCCCGCTTCCGCAGTGCAATCTCCAGCATCTCCTCAGAATTGTCCACGCCGATCATATCAAAGCCGGCGCGGTACATCAGCTCCGTCAAAGTTCCCGTACCGCAGCCCAGATCCAATACGGTATTTCTCTCTGCCGCAAGATTTTCCGCCCGCAGCTTCGCTTCCATGCCCTTCGCCGCAACCTGCTGTGCACACTCCCCGCCGCCTATGACTCTGTCTCCCACGCCATATTCCCGCAGTACGGATATCAGAAACCGCGCCCACTCTTCATAGGGCACATCGTCCATCAATTCATCGTACACTTCAGCAAAACCGGTATAGCTGTCACTCACTACTCGTCTACTCCTTTGTCACGAAAACATCGCCCCCAGCGCACCGAATACGCCCATACTTGCCACACCCATAATGATACCGGCAAGCAGCACACCCAGCATTACCGCCGTCACGCTTGACTTAAAGTCCATATCCAGAATACTTGCCGCCAGTGTTCCCGTCCATGCACCGGTTCCCGGCAGAGGAATCCCCACAAACAAAAGCAGTGCAATAAACAGCCCTTTTCCCGCTTTTTCCTGCAGTTTCCTTCCACCCTTTTCTCCCTTTTCCAGACACCAGCTGAAAAATCTGCCGATAATGGGTTTATCAGCCCCCCACTCCAGCACCTTTCTGGCAAACAGGTAAATAAACGGCACCGGCACCATATTTCCGATTACCGCCACAATATAGGATGACAGAATCGGCAGCCCAAGCCCCTGAGATACCGGAATCGCTCCTCTCAATTCAATCAGAGGAACCATAGAAATCACAAATACCCATGCATACTTTTTAAACATATAACTTTATCCTTTCACACTTCTTTTATTTTTTGTATTCATATATACTTTTCTCCAGATACTCCCGCAGTACGAAAAGCATCTGATCCATCTCCTCATCCGTCCCGATCGTAATCCGCAGATAGTTTTCGATTCTGGGCTTTGCAAAATAACGAACATATACGCCCTTCTCCTTCAACGCCTCAAAAATCTCCTTTGCAGGCACCTTTTCATGGGCGGCAAAAACAAAATTAGTCCTGCTGTCCGCAAAAGTAAAACCAAGCCTGCCCAGTTCCTGTTTTACCCGTTCCCTTGTCCTTATGATCTTATCACAAATCTCCCTGAAATATGCGTCATCCCTCACCGCCGCAGCCCCCGCCGCAAGGGCAGGACGGTTCATCGGATAAGAGTTAAAGGAAAACCTGCCATCCAGCAGATATCCGATCAGCTTTTCATTCCCCAACGCAAAGCCGATCCGCATCCCCGCCATTGCCCTTGACTTGGAAAAAGTCTGCACCACCAGCAGATTCTCATACCGCTCAAGCAACGGCAGCGCGCTCTCCGCTCCGAAATCCACATATGCCTCATCCACAATAACAACCACGTCTCTGTTTGCCGAGATGATCTTCTCCACCTCCGAAAGAGGCAGCGCAACGCCTGTGGGCGCATTGGGATTGGCTATCACAATCCCGCCGCATTCCCTGCCGATATAATCCTTTGGCAGAATCCGAAAAGTCTCATCCAACGGAATCCGCTGAAAAGGAATCCGAAACAGATCCGCCCACACATCATAAAAAGAATACGTGATATCCGGAAACAGAATCGGTTTTTCCTTATTGAAAAAAGTAAGAAACGCCAGCGCCAGCACATCATCCGAACCCACGCCCACAAAAACCTGCTTTTCCGACAGGCCATAGTACGCCGCCAGCGCCTCCACCAACTCTCCCGATTCCGGATCAGGATAAAGCCTCATCCGTTCATAACACAGTCCTTCCAGCGCCTTCTTTACGCCCGGCGCGGGGGGATACGGATTCTCGTTCGTATTCAGTTTAATAATCCCCGCCCGCTTCGGCTGCTCCCCCGGCACATAGGGCACCACTTTTCTAACACCGTCTTCCCAGCTCATCTGATTTCTCCTGTTCCCGTACCTGAAATGAAGCCGTGCGCCGGCAGGCCTTCAGCCCTTCCTCCGCCAGCTCTCCGCCGCATTTTTTGTCTAAAACGCTCTCCGTCTCATACAGCGCATTGTAAAACCACATCGCCGCCTCGGGCAGATCTCCCTGCTCTCTGTAAAAACAGCCCAGTTCATAGCATATCTCCGCCGGGATCTCCTCATCGGAAGCAGCCGCCCTCATCGCGTACTTATAAAACTCCGCCACATCCCCGGAAAGCCTGCAGGCACGCACCACCACACAAAAAGCTTCCATCTGTTCCCCGGGCGTGCGCCCCTCTTCCTCGATAACCGTCTTAAAATAATCCCGCGCTCTTCTGACTTCCTCCCCGGAGCCGGAAATAAAGAGTTCTCTGGCATACAGCCCGCAAAGCTTTTTGTCCAGATACGCCCCGGTTTTCACCATCTTCTCAAAAGCGGCAATATCCCTTCCCGTATGCAGCGCTTCCGGCAGATGCGTAATGACGATATCGCTGTCATAAACTATCGGCTCAAGCCGGACGGCCTCATGGATCGGATATTCCCAGACAAACTCCCGCAGCCGTCTGTAAAGTTTCGGGCGGTACTCCTCGTCAAAATTATAGATCGTGGAAAACTGAAGCTGATTGCCGTACTTCATCTGCACGATCTCTATCTCCGGCAGGAGCGTCTGTTTCAGATCCCAAAAACGCTGCCTGTTCTCGGCGTCTATCACCTCATCCGCATCCGCCGCGTAAATGTACTCCTTTGTACATTTTGAGAACGCAAAATTACGGGCAGCCGAAAAGTCCCCCGTCCAAACAAAATCATATACATTTTTCGTATAGTCTGCGGCAATCTCCTTTGTTCGGTCCGTGGAACCGGTATCTACTATGATAATCTCATCCACCAGATCCGCGGCCGAATCGAGACATCTCTTTAAAATCCGCTCTTCATCCTTTACGATCATGCAAAGACTGATCGTTATCATTTAATCTTCCTCATCGTCCACAACTGCCGCCGCTGTCCCTGTCACGGAAGCAACCACGGAAATCACAACCGCAATGATCACAACCAGCAGCCCGCCTGCCAACAATAAAAATCCTTCGCTCATTTCCATCACCTTTCTTCACCGGCATTTGCCGGCATCTTATGATATTGTATTACTACTCTTCAAACTTTACAACATTTTATGTTAATTCGCAATACTTATTGTATTCTCGGCAAAAAAGAGCTCAACCCGTCACCTTCTTCTGCCACATGCCATCCATCACGCCATCCTCGATCAGATCAGAGAGAAAATCCGCCCGATGCGCCCAGGTATGAGCCTTTTTCGCCATCTCATACCCTATATCCGCCATCCGCTGCATCCTCTCTTCATCCGAAAGGAGCTCCTTTACCCGCTCCGGCATCTGTTCTATATCTTCCAGACTGTATAAAATACAGTTTTCTCCGTCCCTCAAAATCTCCCGCAGATAGATACTGTCATCGCTTAAAAGCACCGCCCCGTTCAGCAGCGTATTAAATACCCGATCATGGGCGCCGTCCTTAAACCAGGGCATCACATTCAGGGATATCTTCGCCCCGGATATTTTCTGCAGGCATACTTCCGAATTTACCCCCTGCCCGTCAATGATATTTTCCGGATGCTTACAGGGCAGCTCGTCCCAGCCTCCTCCGTAAACCTCCACCTTCAGTCCCGCGTCCGCCAGTACCTGCACCGCCTTCCCGCGGATATAGGAACGGGCATACAGATCCAGAAAGATCAGGTTTCCCATCGTCTCCTTCAGTTCCTCTTTCGTTACCTCAGGAATTTCCCTGCGGATATGTTCCTCCGCCACATCTTCCAGAGTACGCTCCGGATGTGCCAGAAGTTCCTGCAGAATCCCCCTGTAGAAGGCCTCATATTCCTCCCCCAGCCTGTTGATATACTTGTCAAATCTGCAGAGCGGCGAATAATTTCCGGTGAATACAATATCCGTCTTCCGCTCCCTTATCGGCAGATACCCCTTTGGGCGATACTCCGTCCCCGCCAGCGGCAGAAAAGGAATCCTCAGTTTTTCAGGAAAATATTTCTGCATATAGAGATCATGCTTCCTGTCAATGCTGATATGCACATACCGTTTCGGCGCCACATCCAGAAACCGATGGTAGTAAAAAGGATGGTCCACCACGATATTATAACAGGTACACTCGATCGCGTCCCAGAACCACTCGCCGTCCTGCCAGAAAATATCCCCCGGCGTGATCCCATGGAAATTAAAGCAGACAAGCGCCGTATTACCCTGTTCCACAAACCGCATCAGCCCCGTCAGGCTCTCCCCGGTTTTCGACAGATTAAACGTATATACCTCATGTCCCAGCCTCTGAAACTCTTCCCTCATCCGGTAGGTAAAATACTGCTGGGTTTCGATCTCCCCGTCAAACATGACAATCTTTTTCATGGTATCCCTCCCTGTATCCGCACTACTACATTATAACAAAGAGCTTTCCCCGTAACAAGAAAAAAGGTGTAAAATCTTACTTTTTCACAAGACTTTACACCTTTTTTCTCTTATTCCCGCATCCCGTCAGACTCTCTTAGACGAATGCCGGAAGCAGTAAGAAACCCTTCCTCTCTATCTGTTTCTCTTTCCTCTCAGCATGTGCCTCAGTATTTTAACCCGTTCACTTCGGAAAATGCAGCACCACCTTAAACAGATCTCCGTCCACCACTATTTCCAGCTTCCCGCACATCAGTTCCATCAGGCTCCCCGCGATGGAAAGCCCAAGCCCGCTGCCGTCGGTATGCCTTGAAGCATCCCCCCTGACAAACCGCTCCATCAGCGCGTCCCCGGAAATATTCAGCTCATACCGGGAGATATTTTTAAAGGAAATCACTGCCTCTTTTTCTCTGTCGTCCAGATCGATATACACCCTTGTATCCGGCTGCGCGTACTTGCAGATATTCTGAACCAGGTTCTCCACCACCCGCCACAGGTGTCTTCCGTCGGCATTCACAAATACTTCCGCCTCCGGCTTATGCATCACCACACGAAGCCCCGCCGCCGTGATCTTTTCCTCAAACTCACCCAAAGTCTGTGTCAGAAACACCCCCAGTTCCAGCTTTTCAAGCTGTACCGGCATGCTGCCCGTGGAAGCCTTGGACGCCTCAATCAGATCCTCCGTCAGCTTTTTCAGCCTCGCGCTCTGGCGCGCCAGCACCTCCAGATATTCTTTCGCTCTCTCATTGTCGATCTCTTCCTTCTGCAGCAGATCCACATAGCTGATAATAGATGTCAGCGGCGTTTTGATATCATGGGACACATTGGTGATCAGCTCCGTCCGGAAATGCTCGCTCTGCATACGTTTCTCCACCGCCAGGGAGATACCGTCATGGATAGAATTAAGCGCGTCCCCATGCTTTTTAAACTCCCAGAACATTTTTTCCGTATTCATCTTTTCCTGCAGATCTCCGTCCGCCAGTTTCCTCGCGCCCTCTTTCAGCTTATTTGCCTGCACGATGCCAAGCATGATCAGCACCAGCGTTGCAGCCCTGTACATAAGCCATATCACCACTTCCGCCCCCGGCGCATAAGCCGTTACCAAAATCCCAAACCATTCCAGAAAACTGATGCCCCCCAGAATAACGATCGCTTTCCACAAAAGAGACAAATTCTCCTGGAAAAACCGCACCACCTTTTTCACAAACCTGCCGACCTTCCTGCAGATCCATGCAAGACACCTATAGATCAGCATGCTGCGCCACCATTTGCCCAGCTTAAAACGTATCACAAAATCAACCAGCCAGATAAAGCTTATCAGATAGCATCCGGCGCCGCAGGCAATCATCAGTGCAAGATTCCAGGGACTCAGACTATAATAGCTGCTCTCCAAAGCTATCGCTGTCAGGACACAGCCAATCAGACAAATCAGGGCAGTCTCCACATCCAACGGTATCTTCTGCCAGAATCCCGGTTTTATCGCATCCACCCAGCATGGCTCGTTTTCCGCAGACTCCTCTTCCTCCTCTGTTTCATTCCATGCAAAGTCCTCTCCGTCTATTGCCGCATCGTCCGTCCTGTTTTCATCAGCCGCATCGTCCTGTGCCCGCAATACAGCATTTTTCCTCGCCGCTGTGCCCCTTTGAATGCCTGCACCGGCCATATCATAGCTTCCCTTATGTCCTGCCATGATCAGCACAAGCACGGTAGATACCACCCATAAAATCAACGAGACAGCCAGCGCCGCGATGGCGCCATAGCGCCATGCAAAGGCATAATTCAGCACAAACGTAATCTGTTCAAATAAATCCCCTTCCAGGAAATTATTCCTGATACCCGTTCTCAAAAGCGGCTCACGCACCTGGGATACCACCCAGTAGCGTTCTGTCCTCTCTTCCTTCGCTTCTGCAACCTCTTCCGTATCCTCCGTGGCTCTGACTCTCAAAACCTCACTTCCGTCATTGTAGGAATAGAAGCGCTCCGCAATGGGCTTTCCGCGAAACTCTCCTGTCTCCGTATTTTCATCCTCCACAAAACGGATATCCGTATGGTCAAGTTCCACACCATCCAATGTAATTGTGTTCCAGGTTTCCCAGGATTTTCCTGCAAAATCGTCAAACGCGTTAAATGTAAGATAATAATCCTTCACCACACAATCTTCCCGGTTCAGATTATAGTAAGTGCCCTGTCCTGAGTCAAATTTAAACTGCATCTTCATGTCGCTGTTTCCGACAAACAGTCCCACTTCATCCACCCGGTAATATTCCTCTTCCGTCTCGTAATAGAATATACCATCGGACACGTTATAGTAATAACCGATGATCGGTATTGCCTCCTCTGTCGCGTAGCTCTCATATTCCTCCGCATACACCTCATCATATATGTCGGCATACCCGAACAGGCGACAGTCCCAGCTATAGTGAGTCCCTCTGCCGATTTCAAACTCCGTGACTCTGACTTCCCCTTTCTCTATCGCATCCACCTCAGGCATTGTCTCAAAATTATAGTATTCATAACTCGCAGGATCAGATAACTTTTTTATCTCGCGGATATCCGTGATCCCGTCCACCCCCAGATCCTCATCTTTTATGATGCCATAGCGGAAATTTGTCTTATTCAGTTCCTCCTGCATCAGGGGCGACTCCCTGTTCGCCATCGCCATCACCGCATATATTTCGCTGTATCTATCGTAATGCCTCTCCAGACATTCCTCTTTTGTATCATTGTATGCCCCAAGGCTCCCGATCAGGATGACTGCCACCCCGCTGAAAAACACAACCGCCGCCGTCAGAAAAGACAGAACCGTCAAAGCGGCCTTCAATCCTCTATTGCTCTTCCATTTATTTTTATTCATGTCATACTCCTTAGCGCCTGCCGCGCAATTTATTTTTCCCATGTCGCCGTATCTTCATTACCCGCACAGCCGGACATCTGCACCTGCAAAACTTCACTGCACGCACTGCCGGCATCCGCGCCTGCAAACCTCCACTACATGCTGTCTGTCAGGCAGAAAATACTTTCCTCTTCCAAATACAATCCTCCCTGCCCGCCGCTGCGTTCTAGCGCCGCTCTCCGGGCGCCTCCAGCTTATAGCCGTGCCCCCAGACCACCTTCAGATAGCGCGGTTCCGCCGGATTGATTTCCAGTTTCTCCCTGAGGTGCCTGATATGTACCGCCACCGTATTTTCCGTGCCGTAGGGATTATCCTTCCATACTTCGCTGTATATTTTCGCCGGTGAAAAAACCTCTCCCGGATGCTGCATAAATAACTTTAAAATATCAAATTCAGTTGGTGTCAGAGGCACTTTCTCTCCATCCAGCATAACCTCTTTTGCCTTATCGTCCAGTTCAATCCCGCCAATCGAAAGATTTTCCGGCTTCGGCAGGCTGCCGCCCAACATCATATACCTGCGGAGCTGGGATTTCACTCTGGCGAGCAGTTCCACCGGCTGAAAAGGCTTTGTCACATAATCGTCCGCACCCACGGTAAGCCCCAGCACTTTATCCGCATCCTCGCCCTTTGCCGTCAGCATAATGATCGGCACATTGGATATTTCACGGATCTTCGCCATCGCCGTGATCCCGTCCATCTCCGGCATCATAATATCCAGAAGGACAAGGTGCACCTCCTCCTTCTCCACAGCCGCCACCGCCTCTTTGCCGTTTTCCGCCGTCAAAACCGTGTATCCCTCACCGCCCAGATAAATCTGCAGCGCCGAAACGATATCCTTCTCATCATCACATACCAGTATGTTTGCCATGCTCAAATCCCCTTATCTTTCCTGTCATTTCCCCTGCCCGCAGCGCCCTTTTCGCACAAAAAAGGTTCCGCTGCAATGTGTATATCAATGCTTGGTACCATTCATTGTATATACACATTGTAGCGGAACTTTTATGAATAATAAACGGGGGAAATTATTAAAAATTGTTTAAGATGATATTTCCCTGATTTTCGTGCGTTTTATTTTTCGCTTTATTTTTACAGTTTCCGGCTATACAACTGCCTCCACTATTATCTTATCCCCCATCCTGACTTCTTTTACTCCTGTTTCTTTCTTCTTATTAAAATTAAAGCTGAGCATATATCCTTCCCCGATACGATAATAGTCAAGATAATCCAATAGCTGCTCTTCTCCACGTTCATTGTACTCATTGCCATGCCATATTTTAAGTTCTACAATAAACTGTTCCCCCCTGTAGTCCACGATCACATCCGTCCGCCTCGCATCTCTTGTCTGTGCTTCCAGATAATAGTTTCCCACACCATTTATAATAGGTTTCAGATAAAGCAGAAAGAACTTTCTTCCGTATGCCTCAATAAATTTCTCATCATTTTTGCCGTAAATATCCGTAAAATGCACTACAAATTTCTCAAGGACCAGCCTCATATCTAAATGTCCGTTTCGGATAAACTGATTTTTATCACGCTGTCCGTATTGAAACGCTTCACTTCTGATAGATTCCTCTGAAATAAATTCAACAGATACATCTCAAAAATACGGTTTGCTATTGCCACACGTCCATTTTCCTCTTTTAAAAATCCAAACATCATACCCATATTTATAGATTTTTCAGCAGGGCTGAAAGATATCTGCTGACCCTGATACAAAATCCGCTCCAGCGTTTCCCTCAGATCGCTGAAATGATCAAGCTGTTTTACCATGCTGTCAAACAATGGAACCGATATCTCCGACAAAATACGTTTAACCGCTTCCGCAACGCCCTCTTTTGTCCAGGGTTCTATATTCTGATACCTGTTATCTTCCTCCATTTCCTCATCCAGAAACTTACAGATTGCCGATACCAGATACGGATACCCGGAAGTATACCCATATATATTTTCTGCGATTTCCTGCACATTCATCCCGGTACGGTTATCTTCCTCATATTCCTGAAGCATGGAAGAAATCTCTGCCGCGGAAAAACTCATCGTAAGATTGTATTTCGCCGCAATATTCCACGGACTGTTATATTTATGCTCACTGTCCGGCCGGAGTTTCAATTTCAGATTCTTAATATCATACACTCCTGCAAGAATAACCGAATGAAAGATCGGCTTATTCTCCCGGTCAAGATAATACCCTCTAAGCAGTGCAAGAAAATCCAGAAACACCTGATAATTACTCGCACTGTCCACTTCATCGATCATCAGCACGATCGGTCCCGGCGCACGCTCGCAGACCAGACTCAGCCTGTCAAACATCTCCCGCATCGTAAGATTCCCAGCCTCCTTCAAAAAACAGGTAAGCGGTTTCAGTACCTCTTCCTCATCTTCCGTCTTTCCATTATATCTGTAGGCTTTCATCAGCACTTCTGCAAACGCTCTGGAAAAAACAGCCTCGTCCTGAAATTCTGCTGTCCCGATCTCCTGAAAATCCATCGATAATACGATATAGTCCGGCCGCAAATACCCCGCCAGCGCCTTCAGTGTTGTCGTTTTCCGTACTGTCTGCCCCGGTTTATCACAAAATAACTGCCTCTTTCTATATAACGGCTGCGGATCTTTTTCAGTCTTTCATCCAGCCGCACCATATAATGTATCTGAGGCCTGCACACGCCCTCCGTATTAAAATACCGTCTCATTTTCCCTCCATGCCGCATATATACATTAAATCAAAATTCCTGTTTCAGATAGCCTCATTCTAACATTGTATTTGAAGCATGTAAAGAAATTACCCCGATATATTTTATCCCCCTATCTCCCTCTCAAAATATTTCCCGATTCTCACGGTAAACGCCAGCACATCCCGCTTCATCTCCTCCGGAAATGCCGACAACACAGGCGCCGTCTCAAAATTCAGCACATTTTTATAGTGTATATTCTTTAGTCCTCTGATAAATCCGTCCCAGTCCGTCGAAACTTTATTCTCCCGCGTCTTTGTAAATGTAAAGGGAATCTGATGCAGATCCATGATCCCGTCATTATCATGAATATGCAGTACCTTCATCCTGTGCCCCAGCCTTGTTATAAACGCCTCCATATCCAGCCCCGTCAGATTGGCGTGCCCTGTATCAAAACAAAATCCAAGCACCTCCGCCCGATATTTTTCATTGATCCGGTCAATACGCTCCGCCGCCTTTTCCGCATCACAGCAGGGCCCCTCCACAAGATGTCCCCCCACACCATCATACAGATTTTCAATACAGATCGTTATGCCCGTCTCCTTTGCATAAGGCGCAATGGAATCAATAAACTTCTCCGTCTGTGCCCACTCCTTTTCTTCTGAACCAAGAAAACGCGCCAGCTTAAACCCGTGAATCACAATATACGGGCATTCCAGATACGCGCACAACGCCATACTTTTAGGCCCCACTTCCTGCCACAGATAATCGTTCAGTTCTCTGCTGCCTGTAGGAACATAAACCGGATAGGGCATATGCATCTGCTGTATCTGAATACCTGCCGCCTGCGCCCCCTTTTTATGCGGCGCAAAAAAGGCTTCCAGTTCCTGCACGGAACGATCAAAAAACATATTCAGTTCCGACTGGTAAATATTCGTATTTTTTAGATAATCATTTAAAGAAAAATCGGCACAGGAAAATCCCGCCTGTGCCAGCATCACAAATCCTTCTTCCGGATATGTATCATATACTACATTTTTTGTCTGTACGCTCAATGGAAGCATTTCTCAATCCCCTTTATTTCGATTCTGCCCACTTTCTTTCCCGGTTCCATCTCCCCGGACTTCATCAACTTCTGTCCTCCAGCCTGCCGAAATAAAAAGACGGCATATATTCATCGTTAAAAAATTCTATCGGATTGGCAACGCCCATCTTTCTAAGCTGCTCTTCTATCTCCCGATAATAAATATTGCAGATAAAGATCGCGCAATTCTCCGGCAGATCTCTCAGGCTTTCCGGATCTTTCACCATAAGCCCGCAAAACTCGCTTCCCCAGATCGCGCTGTTATTATCACAGGTAAACAGCGGCGGATATTTCTCCCCGTAACACTTCATATAATTCCGGCACATATTGCCCGCACCGAACAATACTCTGACGGGATATTTCCGCAGAAGGTTCTCTATCTCGATCTGCCACTCGAAATAATCCGCCACCGATTTTGCTATCCTGACCAGTTCCGGGCGTAGGATCGGGGAAAAGGATGCAGCCGTATCCCGAAAATCAATGATCAGTTCTCCGTCAAACCTTGTCTCACGCAACCCCCGGATCAGGTTCAGCCAGTCCGTCTGCGGCACTCCTCCCACGGCACAGGTAAAGGGCAGCAGAGAACTCTCGCCCGCGCCATTGCAGTCCCGCAGAATCACCGCCCTGATTCTTTTTCCCAGAGCCAGCGCGAAATCATACATATTCTGCCCGCAGAGATTACAGGCGCCTACATCCATGCAAAAACCAAAACGCTCTTCGCCCGCTTCCTTATTTAAGGCATCTACCCACCCGGCTGCTTCTCTGCCGTCCGAGCAGATTCCCCGCACCAGATGACCATTGATATCTCTGCACTGGTTTTCGAGAAGGATCATTACATTATTCTCCTTTGCCTCCTCTGCCAATTCCAGATAATACTTTCTGTTTGCTTCCCATAATTGCTCCGTCAAAATTCCGGCAAAAAGCGGCCGGATAATCAAATAGCTTCCCTTACTCCTTCCGCATATTTTAATACTCTCTTTTGCCAGTTTCTTAACCAGTTCGTTCAAATCGCTCCGCTTTGTGCCTCTTTTTAGATACGGCGCTGCTGCTCCGGAAAAGCACAGCTTTTTTTCCATCCCCTGACGCAATACCGCTTTCATGCTGTTATACAACTCTTCCGGATGCTCAGAAACCGATATTGCATCCTTTTTCCGCTTTTTGCCGGGTTTTCCCAGATTTTCAAGTTCTCCCGGCGGGCAGAACATTGACAGATCCAATATCATGTTTTGAAATCCGGCTTTCGCAATATCCATAATCCCCTGTCCCGGACGTTCGGGAACAACTATCCCGGAGAGTTCGCAGCTAATATTCAATCTTATACCCTCCTATATGATACTCCATTTTCATTCAAAACTATTCTCCCGCTGTTCCATCATGTTTAATAATTCCCATATCTGTCGGAAAATCCATATAATCTTTATACTCAAACCTTAATAATGCTTCCATATTCTTAGGCGCCCAAAATTCTGTATCCTCATATTTAACTTTCCTGAGCGGAAAAATATCTTTTGTCGGAATCCAACTGTTAACATTTCTCATTCCAACTCCCGGATATCCTCCCAGGCAATCTATTCCTGCAAACAGGTTCTCTGTTATTTCTCTGCTGATCATTGGATTACTTTTGTATTTCTTTCTTATAAAATCTACTTTTTTGTAATCTTCAGCTATCTTTTTTACCTCTTCATTAACATTCTCCACCCATTTCATATGATCCTTAATATCATATTCATTGCTATAAAAATCAAATGGCCAGATATCCAACACAAAATATTGGCAGTCACCTGCAGTTTTAACCACCTGAATACCATCCGGCCGATATTTTAAAACATATTGATTCGGATATAATTGCGGAAGCTCCTTATCCTTAATAATATTTCCGGAAGAATCAGCCCAGATCTCCCCAAATCCTTTTACGATTCCACATCTTCCATCCGCAAACTGCAACAGCTTCTCCCAATCACTCCTGATCAATCCGAAATCAATATCATCATCCCATGGAACAAATCCCTGATGCCTGAGAGCACCTATCAAATTGCCAAATGCCAGAAAAGGGGTGAGTTCCAATTCATCTGTAAATTTCCAAAATTCTATTGCACGTTTTAATATTCTAAACTGTCTTGCTCTTAAGGCTCCCATTGCCGGTTTCAGCGTTGTAATATCGGCATGACGTTTTAAATATTGAAGTTGCTGCTGCGTTCTGTCCAATAAATATTTATAGCAATTTTTATACAAGCCATCCAGTTTATCTTTGTTCCGGAATCGTTCCATCAGTTCATCTGCTGTTTCGGATTGTTCCCTCAAGATATCATAAATCAGATAATTTTCCATACCCGCTTTATAGCACTGTTCGCATATTTCCATCCAAAATTTTTTCCCCATACACACAATGATAATACATTCATGCTGCATTCTGACAAGTTCATTAAAACATATTATTTTCTTTCCATTCAGCCACTTTTCCTCACCCTTTTTAACAGCGTTATCACAAAAACAGAAAATATTTTCCCCTCCAAAAAATGAATATGCTTTTTTTCCTAAGCCTCCTGTTCCAAATAAAATAAGTTTCAAACCAGTTCCCCCCTCTCGTTATCTATCATCCCTTCCATATACATTACACCAGTTTCTTATTTATCAATACCTTCAACTGACTGGAACTTGTACTCTCTGTATAAGGGAAAAAGACCATTTCTGCACCATGTCTTTCCAGATATTCTTTCTCTTTCAGCCACCCTGGATCATTGACATAATCACTGCCCGAAAACTGACAGTCAAAGTGATACAGCTTATAAGCATCCCGCGTTCCGCCATAATATAACGGAATCTCCACAACTTCATCTACATAACGGCAGGCCCGCACCATTTCAACCCGTTCCACATATGGAATAAATGGCTCCACCTTCTTAAATCTGCGAACCCCCTCATCCGAAACAATCCCTACAATCAAGTATTCGCATTGCTCCTTTGCCCTTTTAAACATATTTAAATGTCCAACATGAAAAAGATCAAATACACCGGCAATGTACCCCGTATGGTATTTCTTTGAAGCACTTCCCCGCTCCGTCTGTCCCTGTATAATCGGTTTCCGCTTCCTCGGATAATCTTTGCCAGAATCATAGACACTGTACTCTCTCACTCCCATATTTTCCAACTGCCTCATAACCGACAGATAATTTTTAATACAGATCAGCACTTTATATTCTCCGTTCTGCAACTCCCTGAGTAATTCCGGCGACTGAATTGTAATCTCCTCCATCTTCTCTCCCCATTTTTCCTGATTGTTATCAATAATCGCATAAACAGGATAATCCTGCCCATATAGAGCAAGAAATTTTTTCGTAAAATTACCAGATCCGAACAGAATCAGTTTCCGTGTATCTGCTTGTTGAAAAATATCAATAAAAAGCTTCTGATAATCATCCGCAGAGTAATTCATTCTTTGACGATTCGCATGAAGGACATCTCCATTACACCTGCATGTCATGTGATACTTGCCAAGTTCCTTCTCTTTCCGAAGTTTTTTCAGAAACTCACTCTCCATTTTTCTCCACCGGCTCAGATTTTCAATAAGTCCATATCGCTCAAATAATGCATTTATCGGTAAAATCTTTTCAAACTCTGTGTTACCGGCATAAAATGTAGCAATCATTCTGGTGATAATCATATTGGCCGGATAATTTTCTTCACAGAATTCCTGATCATAGAATACAAAAGTCCCATCTATATAAAAGCTGTTCAGGGGAACCATATCCAGATATCCTCTGCGCAATATGACCCCCTCACCGTCTCCTTTATCTGGCTCTGTAATATCTGACGACCGTAGTATCAAATCACGAAAATGATCCATTTTCCGCAAAAACTGATCCACATCCGTCTGTAAGAGCCTCTTTAGGTACAACTGACCTACTTCCGCACTAATGTACGGCATAACACAAACTTTTCCCTGCATTTTAGTCTCTACCACAGATATCCCATGTTCTGCCAAATCCCGCCTGTGTTCTGCCAGTTTTTCAAGCCTCTTCTGCCCCTCTGCATAGGCCGCCTTTTTCTCTACAATGCCGGAACTGTGTATGATCGTATAGAGCGCATTCTCTCTGCCTCTTTCAAGAGAACATGTAACATGAAGTATATCACATGCCTTATCTTCCGGTGCACATTCAATCAGATATGCATTCGCCATGGTATGAAACATTCCATTTTCTGTCAGTCCCTGATAAAGCGAAGCCTCCTCCAAAAATATAGTATCCGGATAATTATAAGTTGGAAACAGCCTGTTTGATAAGTCCTCATTCGGCAAATAATCCTCTGCATAAATAAGGCTCGGATTCTGCAGATCTGACAAAACCGAAAAAAAACGGAAAGATTTCCATTTAGCATCTCTAAGCATCTGCTGCCATTCCTGCCGGCTGTAACACCTTCCCAGAAATTCATCCTCTCTCTTAGAATATGCTCTGCGATAACCTTCCACTCCATCAAAGTTTCTTCCCGTATATGGATCTCTGTCTCCGCAAAAATAACGGATGCCCAGACGGTTATTCACCCCAAGAATCAATCTGCCGTCTTCCTTCAAAAGCTTATGCCAGCCACATAGAATCTGCTCCGGATTTTGATAATATTCTAAATCTTCGATACAAATAAGATAATCAAAAACACCTTTATACTCCTGCTGCCACTCTTCATCGCAGGACTGCTCACAGGATACGCAGCTTAACATAACCGGCAATTCTTCAAACATCTCCGATATCGCATCCTGTATGTTTTTGATATAAAGGATTTTACTGCCATTCTCAAAATGATACCATTGCAGCAATCCCTTTTTAATCCCCTTTACCAGGTCCTTTTCTGTTTCCATTTTTTATTCCTGTTCTGCTTTAAACTTTTTTGAAGATATTTCAATTACCTTCATAATGTCGTATTTCCAATATGCTTTGATAACCCTGCATCTCCCGGAAATTCCCAGATATCTTTATAATCATATTTTAAATATTCTTCCGGATCATTAGGTACCCAGAAGTATTCTCCTTCAAATAAAATTTCTTTCAGGGGAAACACCACCTTTTTTGAAATCCAACTGCCCCTGTGATATTGATTGCTAAGCAACATACTTACATTATCTATTCCAAAATAAATACTGTCACTTTCCTCTGCCGTATTATACTTATTGGTCATACGTGCCGCTTCCATATATCTTGCTTTTTCTTCAAAAGAAGGAGCCATTAAAAAATCATGCCATACTTCTGCCGCAAAATTTTTAAGTTCCGTCAGCGAATAACCTTCCTTATAATATTCCAGCGAGAAAATATCGAATCCCGAATGAGGTTCCATACAATACTTATTTATAGTAATTTGATTTATGGAATCAACCCAAAAATAATCTTCCAATCCTGGCGTTATATATTTTTCTACAGCTCTCCTCTGCTCAAAAAACTCCTTTTTCGTATAGATATGCTTTTGACAATATTCCTTTAATTGGTCATACTCTTTTCTGATCAGTGAAAAATCCATATCATCATCCCATGGAATAAAGCCATTATGTCTGACATATCCCAACAGGCTACCCCAGTCCAGCATTGGCTTTATTCCCAAACCACTTATACCCTTCCAGAATTCAGCCGCAACTTTTACCGAATTTATCTGCCTTTCCCTGAACGCCCCTGATGCCGGGTACATATGTTGTATATCTGCATGCCGTTTAAAATATGTAACCTGATCCTCCAACATTTCTATCTTTCTCAGATATAATTTTTTTCTTATTTTCAACCGGTTTTCCAAACTCTCTATATAGTTTAAAGCATATTCCCGTTCCTGAAATAATTCAGCAGGAAATCTATAAATCAGATAATCTGAAATATTATTTTTCTCACATTGTTCTGCGATTTTATATGCTGTCTGAAATTCAAAAGCTGCAATCATGATAATAGAATTGCTAAACTTTTCTTTCAATTCCTCAAAAGATATTATTTTTTTCCCATATCGTCTGGTTCCGATTTTTGAAGGATCATTATCACAAAAACAACTTACATTTTCGCCCCCCAAAAAATCAAGTGCACGTTTTCCATAATCCCCGCTGCCAAAAATAATCATCTTGCCTTCTTCAATACACATAAATCATATCCTCTTTAATACCTATATGCTGCAATTGTTTTGCAATATCTTTGGCATACAGTTTACTTGCTACAATATATAACGCTTCCGGATATCTCCTGACTGCATCTTCCGGCGGCAATACCTCATATCCCCCGACCACAGTATTCCACAGTTCCCGCTTATTATCAGCCATACAATAAATGCGCTCCGCTAAAGAATACAAATATCCCAATACAGTCCTACCATAAGCTCCGCATCCAAAGATAACTATTTTATATTCTTTTAATCGCCGATAAAGATTCTCACGACGTTTCTGCTGTTCCTGCAATTTTTCAAACCGGCTTTCTATTTCCTCCTGAAATTCTTCCCGCGATTTTTCCAGCAAAATTTTAACACTGCCGGAGGAATCCATGATATCCTTCTGCTCTAAAAATGTTCTGTCAGTCTCCAACTCCTGATAACAGCGTTTTAAAAGCGCCTCTCTGGCTTCTCCATCAAATCGAATCAGATTTCCGCAAAAATCATTATATTTCCATGTGTAAAAATGGCGCCAAATATTCCTGTCCTCCATATTTCTTTTTTGCAGTTCCTCCTTTAAAAAGTCAAATTCATCCGCTATAACAACCGCTTTCTTCGGATCATGTACAGAAGAAAACGGATTATCCGCCCGATAACAATATACCGGAACATCTAAATGATAGCTTGTCCCTGCAAACGCACTGGTCAAAAAACGAAATGACATATCCTGAAAAGACGCCCCTGGCGATTCATTCATCCGGATCTTTTTATCTGTCAAAAAATCTCTTCTAAAAATACCCGTCCAATAACGCAAAATCTGCCGCATATCTTCCGGATGGCTCCCGCTTTCCAACAGATGATTATAATCCTGTTCGGGATACATCTTCACCGGTACTTCATATCGTCTGCCCTCTGTCTCCCATACTTCGAGATAATCCGCATTGACAAAGTCAGGTTTATATCTCTCCGCAATCACATACAAACGCTCCAGCATGTCCGGCAGATACATATCATCGGATTCCAACACAGAAATATACTCCCCGTACGCCTGACGGATTCCCTCATTTACTTTATGTCCATAACTGGTATTCGGATCATTGAAAATACGTATCCTCTTATCCTTCTTTGCATATTCTTTTAATATTTGGGGAGAATTGTCTATACTGCCGCCATCCATACACAATATCTCAATATCAGAAAATGTCTGTGTCAAGACGCTGTCCAGGCATTCACAAAGATATTTTTCCGCATTATGTATTGTAACGATCACTGAAATTATAATCTGCTTTTTATTACTTCCATTCATGATTCTACCATCCTATGCAAATCTTTCACCCAATAGCCGCATATCTGTTCCCACCGTATAACAACAAATCTGCCTTTCCGGAATTCCCAATTCTATAAGCTGTTTCTTTATTTTTTCTGAATGTCCCTTATTCGCAATAATAAAGCAGGCTTCCGGATATAACCAAACAGCATTATCGGGACTTAAAACCGTAATCCCCTGAATTTTTTTTCCATACAGATTCCTGGAATTATCACAATATCCGGCAACATTACATATTTTATTTTGGATCAACACCGCATGTATGAATCTCCCCAACTGTCCGCACCCAAAAATAATGACTTCTCTTCCTTTTACGAACTCCGTTATACAGGCTGTCTGCTTCTTCTTTTTCATATATAACGCCCGATATTTATCAAACAAACCATGACTGCCTGTTAAAAATAATCTCAAATCTTCTATTTTATCATCCGGACATAAGTCTAATTCTATTTTTCTTTCGACTATTGAATTTCCCAGCTTTTCTCTGATCTTACTGATATAAATTTCTGCATCTTTCCAGAATTCTCCTGATGTACTCATCGCATAGTATCTGTCTATAGTATGTAAAAAGAACTTTTTATAAAACGCTCTTTTCCACTTCTCAGATGCATTTTGGATAAACCGCTCCGCCCATATATATTCATTCCATATAAATTCAAAACCTTTGGGATTATAACCGGATGCGGCCACATTATCCTGTCTGTACTCGTAAAACGCTTCCTCCAGATATACGGCATTACGGGCTTTCATCTGCGTCTGCAAAAGACCTCCCAAATCCTGAAAAGCAGCTCCCGGAGATTCATGAAGTCTGATATTTTTTATAAACTCCTGTTTATAAATGCCATACCACAAAAAATTGTCTTTTGTCAGCAAATCCGGTCTATCCTCAGGAACTAAACATAGTTTTCCTCCTGAATATTCTTCTTTGTCTAACTGCATCAGAGGTCTGTAATATATAAAGTTATCTGTTATCGTATAAAAAAGCTTTGCCGTACCTTTCACATAGTCCGCACCGGAATTACCTGCATTCTCATACAACACTTTATACATATCAGGCGCAATCCTGTCATCGGCATCTACAATCGCTATATACTCCCCCCTGGCCAGTGAAATTCCCAGATTGACTTGATAACCATAACTTTTTCGATCAGAAGAAATCAGCCGGATTCTCTTGTCTTTCTCCATCAATTCCTTAACTATGTCAATTGTTCCATCCAATGAGCCGGCATCTATTACCAGTATCTCTAAATCTTCCAACGACTGTTTTATTATACTATTCAAACAATTCAATATATATAATTCCATATTTAGACATGGAATTATAACTGATATTTGGGGCATAAAAATCATTTATCTTCTTTCTTTTATCAAACTATACAAAAACTCTTCCTGCTATCAATCCACTTTTCGCAGACTAATCAACACTACTATTCTGAAAACTTAACTTACTTCTTTTTCCGAAACCAACATTATGAGTTCATCTACCGGCAACATATTGTCAAACACATATATTTTATTCTCAGTGACTCCCAGTTCACTCAGACATTCCCGCAACTCAATTGAAGCATTTTTGTTTACAATAATAAAATCATTTTCCTTATACTTTTGTACAGCCTCCTGTACACTTAACAAAACATATTTATTCCAAATCTGTCCCTGGCATACTATATTGCTATCAGCCACCGCCTCTATATATTTCTCATTTAGTGCATCCTGCAAAAAAATCATTCTTTCAGCTAACCGCCCTGCACTTACTAAAACAAATTTCTTCCCTTCTCCAATCATCTGAAGTAAATATCTGATTTTATAAACCAACTCTCTCTTAGCTGTAATATAGTTTGTCAACACTTCCTGGCTCTTTAAAAACTCTAACGCAGCCCTCTGTGATTCATCCAAACAGTGATTATATTCATCATTTTTCTTAAATTCTTCCACTTCCTGCTGAATCTCCATGCGAAATCTTTCTCCTTCCTCTTCCGAAAGTCTCTGAAGATTCCAAAAATAAATTCCCGGCTTTTGCATCCACACCAAAGTTTCCAGATTTCCAAAATATTTTTTTCTTTTTATCAATTCCTGTACAACATACTCAAATTCATCAATAACACATCGCCATTTAGAATTTGATTTCACCGATGAATTTATATTATCTATGCGGTAAAAATAATACTTCTCCTCTGTATAGATACAGGCATCTGCCAATAATCCTGCCAATAAAGAAAAACTCAAATCCTGATAAGAAGCTCCAGGTGTCTCATTCAGTTTTATTCCTTCTCTCAGCAAGAATTCCCTTCTATATATACCAGACCATATATGATTCAAATCCAGAATGCCCTTTTTTCTATCATCTTCCAAACAGATAAAATCATTAAATATTTTTTTCAACCGACTTCGATTAAATGCTGAGAAAATCTTTCGGCCATTTACCTCCGCAAACTGAACATATCCACCTTTTATATAATCGGGCCTCTGATTTTTTAATGCATAATTATATAAAGTTTCATACATAGAAACATCTATATAATCATCTGTTTCAACAATGCCTATATATTCCCCTTTTGCCACACTGATTCCGATATTTAATTGATATCCATAACTCTTCTTTTCTGATTTTATAATTCGAATTCTGGAATCTTTTAACGCAAATTCTTCCAAAATTTCCAACGTACCATCCGTAGAACCTGCGTCAACACACAAAATTTCTATTTCTCGCAGTTTCTGATTCAATACACTTTCTAAACATTCCCGCATATATTTTGCAACATTTAACGATGGCATAATAACCGATATACATATCTTTTCTTTCTCATAATAGCCCATATTTTTTATTCAAACCTCAAAACTATTCCCTCAAAAGCAACTGTTTTGGCTCCTGAGAGCAGGCCAGAACAATATCCTGCTCACACACTCCATTTCCAATCAGATAATTCTTGATAGACTGCGCCACTTCTTCGCTCTCTATTGCAACAATAATCTTATCATATTTTAAATTTTCAATCTCTTCAATAGCACTTACATCATAACATTTATATTTTTGATAATTCTTATCTACCCAAAGAACTAATTCACAGTAGGGAATCTGTAAAAGTTGATGGTAATATGTTTTTCCCAGTCTTCCGGCCCCATATAAAACAATTCTTTGATTCTTTTCTATTTTATCAAACGGAAATAAATGGCCTATTTCTTCATAATCATTTCCATACGCTTTTTTTCTTAAATTTACCGAATACATATAAAACTGTTCTATTTGCTTAGCCAACTCTGGAATTTCACAAAAATAATCACTTAAATGTTTGTACACAATATACAATTTATGAAAGAAATCTTTATCCTGAAAATATGGACGACATTCACCTGCTTCTCTGTGCCTGTGATAATAAAATGATACATACTTAACTTCCATGAAATGGGCTTTATAAACTATTGGATAAATAATTGCAGAATCTTCTCCATAATAAAAATTTTGTTCTTTTAATAAGGAATATGACTCAACCAATAAATCTTTTTTTATAATCTTAGTACATAATGATGGCTCCAGGCCAAAACGCTTGTCCTTTTCCTGCCAAATCATCCGGGGAATAATTTCCCGCTGTATATCTGCTTTGTTATACTTTCTTTCTGCAAACATAGAATACTCTGCCTTTGACGGTTTCCTGTTCTCAAAATATCTGGTTATCCCAAAACAAATAATATCAATTCCTTCCTGCATGGAATCCAAAGCATGAATATACGATTCTTTCTCTATAAAATCATCTGAATCCACAAATGTAATATATGGAGAACTGCTTAATTCAACGCCTTTTTTTCTGGCTCCTACCAATCCTGTATTTTCCTGATGAAAAACTTTTACCCGTGAATCTGCTTCTGCGTATTCATCACAGATCATCGTACTCCTGTCTGTTGATCCATCGTCTACTAAAATCACTTCTATCTCACAAAGTGTCTGGTTTAATATACTATCTATACACTGCTTAAGATATTTTTCCATGTTATATATTGGTACTACCACCGATAGAATCATTTTCAATCTCCTTAATCTTTTTACAACATATCGCACTTCGTTTACACATAATTTACCGTTACATGGAAATTTCACAGTTTCTAAGGCATAAAACTAAGCAATTTTTTATAATATTCAATATATTCATCTGCCACCCTATCCATCGTAAAATTTTTTGAATATTTGATAATATACCCCCTATCCCATTCTATGTCATACCACTCCTTCATTGCATTCGCAAGTCCTTTATCAGATCGTTCCTTTGCAAAACACACCACCCTTTTATCATCCAAATCCTCTGCACATTCAGAATCCTTAAACATGATTATCGGCAGTCCATAAGCAATTGCTTCTAATGCCGCAATACTGAGTCCTTCTGCATAACTTGCCATAATCAATCCATCTGCCACTGAATAATAATGTTTCATTTCCGCATTGCTAACTGCTCCTACATAAATCAGATTTCCCTGCAATCCCATATTAATAATGCTCTTTTGCAGTTCGCCATCCATACTATCTTTTCCACAAAAAATAACCTTCACATTTTCCTGTATATAGGAAGGCAATAGTTGAAACGCCTTTACGATCTGACATTGATTTTTTCTGTAATTAAGAGTTCCTACACATAGCAACACTTTCTTATGCTCTAAATCGTATTTCTCCTGCAGGCCACCGCTTTCTCTTTGCACAAGAAAATCTGTGCCATTTCTTATAACAAATATATTTTCAGACGGAATGTGGGGAAAATCATATAAAATCTTTCTTTTCATACCTGTGCTGACTGCTATCACTTTAATGTCCGGAATATGATAAACTTTTTTCTGATATTCTATATTGGGTCCATAACCTTGAATATCCATTTCAGCCCCAATAAATAAATGATCTGTATAAACAAAAGGAATATTTTTTTTGCGACACACCTCAATACAACATTGCATTAAGACTCCGATCCCATGAAAATTTACAATATCCGGATTAATATGCTCTATTGCAATCTCAAAAGCTCGCGTCATCCGGCTTAAATGTCCCTCTTTATCATCCAGTCCCTCATTCCCTTCATCTGCGTCCGAAAAAGACTCTGTATCCACAATATGAATATTTCCCAATATGGTTCCCGGTAATTTGCAGCGACCTATAAAAAGATAGGATTCCTGCTTTCTGCCAATATATTCACAAATATTTTTTATCATCATTCCTCCGCCAGTGTAGTTATGACGAAATTCCGGCATCCGCTCATCATAAATCGACCATGCCATTGACAAAATTTTCATCCGCACCTGTCTCCCCTATTTTATATATAATAATATATATTATTTTTCTTTTCCTTTGATCTACCGCATATCATTTATAGCTTATACGTATTTCATTTCTTATTTTTTAGAGATATAGTCCATTATAAAATGCTTCGCCCACTCCATCAGTCCAGATACACATCATACTGCCAATATATATATTGTCTTATATATTCATCAATAGTTAGTTGACCATTACTTAATTTTATAAAAAAATATTTTCCATTATTTCTGACAGTGCTATCTTTCCACTGCAATCCCAATGCTTTCCTGACGCAAGGCCATACAAATTGTTCTCTCCAACCCAAATCAATGTCCGGAAACACTGAATCCCAATCATCGAGCCCCAATATCTGTCCCAATTTCCTGCATACTTCAATCAATAAATCGTTTGTAGGATGATCAATATCATAAAACAATTTTTTCACTTTATAGTTTTCTTCCATAAAGCTGCTTACCTTGATATCCCATCCCTTTTCACGCTGTTTTAATTTTTCTGTTTTATATTCAAACATTTCTACAATCTTTTCATTTGGATAGGCATCTTCATTCAGTACATAGTCCTTAGTCTGGGTTAATGTATGAAACTTCTTATAAGCATTGTCAATTATCTTGTCTTTATTCCATGGTATTATTTCTTTATTATTTGACACCATCTTACCTCTCCCGGCTCTGGTGTTTACCATTATATAATATGGCTCGCCAAAACCAACAAAATTAGGTACTGTTATAGAAAGGCATGATTTTTTTAATCGCGGAATAATATAATCATCCGACAAATAATAGGAATATTTATTTTCCGCCCGGATATCCTGATGGATATAAACATCACAATTCTCTACAATTCCCTTTGGCAATACCCCCCTAGTCGCCCGGTCAATACTTCAGCCGGATACGCATTTGTTTGAGGGATATCTACAATCTCATACCTCTCGTTAAAATCCTTGCTGTTACACAAATAATTCTGATATACAATTCTATGGCAGTTACAGTTTATAATAACTTTTTTTCTTTTATCATTTCCGCTAATAGCCCTTGTCCAATAATAGTTATTCATATTTCTGCTGCGAAGTATCTCTTCTATTGCATAATAGGAATCGGCTTCTGCAGCAATGAGAATCACATGCTCTGACAGATCGTCTGGTGCAGAATCTATATTATATATTGTCATACCATGAAATAATCCTTTATGGTATCCATCAATTACATAATCTATCTCATCCCTTGCTCCAAACCGATACATAAATTTTTCAGCTTCCCAACCTGTTCCATATAGCACATACTTTTTCATTTCTATATCCTTCTTAGAATGCTTTCTCTATAGCAGCTTATATTTTTCTGATAATATCCATTATGCGCTCTACCCCCAAACCGTCAGATAACTCTTTCCCCCTGTCAGACATCCTTTTTCTTACTGAATAATCCATCATACTTTCGCAGGCTTCCCATAGACTGTCCCGTGAAATATTCTCTATATCCATCACATGTCCAAAACCGCTGTCTTCAAAACACCTTGCTGTTCGGATTTCATGCGGCATGCTCGGAAAGACAATTGCCGGAGTACCAATACAAGCTGCTTCATGGAGAGTATTGCCTCCGGCACATATGATCAAATCCGCAAAATGTATCCTTTCCAGCATATCGGTAATGTTTTTATATACAGTAATTCTGGCACTGTTTTCTGCCTTTCTGTATATATCCTCACAATTCTGGTTCCCTCCACCCAACACAATATCTATTTTCGCATCAGAAAAACAAGCTGGTATTTCTTTCATCAAAAAAGAAGTATAATTTTTAGGATCAACACCTCCCATTGTTATCAGGATACTTCCAATATTTTCCCTGATTGTTTTCTTTGTTTGATGTAATCGGTTTATCCCCCTATCCAGAAATAAATATCCGGCTCCACAAAACAACTTCGCCTTACTCTCTCCATAATCCCAATAATAAGAAGCTATCATCGGATTAATTATGATATCAGCCTGCAAGTTTCTATGACCAAATTCATCAATACAAATAACAGTTGTTTTATCAGGGATCTTCTTTTTACATATTTTCAAAAATTTCTCAGAGATTTTCCTTAAGTTAAATAGCAATACCTCAGGACAAATCCGGGATACCTTTTCTATCAGCGACTCATAATCATTTTCAATTGAATTGTGATACTCCTGAAATTTAAAGGGTATCCTCTTTTTCAATCCGTTTTCCATATCATCATTGATCCAAAATGATACTTCATACCCATTTCCCAGCAATTCTTCTGCGCACACAATACATTCCATCAAATGTCCTGTCGCCACATCCGCATTTGCTTCCGTTACAATAAATACAGTATTCATTCCTTTTCTCTCTCTGTATATCTTCCACGCAGAAAATTACGCAGTATCATCTCCCCCTCTGAGCGCTTCCACTCCAGACTCCCCTGACAATTCTCTGCTCTTCGAATCAATTCTACCATTTTTTTCAAATCATTCGGCTCTACAGATAACACATGATCTGTTCCCATATATTCCTTTTTCTGTACATACTTACGAATCGGCGTTTGTCGGTCTAAGGTAAAATGCTTTTCTATTACTTCCGCTCCCATAGCAGCTGCGATTACCGGAACAAAAATCCCATCCGTATGATCGGAATACCCTATTCTGTATTCCGGAAACTCCTGTTTTAATATGTTGATCATATTCAGATGTGCATCCTGTTCATTCAATGCCTTTAATCCTCTCTGTTCCAACAGTGGCCCAGTCGGGTACTCGGAAATACAATGTAGAATAATCACCTCCACCGGTTTTTTCAGAATCTGAAGGATTCTCCTGACCTCTTCCAAATCAGCCATTCCTGTTGAAACATACACTGTTTGAAAATGCTCATTGATATACTCTATTAACTCCTTTTTTCTGATAAAGCTGCTGGCAATCTTAACAGTGCGAACACTTTCTTCTACCAGAAAAGAAGCAGTTTTCAGTGAAACCGGCGTAAAAAGAATGTCTATATGCTCATCCTCTGCCCACTTTTTTAAAAGCCTTATCTTTTCCTTACCCAGTTCAATTTTGTAGAACCAGTCATACTCCGGATCATCTTCCGACACTTCGTCCATATCAAGTATCTGAAATTTTACAACATCACATCCCGCCTGCTTCGCTTCCTTTATCATTCTCCGCGCCTGTTCCATGGAACCATTAAAACATTCGCCAACCTCTGCAATTATTTGTTTTGCCATTCTTCAAGGTCTTCCTCTCTAAATAAAATGCTTCGATCCTACATTTTCCAGTCTATCCAACAATTCATTAAATTTTGTTATTCTGCACTGTGGACAATTCCTTTTGCAGAACTCTTTATCTTTTACCATCTCTGCCTGATTACTGCGTTCTTCCCCTAACCAGATCTCATGGAAACTTTGGGTGTTGATATTTCCTATAGGGCGAAGCCACCTGTAAATATTTAATCTTCCACATAAATACACACTTCCGTCACCTGAGATAATACTTGTAAGGCTATGAGCCCTGCATGGAACATTTCCGTTTCCCTGCTTTGCATTTTCTTTCATTCCATCAAGGATTACCGCAAACCTGTGATTTTGATAAAATTTCAGAAAAGACAGATCTATACCGTATGGATAAAGCTCTTCTGCATCTACCACAGGCCTCAATTGAATATAGGAGGCACCTGATTCTCTGATTCTCATAACCAGCGTTTCAATCTGTGAGATGTTCTTATTTGTCACTACATAACCCACACCAACAGTATCGCAATACTTTGCATAGTGCGAAATATTGTTAACAACCTGTTCAAAACAGTCAACTCCCTTCAGTTCCATATACTCTTTTGAAGTGGAAGCATCCAAGCTAACCCGTATCCACTCAAATTCCCTTATAAGTTCTGCATCCAGAAAAGCTGTCCCATTCGTTATCAGGCCGATTCCAAGTCCTTTGTCCTTAGCAAACCTGACAACTCTGGCAAATTCGGGATATAATGTCGGTTCCCCCCCTCCTTCAATAACAATTCCTTTTGCTCCTCCTTCGGCAAGATCAGAAAACAGCCTTTCAATCACCTCATAATTAAGTGACTGCTTTTTTCCCTGCCTTTTTCGTAAATCATTATCTGAACAATACACACAATTAAGATTACACTGATTTGTAAGTGTCATCTCGACACTTACAGGATACAATCTGTCCAAATCTTTTTCCACAAGAAGGCTTTTTACTTTCTCAGGATGCAGAAAAAATTTTTCAAGACCAACTTCTTTGGCCGGCTCTTCCACATTATAGACTCCAAGCACACCGTGTTTTGAAAAATATTCTATAATTTTATCATTAACAATTTCATCACCAAGGTTATCGGTAAGTTCTTTAATCACGGCAAAATCTTTTTTTGTTTCCAGACAGACTTTATATCCGGGTCTTTTAGAGCACACCTGTTTTTTTAATATTTTATTTCCGTTTCCGCTCTGCCGTATATAAAACCCAATAGCTTCCCTCTGACACTTCTGAAGTTCCAGGCCGTTCAGTTCCTCCAAAAATCCTGTCCGAAAAATCTCACACCCTGTCCCCCACAACACGCCCTGCTGATGTTCATTGTAGGAGTAATCATAGCCGCCTTTTATATGTTCATCATATAACAGCTTCATCTGCTCTACATCAATCAATGGATAGTTCGCATATACCCTTACAAAATTTTCTGCTTTACTCTCATGGGCTGCACCACAGAGCCGTTCCAAAAGATTATCATAGACTCCTCTGAATAACTCAACCCCTTCCGCTTTGGCTATCTCAACATAAATATCATCCTCCGTCATATCAGAAACAGCCAGAACTACCTGTGTATTTTCTTCTTGTTTTAACCGCCTGATAATATAAGAAATTGCCGGAACTCCCCGTATCATCTGAAAGCTTCTGTTCTGAAAAGATTCTTTATAATTTGATGCCTGTAAGATCACCGTTATCATATTGTCTCCCATCTTTAATTGATTTTCTTCACACATCTGTATCCTGCTGTTAGTTAATGTTCAAATTTTCTGAGTATCTGTTCCAACAGCCAAAAATCATACTCATCATCAATCTCCGCATTTTCATAACGTGTGATAAATTTCCGTCCTATTTTGCTTCCATAACGATCCCCTTTTAAAATATTGTCCGCTTTTATCACATATACATTTCCATCATCATAAAAAAACCCTCGTATCTGCTGTCTGGGTAATGTATTTTTTCCGTATTCTTTGTAATCGCATATAAATCCTGTCGCAAGAGAATCAAAGTCATTCTGCAAAAATTCTTCTATACAGTCATCAATCAGCCCATTTGAACGATAAGGAGATGTAGGCTGCAAAAGCACAAGCGTATCCGCCGGATAATGCTGCAGAGCATGTACCATCACATCCTGCGTTGAAGCAGTATCTGTCGCGAATTCTGCCGGACGCATAAGTACTTCTGCTCCTGCTTCCTTTGCAATTTGAGCAATTTCTACACTGTCTGTAGATACTACCAATTTATCAATCAGCCTACTTTCCAACCCCTTCTCAATCGACCACACAATTAATGGTTTCCCATATATAATTTTGATATTTTTCCCGGGAACACCTTTGCTGCCGCCTCTGGCGGGTATCAATCCCAATATCATTTTTCGATCCCTTCTCTCTTCTGTTCATATTTCCTAATACGCTCAGAAGCATCATATTCTTCAAATATGGACGCATCACATATAGTTGCATAATCCTGTATCAGGGGTTTCCATTGTTCTAATTTACCTAAAGCACAGGCTTTGCATGGCATCCCCTCTATATCTCCGTTTAAATGTCTGCTCCGCAATTCTGTTATTTTCTCGTTATGCCATGCATCTCTGATTGATGTGCTATTTAAATCCGCATAAACAAAATAGTTCTGAAAATCTGCACAGCACGCGGTCGCATAACCTTCCCATGTGACAAATAAGGAATTCCACATGACATAGCACGGGATTTTCATGCTCGGTGCAAAGTCAGTATCTCTGCCTGTTGCCAAATATTTGTGTTCCGCCGGAACGTATCCTCCCATATCGATCACAGTATTGGTTACAATATCATCACAATATGCTTTGCACTTCTCAACAAATTCATCTACAGTATCTTCTATATATTTTGTAACTGCAATTGACACAAATACATTAAGCGGCCTCTTTAATTCCTTTTTATACTGGTACGCATATTTTAAATTATCCATCACCCGATCAAAATCATCCCGCCCATGTATCAGTTCATAAGTCTCACGGTTTGTGCCATTGATAGAGAATTTAATACTGTCCAATCCTGCATCAATAGCCTCTTTTATTTTTTCCGGTCCAACTGCTGCCCCGTTTGTATCAATATAAACATATGTATAGCCTATCTCTTTTGCCCATCTTATATATTCTGTAAAATGAGGACTGATAAACGGCTCTCCGTTTGCATAAAAACCAACTCCATAGAATCCCTCATTATATGCCTCCTGCAAAATCCGTCTCAGAAAAACTTCATCCATAAATCCCTTTTTACGAGTCATTTTTCTGTTTGCGCAAAACAGACATGTATGATTACATATATTAGACAATTCCAGCCTGATATCATTTTTAGGGTATTCCGGCTTAAGTGTCAGCCCCTCTATATTATGAAAAGAAGCAATCTTCTCATTGTATTCTCTTTCCGACATCTGTTCCCTCCTATTAATTCATCTTTACCTGCCAGCATGCTTATTTTAAAGTAAAAACTGCCTCAACTCATCCATACTCTTTCCTGCCTGATCCCATCCATAGTAAATCGGAGCACATTTATGATGTTCGGTTACCCAAATACTGTTCGGAACATCTGCATCTACTTGCGCAATTCTGTGCCCCAAATCCCCTGGACCAAATACCTGGCCTGTTTCCTGCTTTAGTGGTGTGTCAAAAACAATATATTTGTAGTATCCTGACACCATCCCCTCCGGGAATATAACACGATTCTCAAAGATCTGATCATACTTTTCTGCAAGTTCTCTCTTCCACTCCAATATCCTGGGGAGTCTCTCTGTTTGTACAATACCGAGTGCGGCAGCGAATTCACTCATCCTGTAATTGAAGCCATTTTGTATCCGATAATACACATGTCCGTCCAACACTTCTTTGCCATAATTCCTGAACTCTTCAACCCATTTTAAGAAGTCCTGATCCTTGCTGACAATCATACCGCCATCCCCAAGAGGCATGGTCTTTGTTGCATAAAAAGAGTACGCTCCTGCAAAACCGTAATGTCCTCCTGTCTTTCCATTCCACCATGCGCCGTGGACATGAGCACAGTCTTCTACCAGATATATGCCTTTTTCCTTACAGTATGCTGCTATTTCTTCTATTTGAAAGGCAATGTGGCCTCCAATATGAACTACAATTACCGCCTTGGTATTCGGAGTGATCTTATTTTTCAAGTCTTCCAGACTCAGACACAAATCTTCTTTATTGCAATCTGCAAATATTACATTGCCTCCTGCCAGATGGACAGCCTGCGCATCTGCCCAAAACGTATTATCGGGAACAATCACATCTTTTCCTTTCACATCAATATAAGACAAAATCGATGTAAGAGCAGCACCCCCACTTGACACTGTTCTGGCTCCCAGCTTAATATATTCACTAAACTTTTCCTCGAATGTTCGAATCATCTTACCCTCAGACCAGAAATTAGATTCAAATATCTCGTTTTCTAACGCATAAAATTTTTTTCTGAACTCTTCTTCAAAAGGTATTACCATTCCTGTCTCCTCTCTATTTTCCGACTATTTTACCCCTTGCTTTTTTCGCGCTATCACGCGATAATAGTCTTTATTTTCATTATTAATACCAATATATGGATATATTTTACAACTAAATCCATAATTTTCCAAAACCTCACATATCTCATTCCGCGAATAGGACTTTACAACATTCTGCGAAACCCACGGCTCACCGTCCGTCCTTCTGATAAAGATTTTATCTTTTACGATATTTCCGTCGCTATCCAGTCTCCTGCTATATAGACCATATCTGTAGGCATCTGCCTCAGGAAATTCTTCCCACGTTCTGATGTTTTGTTTCATTTGTAATGTTTCTATTGTTGAACTGTAATCAACAAGTTCCAAAAATAATGCCCCGTCCCCCTCCAAATATTCTCTTATCCACTTAAACATATCACTTTCAGCATTATCATAAAGTGGACTGATAATTTGTATAACAATATCTACTGCGATAATTAAATCAAATTTCCTTTTTGGTCTATCCTCCAGAAAATTCTGGTTTACTATTTGGGATAAACCGCACCCCATAAACCTCTTAAATCTTTCCGCACATTCACATCTGCTTTTACTCACCTCATATCCTACCCCCCCACTTAAAATTCCGGCCTTCTCCATCGCAAACAGTAATTTACCATTCCCCGTTCCGATTTCACATGTATTAAGACTGTTGGACGAGTAAATATTATTTTTAATAAATTCCAGATCCTCTGTACAGGACTCTAATTTTTTATCACAGTATTCCTTAAACTCTTTATCCGAAAAGGTACTTTGAACCTTTTCCACTCCATCATAACTCCTGAGATTAACACTATTCTTCATTCTAACTCCCTCCTGATATTCAAGATACTATTTCTTGATAAATATCATTAATCCAATCATCTACCATTAAAACATCCACTTCCCGAATAAATGATTTCAGATATCTTCTGATATCATGATCCTCATTCAGTACCGTCACTATTACAACATCTGCATCTAAATCCTGTGGTTCTCCATAGACCTTTTCTCCTTTGTACTCTTTCACCTTCCTGTCAATCAAGTACTTTATCTTTATATCTGTCAATTCCTGAAGCTTATCAATTACAATTTTTCCTACTATCCCTACACCATAAACAATCACATTTTTGTATCCCTTTTTCGCTAAACTCTTCATTAACAGTTCACTTCTGTCAGCTACAATATCGAATTTTCGCAAAAATTCATCTTTTGTTATTTCTGGTTTTGGATTCAGATTATTATCTATCGCCGAAAATTCTTTCTTACTCAGTTCATTTACCCGCTCCGATAGCTTAGTCACAAGAGAAGATAACTCATCAACTCTCCTGCGCAAATAATCACATTCATTCCAACCGTTATCACCCTTATTCTTCGCCTTCTCCACTGCGTCTTTCAGCCAGTTTTTACTATTCCTTATATATTGATTCAAAATATAATTAACTCGTTCATAATCTATAGGTTGTAAATTTTCTACATCCATTTCATCATATCTGTAATCAACAATCATTCTCTCTGTCAAGTCGCAGGTAGTCAAAATATCCGGAATCCTAACCGGAAGCTGCATGATTCTGTTTATTGCATAAAATAATTTGTTGAAAATAATTGACAATGCTGTTACATGAAAGGAATTTGTCAGTATCATCTCTGCATGATCAATAAGCCACAATAATTCTTCAATTCTTACATTTGCTATTGCATTTTCTTTTGCTGAGTCAGATCTTGTTACATAATAAAAGTCACAATTATATTTTACTTTCAATTCACCAAGAAATTTTTCCGTATCTGCATCATGTCCGTTATCCTCATAAAAGAAGACTATCCCAAACTTTTTATTCTCCATTCCGTCCGGACATATTTCATGCTGCCTCCACTCCTCAGCAGACAACAGAAAAACAGGGTCTAAAACATAATCACTTGCAACTTCAAAAACTTCTTCTGCGAGCTGTACTCCCGCCTTTTCTCTAAAAGAAATTCTGTCAAATCGATGAAAACAATATTTTAAATATTCTATTTTTTCCTTATTCGCATTAAAATCATATGTTCCAAAGGAGCCGCCATATATAATCCGCCCCTTTCCTGAATCAGTCCAGGCAAGGCCTGCATATTTCTTCTTGTCAAAAAACTGAAATTCATGAAATGTTGTATCAGAGCCGACACAAAACATACCACATCTTTCATTCAAATACTCATAATCATATTCATCTAACGATAAATAAGCAACATCCTCAATCCCCGGTAAAGCTCTAAATCTCTCATCTCCAAATATATTTCTGGAATACTTCCACCATGTTACCGGGGGACCGATCAGAAGGACAGAAAATCCCATTTTTTCAAGCGTTTTTTTCAAGGCATAGTAAGTAAGATGACTTCCATAATTATGATTGCACCATTCACCTACTAAGCCAATATCATATTTCAAATCTCTTCCGGCTTCATATGCACTCTTCAAAGTATACCCCTCCAATATTTGATGACGAAAACATTCAATCCCCCTGTTAACATTACTGCGAAACCCACCACCATCCATTAGCTTCTCAACTTCTACCGGTTCAAATACGGCAAAACCATCCTTCAAATTTTCCAATAATTTTTTTCCCTTCTCAGTATTCACAAGGACTGTACTCACGCCTTTCTTCCAGTCAATTAACGGCTTATACTTATGAACTTTCCAAAAATCTCCTATTGTGATATCTCCTGGCTTAACTTTTCGATATCTACATTCTTCGCAGGCAGGACGAAACATCATATTTTCAAGAAAGCCTTTCAAATAGTAATCTTCCGCAACATCTACATAGCTATCCTGGGTTGTTTCCAAACAATTGCTTATAACTTTCCAGCCATGAATTTTATCCCTGAAACGATAATCGTATGGCCGACTACTATCCCTATACCGTTCATTTAAGAACATCTCCCACAATGCAGGTGACGGCGCATCACCACATATCAAATCAATCAAATACAAATTCTCCGTATTAATATTTTCTGCATCTATATATTTACTTAATCCGGCAACCTGACACGGAGTTCCGGAAAATAACACCATTTTCTTTTCTTCTAAATCTTTTTTTATTTCCCTGAAAACATTGGATGTATCACTTTGAACATACTTACTGTATCTAAGTTTTTCTACTCTCTCCCTTCGTGTTATCCGCATATGGACAGCCGTAAGCTTATCATTCCAGCCAACTCCGTAAACCACTCCGCCAAACCCAAGAATCTTCTCTGCCGCCACAGTAAAAAAGCCTCCGCTTGATGATTTCTCCCTAATACTGTTCCCTGCGGCTACTGCATATCCCTCCATAGGGAAATGCAGATTTTTTTCTTCATTTAATACAGGACATACATCTATACATCTTCCGCAATCAATGCATATACTTTTTACAACAAATGGTTTGTACCCTTCAATTGAATCAACACACATCTCAATTGCGCCACAAGGGCACATATTCTGACAAGCGCCGCAGCCAGTACAACTGTTTATATAATTATGCTCACCAAATGTCCGATCTTTTATAGAAGGCATATTTCTTTACTCCTATTCCCAAACTCTCCACTCTAGTCTCTATGATATTTACCATTTGCAAAAAGTTCATCAAAATCAACTCGTTCAAATATTTCCAAATATCCGCCTCTGGTCGCATTATAAATCTGAATGCCATGCGCATCAGCATATCTTTTAGCGCATAAATATGAACGTAATATTTTATCTATCCACATTTGAGGCTTTTTATCCTGCCTTTCCACCTCAAAGAAATTATGGTACTGCACCGCTGATTTGTCCCCCTGTTTATATGGAACAAGATCCATTCCCAGCAGATAAATATACTTGAATCCCATATATGCAGCAATCTGAAGACAATCATATGTAACAGTGGTACCATAATACACTCTTCTACTTACATCCCTGGAAAATCTTTCCTCTCTTGCATTCATATTTCTTACGGAATGATATTTAATATTGTTTTCTGATTGATTTTCTCTCCAAAATTTTTCTGATATATCTGCAACAAAACATTTTCTTTTCGTGTTTTCTTCCCATTTGAAATATGAATGCCTATCTAATGTCCTTCTGTCCATTGCAACATAGTAATCCGGCCTCCATTCAGTTTTATCAAACAGCTTATAAGTCAGATTCATGCTGAAAGTAATAACATTATTTGATTCCAATATATCAAGATCGCTTGCTTTTAAACTTGGTCCATGACCTATGATAAAGCAGCTCTCACCTTTATGGATATCTTTATACTGTTCTATTTGGGCATTGTAGTAACTTTTTTCGTTGTCCGTAATATCATAAACATTTATGATTCTCTCAGAAACAATTCCCTTTCCTTTCAAACAGCTAATATACCACTCATCCGCTACAAGAAAATTGACATCTTCCCGTGTAATATCACCTTCTTCACGCATAAAAATCATTTCAGGATTTTCCCTTTTCATGTTTTCATATACTGTACTTTCAACTGGTTCCGGCAATACTATCGTCAAATAATATCCTTTATTCTTCTTTACCCAACAATTCAATACAATTGAAAAGAATGTACTGCCATAGATAACATATTTTTTATCTTCTCTGATATGGCTCATACAAAAGTTTTCAAGAACGTGTGTATATTCAACACCGGATAACTCGCTTGGACAATCTGACAATCTGAAGTAAAAGCTGATTCCTCTGTTTACTAATATGTTTTCGATTTCCTCCTCCGCAAGCGGAGTAATAAGAATCGGAATTTTATTATACTTTGTTTCGTATTCCTCCAACGATATGATGGGTATTCCCAAATATAACGTTCCAATTTTACCTATATCATTATCTATAAAAGCTACTATATTTTCTTTATCCAGAAATGGAACCACACGCCGCCCCATTTCTCCGGCACCCCAGATAATTATTCTCATTTTTATAATTTCCCTTTCCGCAGAAAATATGAAGAATTATCCCCCTCACCTCAGAACTCCAATCAATTCCCTCTTGTTCACTCTCTCACTCTCAAAAATCCCCGACACAAGCCTCCGGTCTTAACCTTCATACTCATATCGGGGATTTTCATTTTTCTCAAAATTTCTATCCTTTTATTATCCTACTTACAATACTTCTCTATTACACACTCGTGCCTTTTTGTCCTCTCATCATAATTAATTCCAACGATCAAAATCTCTCCGCCATACCCTTCTAAAACCCGCGGATATTTTTTCTCCTTGATCTGCCTGATTGCACCTTCCGCACTTTTATTCCATTTCAATTCAATTATCATAACAGGTAATACTGAATCCTTCTTTGGAAGATATACCACATCCGCATATCCGATTCCTGACGGCAGTTCCTGTATCTCGCTGTATTCCTCAATGCTGCTGATATAGGCAAACCTGATTATGCTTCTAAGCGCCTGTTCATTATTATAAAAAGTCGGAGCCGTCAACGAACTATGTGCCCTCTCGATTCCCTCCGCAACTAATTCAGCATTCATTGCCAGGGTATCCCGCAACAATTTGTCAGAAGCTATAATTAATTCAGCAATCTCTCTATGTCTCCCATACTTGACTGCCCTGATAAACTCCTGCCTCACTTCCTCATTTGGTATATAGACAGATTCCGTTGATATTTCATAGGCAAGATATCCCAGATGGACCAGCAGCGTCAGCACATCATCCTTGCTGTCAATGCTTGTCATATCATTTTGAAAAGTCCTGATATCAATAGGATAATGCTCTCCACTGAGCATTGCTACGATTGCCTGCTTTAACCCGCCCAGATCCATATCAATATATACTTTCAGTGATTCATAGGTTTCTGTCTCTGTCCAGTATGTTCCGAATTCACCGTTTTTCACCGCCTGTATGATAGCGTTCGGATTATAGATTGAACCTGTTCCCTGAAAAGAATAGCCATCATACCATTTTTTAGTTTCCGCCAAATCCATATGATATATTTCACAGAGGCTTTTTACTTCGGATTCTGTAAAACCGGTATATTTTGACAGTTTCTTGGGCGATGTCATTGTATATTCCACAAAATCCGTCATCGCTGACTGTGTCCCATACTTTTTAATAGGAAGAATTCCTGTCATATATGCCGCTTCTATCATCCCGTCTGTCAGACTACTCTTAAACAGCCCACGGAGCAGCTGTATATACTCTCTCTGTAAAGCATCATTTTCCTTTGCCTCACGAAACAGGGCATCCCACTCATCTACAATAATAATAAACTTCCTTCCCGTATGTTCACTGATTTTAGACAACGCCAGTGGAAGAGATATTATTTTATTCAAAAAGGGATAAATACTCTTCAGTTCATCTATTACCTGCTCCTGAATATACTCCACGACATTTCTGCCCTTTTCACAGATTGAAATAAACCAGGTGATATCCAGATAAATAACATCATGACGATTCAAATGTTCTTCAAAAGAAGGGTCCTGTACAATTTCCAATCCCTCAAACAAGCTTTTTGAATCACAACTCTTATCATAATACGCGCAGAGCATCTTAGCGGCAAAAGACTTTCCAAATCTTCGGGGACGACTCACACAGATCAGTTTATCTGCTGTTCCCAATGATGCATTTACAATGGAAATAAGTCCCGTTTTATCAACATAAAGTCCTTTTCTGATTGATGTAAATCCGGCATTTCCCAAATTCAGGTACATTCCCATAACTGACAAGCTTCCCCTTTCACCATTGATGCTTTCATGGTATCACGGAAATATATTTTTAGCAAGGCAGCAGCTTTTTATAAAACCGATATAAGTATGAAATTGTCAAGGTACAATAATCTATATCAAACTGAATACCAGATGTTTGTCAAGCTGGCAGGAACAAAAGACAACTGCCTATCGATCATTTCCCGGAACTTATCAGCTCCGCAACCCTCTCACTCGCTCTCCCATCCTCAAAAACCCCCATTTCTTCCATAAACTCATCGGTTCTTTTCCTGTACTTCTCTTCATCAAACCTCACAATATTTTCCATCAATTCCTCATTATTCAATGCCACCGGAAACGGTAGCTTATACATGTCAAAAAACAGATCCCCCCTGTCCGCAACATAATCCTCCAGATCATCCGCATAGATAAATCCGGGGATATATATCATATTGGCATCAAATATGGCACTGGAATAATCCGTAAGAAACGCATCTGATCCGGCTATGATCTCATTCATATCCGGCCTCTGGCTGACGTCGATCAGTCTTTCCGAAATCTGCCCTGTTTTTAATCCTTCCATTTTCGCAGCAAGCTGAGGATGCAACCTCAGGAAAACATACCATTTCCCGCCAAATCTCTGTTCCAGCGAACTGATCAGCCATATAAAATCAACCGTAGCCTCTTCCGCATTAACATCCCGGTTCTTATTCTGGCTTCCGCCGCGGAATGTCGGAGCATACAACATAATCTTTACATCTTTCGGAAGTTTATATTCCGCCCTCATCTGCCGATACTTCTCATTCCTCTGATTGATCAGCACATCACACCTTGGTGTACCTGTCTTTATGATTTCACCGTCATAAATCAATCCGTCCCGGTACATATGGTCACACCATGCAGATCCCGACAACACATAATCAATCAATTTTGAATCATACGCACTGACCAGATATGCCATCTTCGGGAACTGGCTGCCCCGGTATTTTCCAATCGGTTTGATGCATATTGTCGCATGCCAGGTCTGAATATAACGCTGCCTTTTTCTCTTTCTGGTTCCGTAAAAAGTTCTTGTATTACTGATCCACGTCCCCGCCGTGGACAAATGATATGCACGGTTCCACAAAGTACTTCTCACTATTTCTATCTCTTTCGGAAACTCCTTCTTTACATCATTTACCAGCCATACGATTCTATAATTCCCTCTGCCCTCCTGATTTCTCTTCAGCACCTCTTCCGCCACATATTTAGGGCTGCACCCGTATCCTCCGTTTCCCTCAAATGTCCACATAGCTATCTTCCTTTGGTCAACAGGAAAAATGCGGCATACATAATAAATAAGGCCCTGTAGAAATGCTTTCACTTTTCTTTTCGTAATATACATACTTTCTGATATATCACTTCTCTGGTCATATCCCATGTTTATACCGTACTTTCTATCCAAATATTTTTCTCAGGCTCTCCGGCATTTCCGCCGCCGCCCTTTCATAATCTTCCGGAAAATCTATCTCAGCCCAGAAAGATCCTTGTGTTGATACAGCCTTAATACTGAATTCTTCCTTATCATCTATTATTCTTTGTATAACACTCTCAAAATACTCGGTAAAGGCTTTTTCCTTCATAAGCTGCTTTGTCTTTTCTTTCAATGTCGGAATAACCTTTTTTCGGAAAGCCGCCATACCTATAAACTCGCCTTCCGCCTGATCAGTATCCATCTGTTTTGTGATCTGCACAACTTTTCCGTTTTCACTCCTGACTTTCATTGCCTCGTCATCACACTGTTTATATTCCACCGGCAGTATGATATCGCCATCCATCTTCACCAGTTTTTCAAATATCGCAGGTTCACACAATGTATCGGCATGCAGATAAATAAAATCATCATGAAGTGCTTCCATTCCCATATAGAAAGATCCAAGTACATTGACCATCTCATAAAACGGGTTATATACCAAACATATATTTTCCTCCCCTGCCGTCAGTTCTTCAAAGGCCTCGCACTGATACCCTGTTACAATAACAATCTCATCTACATGATATTTTTTCAGCAGCGCAAGGTTATAGTCTATCAGTTTTTTTCCTTTAATCTCTGTAAATGACTTTGGCTTACCTTTCGTCAAATCTCCAAGTCGGCTGCCTTTCCCTGCTGCCATTATGATCGCCTGCATACCGCTCCCTCCCGCCATGCCATTTCATATAATTTGGGAATAATTCCTTCCTCCTGAGATGCCGGGTCGTTCCCGATATTTCCCGATACCTCAGCGGCCATGGCCTCTAATTGTTTCCTCTCTATCCCCAGTTCCTGCAGTGATGCCGTCAATTTCAGCAAGCGGATAAACCGGTAAACCGCTTCCGTGCAGTCTGCTTCTCCCCGGATATCCCTGCCAGTCAGCAGATTCATCATTCTCTCCACCTGACCGGACGCATATCGATATTCGCATCTGATCCACGCCGTAAACAGTGCCGCAAGCCCCGCTCCGTGACTGGTATCCGTATGAGCCCCTATCGGATACTGCAGCCTGTGCGGCAAACAGGTACTGGCGTTTCCAAGATTGATTCCCATGATCATACTGGCAAAGCTCATTTTTTCCCTTGCTTTTTCATCTTTCAGATTCTCCGCAAGCCGAGGCAGATATTTACCCACAATCTGAATCGCCGTCTCTGACTGCATCTTCGTATATGGTGATGCCGATCTGGAAATATAACTTTCTGCAGCATGTGCCAGTACATCAAAGCCCGTTTCCATGGTTACCTGAAAAGGTACCGATTCCGTAAAATATGAATCCACAATTGCAGCAAAAGGATACAATGCCCTTCCCCGGATACCGCTTTTTATTTTCCGCACATCATCTGTGATAATAGCCGCCTTACTGAGCTCGCTTCCGGTTCCCGCTGTTGTAGGGATTGCTATGACAGGAAGTGTATCTGCCCCCGGCTCTCCGCCCTGGTAAAATAAATCTTCTATCCTTACTTCCGATTTAACCCCCGCTGCTATAGCTTTTGCTGCATCCATGGCGCTTCCGCCGCCAAAGCCGACTATGACATCTGTCCTTTCCTGTTTTCCCAGCAAAATCCCCTTCCGTACTTCCGAAAGCTTCGGGTTTGCACTGATCGTGTCAAATATCACAATGTTTTTAATACAACTGCAATTCTGCAGACACTTACGCAGTTCTTCCACATATCCAAGACGGTACAGGGAGCGTCCTGTCGTGACGATCATAACATTTCCCTGCAATATGGCTTCCTGTACTTTTAATGCCTCTTCCCATATATTTCTTCCAAAATAAATCTTTGTCGGAATTGCGACCTGATATAACCCCATACCATTCTCTTTTCTATAAATTCTCTATCTTAATCCTCTTATTACCGTACAGCTTTTCCGCCAATCTCATTCTCTTTGGAAACAACGGTTTTAATGTACTGTATGTCTCTTTATATAACTGATAAAGTTTCTGATATTTTTCATGATTCCTCGGATCAGGCCGGATGATCATTCTCACTCTGACAAACTTTTCCGCCGCTTCCTGCAGTGAATCGTATATACCTTGTCCAAAAAGAGCCATCATCGCTGCTCCTGTCGCTGTTGTTTCAAATTCCGAAAGTACTTCCACTTCTTTTCCCGTGATATCCGCTTTGATCTGAGAAATCAGATTCAGTCTTGCCAAACCTCCCGACAATCGAATCTTATTAATCTTCAGTCCCGTCTCTTCGATGGCACTAATCATATCCAGATCGATAAATCCTGTGCTCTCGAATACCGCTCTCGTCATTTCTTTTCGTGTATGCATCCTTTCCAGGCCAAAGAATACCCCTCTTGCGCTGCTGTCCCATATCGGGGCCCTCTCTCCCAACAGATAAGGCAGAAAGATAACACCGCCAGCTCCCAGAGACGCTTCTCCCGCATCTTTTTCCATCAGTTCATAGGGCAGCGTCTCGTTTTGGTAATAACATTGCTTTACCCATTCGATCAGCCCTCCCCCCAGATTGTTGGAACCGCCTATAATATGAATTCCTCCCTCATAATAGGGAATCTGCTGTATTTTATCTGCCGATATTGTTTTCTTCTGTCCGGATACTGCCCGGAAGACCGTGACTGTTCCGGAGACATCTCCCGCCTCACCCTCTTTTAGCACGCCGCTTCCCACGAAAGAGCAGATTGCATCATATGTAGAAATTACCACCTCTGTTTTTGGTGTAAGGCCGGTTTCCTCTGCTGCTTTCTCCGACACTCTCCCTATACTGTCACCAGGATTTGTCACCTCCGGCAACAGATCCAATCTGATACCTGTTTCCTCTAACAGTTCAACCGGATACCGTTTATGCTCCATGTCGTAATGCCATTTATGGGCATTCATATAATCCGTCACATATCTTCCGGTAAATTTCAAAATCAGATAATCATTTGGTGTAAGCAATTTATCTGTTTTTTCGTATATTTCTCTTTCATGATTTTTGACCCACAAAGCTTTTGGTATCAATAAAGAGGCATCCATTCCCAGGCCAGTCTTTTCTTTTACCTTAGCGAATACCGGCATCTCTTTCATAAAATCACTCTCTGCTTTCGCCCTTTTATCAGACACCATCATACAGGGCAGCAATGCCTCCCCATTCTTATCGACACATACCAGACAGGATGACGAGGAAGTCACCGTAAGATAGTCTACGGAAACATTTCCCACATCTGCTACTGTTTCTCGAATCACTCTGCAGGCCTTCTCCCACCATTCTGCAGGAACTTGTGTCACATGCTCTCCCGTCAATGATGTAATAATCGGCACTGCTGCGGATGCCAGTTTATTACCCTTTTCATCAAATATGATACTGCGGATACTCTTCATCCCCATATTTAAAACAAGAATTGTTTTTTTATTCATTATCATTCATCCTGCATCCTGTTAATCTCAATTTATTTCTCTTTATATATCTGTTGACATTAATATAATAAGATACATATACTATTAAGTCAACATACAAAAACCCATCATTGCACCAACAACAATAGGTTCTGTCATTATTCTGCCTCCATGCAATCTTTTCGCTTCCCTGCCCCGATATTCAATTTCTTATATTCATACCTTATAAGCATAATATAATGCCAAATCTTTTATAAACTATATCGACCTATTACCCTGAATCCTTTACAGTTAATCAAAAAATCAAATGTGATTCCATATTTTACATCAGATTTTCCCAATTTATTATATCGTTGCATATAAATAATGTAAACAAAGGAGTCCCGTAATCTTTCTACAAATATCTCTCCGGCTCGTTCAAAAACACATCCGTGATCCCTTTCTTTTCCAAAGTCAGCAGATCCAGTTCCGCCCCTGTCGGCTTCTCCGGATATAAATGCCCAGAAAACCAAGCTCTGACCGTATACCCTTTTAACGCATCTGCTGGCAGGTCCATTCCCTGCCAGTAAGGATGAAGTACCGCTGCGCCGCAGCCGCCTCGTAACTTATACAGACAGTCCGACGCTTTTAAATCCAGTATCCCAAGTTCGGCCGCCGAATCCAGTTCTCTCAACCTCCCCAGAGACTTCGCATAAAACGTAGAATACACCACCGCCCTCTCAAATCCTCTTTTATGCACCAGTTCCACTATTTTTTCTTCCATTCCCGGATAAGGATACACGCTGTTTTTCAATTCTATATTAAGCTTCATCCCTTCCTTTAATCTGCCCTCCAGCAGATCAAAAACTTCCTCTATCGTCGGAATACTCTGAGCCGGCTTCTCCCCTGCATCGATTTTCAGTTTTTTTAATGCTGTCAGCGTATAATCCTTTACATACCCGCTTCCGTTCGTTGTCCGGTCCACCCGCTCATCATGAATGACTATCATCCTGCCATCTTTCGTAAGCTGTATATCCAGTTCAATCCCTTCCAGTCCGTTAACGGCAGACGCCCTTTCAAATGATAGCAACGTATTTTCCGGATACATCTGACTGCATCCTCTATGTGCCCATATTCTCATACGCCATCCTTTCACTGTTTTTATTATCGTTTTATTGAAAAAATCTGATGTAATATTAACATTATCTCATATTTTACATCAGATTTCTTTCCCTTAATTTAATTATCAATCTATTGCCAGCCACTCTATTTCTAACGCTTTTCTTCTATAAACCGTTCCATAATTCCAGATAATGCAATAGATTCCCCTCTTGTCAGTTTAAACCCATTCCTTTTATCTTGATTTAGCAAAGTCATAAAGTCGCTCAGTTCATATCGCAGCCCATCGCCCAGAAACATCTCCGAATACTTATCCACTTTCCCTGCATCTTCATAATGTACCTCAAAATAAGCCGTCTTCCACCAGGGTGCTTCCGCCACAATATATCCTTTTGTACCGGAAATCAAAAGGCGCCCCTCTGATTTTACACCGAGCCCGCAGGTGACGGTCGCAAGCCCTGCCGGATAGCACAAAGAAGCTTTTGTAAACAGATCCAACCCATTTTCTCCTTTTATCGTATCAAACTCAAGTTTCTCATACGCCACGCCAAACAGCTTCAAAACAGGTAACATCACATAACTTCCCATCTCCAAAAAACTGCCGCCATACTTTATATCGGTCAGCTCCCTGCTCTTTGGATCTTCCAGTTTGGTAAAACAGGCCTCTACATTTCTGATACTTCCGATCATTCCGCTGCAGGCTATTCCCAAAAGTTTTTGAAACCCCGGGCAATACGCAGTTTTAATAGCTTCAAAAAGAAGCAATCCATTCTCTTTCGCCAAATCAAACACTTCTTCCGCCTGACTCTTTTGCAGCACAAGCGGTTTTTCACAAATTACATGCTTTCCATAATGCAACGCTTCTTTAATATAGCTATAATGTGTTTCGTGAGGCGATGCAATATAGGCTACATCAATGCTGCCGTAAAATTCTTCTTTATCTATATACGCATTGATATCCCAGCTTTTAGCAAATTTTTCCGCACTTTCTTTATGAGGATTATAAACACCCTGAGTGCTGATTCCGCTTACCAGTTTTGCCTCCGGCACAAAGCGGTTGGCTATCCTGCCTGTCCCGATAATTCCGACTCTTTGAATCCGTTGCTTTTTTTCCCGCAGCATTGTACTGGAAATATCTCTTGTCCGTTCCAGATATACCACTTTGCAATAATCACTCAGATAATCAAAAACGCCCATCCAATCCGAACCCACCGTAAAAATATCAATCCCGTATTTCTTAATATCGCTGAATTTCTGCCCCGGCGATTCCTCTATAATAATCTCATCCGCAAATCCTGTCTTTTTTACATTTTCAATACGAGTCATCAGGGAATCCACCACGCCGAGTTTCCCCCGGGCTCTGTCATAATTCTCCGTAGTCACTCCGACGATCAGATAATCCCCCAACTCTTTCGCCCGTTTCAGCAGCCGATAATGCCCCTCATGAAAAAGATCGTATGTTCCATATGTGATTACCTTTACCATTTCTTCCCGCTTTCTTTTATAAATCATATTGTTTTTTTCATAATAGCCTGATGTACCTTTTGCCCGCAGCTTCCGTCACTGTTTGCGATTATCTTTTGATATGCCGCAAGCTGCCTCTCTCTGCCAAATGCATTGCCTACAACTTTTCCATCCAGAAAATCCGGAAGAGAATAAAACGCATTCTCACTGGCACTGTAAGCCAGCCATTCGCTGTTCTCGCTAAATCCCGGTTCATGATCTCTCAATTCTTCCTCATTAAACCTGATTTCCACTTCCCTGTATTTTCTGCTTTTCAGGTTAATATCATATATCTTCCTTTCCGACTCATAGAAAAACCGATAAGTGCCTTCTCCCATTGTATCTGTCCGATACATAAAATAACCGATCCCATATATCGGAAAATAGCCGTTTTTTTCGGACTGCAGTATGGAAAAAGGCGCTTGCCACTCCTCGGTCTTTCCTGTTTTTATATCAATAGAGACAAACATATTCCCCCATGAAGGAGGTAATATAAGCTTTTCTTCACAAAAAGCCCCATAACTGAACGGATAATTTTCACATAGAAATTCTGCCCCTCTGTTGACGCAAACTAATCCTTCCGGCATATCATCATATTCTCTTACCGCTCCGCTTTTAGGATTCCACCTGACAACCGTTTTCCCCATGACCGGCAATATCCATACTTCGTCACCATACAACATCATTGCGTAACACCCACAGCAACTTTTACTGTTAATCGTGAGCATCTGCGGCTTCATTGTCTTTACATCAATGGCCAGAACCTTATTTTCCGTCGGAGAACCGATCAGCAAAAATCCTTCCCAGATGCAGCTTCCGCCTATCTTCCAATCCCCCCGCACATTCCGTATAAAAAACTCATTAAATCCTTCCAGATAATCCACTTTATTCAGCCGCACATCATAGCGCACGACAGCAGGATATTGATACGGAATTAAAAACAAATAATCCCCTGCCTGCCATGCTCCACAAAAATTGCTCAATTTATCATTTCGGTACTTTAACCGTACCTTACTTATTTTTCCCTGTTTATTGATTACCGCAATATCCTGCGCTCCGCCCGGGCATACATAAACAGTGCCATTTATCTCAAAAACCCTGATATAATAATTCCCATAAGCATACTCTGACAAATCACAATACCACTGATAATGAAAATTATCCTCCGGTGAATAATAAAGCTTATTTCCTTGTGTAATGATCCATTTACAGTTTCCGCCAATATAAAAGCCTTTAATGATTTCCCCTCGCCAGCTATCTTCCTCCGGCAGCATATGAATATTATTATTCAAAATAAACAACGGTTTCCCCGCTATTCCAAACAATGCCGTGACAGAAGTGGCCGCGTCCCCGATATAAGCATCACAATGCGCAATCGTATGTTCTATATCCGGCGTATCATCATAAATTCCCAGATCATGCTCAATAAAATACTTCTTTAATTCATCGTAGCGCGGACGAAGTTCCCGCCTCATAGATTCCAGAGTAGGTTCCATCAGCGGATGGGGACGCCAAAGCAGGCAAGCATCTTTCCTTCCTTCAAAACACTTAAATACATACTCCATTTTCAGCAAAAACTTCCTGGTATTTGCAAGCATCCCATTCAGACTAGTGTTATAAAAATATACTTTTTTCCCAGCCATTTTTTCTTTCCAGCTTTCCGGAAGTTCCGGCGGATTCTGGCATAGCCGAATTACCTTGTCTGCTTTGGGCGATCCCAAAGCCAATAATTTTTTTCTTGGAATAACAGGATTGATAAACTGTTTATGTTTCTCTACCTGCAAAATGATATAATCCACGTTTTCATAAGCCGAACAATTGGCCTGTCCCTCGCTCACTCCGCCTGCAGTTATATAATAAGGTACATATACTAAATTTTTAGTATATTTTTTCAGTTCCTGTGAATAATACTGCGGCGCGACGCTTGTCACATAATTACGGTCATCATATGGATTGTGGATATAAATAATATCCGGTCTTTGCTGCTCTATCAAATAATCTGCATAATAAGTAACCGGTACATACTCCGGAAACAAATCCCCCTCATAATGATAAGCACTAAACGTCCCGTCCGATGATCTCTCATAGAAAGGGATCGGCACCACATAAGCATCACACTCCGGATCAGCATCTGCCGCCATCCATATACTCTCCAGCGAATCCCACATAGATGCTTTATACGGAAGGAATACAACTTCCTTCCGTACTTTTATATCATATTTTATACTGTTGCTTATGCGGGACAAAAGGCTGTTCAACTCTCCGCAGATATTATCAGCACCGCTTTCCCCTTTCTTCGTAATACCTTCATGAATCCTATATATCAATTCACAATATTCTTCCAGTAAAAGCACCGTGGAAAAGCCCTCGCCTTCCGACTGCTCGATCATTGTTCCCAACGCAATCGCGCCATCCTGGCAATCTGCCAGAATACTGAGCACGTCGGCATCCTTCTTTCTCTCAAGCGCTCTTTCAATCTCACCCTGGGCTTCCCGTAATACCTTTATGAAATTTTCCACCTGTTCCTTCTTTGCTTTTCTCATGGATGTGCGCTCCTGTCAGACCTTTTATGTTAACTCCATCAAATAGCAACCTTTTACTCTAGTTTTACTATCCTACCATTTTATAAACCGATTGTCTATCCCCAAAATCCGGTTTTCATATCTTACAGCACATTCTACATCCGCGCCAAAATCCTCTTCTCCAGTTCCGGTATCTCTTCATCATCCGGCACCAGCGCCTTTAACTGCTGCAGAATCTGATACGCCTCATTCGCCATCCCCTGTGCCAGAAGTCCCGGGATCTTCGCCTTTACCTGAATTGCCAGCGTGCGCATCTGCGACCTTGCTTCCTTCGCTTTTGCGTCTTCTTCCGCCAGTTTCATTTCTTCAGAGGCAGCATAACATCTTGCGTAAAGCTGGATCATATCGTCAAAATCCGGGAACAGCCCGATAGCCTCTTTCATATTCTTTGCAACTTTTTCCCGATTCCCTTCTATCTGTCCCTGTATCACCTGTTCCCACTTCACAGCTACACGGCAGGATTTGGGTAAAAGTTCCATCTCGCCGGTAAAGGCATTTTCATTAAAATATTTTCTGTAAAACGCGAGGCTTTTTGAAGTAAAATCCTGAAACCTCTCCTGGATAGCAAAATAATCATCCTTTGCATATCTCTGAACAACCTTCGCCTCCGCTACCTTTAACGCAAAATACTCATACCTTACCTTTGATTTTTCCGACATCTCAGCGGCTTTGTTCCGCTCCCCAAACGCTTCTATTTTTCTCCTCAGTTCGGGCATACTGTTTTCAAAGAACGAGTCCACACCAATCTTCCAGTTATCGAATTTAATAATCTCAAAGGCTTTCCAAACATCAATATGATATTTTTCAACAATCTCAAAAATCTTATAATCCAGCTGGAATACATCCGCCACACAGCCGAAAAGCCGTTCAATATAATATGAAAGCTGCTCCGTCTCTCCACTGTAGTCCGCGTACAGAGCCTTCAGATACCATACATAATAGTAAGGTGCCTCAACCCCCATAAAATATTCAGCAATATTATAAAACTTTTTATGCTGCTCTGCGGAGTCCTTCTCTTCCGCTTCCAGCTTCTTTATCGCATTCCAGAGCAGATCATATCCCGGACGTTTCGCCATGATCTCCAGAAGAGGCGTCACCTCCTTATCCGGAGGAATCTCCGCCAGTGAATCTATCACATCATCCGTAAAATGCTCATAGAGCATGATAGGCCCATTCCAGTCAAACATATGGAAATATTTTTTCAGAATGGATGTATCCCCCAGTTTCAGCGCCGCCATAATATAAATGCCAAATCCGGTACTGATCCCCGACTGCTCCATAGCAAACTGTACGAAAAAGGCTGTCTCTTCCTGCTTTTTTTCCTCGTTATCCTTCAGCAGTTCATAATATTCCACATATTTTTCACTGCATTTTAAGGCTTCTTTATAATTTCCTTCCTTATAATAGATTTCCGCCCCCAGGTTATAAAGTCGCATCCTGCAGAAATCCGTATTTCGATTATCCCCCAGAAATTTCCTGAAATTCTTTTCCGCTTCCTCATAATAACAGTTCTTAATTTCCGCCTCTAATGCCGCACAATAAAAGGCGCCCCGCTCTCTGTTTGTATTCGGAATATTTTCATTGCGGAATTCCTTCACGCCGTCCAGAGACCACTCTTCCAGTTTCGCGTACTCGTTCATAGCACGGTATTCCTGCAAAAGATGCGTCCACCAACGCACTTCTTTCCTTCTCTTCTTAATCATATCAAGAAGCAGTGTCGTATTTCTTTTTGCGTGGGCACGTTCCTCCTCTTTGCTCTCAAAGAAATAACCGAAATGCTCTACCACAGAATGCAGAAGGATATGAGGATCATACAACGGATAAAAATACTCATGAATGCTGCTGACAAATCTGGGGCGGTTTTTCATGCACACCATTCTGGATACCCATGCATCCGTAACCAGATCCTTGTTCCGGCTCATATAGTTTCTCTGAATATAGAGTGCATAATAATAGTTTTTATAATTTCCGGATAAAAAGAATTCCTCTATCTCTTTTGTATCGATAAACCACTCGTCATCATCCAGATATAAAAACCACTCCCCCTGCGCGGCATCCATCCCCACATTTCTTGCTTTGGAAAAATCGTTGCACCATGTGAAGGGTATCACAATATCCGTGTAAGTCTTAAGGAGTTCCTTCATCTCCTCATCACATCCGGTATCCACTATGATCAGTTCACTTGGAACCCGCTCCCTGAGCGTTTTTAAGGAATCCAGACACTTTTTTGTTGTTTTTGCCCTTCCGGAACATAATAATGAAATAGATAATACCGGTTGTCTGCTCATATCTTCTCTCCTGTTATAGCCGGCGGCAGGCACTGCCCTCTCCGGCATATTCTCACATTTATTGATCCTGGAAAAAATAAGGGCGGTTTTGACGCCGCCCTTATCTGATTTGCCGCTGCTTACCGCAGCTTTCTTACAGCTTTATATGTTATCTTTCAGTACAGCTTCCCGAATATTACATCCCAGGGTTCAGGTTACCATAACCGTCAGATTACTAAGCTATCAGTTTATTACTGAAGGAGTGACAGAACACTCTGGTTGCTCTGGTTAGCCTGTGCCAGCATGGATGTACCAGCCTGAGCCAGGATGTTGTTGTTAGAGTACTGAACCATCGTGGAAGCCATATCTGTATCACGGATAGCGGACTCTGCGGATGTGGTGTTCTCTACAACGTTATCCAGGTTGTTGATCGTGTGCTCTAATCTGTTCTGAACCGCACCGAGGTCAGATCTCTGAGCGGATACTTTCGTAAGTGCTGCAGCGATCGTCTCGATTGCTCTGAGCGCATCCTCTGCCGTATCAACTCTTACACCGGAAATACCAAGGCCCTTCGCGCTCATGGTCTCGATGTTCATGGTGATCTGGTTATTGGTTGTAGCATCAGCACCTACATGCAGACCTACCTGCAGTTTACCCATGATATCCTGAGTACCCTGTACTCTCGGAGCCATCTCGGTCAGTTTCACCCTGTTACCAACCGCATCGTATACTACCGGTGCATCGGATCTTGCCGCACTGGTTACCGTTGTGCCGCTGATGCTGGATGTGAAGTACTTGTTCAGCGCATTCTCAGCCAGTCTGTTACCGTCTTTATCGTAGAAGCCATAGCTCTCACCTGCACGGTATGCAGCGGTTACCTTGTTTGCAACAACGTTGGTAGAATATGTACCTGCCGCTGTGATAACAGAATTCAGAGCGCTTGCAGTAATTGTTGCGATGGTCTTACCAGTAATATCCTTGATTGCGAAGGTTCTTCCGTTTGTACCTGTTGTGGTGATGGTATACTTATCAGCCACTGCACCAACCAGCGCTACGGAATACTGGGTTGTTGTTGTTACTTTAGAGGTATCGCCTGCATCTGTAACTCTGGAGATGGTTACTCTGATGTTGATACCGGAATTCTTCAGCGCGTTGATGATCTCGTTCTGAGCCGCACCGCTTGCGTTAGCCTTGAAGGAAATCTTCGCTGTCAGACCGTTTGCGCCTGTTGTCATAACTACGCCGCCGGCCGTATTGCTTGTAATTGTCTTATAACCGTAGGAATAGCCTTTTACAGAAGTCTTATCACCCTTCAACAGATAAGTTTCATTGAACTTTGTTGTCTCGGATACACGATCGATTTCTGTGATGAGCTGTTTGATCTCAGCGTTGATGGATTCACGGTCAGATTCGGACTGTGTGCCGTTAGCTGCTTTAACTGACAGTTCGTTCATTCTCTGCAGCATATCGTGTACTTCTGCGAGAGCACCCTCTGCTGTCTGTACTACGCTGATACCATCCTGTGCGTTTGCGGAAGCCTGTGTAAGACCTCTGATCTGCTTTCTCATTTTTTCGGAAATAGCAAGACCTGCCGCATCATCAGCCGCACGGTTGATCTTATAACCGGAAGATAACTTCTCAGTTGTCTTAGCCTGCTGGCTTGTTGTAACGCCCAACATTCTGTTGGAGTTCATTGCTGTAAGATTGTGTTGTACTACCATAGTGTACCTCCATATACTTTTTTACTCGCCACAAATCCTTTTGTGCCGGTGAAGAGGGGCTTTGCCCCAAAATAAAGTTTTACGCCGCTTTCGCAGCCATGTACCGCATCCCGCGGTAATCTTCTTTTTTGAAATGCCGCTTTGCATTGATTTGGCCCCTAGGCTAACCTCCTCCGTGCCACCGGCTCTCAACGGATTCCTCTCCGCTGCTAATACATATTTCGGACGGTTCTGAAAAAACTTTAGAGGTAATAACAAATATTTTAAAATTTTTCAAAAATATCCGAAATGCGGTTAGTGGGACTTGAACCCACACACATAAAGTACAGGAACCTAAATCCTGCGCGTCTGCCAATTCCGCCATAACCGCATATCTTTTCGCTAAAAGGGGTAAAGCCCTTTTTTATTTTTCA
>OFHA01000204.1_pt1 | contig 53771 bp, 48 predicted proteins | sample 1521891 | NCBI WGS metagenome assembly OFHA01 (sample SAMEA3504089, study PRJEB24116) | mouse gut metagenome | biome: mouse gut; feature: mouse-associated habitat; material: faeces | place: Denmark | collected 2011
CTTTATTTTCAAGGAGTTTGAGCGTTTGCCGTCATTTATTCAATTCCTTTTCCAAGTTTAAACATGACGAGAAAATTATCGAAAAAAGGAGGTTGTTTCATTAACGACAATGCCGCTATTGTGACGTATTGTATTCAAGGAGATAAAATAAACTGGGTGAGTAATATGAATATTGTAAAAGTGTTTGGACGTAATTTGAAATATTATCGAAATAAAATGGGAGTATCCCAAGAACAGTTTGCTGATAAGGCAGGTTTGCACAGAACGTATATTAGTGCAATTGAATGTGGTAAGAGAAGTATATCATTAGATAACATACAAAAAATTGCAGAAGCATTAGAAATTGAAACATATCTTCTCTTCGTTGATGATTGCGATAAAAAAGATAGAAAAAAGGCAGGTGGAAAGTAATGAACTGTGTTGCAGTCGATTTGTTTTGCGGTATAGGTGGACTGACATATGGAATAAGAAAGGCTGGAATAACAGTTGCAGCAGGTATAGATATTGATTCCACATGTCAGTATGCATATGAGGAGAATAATGATTCGGTTTTTATAAATAAGGGAGTAGAAGATTTAAAAAAAGAAGAAATTGAATCATATTATCCTGAAGGTTGTATTAAAGTTCTGATGGGGTGTGCACCATGTCAGCCATTTTCAACGTATTCTTTGCGTTATACCAAAGAAGGCCCAAAAGATGAAAAGTGGAAGTTATTGTATTATTTTAGAGATTTGGTTAAAGAGATTAAGCCGGATATAATATCAATGGAAAATGTACCACAACTAGTAAAAAAGGAAGTTTTTGAAGATTTTGTAAATGGACTTGAAGCTCAAGGATACCATGTTAGTTGGCAGATTGTTAATTGTGCAGATTATGGCGTGCCACAAAGTAGAAGCAGATTGGTACTGTTGGCATCTAAATTTGGAGATATTTCATTAATATCTCCTTTGTATACTGAAGAAAACTATATCACGGTAAAAGATGCAATTGGAAGTTTGCCACAAATAAAAGATGGAGAAGCTTGTAAGACAGATACTTTGCATAGGGCAAGTAAATTGTCTAAGATTAATAAAAAGCGAATTAAGAAATCTGTTCCGGGAGGGACTTGGAAAGATTGGGATGAGAAACTCCGGTTGTCTTGCCATAAAAAGAGTACAGGTCAAGGCTATCGTGCAGTGTATGGTAGGATGGAATGGGGAAAACCTTCACCAACGATTACTACTCAGTTTTATGGATATGGAAATGGAAGATTTGGGCACCCAGAGCAAAATAGGGCATTATCTATGCGAGAAGGTGCTATTTTGCAGTCTTTTCCACCCGATTACAAGTTTATTGATGTTAATCATCCACAGACTAATAGACAAATCGGTGTTCACATTGGAAATGCGGTTCCGGTAAAATTGGGTGAGGCCATAGGCAGGAGCATATTAGACCATTTGGAGAATTGTAAAGAGGTGAAGAATGTTGAAGAATGATAAAATGACATCTGAAATGAAGGATTTGGCTGAAGGGCAGATTAGAGAATTGCAGAAAGAAATTAGTTTTGATACAAAGGATTATCCGATAGAGGTATTGGTTGATAAGTTTCGTGCAGATGATTTTTATATTCCTGAATATCAGAGAAAATTTGTATGGGATAATGCTAAAAAAGTAAGATTTATTGAATCTGTATTGCTAGGGTTACCTATACCGTTTATGTTTTTTTCTGATAATGAAGATGGTAGATGTGAAATAATTGACGGTGCCCAAAGGACTCAGACGTTGGAAGAGTTTCTGTATAATGATTTGATGTTGAATGGATTAGAAAAACTGACTTCATTGAACGGATTTAAGTTTACTGATTTACCGGAAATATTCCAAAGAAAATTTAAAGGACGCACTTTAAGAATAATTGTTTTAGCTGATACTACCACTATTGAAATCAGACAAGATATTTTTAATAGAATTAATACGGGTGGTACTCATGCTATTCCCAGTGAAATTAGACGAGGTTCTTATGCAGGAGCATTTATGAAATTTGTTGAAAAATGTGCTAAGGACGAACAGTTTAATAAATTATGTCCGATTAGTGATACAATGAGAAATAGATATGAAGATTCAGAATTGATAGTTAGATTTTTTGCATATTTGAATAACTATCAGAATTTTCAGCATGTTGTAGATGATTTCTTAAATGATTTCGTACAGGGAAAAGAAAAAGAATTTGATAAAGATGTATATGAAAAAGAATTTAGAAACATGCTTAATTTTGTTGAAAAATATTTCCCATATGGTTTTGCTAAAACAAAGAATGCAAAATCAACACCTAGAGTACGTTTCGAGGCTATTTCAGTAGGTGTAGCATTAGCACTGAGAGAAAATCTAGATTTAGTACCCGATTCAATGGAATGGTTGGGTTCGGAAGAATTTAAGAAACACACAACAACACATGCAAGCAATTCTCCTAGAAGAGTTAGTGGAAGAATTGAATATGTGAGAGATGTACTTTTAAAGGGTGATTGTAATGAGAATGACGCTTGAAATATATCAAGAAAGAATTGACGAAATAGAACTATACTTTAATGCTTTAAAGGAGTTGTATCAGACACAATCTAGAGAATCAGAGCATTCATTTTATAATGATGACTTTTTGAAGATATTAAAGGCGAATGCTTTGATAATGATATACAACTTGGTTGAGTCTTCAATAATGGGCGGCATATTAGAAATATATGATGAATTAAAGAACAGTGGGTATAACTACAAAGATGTAGGAAAAGAAATACAAGATATTTGGTTTTCCTTCAAATTTAATCAAGTATATGATAAAACGGCTCATTATAATTCATATAGAGATAAAGCAGTTGAAATTATAAATGCAATTATGAGGAATGAACCAATAGAGATGGATCGTAAAGCAACAGATATTAGTGGAAATTTGGATGCAGATAAAATAAGACAAATATGTAGTGACCACGGCATTACATATACTATTGATTCTGCTTGTAGAGGTGGAGTGGCTTTGGAAGATGTCAAAAATAAAAGAAATCAATTAGCGCACGGCACAACTTCATTTGCGGAATGCGGGCGTTATTATGCAATAGACGATTTAGAAAAAATAAAGAACGAAACTGTGATTTTTCTAAATGGTATTTTGCAAGGAATGAAAAAGTATTATGATGAAAAGACTTATTTAAAAGTGGTGAATAATTAGAAAAGAGTAACTTTTATCAATTTTGGTTAGAAAGAGATGCCATATTATGCAAAATGAGTACATGATTTTAGTAGAAAGCTATCCGCTTACGTGAAGTTGGCGACAAAACTATATTTAGCAACTATTTCATAAGAAATATGAATCGTAAACACAAGAAAAATGGTAAGGGAACGCCTGGTGTATCATCCTCCGATACTGTGATAGCAGCAAAGGAAGCATAGCCTTTTTCTATAACATCATTTTGCAGGGCATGGGAAAGGGGGGATCCTGGCTGTTTTCCTGGGCGGGGATACCCCAGAAATCGTTTACCCTTAATCTGCGGTAGGCAGTGCCATAAAGGGGGCTACAATGTTTGTAAGTGGTTTTTGTACAATTTATGGAACTCTTGGAATAAGCCTTTCCGCTAAGCTCATAGAACTTCTCATAGAGCGGTGAGAAGGTTATCTCCCGGTCAAAAACGTTGTAGGGGTTCTTGTTGTACTCTGCAAGCAATAGGGCATCCTCACGTCAAGGAAAGCGCCCCAGCTCGTCATACACAGGGTAATAGCGTTCGTCCATCCTTGTATTGACCCGTACCTCAAAAGGGGTTCTTCTCTTTCCTGACAGCTTAACAACGGTGCCGTAGCCATTGGGATTCTTAAGCGGTTTCCGCGCGGCATGGTGGTACCTTCTTAAAAATGGGTAAAAAAATACACCCTATTGCATGGATGTACCGAAATGTGATATAGTATCAGTGATGGGGTGATTCTATAACGTGTACACCCTGTTAATAGTTTTCATGCTACCCCGGTGCTGGTAACACTGGGACGGTTTTCTGTTTGACATATTTATGTATATTGGCTATAATATGCTTAACAAGAGAGCCAATGGCTAGAGTACACCTAGCCGCCGGCAAGTTTCAGTGCAAAAAGTAGCGCCTTATCTTACCAGGACGAGGGCGCTATTTTTTGCGTTGTATGTAGATAACAAGAGTTATAACAGCGCAAAGCATAATTACAAACTGGATTAAGTCCGAATATGTAACCATTGGCACCAGCTCCCTTCCTTAAGTGTCCGGCGAGCTGGCATAATCGCCCCATTGGCTTCCTGGTAAAGCATATTATACTTTCAATGTACGGTAAAACATAAATGGCTTGTCCTGCCAGGGTCTAAATGGGCTTGGCTGGACGCAAGATTGTCCTGTCCGCACATGGACGAGTTCAACGTACATTATTTTCTAATTAAGTCAACCTCAATCCTTTTTAAACAATTTTCAATAGGTTGTAACCTTGTGTCAAGTTTTGTATTTAATAGTTGGCTGATTGCTAATAAATCTTCGTTAGTTAATGCCATTTCATCACGGTCCCTTGTGTGATTATTTTATTGATAATGTAAATATATCACAGCCAAGGTGTAAAGTCTATTTAATTAGCAAGGTGCCTCCCGAGTTTGGTAGCATGATTTAATGGCAGTAGTCTTATAATAAACAGTGATAACGCAAGACAAACAAATGCAAACGTTTGTTTGACAAGAAAAAACACTTGACAGCCTTCCTTTTTTGTAGTACTCTTACCTAAGTGCTTGTGGACGGAAAATTTTTAAGGAGCATATTAGATGGCATTTGAAAGCTTAACAGATAAATTGCAGAATGTTTTTAAAAACCTCCGGGGCAAAGGCCGCCTGACGGAAGAGGATGTGAGGACGGCGTTAAAGGAGGTCAAGCTTGCGCTTCTGGAAGCGGACGTAAACTTTAAGGTGGTCAGGCAGTTTGTGAAAGCTGTGGAAGAGCGGGCTATAGGCAGCGATGTCATGAATGGCTTAAACCCTGGCCAGATGGTGATCAAGATTGTTAACGAGGAAATGGTAGCCCTGATGGGGTCTGAAACCACTGAGATTAAGCTCCAGCCAGGCAAATCCATTACCACCATTATGATGTGCGGCTTACAGGGGGCAGGAAAAACCACCGCCACAGCGAAGATTGCCGGAAAGCTGAAGCAAAAGGGAAAGAAGCCCCTTCTGGTGGCCTGCGACGTATACAGGCCGGCGGCTATCAAGCAGCTCCAGGTGAACGGTGAGAAACAGCAGACTGATGTTTTTTCCATGGGGGAAAACCAGGATCCTGTAGACATTGCCAAGGCGGCGTTGGAACATGCCCGGAAGAACGGCCATAATGTCGTCATCCTGGATACTGCCGGGCGGCTTCATATTGACCAGGATATGATGGAAGAGCTCCAGAATATCAAAGCCAGCGTGGATGTGCACCAGTCCCTTCTGGTAGTGGATGCCATGACAGGCCAGGATGCCGTTACGGTGGCCAGGGAGTTTGACGAGAAGATTGGCATTGACGGGGTAATCCTTTCCAAGATGGACAGTGACACCAGGGGCGGGGCGGCGCTTTCTGTAAAGGCAGTTACCGGCAAGCCAATCCTGTATGTGGGTATGGGGGAGAAGCTTTCAGACTTAGAGCAGTTCTATCCGGAGCGGATGGCAAGCCGTATCCTTGGCATGGGGGACGTGCTTTCCCTGATTGAAAAAGCCCAGGAAAACATTTCCATAGATGAGAACAAAGAAAAAGAAATGGCTGCCCGGATGAAAAAGGGCAAGTTTGATTTCGAGGATTACTTAGAGAGCATGAAACAGATGCGCAACATGGGAGGGCTTGCCAGTATCCTGAGCATGATGCCGGGCATTGGCGGTAAGCTGGGCAATTTGGAATCCATGATTGACGAGAAGGAGCTTGCCAAAACAGAAGCGATTATTTTGAGCATGACCCTGGAAGAGAGGAAAAATCCCAAGCTTTTGAATTTAAGCAGAAAAAGCAGGATTGCAAGGGGCGCGGGTGTGGACATGGCGGTAGTTAACCGGTTTGTGAAGCAGTTTGAGCAATCCCAGAAGATGATGAAACAAATGCCGGGGCTCTTAGGCGGAAAGCGCAGGGGAGGCTTTGGGGGAAGGAAGTTCCCTTTTTAATTACAAGAAGCTGGCCCGCGAAGTTTATGGGCGTTTGGTAAACAGTGTTGAAAACAGAAACGCTTTCTTCCAGGAAGCTGTTTCTTTTCAAAATAAAATTAACAGCAATAACGTTGCGGAGGTGAAAACATGGCAGTAAAAATCAGATTAAAAAGAATGGGTCGGAAAAAAGCTCCTTTCTATAGAATCGTTGTAGCAGACTCCAGATCTCCCAGAGATGGAAAGTTCATCGAGGAAATTGGAACTTACGATCCCAACACAGACCCCAGCACCTTTCATGTAAATGAGGAGCTGGCGAAAAAATGGCTTACAAATGGTGCACAGCCTACAGAAGTTGTCAGCAAAATTTTCAAGCATGCAGGCATTGAAAAATAAGATGGAATTGGCAGCCCTTTTGGAGGTGTACGATGAAGGAATTAGTAGAAGTAATTGCGAAAGCTCTTGTTGAGCATCCGGAAGAGGTTTTGGTGACTCAGAAGGAGGAGGGTAAACACATTACCATTGAGCTTCATGTGGCTGCTTCCGATATGGGGAAAGTCATCGGAAAACAGGGAAGGATTGCGAAAGCTATCCGTTCCGTAGTAAAGGCAGCATCATCCAAAGACAATCAAAGAGTGGACGTGGAAATCGTCTGAGCAGGGCAACGGTACACTTGGTGTACCGTTGTTTGCGGTATGGGCGCATATACAAAGCGGTGCAATGCGGCGGTATAGGAAACGCTGTGGCAGGCAAAGATTTAAATTGTGCAAAAGCAGTGCAGAAATGAGGATATTTATGGAAAATTTATTGCAGGTCGGGGTAATTTCCTCTACCCATGGATTGAAAGGGGAAGTGAAGGTTTTCCCTACTACGGATGATGTCAGGCGGTTTAAGGATTTAAAAGAGGTATTGCTTGACACCGGCAGTGAGAAGCTGGCCTTAGAGATAGAATCAGTGCGGTTTTTTAAACAGTTTGCCATTGTAAAATTTAAAGGCTGTGATGATATAAGCCATGTTGAAAAGTATAAAGGAAAGAGCCTTTTGGTCACCAGGGAAAACGCGGTGGCCCTGGAAGAAGGGGAGTACTTTATTGCGGACCTGATAGGCATACAGGCGATTTCCCAGGACGGGGCTTTAAAGGGCCGTGTGAAGGATGTGATAACTACTGGGGCAAACGATGTTTATGAGATTCTTTTAGAGGACGGCAGGGTGCTTTTACTTCCGGCAATTAAGGAATGCGTGCTTGGGGTGGACCTGGAAGAAGGCGTAATGAAAATACGCCTGCTGGAAGGGCTGCTGGAGTAGAAATGGCGTCCCTGGGGGGCAGCCGTAAAACCTGGTATGCGCAAAAGGCGCAGAAATGAGGCAAAATGAATTACCATGTACTGACACTTTTCCCTGACATGATCATCCAGGGGCTTGGGGAAAGCATTATCGGGCGGGCGGCAGCCAGGGGCGTCATCTCTGTGGAAGCCGTCAATATCAGGGATTATACCGCCAATAAACATAAAAAGACGGATGATTACCCTTATGGAGGCGGTGCGGGGATGCTTATGCAGGCACAGCCCGTTTACGATGCCTGGCAGGCGGTGGTGAAGACGATTGCAGAGAGCGGGAGGGATGCCCAAAAAGCAAGGGTGATCTATGTTACGCCCAAGGGAAAGCCCTTTGTGCAGGAGATGGCGAAGGAATTGGCCAGGGAGGAAGACCTGGTTTTTCTCTGCGGCCATTATGAAGGGATAGACGAGAGGGTGCTGGAGGAGATCGTCACAGATTATGTGTCCATCGGGGATTATGTGCTTACCGGCGGGGAACTGCCAGCCATGGTCATGATAGACGCTATTTCCCGGATGGCACCAGGGGTTTTGGGCAACGAAGATTCCGGCGAAAGCGAGAGCTTTAGCAATTATCTGCTGGAATATCCCCAATATACAAGGCCGGAAGTATGGCGTGGGAAGAAAGTGCCGGAAATCCTCCTTTCCGGGGACCACCAGAAGGTGGAGCAGTGGCGCCTGGAACAATCCATGGAAATTACGAAAAGAGCAAGGCCGGAGCTGTACGAAAAGTGGGCGGATGAAAACCAGGAATACTTTATCAGGAAGGCAAAAAGAGAAGAAAGGGCGCGGAAAAGGGAATTAAAGCGGGAGCAGAAGAAAAATTCCTTGCAATATCCCCTGTAATGTGATAAATTATTAATGTTGCGAAGTTGTGATGGTCCTCTGCCGCACAGGTGGCAAGAACGTCTGATGAGTTTACAAGTTGACGGAGGTAAAAATGAACGGATACGAGTTATTAAAAAACATTGAAAATGAAGCCCTGAAAGAAGTGGTGGAATTCGGGGCCGGGGATACCGTAAAGGTATACTGCAAAATCAAGGAAGGAAACAGGGAGAGAATCCAGGTTTTTGAGGGTGTTGTGCTGAAAGTACAGGGAACCGGCGCAAGGCAGACCTTTACTGTAAGGAAGTTTTCCAACGGTGTGGGCGTAGAGAAGACCTGGCCGCTGTATTCCCCTAATGTAGAGAAGATTGAAGTAACCCGCAGGGGTAAGGTAAGAAGGGCGAAACTGTTCTACTTAAGAGGCCGCATTGGTAAGAAGGCGAAGGTAAAAGAAGCTGCCAGATAACAGGATGTGGGCAGTAACTTGAATAGGGTTCAAAAGGACAATTGTATAACCAATTGTCCTTTTCTAATATATATAAATATGATAAAATAAATTCTGGTACGGCCAGGGGGCGCCGGAAAGGCAGGTCATTATATTCCGCATTCCCGGGATAGCAGAATCTAACATGCAGACAAGGATTGATTGTATGGCGAAACGTAAAGGGTTAACTTTTTATGAAAAAAAGAAACGGTTCAGCAAAGAAATGTTACGGGAAATCTTCAGCACACTTTTTTACTGTTTTGCCGCTGTTTTGGTAGCCTTTGTACTGGTGTTTGCCGCAGGAGTTAAAATGAATGTGATCGGTGTGTCAATGGAGCCGGCCCTATATAATGGCCAGGAGGTGTTGGTCAACCGGTTCAGCTATAAATTCATATCCCCAGGGAGAGGGGATGTTGTGGCTTTTTTGCCAAATGGCAATCCCAACTCCCACTATTATTTAAAACGGGTAATAGGGCTTCCGGGAGAGCGGGTACAGATCATCGGCGGTTACGTATATATTGACGGGGAACTTCTTGTGGAGGATGAAGCCTATGATAAAATTGCAGACGCAGGGATTGCAGCGTCCGAAATACGGCTTGAAAATGACGAATACTTTGTGCTTGGGGATAACCGCAATGGCAGCGAGGACAGCCGTTCAGGGAATATTGGCCCTGTTAACAGGGATACAATTATGGGAAAGGTGTGGTTTCAGTTAGGGCGGGAAGGAGAAAGTATGGGGTTTGTAAAATAGAAGAAGGAGAAAAGCATGAATTATCAGTGGTATCCCGGACATATGACGAAAGCAAAAAGGATGATGCAGGAAGACAGCAAGCTGGTGGATTTGATCATTGAGCTGGTGGATGCAAGGATTCCTATGAGCAGCCGTAATCCGGATATAGATGAAATCGGGAAAAATAAATTCAGGGTCATTTTGCTGAATAAGGCGGACCTGGCCAATGAGAAATACAATGCCCTGTGGGCGGATTATTTTAAGCAAAAAGGGGTGTTGGTGCAGGAGATGAATTCCCGGTCAGGGAAGGGGATGAAAAATATCCAGCCCCTGGTGCAGGAGGCCTGCCAGGCGAAATTTGAGCGGGACAGAAAGCGGGGCATCTTAAACCGCCCGGTGAGGGCAATGGTAGTGGGGATCCCCAATGTAGGGAAATCTACCTTTATCAATTCCTTTGCCGGAAGGGCCTGCACGAAAACCGGGAACAAGCCGGGGGTCACCAAGGGAAAGCAGTGGATCCGGCTGAATAAAAATCTGGAGCTTTTAGATACCCCGGGCATTTTGTGGCCTAAGTTTGAAGATCCCAAGGTAGGGGAGAGGCTTGCAATAATCGGCTCTATCAATGACGGCCTGGTATATGCGGACCAGTTGGCAACAGCGCTGCTTGCCTGGCTGCAGAAGGAATACCCGGAGCTTTTAAAGGAGCGGTACCAGATCCAGCTAAAGGAGGATGCTTACCAGACACTGGAGGAAATCTGTATCAGCAGGCATTGCTTTTTAAAGGGCGAAGCGCCGGACCTGATGAGGGCTTCCCGGCTTTTGATGGAGGATTTCAGAAGTGGGAAAATCGGAAGAATTACGTTGGAATACCCGGAGGAATGGCAGTGAATAAGAAACTAAAAGAAATATTAAGTACAAGTATGTATCTGCTGATTGTGCTGGTTTCCACCTTTTTGGTGGTAACCTATGTGGGGCAGCGCACCAAGGTGATCGGCAGTTCCATGGAGCCCATGCTGATGGATGGGGATAATCTGATTGTTGATAAGATATCTTATCGGTTCCAGGAACCCAAACGGTATGATATTATCGTATTTCCCTTCCGGTATGCGGATAAGACCTATTATATAAAAAGAATTATCGGGCTTCCCGGGGAGACGGTTTATATTGATTCCCAGGGGGATATCTACATAGACGGGGAAATTTTGGAGGAATCCTATGGAAAAGAGCAGATTTTAGACCCGGGGCGGGCATATGAGCCTGTTGTCCTTGGGGAGGACGAGTATTTTGTCATGGGGGATAACAGGAACAACAGTTCGGACAGCCGCGACCCAGTGGTGGGAAACATCCACAGGGATGAATTTATCGGGAAAGCCTGGGTGCGTATCTGGCCTTTTAACAAAATTGGCATGATCCGGCACCAATGACAGAGGGAACAATTTATGGGACAGAAGATAAGTGAGATCAGGGAAATACTACAGGCAGCGGATATTCAGAAGCTGCCTGATTTTATAGAAACCTACCAGCCAGATACCCGCTGTGGCGTCGCCGCTTTAGTGGAGAAGGCCAGGGGGCGGCTTGGGGCTTATGAAAAGGAGCTGTCCCGGCTGGAAGGGATGAAGGAGTTTGAGAAAAAATATGCCTGTTGCCAATATATCTGCGGTGTTGACGAGGCAGGCAGGGGGCCTCTTGCAGGGCCGGTGGCGGCGGGGGCGGTGATACTTCCAAAGGATTGTGATATTTTGTATCTTAACGATTCCAAACAACTGTCCGAAAAAAAAAGAGAAGAGTTATTTGATGTGATTATGGAGAAGGCTGTTTGCGTGGGGGTGGGATTTGCTTCCCCGGAACGGATTGATGAGATCAATATTCTCCAGGCTACCTATGAGGCCATGAGGGAGGCAGTGGGAAAGCTTTCCCCTGGGCCGGACATTCTCTTAAATGATGCGGTGATGATACCGGGCATTTCCATCAGGCAGGTCCCTATTATCAAGGGGGATGCCAAAAGTATTTCCATAGCCGCGGCAAGCATCATTGCCAAGGTTTCCAGGGACCGCCTGATGGTAGAATATGATAAAGTTTTTCCAGGTTACGGCTTTGCGTCCCATAAGGGCTACGGTGCCCGGCAGCATATAGAAGCGCTGAAAAAACTGGGGCCTTCTCCCATCCACCGCAGGAGCTTTATCAAAAATTTTATCAGCACAGGGGGCGTTAGATTATGAAGCTTTCAACCTATATGGGGCAGATTGGGCAAAATTATGAGCAGGCGGCTGTTACGGAGAACAGCGCTGCTTTAGAGCAGGGATTAAAAAACGGGATGAACGCAGTCCTGGGGAAACTTCCGGGGCAGGCAGTGTCCGGGGAGGTTTTGCTCCGCAATGGAAGCGATATTTTAATTGCCATAGGCAAGAACCAGCTTCTCCAGGCAAAGCTGGAAGGGAATATGCAGGTCCAGCTTGGGCAGCTTATGACATTCCAGATAAAAAACAACACCAACTCCAAAATAGTGCTCACCCCCCTTTTTGAAAATACCGGAATGGACCCCAATGTTTCCAAGGCATTGCAGGCGGCAGGGCTTCCGGAGAACAGCATAACCGCAGGAATGGTCAAGGCCATGATGCAGGAAGGCCTTCCCATTGACAGGCAATCCTTATACCAGATGAACCGGCTGATAGCCAACAATCCCCAGGCGGATATCCAGACATTGGTCCAAATGCACCGGCTCTCCCTTCCGGTGACGCCGGAGAATATCTTTCAGTTTGAAGCCTACAAAAATTACCAGCATCAGCTTGGGGAGAGCCTTATGGATCTGGCGGATGCCTTTACCCAGAGCCTTGCCCAGATTACAGGCAGCGGGAACTGGCAGGAAGGGGCCGCGTTTTATAAGGAAATAATTGGCATATTCTCCGATACCCCGCAGGAGGCGGTATTCCAAACCCAGGATGGCTCTGTGCAGCTTAAGGGGGAGATGGCTGAAGCTATAAAAAATGGGGAAATCCCGGAAAATACAGCGAAGGAGATACCACTGCCGGAGGAAGGGCAGCCGGTTTTGACCAGGGAAGAAAGGAATAACCTTGCCCTGCAGCTTAAAGGCGCGGGAGTGTCGGAAGAGTTCACAAAGGCCCTGGCAGAGGGGAAAATGGGCGGCAGGGAAATTTTAAAAGAAATTGGGAAAATGCTCTCCGAGGAAACCATCCCCCACCGGGAAGAACTTTTTAAGGCCCTGGAGGGCAGGGAGTTTAAAAGCCTGTTAAAGAATGAAATGGGAAAGCAGTGGATGCTCCTGCCGGAGGAGGTGGCCAAGGAGCATAGCGTGGATAAGCTCTACGAAAGGTTAAACAGCCAGATGAACCGTTTAAGCCAGGCCCTTGCCCAAAGTGGAAGGGGGGATACGCCCCTTGCCAAAACGGTTTCCAACGTGGGCAATAACATTGATTTTATGAACCAGTTAAACCAGATGTTTACCTATGTGCAGCTTCCCCTGAAGATGCAGGGGAAAAATGCCAATGGGGAGCTGTTTGTCTATACCAATAAAAAAAGCCTGGCCAAAAAGGATGGCAGTGTCAGCGCCCTGCTTCATCTTGACATGGAGAGCCTTGGCAGTTTGGATGTCCATGTATCCCTCACCAACCAGAAGGTTTCCACCAAATTTTACCTTCAGGATGATTCCGCCCTGGACCTGATTGCACAGAACATTGGGATGTTAAATGACAGGCTGGAAAAGAGAGGGTATTCCATGAATGCGGAATTTATCCAAAGGGATGGGCATACAACAATGATGGATGAAATTTTAAAGCAGGGTAAAAATATCTCCGCGTTGACGGGATATTCTTTTGATGCCAGGGCATAGTTTTTCACAGGGAGATTATTATGGCAGAGGAAAAAAAGAAGCCGAAACAGGCGGTGGCGCTTTCCTACGACCCTAACGACGACGCCCCCCGGGTGATCGCCAGCGGCAGGGGCGCCCTTGCAGAGAGGATTATTGAAAAAGCCCAGGAAGCGGATGTACCGGTACACAGGGATGATAAGCTGGCGGATACGCTCTCCCGCCTGGAAATTGGCGATATGATCCCCCCGGAGCTTTATGAAGTAGTGGCAGAGATTCTTGTATTTGTAGATGCCATGGACAAAATCAAAGCCAAAATGGATAAGGGCAAATAGCAGGTACAGCTTTTGGATAAGAGGATTACAGGAAAACAGTATGAGGACCTGGCGGCAGCCTATCTGGAGGAAAGAGGTTTCAGGCAGCTGGCGGCAAATTTCAGGAGCAGGCAGGGGGAAGTGGATTTGATTGGCATCCATGAGAACTGCCTGGTTTTTGTGGAAGTAAAGTATAGAAAAAACACCCGGTCAGGGCTGCCGGAGGAAGCGGTAAGCTTGCCAAAGCAACAGAAAATCTGCCTGGTTTCGGATTATTACAGGCTGCAGCATCCCAAAGAGGGCACAAGGCAGGTGCGTTACGATGTGGTTGCCTTCTGTGGGGATGAGATTGTCTGGCATAAAAACGCTTTCCCTTATACAAGGAAAGGGCGGCAGCTATCCTGGTAACCGCCGGGAAAAAGGAAAGGAGAAGAATCAGATGCAAATAAAACGGAAAAGTCCCTGGGGGCATGAAGGAGAAGCCCTGGCGCTTAATTGGTCCGGGCAGGTGGCATATCTGGCCTTTCCCTCGCTGGATGCGCTGGGAATGGCCAGACATTTATTTTCTACCAGGGCAGGGGGCGTCAGTGAGGGAATTTATTCTTCCATGAATTTCAGCTATACAAGGGGCGATAAAAAAGAAAATGTGGACGAAAATTTCAGAAGGATCGCCCAGGTGATGGGAACCAGGCCGGAGAACATTGTCTGTTCCAGCCAGTCCCATACCACCAATGTCCGCCTGGTTACCGAAGAAGACCGGGGAAAAGGGGTGGTGCGCCCTGTGGACTATGAGGATGTGGATGGGCTGGTCACCAATATTCCGGGAATAGCCCTCTGCACCCTCTACGCGGACTGCGTCCCCCTTTACCTGGTGGATAAGAAGAACAGGGCCATCGGCCTTGGCCATTCCGGCTGGAGAGGGACCATAAACCGCATGGGGGCTGTAATGGTACAGGCCATGGGGGAAGCTTTCGGGACCAGGCCGGAAGAAATCCATGCTGCCATTGGCCCTTCTATCTGCCAGGAATGCTATGAAGTGGGGGAGGATGTGGCGGAGGCTTTCAGGAAAAGCTTTGGGGAAGAAGGGACGGTTCTTTTAAGCCCCGGGAGAGGGCCGGCAAAATACCAGCTTAACCTCTGGGAAGCAAACCGCAGGGTACTGGCAAAAGCGGGGATCCCTGAGAAAAATATTGCGGTTACGGATGTATGTACCTGCTGTAACAGCAATCTGCTGTTTTCCCACCGGGCCAGCCTGGGCAGAAGAGGGAACCTGGCTGCGTTTCTTATGCTGAATTAAGAAAACCTTAACTATTTTCCTTGGAAAGCCTTAAAAAACATATGGTTTACTATAACAGACGGAAGAAATTCCTGCCCGTTGCTGTCAATTGAATGAAGAAAAGGAATGAGATTATGACAAACATACTGGTCTGTGACGATGACAGGGAAATTGTGGACGCCATTGAAATTTATTTACATCAGGAAGGCTACCAGGTCTTCAAGGCATATGACGGTGAACAGGCAATCAAAATGCTGAAAGACCAGAACATCCAGCTTCTGATCATTGACATCATGATGCCCAGGCTGGATGGGATCCATGCTACCCTGAAAATCAGGGAATACAGCAGCATACCGATTATTTTCCTCTCTGCCAAATCCGAGGATACAGATAAAATCCTGGGGCTGAATATTGGTGCGGACGATTATGTTACCAAGCCCTTTAACCCCCTGGAGCTGGTGGCAAGGGTAAAGTCCAATTTAAGAAGATATACCCAGCTTGGAAATCTTAATGTGGAGAATAATGCGCTGTTTACTGCCGGTGGGCTGTGTATCAACGACGATACCAAAGAAGTTACCGTGGACGGGGAGAGTGTGAAGCTTACGCCTATAGAATACAATATCTTGCTTTTGCTGGTAAAGAATCAGGGAAAAGTCTTTTCCATTGACCAGATTTATGAAAATATCTGGAATGAGGAGGCCATCGGGGCGGACAATACCGTTGCCGTCCATATCCGGCATATCCGGGAAAAAATTGAAATCAATCCCAAGGAACCCCGGTACTTAAAAGTGGTCTGGGGGGTAGGCTACAAAATCGAAAAACAATAAGGGGAACAAAAAACAGGAGAAGGGTATGAAAAAACAGGAAACAGGAGAAAACCAACAGGAAAACCCTATAGGAGAAAAGCAGGGGCTTTGGCAGGAGGGAAGGGAAGAATCCCTTCCGGGGGAAGAGGACTGGCCCGGCTGGCCATCGCCTGGCCCGGAAAAAAAGCCTAAAGCGCCCGGGAGCAGGAAAAGAGGGAGCGTTGTGTTTTTTCATTTCCTGCAGCATATTTCCCTGGTTATGGCGGCAGTAATGATTACGGCGGTTTTTTCCGGTTCCTATCTTGTGGTGGATACCAGAAAAGGCCCGATGTCCTACAATCTAGTGGGGGAGGACCAGGGCAGGCCCTTTGAAGAGTCCGATTTATTTAATACCCTTTTGGGGAACAGTGTGTCGGATATTATCTGTTATGGCGCTATCAGAGGGCAGATGGAGACAGATGGAAAATTTGACCCGGGAAAAACTGTGGATGTGGCCGCCTTTGCAGGCAGGTATGGGGGAATCCCCCAGGAGTACATTACGGCGGATTATTATCTGGATGACCTGATCAAATGGGCTCAGGCCGGCTTTGGCTATGAAGAGGCCTATATGGACGGGGAGGAAGCCGCCCGGTTCCTGGGCAGGAGCACCATGGTTACCAGGGTGGATAAGGAAAAATTAGAAAGCGGCACAGGGGGCTATCTAAATTCCGATTTATCAGGGGCAAGAAAAGTTGTAACCGTGTCGGGAAACCAGATCGATGGCGGAAACCAGGTTACATTGCTTTTGAATAAGTACCGGACGGCGGAAGGGAAGAATATAGAAAACTATGTATCTTCCTGGGAGGAGTACTATGAGCTTTGCGGCAATGTGAGGAAGGCCGCCGAAGATCTCAGCATTAATTACGATGAATATTTAAAATACAGGGATTATTATGATTCCGGTAATTCCAATATTGTCTATTTCATCAGAAGGGCCATAGGGGGCCAGGAGCAGGTTTTCACCAACATGGAAACCGGGTTAAGTTCTGTTACGGGCCTTAAAAAGGAGCTTTCTTCCCGGTGTGGGAAATATATTTTTTATGATGCCCAGTCCATGGAATTTGAAACCAATACGCTGATTGAAGAGATGACACTGCGGTATATTTTAAGCGGCTTTGACTATGCTTACCCGGGAGATACCCAGGTGATGATCGGGGTGGATGCACGCTACGGTTCCCAGGCTGGCGCGCAGGACTGCTTTGCCCAGGCGAAAGCGGGTTTTGGGAATTATGTACCCTATGTATGGCAGTATTTACTCTCTGCGATTGTATGCCTGCTTGTCTACCTGCTGCTTTTGATGCTGCTGACCATCTGGGAGGGGAGAAATGTAAGAAGAACCCCCCAGGGAATTGTAAAGGGCTTCCACAGAGAAGACAGTGTCCCAACGGAAGCCATGGCCTTTGCCGCCTGCGCGGTCTGTTTTGGCCTGGTCTGGGGAACCGGGAAAGCTGTAGGGACGTTCTGGCATTTTGGCGATAAGGGGGTAATGGTTATTCTGGCAGCCGCCATATCGCTGCTGTCCAGCCTGTGCTTTTCCTTCTTCTATTACAGCTTTGTAAGGAGGCTGAAGGTGAAAACTCTCTGGAGAGACAGCCTGGCAAGAAGGATGGGCATATGGGGGAAGAAATGGATTCTTTATGGATATGACCATTCTGCCCTTATTGTAAGAGTATGGGGGCCTTATGTTTTGTTTTTGGCAGTAAATGGCCTGGGGATTGCTTTTGCCGCATATACCATATATGATGGTACCTCCTGGGGGTGGGGGGTGCTGGGAATACTGGTTATCCTGGCGGCGGATGCAGGGGCAGGATACGCACTGTACCGCTCGGCCCTGGCAAAACAGATGATTTTAGAAGGGATCCGGTTAATTAATGAGGGAGACCTTTCCCATAAGGTAAAGGAGGAGGGGCTCCATGGGGAGGACCTGATACTTGCCCGTGCAGTCAACAGCATTGGGGACAGCGTAAGGGTAGCGGTGGAAACCAGTATGAAGGATGAGCGGATGAAAGCGGACCTGATCACCAATGTGTCCCATGATATCAAAACCCCCCTTACCTCCATTATCAATTATGTGGATCTGATCAAAAGGGAAAATGTAAGCCATCCGAAAGTCAGGGAATATATAGAAGTGTTGGATGCCAAATCCCAGCGGCTGAAACAGCTTACCGATGACCTGGTGGAGGCTTCCAAGATTTCCTCCGGCAACATTGTTTACCAGTGGGAAAAGATTGACCTGGTGGAACTGCTCCACCAGACTGTGGGAGAATTTTCTGAAAAGTTTGAGGAAAAGTCCCTATACCTGGTGTTCCAGGTGCCAAAGGGCAATGTATATATTGAAGCTGACAGCAGAAGGATATGGCGCGTGATTGAAAATCTGTTTAACAATATTATCAAGTATGCGCTGCCGGGAACCCGGGTTTACCTTGACATGGAGTTTGCCCAAAGCCAGGATAAGCAAAAATGGGTGGCCCTGTCTATCAAGAATATTTCCGCGCAGCCCTTAAAGGTAAATCCCCAGGAGCTTACAGAAAGATTTATCCGGGGAGATGAATCCAGGACAACAGAAGGGAGCGGGCTGGGGCTGTCCATTGCTAAGAATCTTACAGAAGCCCTGAAAGGGGAATTTGAGATTGTGATGGATGGGGATTTGTTTAAGGTAAATCTTGCTTTCCCATTAATGGATGAAGTGAACAACCCATCCTGAGAAAACGGTTGGCCTGTGCTAAAAACCGGCATAGCTGGAAAATTCCAGTTATGCCGGTTTTCACAGCTTTTTTACAGCAAGAATCAGTCTTTGAGGGAATATCTGTCCTCCCGGTTGTTATAGTGCAGAAGAAATTCCCGTATTTTTTCGGTGGGCGTATAAACATTCGCCATGGATGAATCATGGTTCATAAAATCTATAATGGAAGCAAGGAATTTGCCCATATCCGCCTCAATATAATAAGGGCGGGAGAGCAGTTCCGGTATCTGATAAGACAGGTTAGTGGTGATGATCTTATCAAAATAGCATTTCTCGTAAGCTTCGTCAAAAAGGCCGAGCCCTTCTGTAAAAAGACCGAAGGTGCAGCAGATAAATACTCTTTTGGCATTCATGGATTTCAGTTTTTTGGCAGTGTCAATCATGCTTCCCCCGGAGGAAATCATGTCGTCAATGATAATAACATCCTTCCCGTCAATATTGTCCCCCAAAAATTCATGGGCCACAATGGGGTTTTTGCCATTTTCAATTACGGAATAATCCCGGCGCTTGTAGAACATCCCCGTATCCACCCCAAGGACATTGGCAAAGTATACGGCACGGTCTAACGCCCCTTCGTCGGGGCTGATGACGATGAGATGCTCCCTGTCAATGAGCAGGCGGCCATCCGCCGCAAGAAGGGCCTGGATAAACTGATAGGGGGGCGTAAAATTATCAAAACCGCATAAAGGCTCAGCATTCTGTATCCTTGGGTCATGGGCGTCAAAGGTGATAAAATTGCTCACACCCATATTGCTCAGCTCTTCAATGGCATAGGCGCAGTCTAAGGATTCACGGCCGCTTCTTTTGTGCTGCCTGCCTTCGTAAAGGAAGGGCATGATTACATTGATCCGGTGGGCCTTGCCGTTGACAGCGGCGATGATGCGCTTTAAATCCTGGTAGTGGTCATCCGGTGATTTGAAATTGGTATAACCGTTCATCCGGTAAGAAATACTATGGTTGCACACATCAACTAAAATAAATAAGTCAGTCCCTCTGATGGACTCTGCGATAATGGCCTTTCCCTCCCCTGAGCCAAAACGGTAGCAGGCGGAATCAACGATATAATTATCAGATACATAGCCTTCGAAAGCGGGATCATTTTTGGCAATGTTTTTAACATCTCTCCTGAAATTCACCAGATGATGGTTGACATTGCTTCCAAGCCTGGTTGCGGATTCCATAACAACCAGCTTTAGGGGGGCAACAGGAATGGCTGCTTCAAGTTCACGTAAATTAGGCATGACGACCTCCATGACGTAAGATAGATTACAACGGGAACCTACTTGGGGCGGCTCCGTCACTTTTATTTTATATTTATGCTAGTGACACGTCAAGAAATTTCTAGTAAAATAAACGGGAGGAATTCCAATCATAATATGAAGAAAATATGGGGCAGAAAATGGAGAATGGAAAACAGGAAGGGCATATCATAAAAAATGTACAGCCGGGCAGTATTGCCCTGGAGCTTGAGATTTCGCCCGGGGACCGGCTGCTGGCGGTAAACGGGGAAGAAATTGAGGATATTTTTGATTATCAGTATCAGATAGAAAATGAGTATGTGGAGCTTCTGGTTGAAAAACCGGATGGGGAGCAGTGGCTTTTGGAGGTGGACAAGGAAGAGGACGAGGACATTGGGATTGCGTTTGGAAGCGGGCTTATGGACGAATACCGGTCCTGCAGGAATAAATGTATTTTCTGCTTTATTGACCAGATGCCGCCGGGAATGCGGGAAACTTTGTACTTTAAGGATGATGATGCAAGGCTGTCCTTCCTCCAGGGGAATTACATTACCCTTACCAATATGTCGGACCATGATATTGACAGGATTATCAAATACCGCCTTTCCCCGGTGAACATTTCCTTCCACACGATGAACCCGGAATTGCGCTGCCGGATGCTGAACAACCGTTTTGCAGGGGAGGCGCTGAATAAGGCAGGGCGGCTCTGCCGCGCCGGGATTGCCATGAACGGGCAGATTGTGCTCTGTAAGGGAGTGAACGATGGGGAAGAGCTGGCCTACAGTATCAGGAAGCTTTCAGAGTTCCTTCCTACCCTGGAGAGTGTTTCTGTTGTGCCTGTGGGGCTGTCCAGGTACCGGGAAGGGCTCTATCCCTTAGAGCCCTTTACCAGGCAGGAGGCAGGGGAGGTGCTGGATATGGTCCATGGGTTCCAGCGGGAAATTTATCAGCGCCATGGGACCCATTTCATCCATGCCAGTGATGAATGGTACATCCTTGCAGGCAGGGAGCTTCCCCCGGAAGAAAATTACGACGGATATCCCCAGCTTGAAAATGGCGTGGGGATGCTGCGGCTTTTGCTGGATGAATTTGAGGAGGCTTTCCAGGAGCTTGAAGAAAAGCTCCGTGGAGAGGGCGGCGGGCATATGGCAGGGCAAAAGGAGGAACTGGCCATTGCCACAGGGAAGCTTGCGTTCCCCTATATTCAGGAGATGGCCTTAAGGATTATGGGGATACTGCCCCATATGGCCATCCACGTATATGAAATTACCAACTGTTTTTTCGGGGAAAGGATCACCGTTTCCGGGCTGCTGACAGCAGGGGACCTGATTAGCCAGTTAAAGGGCAAACCCTTAGGAGGGCGGCTGCTGCTGCCACAAAATATGCTCCGCAGCGGAGAGAGGATTTTTTTGGACGATATTACGGTGGAGGAAATGGAAAAGGCTTTACAAGTAAAAATAGATATTGTAAAATCAAGCGGACATGATTTTGTAGGAGCAGTTCTGGCAGGGAGGACAGTATGAGCGGAAACAGGAAGCCTATTGTGGCAGTAGTAGGAAGGCCCAATGTGGGAAAATCAACGTTATTTAATGCCTTGGCGGGAGCCAGGATTTCCATTGTAAAAGATACGCCGGGGATCACAAGGGACAGGATTTATGCGGATGTGTCCTGGCTGGACCGGGCGTTCACCCTGATAGATACCGGGGGCATTGAGCCGGACAGCAGGGATATTATTTTGTCCCAGATGCGGGAACAGGCGCAGATTGCCATAGATACAGCGGATGTGATCCTTTTTATGGTGGATGTAAAGCAGGGGCTGGTGGATGCGGACGGCAAGGTGGCGGACATGCTGCGCCGTTCCCAAAAGCCAGTGGTCCTTGTGGTCAATAAGGTGGACAATTTTAATAAACATCTGGCAGATACTTATGAGTTCTATAACCTGGGCATCGGAGAGCCTTACCCCATCTCAGCTGCCAATAAGCTGGGGCTGGGGGATATGCTGGATGAGGTAATCCGTTACTTTGGGGAAGAAGGGGAGCAGGAGGAGGAGGACGACCGCATACGGGTTGCCATTGTGGGCAAGCCCAATGTGGGGAAATCCTCCCTGATCAACAAAATGCTGGGAGAAAACAGGCTGATTGTGTCAGATATCGCAGGCACTACCAGGGATGCAGTGGACACTCCCATTACCTATAAGGGAAAAGAATATATTTTTATTGACACCGCTGGGCTCCGGCGCAAAAATAAGATTAAGGAAGAGCTGGAAAAATACATGATCATCCGGGCTGTCAGTGCAGTGGAACGGGCGGATGTTGTGGTCTTGGTGATTGACGCCAAGGAAGGGGCCACGGAACAGGACGCAAAGATTGCGGGAATCGCCCACGAGAGGGGAAAGGCCGTGATCATTGCGGTAAACAAATGGGATGTTATAGAAAAAGACAATAAGACGGTGAACAAGTATACGGCGAAAATCCGGGAAATCTTATCTTATATGCCCTATGCGGAGATTACCTTTATTTCCGCCGTCACCGGCCAGAGGCTTCCCAAACTCTTTGGCCTGATTGACATAGTAAGCGAAAATCATTCCATGCGCATTTCCACCGGGGTGTTAAACGAAATTATGAGTGAAGCGGTAGCCCTCCAGCAGCCGCCCTCAGATAAAGGGAAGCGCCTGCGGCTTTACTATATCACCCAGGTTAGCGTCAAGCCGCCCACTTTTGTGATTTTTGTAAACGATAAGGAACTGATGCATTTTTCTTATACCAGATATATTGAGAATAAGATCCGGGAAGCCTTTGGGTTCAAAGGCACGCCGCTGAAATTCATCATAAGGGAAAGAGGGGAAAATAAATAAAGTGGAACGTTTGGTCAGTATTGGGATTGGTTATGTATTCGGCTTATTTCAGACAGCCTTTATTTATGGAAAGCTTCATGGCATCGACATCAGGGAGCACGGCAGCGGCAACGCAGGCACTACCAACACCCTGCGTGTCCTTGGCACAAAGGCGGGGCTGATTGTGCTGGCGGGGGATATTATTAAGTGTATCCTGGCCATTGTCATCAGCGGCGCAATTTTTGGCCCATCCCACCCGGAGGAGGTCTACCTGTTAAAGCTTTATGCGGCGGCGGGAGCCATCCTTGGGCATAATTTTCCCTTTTACCTGAACTTTAAAGGGGGGAAAGGGATTGCCGCCACGGCAGGGCTGATTTTGTCCTTCCATATCGCATTCCTGCCCATGGGGGTGCTGGTCTTTTTCGGGATTTTCTTTACCACCCATTATGTTTCTTTGGGCTCCCTCCTTGTTTATGCAGGGCTGATGGCTGAAATGGTGGTAGTGGGGCAGATGGGATTCTTTGGGGCACCCCAGGCTGTCTTAAATGAGATGTATGCAATTACGGCGGTGCTTACCATATTGGCGTATTATAAACACCGGGAGAATATTGTACGGCTGATAAAGGGGGAAGAGAGAAAGACTTACCTGACGAAAAAGAATAAGGTATAAAACAACGGACAGCACGCTCCGCGAGTCGGTTTATTGCAATAAAATTATAATAGGAGGGTTTTTATGGCGAAGGTAGGAATGATTGGGGCAGGCGGCTGGGGCTGCGCATTGGCGTGGCTTCTTCACAATAACGGGAGCCAGGTTACTGTGTGGTCGGCGCTGGAGGATGAGATCCGTATGCTGCAGGAATGCCGGGAGCAGAAGGACAAGCTCCCTGGCGTTATCCTGCCGGGGGATATGGTATTTACAGCGGATCTTGGGCAGGCGGTGGAAGGGAAGGATGTACTTGTGGTTGCAGTGCCCTCCCCCTTTGTCAGGAGTACGGCTGCGCGGATAGCCCCATTGGTGGGGGAGGGGCAAAAGATCGTCAATGTGGCAAAGGGCATTGAGGAAACTACCCTTATGACCCTTTCCCAGGTGATCCTGCAGGAGATCCCGGGGGCGGATGTGGCAGTGCTTTCCGGCCCTTCCCATGCGGAGGAAGTGGGCAAAGGGATTCCCACCACTATTGTAGTAGGCTCCGGGAACAAGGAAACCGCCGAGTATTTGCGGTCCCTGTTTATGAGCCAGGTATTCCGTGTTTACATCAGCTCCGATGTGGAGGGCATAGAATTAGGCGCCGCCCTTAAGAATGTAGTGGCGCTGGCAGCAGGCATGGCGGACGGCCTTGGCTATGGGGATAACACCAAGGCGGCGCTGATTACCCGGGGGATTGCGGAAATTGCAAGGCTTGGGATCAGCATGGGGGGAAGGATCGAAACCTTTTATGGGCTCACGGGAATCGGCGACCTGATCGTTACCTGTGCTTCCATGCACTCCCGGAACCGCCGGGCCGGGATCCTCATCGGAAAGGGCGCTTCCATGGATGAGGCCATGAAAGAAGTGAAAATGGTGGTGGAAGGGGTATATTCCGCAAAGGCCGGGTATGCCCTGGCGCAAAAATACGGTGTGAATGTGCCCATCATTGAGCAGGTGAATAAGATTTTATTTGAAGGGAAACCAGCCGCTGATGCAGTAAGCGAGCTGATGCTCCGGGATAAAAAAGTGGAAAATATTGACTTAAGGCAGCTATACCAGAACAGTGTGGAGATTCCCTGGTAAGTTTGTAGGTTGCGCACAGGCGCAGAAATGAGGTTAGGATGAGCGGACAACAATTTAACAGTACACAGGATTATGTAGCGTCGGAACAGCTTATGGCGGGGGTTAATGTGGCAATTGCCCTGCAAAAGCCCCTTTTGATCAAAGGGGAGCCGGGAACGGGAAAGACGATGCTGGCAGAGGCGGTGGCCAAATCCCTTGGGAAAAAACTGATTATCTGGAACATTAAGTCCACTACCAAAGCCCAGGACGGGCTTTATATGTACGATACCATCCAGCGGCTCTATGACGGGCAGTTTGGGGAGGAAGGGGTGGACGATATTGCCCATTATATTAAGCTGGGGAAACTGGGGGAAGCCTTTGACGCGGATGAACAGGTGGTGCTCCTGATTGATGAAATTGATAAGGCGGACCTGGAATTTCCCAACGATTTGTTGTGGGAACTGGACCAGATGGAGTTTTATATCCATGAGACCAAACGCACCGTCAAGGCAAAGCACCGCCCCATTGTGATCATTACCTCCAATGCGGAGAAGGAGCTTCCGGATGCTTTCCTGCGCAGGTGTATTTTCCATTATATTGATTTCCCTGATGAAGCTTTGATGGAGGAGATTGTAAGGACCCATTATCCTGATGTGGAGGATAAGCTTTTGGAAAATGCCATGGAGGTGTTCTACGGGATCCGCGCCCTCCGGGATATCCGCAAAAAGCCCAGCACTTCCGAGCTTATTGACTGGATCAATGCGTTACAGATTGGGGGCATCAGCGCGGACGAGATCAGGGCGAAGCTTCCCTTTGTGGGCGTGGTGGTGAAAAAGGATGAGGATCTGGAGACTGTAAGGCAGAAGCTGGATTGACCGCCTGGGGCTACAGGCAGCAGCTAGTGGGTGGGCAGAAAATGGGGGAAATACATGTTTTCAAACTTTTTTTATACCTGTAAAGCCAAGGGGCTAAAGATCACCTTAAGCGAATGGCTTACTTTACAGGAAGCGCTGGATAAGGGGCTGAGCGGCAGCAGCCTGACCCAGTTTTATTATCTGGCAAGAATGATCCTGGTAAAGAGTGAAACGGATTTTGATAAATTTGACCTTGCTTTTGAGGAAACCTTTAAGGGAATCCAGTCGGAAAACGAAATCTCCAAAAATATGATGAAATGGCTGGATAAGTCGGAGCTGATTGACATGGTGGATGAGGAAGAGCGGTACCGCATGAATGAGCAGGACGGCATCCAGTTTATTGACAAGGAGGAAGTGGAGGCGAAATTCAAGGAACGCCTCCGGGACCAGGACAGCGAGCACAACGGCGGAAGCTTCTGGATCGGCAGTATGGGAAAAACCGCTTTCGGGAATATGGGGGGCTTTATGGGAGGCATCCGGGTAGGGGGAAAAACCGGCTACCAGAGTGCTTTCCAGGTGGTGGGTGCCCGCAAGTACAGGGATTTCCGGGATGACAGGATGCTGGATAACCGGCAGTTCCAGCTTGCGTTCCGGAAACTGCGCCAGTTTTCTACCCGGCTGGACATTCCTAAAACCGAGCTGGATATTGACGGGACTATAGACAAAACCTGCAATAACGGCGGGTATCTCCAGATTGTCATGGATAAGCCCCGGAAAAATTCCGTGAAGCTGCTGCTTCTTATGGATTCCGGGGGAACGATGATCCCTTTCAGTTCCCTGCTAAACGAACTGTTCCAGGCAGTGCATAAGTCCAATCATTATAAAGATGTGAAGACCTATTATTTCCACAATTGTATCTATTCCAAGCTCTACAAGACCCCGGAATGCGAAAATGGGGACTGGATTGATACGGAATGGATGTTCCGGAACCTGGACAGTGATTATAAGGTGATCGTGGTGGGGGACGCCGCCATGGCACCGGAGGAATTATACTCCACCAGCGGCAACTACCGGGGGCCTAATGGCGGCCTGGCAGGATGGGACTGGCTGCAGCTTTTGAAACGCCATTATAAGAAGGTGGTGTGGCTGAATCCCAAAATGGCTCCCGGCCATGCGCCCTGGCGGGAGGCGGAGACAGCCATCAAGGAGCTGTTTCCCATGTATAAGCTGACAGTGGACGGGCTCAACCAGGCCATGGTGAAGCTGATGTTGAATAAATAGTATGAAATTATTTAGTGGAAATGCTGGAACTTAAAATAATTTTCAAAAATTATGTTGAATATTCCGGAAAATTAGTATAAAGTAAATGAGGAAATATTTTTAATTGGCAGGAGGGCAAAATCAATAGATTTTTGCCTTTTTGCGTAAAATTTCAAGGAGGAGAAACATGAAAAAATTATTAAGTTTACTGGCGGCATCCGCTATGGCAGTTTCCCTGTGTGCCTGCGGCGGCGCTCCCAAGGAGGAAGCCCCCAAAGAGGACAGCAGCCAAAACACCCAGACACAAACCGATGCAGGGGAAGAGGCCGGGGCGGAAGCAGATACCCAGGCAGAAGGCGGAAATGACACAGCAGAAAGCGGCGGCACACAAGCGGCAGGGGCAGGCGTTATGCCCGCTATTGCCAAGGAAGATATCAAGGTAGGCGTTATCCATATCACTGACCCTGCAGAAGGCAGCGGATATACCTATACCCATGACCTTGGCATCCAGGGAATGCAGAAAAACTTAGGCCTTGATGATTCCCAGATTGTCCGTAAGAATAATGTAAATGATACAGACGCCACAGCCATTGAAAACGCCATCAGGGAATGTGTGGAGGATGGCTGTAATGTTATTTTTGCCACAAGCTGGGGCTTTATGGATACCTGTGAGGCACTGGCAGAGGAATTCCCGGAGGTGATCTTTTCCCATGGGACAGGCTATAAGTCAAACGGCGTAAACTTTAATAATTATTTCGGAAGGATTTATCAGGCAAGATACCTGGCAGGCGTTGCTGCAGGGCTTAAGACACAGAGCAATAAATTAGGCTATGTGGCAGCTATGGGGCAGGAAAATTCAGAGGTTACCGGAGGCGTTAACGCTTTTGCCATGGGTGCATATTCCGTAAATCCTGACTGTGAAGTATATGTAAAAGTTACCAATAGCTGGTTTGACCCCGAAGGGGAGACACAGGCTGCCCAGGCGCTGGTAGACCTTGGCTGTGATGTAATCGCCCAGCACTGTGATACCCCTAATCCCCAGACAGTGGCAGAGCAGAACGGCGTATGGGGCGTAGGGTATAATTCCGATATGTCCAAGGATGCTGCCGGTGCGGTTTTAACTTCCGTTATGTGGGACTGGTCTGTCTATTACACCCAGGCAGTACAGTCTGTAATTGACGGGACCTGGAGCGGGGAAAATTACTTTGGCGGCATGGCTGACGGGCTTGTTGACATTGCGCCCCTTTCAGATATCTGTGCGGAGGGAACTGCGGAGGCAGTAGAAGCGGCAAGGGAGCAGATTACCAAGGACGGCTTTAATGTATTCGACGGCGTTATTGAGACTAACGACGGCAGTACCGTAGGCACAGAAGGCTCCACATTAAGCGACGCTGACATTACCGGGAATATGAACTGGTATTTTAAAAATGTTGTAGTAAAATAAAGCAGGGAAAATGCTGCCCCAGGCTGGAAGCGGGGCAGCAGAGTTTCATAGGGCGGCCAATGCAACCATATTGACCGCCCCTTTCAGTATCAGGATCAAAGAGGCTACGATGGGAGCGGAGGTAAGATGGCAGAGCAGGATAAGAAAGTCTGTGCCATAGAGTGCAGAAAAATTACAAAGGTTTTTGGGCAGGTAGTTGCCAATGACGGGATAGATTTAAAGGTGCAGTACGGGGAGATTCTCGCCCTTCTTGGAGAAAACGGTTCCGGCAAGACCACCCTGATGAATATGCTTTCCGGCATTTACCATCCTGACAGCGGGCAGATTTTTATCGGCGGAAAAGAAGTGAAGATCAATTCACCGGTTGACGCCATGGGCCTTGGCATCGGCATGATCCATCAGCATTTTAAGCTGGTGGAAGCCTTTCAGGCAATGGATAATATCATCCTTGGGGTGAAAGGAAAAAAAGAAAAAGGGAAAGTAACGGGGGAAAAAATCCGTGCCATCAGCCATGCATATGGCCTGGAAATTGAGCCTGAGAAGTATGTCTGTGATATGAGCGTTTCTGAAAAGCAGACGGTGGAAATTCTAAAGGTGCTCTACCGGGGGGCGCAAATACTGATCCTGGACGAGCCTACCGCAGTACTGACGCCCCAGGAAACAGAAAAACTCTTTGAAATCCTGCGGAAGATGAAGGACAAAGGCTGCGCCATCATTATCATCACCCATAAATTACAGGAAGTGCTTTCCATCAGCGACCGGGTGACCATCCTGCGCAAGGGCAAAAGCGTGGGAACGGTAAGGACGGCGGACTGCGATGCCAGGAAGCTTACCGAGCTTATGGTGGGCAGGCCGGTGAGTCTGGAAATCCAACGGCCGCCGGTGAAAAACTGTGAAACCATTCTGAAAGTGGTGGACCTTACGGTAGATAAAGCGGATGGAAGCCGGGCCATAGACGATATTTCCTTTGATATACGCAGGGGGGAAATCTTAGGCGTGGCAGGGGTGGCAGGCAGTGGGCAGAAGGAGCTTTGCGAGGCAATTGCGGGACTTCTCCATGCCTGTAAAGGAGCAATTTTATTTAATAAGGAAAACCTCCTTGGAAAAACCCCTTCTGAGATTATTGAAAAGGGCGTCAGCATGAGCTTTGTGCCGGAAGACCGCCTGGGCATGGGCCTTGTAGCTTCCATGGGCATGACGGACAATATGCTGCTGAAAAGCTACCACAAAGGAAAAGGGCCATTTATCAGGCGCAAGCCCGCCGGGGAACTGGCAAAGCGGCTGATTGAGAAGCTGGCAATCGCCACTCCCGGGCCGGAAACCCCGGTAAGGCTTCTTAGTGGGGGAAATGTGCAAAAGGTCCTGCTGGGAAGGGAAATTGAGTCTTCCCCCTCAGTGCTGATTACAGCTTATCCCGTAAGAGGGCTGGATATTAATTCTTCCTATACGGTATATGACCTGCTCAACGAACAAAAGAGCAAGAATGTTGCCGTTATGTATATTGGGGAGGATCTGGATGTGCTTCTGGAATTATCCGACCGTATTATGGTTTTGTGCCATGGAAAGATTACGGGCATAGTGGACGCCGCCAAAACCACCAAGGAAGAAATCGGCATGATGATGACAGGCGGGCATAAAGCGGCGGTATCGGAATAGGAGACTGGCATATGAAAACAGTGGAAAATACCTCAAATGAACCTTTGGTGCGGGTAGTAAAGCGCTCGGAGCTGCCCTATGGCAAAACAGTGCTGCTGCGCCTGGCGGCGGTAATCCTTTCCCTGGCAGCAGGGGGAATTTTTATTGCCTGTGTGGGACAGAATCCCTTTGTAATTTACAAAACAATACTCTCAGGGGCCTGCCGCAGTGTGATGGCGTTTCAGGGAACGGTGAAAATTATGATCCCTCTTTTAATTTCTTCCCTGGGAGTGACTCTTGCCTTTAAGATGAAATTCTGGAATATCGGGGCGGAAGGGCAAATTATCTTCGGGGCTACCTGCGCTACCTTTTTTGCCCTTTTCTGCTCAGGCTGGAACCATGTGGTACTTGTGGCTGTGATGTTTCTGGCAGGCATCATAGGCGGCGGGCTCTGGGGGCTGCTCCCGGCTTTCTTCAAGGTGAAGTACCATACCAACGAAACGCTCTTTACCCTGATGCTCAATTACATTGCCCTGCATCTGGTCTCTTACCTAAGGGACGGCCCCTGGATGGATCCCGGCTCTCAGGGCTTTCCCAAGATTGCAAGATTTGACAAGAACGCTTCCCTGGACAAGGTTTTGGGGATCCAGTTCGGATGGCTGATCGCCCTGGCCCTTGTGGCGGTGGTCTATATTTACATCCGCTATACCAAACAGGGATATGAGATCAGCGTGGTAGGGGAGAGCCAGGATACCGCAAGGTATGCAGGGATGAATGTAAGGAAAATCGTCCTCCGCACCATGTTTTTCAGCGGCGGTATCTGCGGCATGGCGGGTATGATACAGGCCACAGGTTCTGATATCACCCTCACAGCCTCTGTTGCCGGGGGCGTGGGATTTACCGCAATCATTGTGGCATGGCTTGCCCAGCTTAATCCCGTGTCCATATTGATCGTTTCCTTCCTGTTCAGCGTGCTGGAAAAGGGGAGCAGCGTAGTACAGTCGGATTTTGGGCTATCCACCGACTGCGCCGATGTACTTCAGGGAATTATTCTCTTTTTTATACTTGGCTGTGAGTTCTTTGTGAGATATAAGTTCCAGAGGGCAAAAAGCGCTTCCAAAAAACAAACCCAGTAAACCTACGGCAGGGACGCTCTGCCGTCCCAGGCGGGAAAGGAAGGAAACTATGGATATCATTATTAAATTTCTTGTGGCGGCAGTGGGCGCTGGGACGCCCCTTTTATTCGGTACAGTAGGGGAAATCCTTACAGAAAAGACCGGGCATCTGAACCTTGGGGTAGAAGGGATGATGGCCATCGGTGCCTGTATAGGCTTTATGGCGGGGTATTATACCGATAACTTTCTTATTGCCATATTGGCGGGGGCGGCGGCAGGCGCTTTGGCAGCGCTGATCTACGCAGTGCTTACAGTAACCTTCATGGCAAACCAGAACGTAACGGGCCTTACCCTTACCATATTTGGCATTGGCTTTGCCAATTTTATCGGGATTTTTGTGCTCAGCAAAAGCCCGGAGGGGACTTTAAAGCTGCCGGAGGGGATAACGGCGGTGATGCGGGGAGGAGCCCTCCCTGGCCTTGGGGGGCTGCCTATTTTAGGAGAACTGCTGTTTTCCTATAGCCCCTTTGTGTATATTGGGATCATGATTGCCCTTGTGGGCGGATGGTATTTAAACAAAACCAAGGCGGGGCTTAACCTGAAAGCCGTGGGGGAAAATCCCGGAGCGGCGGATGCCGCGGGGATTAAGGTAACCCGTGTAAAGTATCTGAATATTATCCTGGGCGGGGCAATCTGTGGCATTGGCGGCGTATATTGTTCCATGATCATAAATGGCGGCGTGTGGATCAGCAACAATGTGGGGGGCCTGGGGTGGATTGCCGTTGCGCTGGTGATTTTTGCCAACTGGCAGCCTTCGGCGGCAATTTTGGGTTCCTTTGTTTTCGGTGCCCTGCGGGTGCTGAAATATTATATTCCCCAGAGTATCCTGCCTTTTCCCGTTGCTTTTTATGACATGCTGCCTTTTCTGATGACAGCCCTGGTGCTGGTGGCCAGTTCTATGCGCAAGTCAGGAAGGATCAACCTGCCGGCGGCGCTGGGGCTTAACTATTTCAGGGAGGAACGTTAAGGCCGGAAATAGGAAATTTCATTTTTTGAAAGGAAGATAGTGATGACAATTTTTGACGAATTAAAAGCCAGAGGCCTGCTGGCACAGCTTACAGATGAAGAGGAAATCAAGGAATTGGTGAATCAAGGAAAAGCCACCTTTTATATTGGCTTTGACCCTACGGCGGATTCCCTCCATGTGGGGCATTTTATGGCGCTTTGCCTGATGAAACGCCTCCAGATGGCGGGCAATAAGCCTATTGCCCTGTTAGGTGGCGGCACCGGCATGGTGGGTGATCCCTCCGGGAGAAGCGACATGCGCAATATGATGTCCAAAGAAACAATTGAACACAACTGTGAGTGTTTTAAAAAGCAGATGAGCCGCTTTATTGACTTTTCAGAAGGAAAGGCTTTGATGGTAAACAATGCGGAATGGCTGCTGGATTTAAATTATATAGAATTCCTCCGGGAGATTGGCCCCCATTTTTCCGTTAACAGAATGCTTACTGCGGAATGCTATAAGCAGAGGATGGAGAAAGGCCTGAGCTTTCTGGAGTTTAACTATATGCTGATGCAGAGCTATGATTTCTATGAATTGTTCCAGAGATACGGCTGTAATATGCAGTTTGGCGGTGACGACCAGTGGAGCAATATGTTAGGGGGGACGGAACTGATCCGCCGGAAGCTGGGGAAAGATGCCTATGCCATGACCATTACCCTGCTGCTTAATTCCGAGGGAAACAAGATGGGCAAAACCCAGAAGGGTGCCGTATGGCTGGATCCCCAGAAGACCAGCCCCTTTGAATTTTATCAGTACTGGCGTAATGTGGCAGATGCGGATGTGCTAAAATTTATCCGTATGCTTACCTTCCTGCCTTTAGGGCAGATTGAGGAAATGGATTCCTGGGAGGGCAGCCAGTTAAACCAGGCCAAGGAAGTGCTGGCCTATGAGCTGACCCAACTGGTCCATGGGGAGGAAGAGGCTGTAAAGGCGCAGGAAAGCGCAAGGGCGCTTTTTTCCACAGGAGCCGCTGCCCAGATGCCTACCACAGAGCTTACAGAGGAAGATTTTACAGAGGGTGCCATTGATATGATTTCCGTACTTTGCAAGTCCGGCCTGGCTGCCAGCCGCTCTGAAGGGCGCCGCGCTATTGAACAGGGGGGCGTTGTCCTTGAGGGAGAGAAGGTGACGGACGTCAAAGCGGCTTTTGGGAAGGATACCTTTTCAGGGGAAGGTGCCATTGTTAAGCGGGGAAAGAAAAACTTCCGCCGGGTAATCTTAAAGTAATTGGAGAACTTAAAATGCAGTATCAGCTAATCAGGAGTAAAAGAAAAACCATTGCCATCTCTTTTGACAGAGATGGCAATCTTTGGGTAAAGGCTCCTTTGTGGGTGAAAGACCATGAAATCGAGGATTTTGTGGCTTCACGGAGGGAATGGATTGCTTCCACAGCCCGGAGGCTGGAACATGCACGGGAAGAAGAGCGCTCCCGGCAGGTCAGGCTGGAAAACGGGGATACCCTCTTTTACCTTGGGGAGAAATGCACGCTTACCGTTCTCCGGGAGGAGAGACGCCGGGGGAAGGTGAAAAAGGTCTCAGGCCGCCTGGTCCTTTCCGTTCCCTACCAGGCGGATTATGGATACAAAAAAGATGAGATGGAAAAATGGTACCGCAGGGAGGCGCTCAGGGTTATTTCCCACAAGGCGGAAATGTTTGCAAAGATGCTGCAGGTAACCTTTGCCAATATCCGCATCAAGGACCAGAAAAGCCGCTGGGGGAGCTGCAGCAGTAAGGGAAACCTGAATTTTAACTGGCGGATATTAATGGCGCCGGAGCCGGTATGCGATTATGTGGTTATTCATGAACTGTGCCATCTGATCCATATGGACCATTCTGAGGCCTTCTGGCAACAGGTAAAAGAGGCCTGCCCCGGGTATCTGCAGTACCGGGGATGGCTGCGGCAAAATGGAAATCTCCTTTATCCCTTTTGAGGGACAGGGGAAGAAGAAGGGTGTAATAAACTTCCTCCCCGCCACATACACTTAACTAAGTATGGAAGGGCAATGGAGGATTGTATGGACTTGAATGGAAAGAAAGAATATGATTTATACAAAGACATTCAGTTAAGATGCGGGGGAGAAATTTACATAGGCGTGGTGGGGCCGGTGAGAACCGGGAAGTCCACTTTTATCAAGCGATTTATGGATCTGATGGTCCTGCCCAATATGACAGAATCTTATGAAAAGGAGCGGGTGGTGGATGAGCTTCCCCAGAGCGCCGGGGGAAAGACCATTACCACTACAGAACCGAAATTTATTCCCAAGGAGGCGGCGAAGCTTTCCTTAGGGGATGGAATTGAGGCCAGGGTACGGCTGATAGACTGTGTGGGCTATATGGTGGACGGTGCCAGCGGCCATATGGAGGACAACACCGAGCGTATGGTGAAGACTCCCTGGTTTGCAGAGGAGATTCCCTTTACCAAGGCGGCGGAGATTGGCACCAGGAAAGTCATCACCGACCATTCCACCATAGGGATTGTGATCACCTGCGACGGCAGCTTTGGGGATATCTCCAGGGAAAGCTATGTGGCAGCGGAAGAGCGGACCATCAGGGAATTGAAAAAACTGAAAAAACCTTTTGTGGTACTGTTAAATACGGCAAAACCCTATGGCGATGAGGCAGCCAAATTAGCGGAGGAGATCGGCGGCAAATATGGCGTGTCTGTTATGCCGGTTAACTGCGAGCAGCTAAAGAAGGAGGATATTAACCAGATACTGGAAAATATCCTGTATGAATTCCCTCTTACCATGATTGAATTTTATATGCCCAAATGGGTGGAAATGCTTCCGGCAAACCACAAGATGAAGGTGGATCTGATTGGGCGTGTGAAAGAAATCATGAAGCAGTATAATTGTATCCGGGACGTGAAGAACAACCCAGTGAGCCTGGAAGGACCCTTCATCAAAAAATGCAAAATGGAGGGCATTGATATGGCGGATGGCTGCATCCGTATCTGGCTGGATGTGGACGACGCATATTATTACGAAATGCTCAGCGAGATGGTAGGGGAAAAGATAGATAATGAGTACCACCTGCTGTCAGTGCTTAAGGAAATGTCCCAAATGAAGAAGGAATATGTAAAGGTGCTCCATGCCATTGACGCTGTCCGCCAGAAGGGCTATGGGGTGGTAACACCGGAGCGCCATGAGATCAAGCTGGATAAGCCGGAAGTGATCAAGCATGGGAATAAATTTGGGGTAAAGATCCGGGCGGAGAGCCCCAGTATCCATTTGATCCGGGCAAATATTGAGACAGAGATTTCCCCTATTGTGGGTTCTGAGGAGCAGGCCCAGGATCTGATCCGGTTTATTTCCGAGTCCAGCCAGAGCGAAGCCGGTATCTGGGAAACAAATATTTTCGGGAAATCGGTGGAACAGCTTGTAAATGACGGCATTACCAGCAAGATCACTATGATCGGGGATGAAAGCCAGTTGAAATTACAGGAGACCATGCAGAAAATCGTCAACGATTCTAACGGGGGGATGGTCTGCATTATCATTTAGCTGCCCCTGTGGGGGAGATGAGATGGCAGGGTTTTGCCCTGGAGGGAATCCAGAAATAGAGCCCCGGGCAAACCCCTGGCAGAAACCTCCTGCCTGAAAACAGATCCGGGGCTTTGGGAAAAATATTGCGGATAAGGGTTTTCTGTGCTACTATAAATGAAAGAATGATTACCAAATCAATTTCACTCAGGAGGTCATGATGAACCAGGTATACGAAAAACTGTTAAAATGTTATGAAAGCATAAAGGACAGGCTTCCCCTTACACCCAAAGCCGCTCTGGTGCTGGGATCCGGCCTTGGTGATTATGCGGACACCATTGAGGTAAAAGGAGAGATTTCCTATAGCGAAATCCAGGACTTCCCGGTTTCCACAGTGCCGGGGCACGAGGGAAAATTTATTTTCGGCTATGTAAAAGGCGTGCCTGTGGTCTGTATGAAAGGACGGGTGCATTATTATGAAGGTTATCCTATCACAGACGTGGTGCTTCCGGCCCGCCTGATGAAAATGATGGGAGCGGAAATACTGTTTTTGACAAATGCCTCCGGGGGCATCAATCCCTCTTTCACAGCAGGAGACTTTATGCTGATTACGGACCATATTTCCTGCTTTGCCCCTAATCCCCTGATTGGGGCAAACATTGATGAGCTGGGATGCCGTTTCCCGGATATGAGCACTGTTTATGACAGGGGGCTGCAGGAAATTATCAGGGAAAAGGCAAAGGAGCTGAATATTCCCTTGAAAGAAGGGATTTATGTCCAGCTTACAGGTCCTTCTTTCGAATCCCCGGCGGAAATCAAAATGCTCCGCGGCCTGGGTGCGGACGCTGTAGGAATGAGCACTGTGGTGGAAGCCATTGCGGCAAACCATATGGGCATGAGGATCTGCGGTATTTCCTGCGTGGCTAACCTTGCGGCGGGCATGACAGACAATCCTCTGACCCATGAGGAAGTACAGGAGGCATCAAAGAATGCGGCGCCCCTGTTCCGGCAGCTTATCACAGAGTCTATTGGTGCATTTTAGTATTAGCTAAATATTTTAACAAAACAGTAGGCCGGGAACCTGTTTCAGGTTCCCGGCCTACTGTTTTGTTTCTGTAAACTTTCTTGTTTATACCGTGAAATCAAACCTTATCGCTTTCCCATCTATGTATACGGTCAGGGTATGGCTGCCTTCGGGAATAGAAACGGAAGGATCCACTACCCTAATAGTCAGTACATTGTCTTCTAAATCTCCCTCAGAGCTGTAAGTTGCTTCCAGCAACAGCTTTTGGTCAATCCCGCTGATCTGGGTCAAACTGTTGTCGTAAAGCCCATTTATGTTTTGGTTGAACACCACCTTGAGCCTGGCGTTATTGGAAGCAGAGAGAACCGTTACGCCTGTAATCTCCGGCTGGGTGGTATCTTCGCCGGGATCCGGGGCAGTATATTCGGGAATTTGTTTATAGTTGTAGAAATCCGCCCGGTTACCCTTTGCATCCTCTGTTGCACAGCAGAACCATTGCCCTCCATTTACGCCTGATACCGTTATATAATTTAAGCCGTATCCCATGGAAGCCTGGTTACCGGAAGCATAAATTTCCGAAGGATCCTTGCCCTCAATGGTGCCCTCGTCTTCTACCTCATCCTGGATTGCATAATAAAGGGTGCCTGCTTCGTCTGAGTTAACGGTAACTTCGATTGTGTCCGCATCTTTCCATTCAATGCTTCTTATGTCAACTCTGGGTTCTTGCAAGTCTAGGTGGCATGACCCCTTTAACTGGGAGCCGTCCTTCAGGTTGATCAAAATCGTATAGGTATTCGTGCCTGAAGGTATGCCGTATCTGTCCATATACACACGATAGACCCTGTTATCGGAAGTACTGATATTCTCAAGTGTTGTAGGACCCTGAGGGCAGCTTATTTCAAACTGGTCAAGAGTGAGGGGTTCTGAAGTGGCGTTTTCCAGCTCTATCTCAAAACCATATAAGTACCCGTCAGCCTGCTCTTCAGCAAATGCCTCAGCTCTTTTGATTGCGGTGGCTGTTTCTTCATAGATGCCCCCGTCAATGGAAAGGCTGTTTACCAGGGTTGCCTTTTCTTCTGTATTGACAGCCACATAATACATGGTATATGCCATGCCCTCGGAAAGGCCGGTGATGGTGAAAGCATTCTCATACTGTAACATTTCTATCTTAACGCCGTCTCCTATGACCTCTTCTTCCGTTACATCTGAAGCCGCCTGTGCCGCTACCTGGCCGCTTTCCCTTAAAATATAATAGAAATATCCTGGTTCATCTGAATGGTAAGTAATCCTGGCTTCACTGGCGCTTGTGCGGGCAGCGTTGATGCTTGTGATCTGTGCACAATCTGTCCTGTACTCAAAGACCTTTGAGATGGTTGTGCCATCGGCAAGGGTGATCTGTATATCGTATTCCTGATCCCTGTAGTAAGTAGTCGCCAGATCATAAACCTTGTTATCATCGGTGGACACTGACCGGATTGTCATATCGGACCCGCCGCTATTACAGATGATGCTGAAAGCTTCCAATGTAAGGGGCTGTTCTGTCTTCTGGTTCAAAGTGACCCGGATACGGCCGGTGCCAACGACTTCCACGCTCTGAATCTCAAAGCTGCCTTTTTCCGGTTCAGAGGGCCCTGAAGGCTCTGAGGGGGTCTCCGAAGGTCTTGAGGGCTCTTCTGGAGGCGCCTCCGGTTCTGGCTCCCAAGTGTCCTCCGGCTCTGAATATTCTGCCGAAGGCTCTGAGGGTTCGGAGGTTTCTGCCTGAGATTCCAAGGCAGCCTGATATTCCGCAGCCCTTCTTTCGGCTACTATCACATTTTCACTTCTGCCATCCCTGCCTTCCTGTTTGCCGTATTCCTTGTAATGTTTGTAGGCTGACAGTAAATCGCTGCCAAAGGTAGCCTGCAATTCATTGTACCTGTTAAGGTAATCCACCGGGTCAAAGTCAGTGCCATTATCTCTTTTCTCAAAGGCCCCATGGGCGAGATAATGTTCGATATATTTATCCCAGTCATCCCCAAACGCTGCCTGAAGGTCCTTATAGATGGCCCTGTATTTGACGATGTCTATCATTTCGTTCATTACCCTGCCCTCAGCAAGCCCGAACTTCATAAAATGCTTTAACAGGGCAGACCTGCTATAACCAAATGCCGCTTTAAGGTCCGGATACTGATCCGCATAGTAATGTTCGTCAAAGACATCATCTACCCCTGCTGCATGGACATAACCGATGTTGCCAAAGGCCATCGCCGCTGCCATGGCTGCCACGAGGATCCTCCTGCCTTTTTTGGCCTTCTTTTTTGCTCTTCTTTTGAATGCTTCGCTCATTTCCTTGTTCTCCCTTTTTTCCATACTTACTTTATTTTACCATATGCAAATCATTATAGAGTTCTTTTTTTCCGGCGTCAAGTAATTATTAACCGCCAATTCTGATTGGCGGTTTCCGGTTATTATTCACGGACAGGAAGCAGCCCAAATGAAAATACCTTGCATAATTTACAGGTCCTGTTAAAATAGAAAAGAAACGGATCCATATTATTTTTTTATAAATACAGGGTATCGGCCTGCAATTTATGCCGCAGGAATCCCGGATGGGAACCTGGATGTGAAATTGACTATGCGAATTTCACATGGCGTTGCCGCAAAAAGCGCGGCAGGGAGGTTAAAATGAATCATACGACAACAATACACAGTGCCTGCAAAGAAGCCCCGGATGCGCCTGGCTGCGTCCCGCCGGCAGATATTCCCATAGCGGAGCTGATCCGTTCCGCCCGGAAAGCAAGGCAAAAGGCTTACGCCCCTTATTCCGGTTACATGGTAGGCGCGGCGGTGCTGACCAATGAATTGAGAATTTATACTGGCTGCAACATAGAAAATGCGTCCTATACGCCTTCGCTCTGTGCAGAGCGGACGGCCATAAGCAAAGCGGTAAGCGAAGGTTGGCGGCGCTTCCGTGCCATTGCCATAGTGGGTTCGCCCAAAGGAGATGCCATCACCCAGTACGCATATCCCTGCGGTGTATGCAGGCAGGTTATCCGGGAATTTGCAGCCCCGGGGCAATTTTTTGTAATTGTTGCCAGGGAGGAAGAAGATTACAAAATTTTTACTTTGGAGGAATTACTCCCTGAAAGCTTTGGGCCGGAAAACCTTACAGGAAATGTGGAAAGCTGAACTTCTTTGGCGGGCAGGTGAAAGAAAGGAAATCAAATGAATATTAGGTTATATAATGCCAGAATCCTTACCATGGAGGAAGGCAGGGAATTGTTTGAAGGGGAAATCTGGGTCCAGGGAGAGAGGATCCTTTATGTGGGCGATGGAAAAAACCAGCAGGAAATAGATGCATCTTTGCCGGGGAAAAGTATCAAATGGGATAAGGAAACTGACTGTGGCAAAAACCTCCTGATGCCGGGATTTAAGAATGCCCATACCCATTCGGGAATGACACTCTTGCGCTCCTATGCTGATGACCTGCCGCTGCACGAATGGCTGAACGGCCAAATTTTCCCTGTTGAGGCGAAGATGACAGCGGAGGATATCTATGTGCTGTCAAAGCTGGCCATTTTGGAATATTTGACCAGCGGCATAACCGCCGTATTTGATATGTACCTGACACCGGAATCTATCGGGGATGCTTTTGGCCACATGGGGATGCGGTTAGTACAGGTAGGGGCGGTGAATAATTTTAGCCAGTCCCTGGAACTGGTAGAAGAAATGTACCAAAAATTGAACAGGAAAAGCCCCTTGCAATCCTATATCCTGGGATTCCATGCAGAATATACCTGTTCCCAGGCGCTTTTGGAAGGGGTGGCGGCTCTTGCCCATAAATACAAAGCCCCGGTCTTCACCCATCTGGCTGAAACACAAAGGGAGGTGGCAGGATGCAGGGAACGCTATGGAATGACGCCCCTGGCATTTTTAAACGCCCTTGGCATATTTGATTATGGGGGCGGCGGCTACCATTGTGTGCACATGACCCCGGAGGATATCAGGATTATGGGGGAAAAAGGCTTATATGCAGTTACCAACCCGGGTTCTAACGCCAAGCTGGCAAGCGGCATTGCCCCTATAAATGATTTCCTTAAAGCGAAGGTTCCTGTGGCAATCGGCACAGACGGGCCTGCCAGCAATAACTGCCTGGATATGTTCCGGGAAATGTTTCTGGTAACAGGGCTTGCCAAGCTGCGGGAAAAAGATGCGGCGGCGGTTGCAGCCACAGAAGTCCTGAAAATGGCCACAGTAAACGGAAGCCTTGCAATGGGGCTGAAGGATGGGGATGTGCTGGCGGCGGGGAAACTGGCGGATATCATTATGATTGATTTACATCAGCCCAACATGCAGCCCCTTAACAATATTCCTAAAAATCTGGTTTACAGCGGAAGCAAACAGAATGTGGCCATGACAATGGTGGGAGGGCAAATCCTTTATGAAAAGGGGGAGTTCCTCACAGCAGACAGGCCGGAAGAGATATATGAAAAGGCCGGGAAAATCATGGAACGGATTAAAGGGCAGCTATAATAAGGTAGATTTTCATATAAGTGAGATGAAAAAAAGAGAAATAGGTATGTTGTGGAGTAGCTAAAATATGGAATATTTGATTTTTGCAGCAGCAATGGTGGGGCTGGTCTTCTTGTTGATGCTGAAAGGATACTATGATTATAAATCCTCCGAGAAGCGTTTCATCCAAAGCCTCTACCGGGATTATGGGGAATTACCTGACAGGGAATACAAGCCGGAGCAGTTTGCGAATATTTCCCACTATTATTTAAAGCATCAGGACGGATTTGGAATTGACGATATCACCTGGAACGATTTAAACCTGGATGAAGTGTTTATGCGGATCAATTATACTTACTCTGCAGCAGGGGAGGAATATTTATATTATCTGCTCCGGAAGCCATGTATGGAGGAAAAGGAGCTTTGCCGCAGAGAGGAACTGGTGGGCTATTTCCGTTCCCACCAGGAAAAGAGAGTGGCTTTCCAGGTGGTCTTCCATAAGCTGGGAAGGACCGGGAAGTTTTCTATTTACGATTACCTGGATTATTTAGACAGGCTGGGGGAACGCAGCAACCTGCCTGATTATCTGGCACTGGGGTTGGTGGTGTGTGCCATAGGGTTTATGTTTATAAACCTGCCTATGGGCCTTTTACTGCTGGTGTGCATCCTGGTCCGCAATAACATCAGCTATTTTAAAACCAAAGAGGAGATTGACCCTTATATTACCAGCTTTGCCTATGTGTTCCGCCTGCTGGATGCGGTAAAAAGCCTGATGCCCCATGAATGCAAAGAACTGGCAGAGGAATTTGATGTCCTGAAAAAAAGCAGCGCGGGAATGAATAAGTTCCGGCGGGGTTCCTTTCTCATTATGTCCAGCGGCAGAATGTCCGGTTCCGGCAATCCCCTTGATATGGCGATGGACTTTCTGCGTATGGGGTTCCATCTGGACCTGATAAAGTTTAACCAGATGCTTTCGGAAGTGCGCAAGCATGTTTCTGACATTGACAAAATGGCTACCCTTTTAGGAAGGATGGAGGCCATGATTGCAATCGGCGCATACCGCCAGTCCCTTGAGGGATACTGCATCCCGGAATTTGGCGCGGCTCCTGCGGTAAATGCCTGCAATATGTACCATCCCCTGATTGGGGATCCAGTAAAAAATGATATCACAGCCCATAAGAGTGTGCTCATCACCGGTTCCAATGCGTCAGGGAAATCCACCTTTTTAAAAACCATGGCAATCAACAGTATTTTTGCCCAGACCATCCACACCTGTCTTGCGGATTCCTATCAAGGGGCGATATTCCGTACCATCTCTTCCATGAGCCTGCGGGACGACGTACAGGGGGGCGACAGTTATTATATGGTAGAAATAAAGGCATTGAAACGGATTTTGGATTTAATTGGTTCAAAGGGGGAGCCAGTCCTGTGCTTTGTGGACGAGGTGCTGCGGGGGACAAATACCGTTGAACGGATTGCTGCCTCCACCCAGATCTTAAGGAGCATGGGGGGGAATAACTGCCTGTGCTTTGCCGCTACCCATGACATTGAACTGACCCATTTGCTGGAGGAGGAATATGATAATTATCATTTTTCGGAGGAGGTTGCGGGAGATGATATTTCCTTCAGTTATAAGATCATGGAGGGGCGTGCTACCACCCGGAATGCCATTAAGCTCCTTGGCATTATGGGATATGATGCCGGGATTATACGCCAGGCAGAAGGGCTGGCAGAAGATTTTCTCCGCACAGGTGCATGGAAGGAGAAAGCCTGAAACCAAAAATACATTTCATGCCAGCATGGCTTGACTGTGAATTGACTCAATGATATGATAATAAGGTAAATAAATGGAAAGGTTGGTGGAAGAATGGAAAGTGTAATTTTATTTTTAAATTCCTTTTTATCTTACCTGCTATTAATGGCTGTTATTGTAGTACTTGCCGGGGTTGCAATTTTTATTGGGATCAGGCTGCGCAAAAATAAAGACAGACAGCTTGGAAGCTCCCAATCCGCTGCCGGCACGTGACGGATACTTTCAGGAAGAGATAATTTCATAGCCAGAGGAAGCGCAAAGCCTGCTTTGCGCTTTTTGTTACCATAAACATTTTTCAGGCATGTTAAGGAGAAACAGGACAGGAAAAATGACGAAATTTGATACCATATTATGGGATGTGGACCAGACCCTGCTGGACTTTTCCAGATCCCAGCGCTATGCCCTGGAGGAGAGCTTTTGCCGGTTCGGCAGGGACACAAAAGAGGAAATGGTAATTCTTTATACAAAGATTAACGATTCTTACTGGAAGCGTTATGAGCTTGGAGAGGTAACAAAGGAGGAACTGCTTACAGGCAGATTTGCTTCCCTTTTTTCCATCATGGGCATTGGGGATATTCCTGTGGAGGAATTTGCCGCCATTTATCAGAAAGCCTTAGGGGAGGTTTATTATTTCTGTGACCAGGCCGGAGAGCTTTGCCTTAGGCTAAAGAAAGTGGTGCGCCAGTATGCAGTGACCAACGGTGTTTCCGCCACCCAGAGAAACAAACTGCGTTTATCCGGCCTGGACCAGATCCTGGATGGGATTTTTATTTCAGAGGAGCTGGGATATCCCAAACCCTGCCGGGAATATTTTGAAAGCTGTTTTTCCCGGATCCCGGAATTTAAAAGAGAGCGGGCACTGATCGTAGGGGATTCTTTATCCAGTGACATCCAGGGAGGGAACAATGCCGGGATTGCCTGCTGCTGGTACAATCCCTGGAAAAAAGCAAAGGACAGGGAAGTGAGGATTGACTATGAGATCCGGAATCTGTGGGAGTTGGAGGGAATACTTTCATGGCAAAATCTGCCAACCAGAAGCTAAAGCTTTTATATATTTTAAAAATTCTATCCGAAAAAACCGATGAAGACCACAGTATGCCTACCCAGGATTTGATTCAAGAGCTGGCTTCCTATGGCATTTCTGCTGAGAGAAAAAGCATTTATGACGATATGGAATGCCTCAGGTGCTTCGGCTATGATATTTTAAGTACCAAAACCAGGAACGGAGGCTATTACCTGGCCAGCCGGGAGTTTGAACTGCCGGAATTAAAACTTCTGGTGGATGCGGTACAGGCGTCCCGTTTTATTACCCAGAAGAAATCCAGGGAACTGATTTCAAAAATAGAAGGGCTGGCAGGCCCCTATGGGGGGAAGCAGCTCCAAAGGCAGGTATTTGTGGCCGGGCGGGTAAAAACGGAAAATGAAAGCATTTATTATAATGTAGACCGTATCCACAAAGCAATACAGGATGATTCCCCCATTACTTTTACCTACCTTGCCTGGAACATAAAAAAGGAACTACAGCCCCGGCATGGGGGAAAGCGGTATCAGGTAAGCCCCTGGGCGCTTACCTGGCAGGCGGAGAATTACTACCTGATTGCTTATGATGGGCCGGAAGAGCGGATTAAGCACTTCCGGGTGGACAAAATGAGCCAGATTGAAGAACAGGTAAAGGAAAGCCGTAAGGGCAAGGAGGCCTTTGGGGAATTTGATATTGCCGAATATACCAACAGGACCTTTAGTATGTTTGGCGGGGAGCCGGAGGTGGTAACTTTGCAGCTCCCGGAAGAGATGGTGGGCATTATTTTAGACCGTTTTGGGAAGGATGCAGATATACGGCCAGCCGGGGGAGGGGTGATTAACGCCAGGGTAAAAGCGGCAGTCAGCGGGCAGTTCTATGGCTGGCTTACAGGCCTTGGGGGCAGGGTGTCTATTTTAAGCCCCCTGCACGTCCGGGAAGGGTTCCTTTGCCATATAAAACACATATTAGAAAATTACAAATAAAAGGATCCCATAACCGCCCCTTTCGTTTAACCGGCTTGGGGGCGGGGGTGATAGCCTATGGGGCGGTTATGGGATGGCAGTAAGAAAGGACAAACAGCATGATATTACAGGCAGCGGAGAGAATGAAGGATTTTGAGGAAGGGATTTTCCAATTACTCAACGGGAAAAAGGAAGAAGTGGAAAAAAAAGGGCGGAAGGTATATAACCTGTCCGTAGGGACACCGGATTTTCCCACAGATCCCCATATTATGCAGGCGGTAATTGCGGCGGCGAAGGATTCCGCCAACTATAAATATGCATTGAAAATGCTCCCGGAGCTTACAGAAGCAGTAATCAGCCGCTTCAAGGAACGCTACCATGTGGATTTAAATGAACGGGAGATTGCGGATACTTATGGCTCCCAGGAGGGGATTTCCCACATTGGGCTGACCCTGTGCAATCCCGGGGATGTGGTGCTTGCACCGGATCCAGGGTATCCTATTTTTTCCATCGGCCCATCCCTGGCAGGTGCGGAGACCAGATTTTATGAACTGCGGGAGGAAAACGGTTACCTGCCGGATTTAGAGGGCATTGATGAGGAAACCTGCCGCAGGGCAAAATTTATGGTGGTTTCTTATCCTTTAAACCCGGTCTGCCGAATTGCGCCGGACAGTTTCTATGAAGCCCTTATTCCCTGGGCAAAAGCGCACAATATTATTATTGTCCATGACAATGCTTATTCGGATATTATTTATGACGGCCATACAGGGAAGTCTATCCTACAGTTTGAAGGGGCAAAGGAAAATTGTATAGAATTTTATTCTCTGTCAAAGAGCTATAATTATACCGGTGCAAGGGCTGGTTTCCTGGTGGGGAATGAAACGCTGGTGCAGAATTTTAAAAAGCTCCGTTCCCAGATTGATTATGGTACTTTCCTGCCTGTACAGTACGGGGCTATTGCCGCTTTAAAGGGGCCAGATGACGGGGTAAAGGCCAGATGTGCCCAGTACCAGGAAAGAAGGGATGCGCTCTGCGGGGGGCTGCGTAAAATCGGATGGCAGATTCCTGACAGCCAGGGGACGATGTTCGCCTGGGGGAAAATTCCCCAGGGGTATGCGGATGATGTGGCATTTGTGATGGAGCTTCTGGAAAAATCAGGGGTGTTGTGTACGCCGGGAAGCAGTTTTGGGCGGCTGGGGAAGGGGCATGTACGGTTTGCCCTGACACTTCCGGTGGAGGAAATTTGCAAGGCAGTGGAAGCAGTTGCTGATTGCGGGATGATAAAATAGAAGCCAGGCATTTATCTATGATGGGAGATTTCAGTTGACATCTCCTGGGGCTTTGCTTATACTGGGAGTGGCACAATATATTGGATTGGTTATCTAGATAAATACCACATATAGTGAAATATTTAAAACAGCACCTGCCCGGGTGCGGAACTGGAATAGGAGGACGCGGGATGGACAACTTGCAGGAAAGCGTTGGGGAATATGGGGAATTGTTTAAGCCGGAGAAAGAGGTAAAGGTCATCAAGAAGGATGGCAGTTACGAAGCCTTTAATGTGCAGAAGGTTATTGACGCCGTGGGCAAGAGCGCCTACCGCGCCCTGACGAAATTTACGGAGACGGAGAAGAAACATATTTGCCAGTATGTGCTGGATAAGGTCAATGAGCTGGAAGAGGATAAGATCCCCATCCCTATCATGCACAATATTGTGGAGAGCGCCCTGGAGGAGGTAAAACCCATTGTGGCGAAAAGCTACCGGGATTACCGTAATTATAAGCAGGATTTTGTGCGCATGATGGATGATGTGTACAAAAAGAGCCAGTCTATTATGTATGTAGGGGATAAGGAAAACGCCAACACAGACAGTGCACTTGTTTCCACCAAGAGAAGCCTGATCTTTAACCAGTTTAATAAGGAGCTTTACCAGAAGTTTTTCATGACTACGGAAGAAATCCAGGCCTGCCGGGACGGGTATATCTATGTCCATGATATGTCTGCAAGGCGGGATACCATGAATTGCTGCCTGTTTGATGTGGCAAGTGTGCTCACCGGGGGCTTTGAAATGGGCAATATCTGGTACAATGAGCCAAAGACCCTGGACGTTGCTTTTGACGTGATCGGGGATATTGTGCTCAGTGCCGCCAGCCAGCAGTACGGCGGTTTTACCGTGCCGGAGGTGGACAAAATCTTAGAACCCTACGCGGAAAAGACCTTTGGAAGGAGCATAGAACGCTATCAGGAACTTGGCATTGGCAGGGAGCGGGCCAAAGAGGAAGCTTATAAGGATGTAAAGCGGGAGTTTGAGCAGGGCTTCCAGGGATGGGAGTACAAGTTTAATACAGTAGCTTCCAGCCGGGGGGATTATCCCTTTATCACTGTGACCGCGGGCATCGGCACAGGGAAGTTCGCCAGGCTTGCCACCATTTCCCTTTTAAATGTGAGAAGGGAGGGGCAGGGGAAAAAGGGCTGCAAAAAGCCGGTACTCTTCCCTAAAATTGTATTTTTATATGACGAAAATTTACATGGCCCCGGGAAAGAACTGGAGGAGGTGTTTGAAGCAGGGGTGAAATGCTCTGCCAAGACCATGTATCCGGACTGGCTTTCCCTTACCGGCAAAGGGTATATTGCCAGCATGTACAAGCAGTATGGCAAGGTGATCTCCCCTATGGGCTGCCGCGCTTTTCTTTCTCCCTGGTATGAACGCGGGGGGATGCATCCGGCAGACAATAAGGATACCCCTGTGTTTGTGGGGCGTTTTAATATAGGCGCAGTATCTTTGCACCTGCCTATGATCCTTGCCAAATCCAGGCAGGAGAGCCGGGACTTTTATGAAGTGCTGGATTATTACCTGAACCTGATACGCCAGCTTCATATAAGGACTTATGCGTACCTTGGGGAAATGCATGCGTCCACCAATCCGCTTGCCTACTGTGAAGGCGGTTTCCTGGGAGGGCATTTAAAACTTACGGATAAAATCAAGCCTATTTTAAAAACAGCCACCGCAAGCTTTGGCATTACCGCCTTTAATGAACTGCAGGAGCTTTACAATGGCAAATCCCTGGTGGAAGACGGGGAATTTGCCCTGGAGGTTTTAGAGCATATCAACCAGAAGGTCACTGAATTTAAGGAAAAGGACGGTAATCTCTATGCAATCTACGGGACACCGGCGGAAAGCCTGTGCGGCCTGCAGGTAAAGCAGTTCCGGGCGAAATACGGGATTGTGGAAGGGGTTTCTGACAGGGAGTATGTGTCCAACAGCTTCCACTGCCATGTGACGGAGGATATTACCCCCATACAAAAGCAGGACCTGGAGTACCGCTTCTGGGAGCTTTCCAACGGGGGTAAAATCCAGTATGTGAAATATCCGGTGGATTATAATATGGAAGCCATTAAGACCCTGATCAGGCGTGCAATGGAAATGGGATTTTATGAAGGGGTGAATTTGTCCCTTGCCTACTGTGACGACTGCGGCCATCAGGAGCTGGAAATGGATGTATGCCCCAAATGCGGAAGCAGGAACCTCACCAAAATTGACCGGATGAACGGGTATCTTTCCTATTCCAGGGTCCATGGGGACACACGGCTGAACGAGGCGAAAATGGCGGAGATTGCAGAAAGGAAGAGCATGTAATAGATGAGATATCATAATATTACAAAGGACGATATGCTAAACGGCGACGGCCTCCGGGTGGTACTGTGGGTTTCCGGGTGCTCCCACTGTTGCAAGGAATGCCACAACCCCATCACCTGGGATCCCTCAGGAGGGCTGCTGTTTGACCAGGGGGCAAAGGAAGAAATATTCAGCCAGTTGGATAAACCCTATATTTCCGGCATCACCTTTTCCGGCGGCGACCCCCTCCATTCCGCAAACAGGCTGGATGTGAAGAACCTGATGCAGGAAATCCGGTCAAAATATCCGGACAAAACCATCTGGCTGTACACCGGGGATGTGTGGGAAAATGTTATGCATAACACCATAATGAAGTATGTGGACGTGCTGGTGGACGGTGAGTTCCGGCAAGACCAAAAAGACGGCAAGCTTCTCTGGAAAGGAAGCCGTAACCAGCGGGTGATCGATGTACAGGCAACCCTGGGCCAGGAGGATATTTCCCGCCCGGTCTTGCATTGCGGGGATTATGCATGAATACTGGCATGGGTGATACAGGGATAAGAAAGGGACTGGAAAAGGATGGAAACCATCAAAATCAAATATTTTACGGACAAAATAGAAAAGCTGTCCTATATAGAGGGAAAATCTGACTGGATTGACCTGCGCTCTGCGGAGGATGTGGATTTAAAAAAGGGGGAATACCGCCTGATTGCCCTGGGGGTTGCCATGGAGCTTCCTGCGGGCTATGAAGCCCATATTGTACCCAGAAGCTCAACCTACAAAAATTTTGGCATTATACAGACCAACCACCATGGGATAGTAGACGGTTCCTACTGTGGGGATAACGACCAGTGGTATATGCCAGTTTATGCCCTGCGGGACACCCACATATCCCTAAATGACAGAATCTGCCAGTTCCGGATTGTGGAGAACCAGCCGAAGATCCTCTTCCAGGAGGTAGACGCCCTGGAAGGGGCAGACCGGGGAGGCTTTGGCTCAACGGGAAAGCAGTAGCTTACACTTATCAAAATCTGGTATTTCTGTATAAAATAACTCCTTTTGCCGCATAATGCTAACAGGAATGCATATGCCAGCGGAAGGAGTTTTTTATGGATAAGAATAAAATGAGCGCCTCATTGTCAGAAAATATGGGTTATTTAAACAGCTACCTGGCTGCGGACACTAATTTTGACCTGATTTACCGGGTAATTAAAATCGGCGGGAAGGAAGCCTGCATGTATCTTATAGATGGGTTCTGCAAGGACGACCTGATGCAGAAGATCCTACAGTATTTTGTGGGAATCAAGGAAGAAGATATGCCAGACGATGCCCACGAACTGTCCAAAAGATGCCTGCCTTATGTGGAAGTGAACCTATTGGATGACTGGGACCAGATTACTTACTTTATTATGGCCGGGGTTTTTGCCCTTTTTATTGAAGGCTACGAAAAATGCCTTCTGATTGATGCAAGGTCCTATCCCTCCAGGGGGGTGGGAGAGCCTGAAAAGGATAAGGTACTGCGGGGATCCAAAGACGGTTTTGTGGAAACCGTTGTGTTTAATACCGCGCTGATAAGGAGAAGGATCAGAAGCCAGTACCTGCGCATGGAAATGCTCCATGCAGGGAAAAGCTCCCAGACGGATATTGTGCTCTGTTATATGGAAAACCGGGTAGACCATGCCTTTTTAAACCAGATTAAGGACAGGATTAACGAAATCCAGGTGGATGCCCTGACCATGAACCAGGAGAGCCTTGCAGAGTGCCTGTATAAGAAAAAGTGGTATAATCCTTTCCCCAAATTCAAATTTACGGAAAGGCCGGACACGGCGGCGGCACAGGTGCTGGAAGGGGATGTGGTGATATTGGTGGACAATTCCCCCTCCGCCATGATTGCCCCCACCTCCATTTTCGACGTGGTAGAAGAGGCTGACGATTATTATTTCCCCCCCATCACAGGGACCTATCTTCGCCTGTCAAGATTTTTGATCGCCATTCTCACCTACTTTATCACGCCAACTTTCCTGCTTTTGATGGAAAATCCCCAGTGGATCCCATCGGGATTTGAATTTATCATGGTAAAAGAGGATATGAATATTTCCCTTGTATGGCAGTTCCTTATTTTGGAGCTGGCCCTGGACGGACTGAGGCTTGCGGCGGTGAACACCCCCAATATGCTCAGTACCCCCTTAAGCGTGATGGCGGCGCTGGTGCTGGGGGAATTTTCGGTTAACAGCGGCTGGTTCAACTCGGAGGTAATGCTCTATATGGCATTTGTGGCTATCGCCAATTATACCCAGGCAAGTTATGAGCTTAGCTATGCCATTAAATTTATGCGGATCCTGAACCTGATCCTCACAGCAATTTTCGGCATATGGGGATATATTGCCGCAGTTGCTATATTAATCCTGGCAATAGGGACCAACAGGACGGTGTCAGGAAAAAGCTATGTATATCCCCTGTTCCCGCTGAATTTCAAACAGCTTTCCAAAAGGTTGCTCCGGTATCGCCTGCCCGGGGCAAGGGACTAAAATCCCTGGCTAAGGGCCTGGAAACAGAAAAGGACTTAGAAACCAGAGGGTATTGGAAACCGGGATGGGAAATATTTCATGAAAATGATTTAACAAAAAAACCGGATTAAAAATCTTTTAATGAAATTTAATCCGGTTTTATTATTATAAGTTGGACAAATTCAGATGTTACCGCATCTGCCAGCCTTTATTGTTCTGCCAGCTGGAGTATTCTTTCCATATCGGCAATCAGTTCCCTGGAATAAATTTCCGCTTCCCTGCAAATCTGTTCTGCTTTCTGGTAATCATCATTGTTTAATGCATTAATGGCATATGTGCCAAATTGATGGAATTTTTTGTGCTTGGCGCCCAGCCCGTTCCATATGGAAATTGCTTCCGGTATCTGTGGGGCCATAGCGTAGTAAAAATGTCCGAAGCCGCATTTGGAAGAATCCAGTTGCAGGGGCATTACCGACTGCTCCTTAACCATTTTTTTCAGATTGTCAAGCCAGGTATGGTGGGCGGAAATGGCACTGCGCATATACTGTGCAAATTCCTTATTTTCCAGATGGTAGAATGCGTCCTTGGCCATGGCGCCCATCTGTTTTACCGATTCATCCAGCGTTTTTTCGATATCTACCACCGGTTCTGCGGCTTTTTTCAACTCTACGCTGACCTTGCGCATGAATTCCGTGCTGTCCGTTAACTGGTTTTCCATTTCAGTCATAGAGCTGCTGATTTCTTCACTGACAGCGGCAATGGAACTCATGGCCTCACTGACCTGTGAAACGTGCCGGTGGTTTTCATTGTTAAGGTTCCAGACATTTCCAATCAGGTCTGTCATATTGCCAAGCGCGCTTATGGTATTTGCAGCGCTTTCCACACTTTTTTCGGAGGCACCTTTGATGCCTTCTACAAAACTGCGCATACTGGCAGTCAGTTTCTGGGTTTCCTCTGCCAGTGCCCGTATTTCACCAGCCACAACTGAAAAGCCCCTGCCAGCTTCCCCGGCCCTGGCAGCCTCAATGGAAGCATTCAGGGAAAGCAGGTTTGTCTGCATGGACAGGGAATCAATACCTGAAATTACCTCACTCATACGCCCTATGACCTGGGTAAGCTCATCCATATCCCTCTGCATTTCCCTGGAGGCAGTGATGGTCTGGCCAGAGAGGTCTTTGATGGTAGTCAGTTCGTTCTGGCTGGTCTCTATTTTCTTGAAGACTTCCTCTGTTTGCTCGGAAACAGTTATGATAGTATTGGTCAGCTCTTCATGCTGGTTATTTGCCCTTCCGGACAGGGAAGAGGAACCGGAAGCACCAAAAATTGCCTCCGTTGCTTTCTCCACATTGTGGGAAATATCAATGATTTTTTCTGTCTGGTGCTGCATTGTAAGGTCAAGGGAACTGATCTGCATGACGGCTTTGATATTCTTTTCAAAAATTCCTGCAAACTGTTTCCTTCCGTTCAGCAGTCTTTGGTAAATATTTTTCAGCTCCGGCTCTTTGGAATAATCAGCCTCCGAAAGTTCTGAAACTGCCTTCATCAGCACTGCTTTTTTCTTTGCAATCGCCATAGTAATACCTCGTTTTCTGTTAATGTGAATATTGGCCCAGCGGCAATTTTTATGCTTCCTTAAGGGCTTTCCTTAATTCATCAAATGCCAACACATTTAACGTTTTCATACTATTTCTATCATAAAGAATTTTCTCTTTTTTTGCAACAAGAATATTAAGAAATATTTTTAGCGGCATAGTTCTTCTGCAAGGGGATGCGTATAAAAAGCGCCGGTACAAATGGTACCGGCTTCTATACATGATCAGAAAAAGACTGTTGTTTTTTGTCGAAGCCGGTCAGCGCCCAAAGCAGCGCCGGCGGCTTCATTTGATGGTATTATCATATAATACAAATGTGTATAAAGTGTTTCAGAAAAAGAAAGAAACTATAAAGAAAATCTAAAGATAAATTAACTGGTTAAATTCCCCTTCCGGTGAATACTGCCACAGAGCGGGGGCGCATGATAAATTCATGGTCGATCCGCGTCTCATCCCCTTCAGGATAGTAGTAGCGTCCCTGGCCGTCGCCCCAGGTATTGGCGCTTAAATACCATGCTGTGCGGAGGTTAAGCCAGGGGAGGGTGATCCTTACATCTTCCCAGTGGGTGTTAACCGATACATAAACCAGGTCGTCTTTTCCCGTATCCGGATTGTAACCTGCAAAACTTACAGAGAACGTTTTGGCATCCCGGGGAATGGTCATTTCTTCTGCATTGATGTTGTGGATATGGAGCGGTTCCATGCCGCAGACAGCATTGGGCAGTTTCTGGCGGATAACAGGGTGTTTATGGCGGTAGGCAATCATAAACTTGAAAAATTCAAAAAGCTCACGGTTGTCTTTAAGCTGGTCCCAGTTAAGCCAGGAGATTTCATTGTCCTGGCAATAGGCATTGTTGTTGCCGTCCTGGGAATTGGCAAATTCATCCCCTGCCAGGAACATAGGTGTCCCCCGGCTGCACATCAAAACAGCACAGGCGTTGCGTATCATGCGGAAACGCAGTTCCAGTACAACGGGGTCTTTGGTATCGCCCTCAATGCCGCAGTTCCAGCTCCTGTTGTCATTTGCACCGTCGGTATTGTTCCATCCATTATCCTCATTATGCTTTTCGTTGTAGGAATAGAGGTCATAGAGAGTGAACCCGTCATGGCAGGTAAGAAAATTAACACAGGAATTATATCCTGCATAATTGCCATTGTTATCGGAATAATATCCGCCATATAAATCGCCGGAACCGGAAATGCTCCAGGCAGCATCATGGGCATGCCAGAAGTCGCCTTTCAAAAAAGCCCGCAGGGCATCCCGGTAACGCCCGTTCCATTCGGCCCAGCGTTTGCTTGCAGGAAATTTCCCCACCTGGTACATACCTCCGGCATCCCAGGCCTCCGCGATCAGTTTCACATTACGCAGCACGGGGTCTGATGCCAGTAATTCCAAAAGGGGCGGGTTATTTAAAGGTGACCCGTCCTCATTCCGCCCAAGGATGCTGGCAAGGTCAAACCGGAAGCCGTCAATGCGGTAGCTTACTGTCCAGTAGCGCAGGCATTCCAGGATCATCAGCCGGACGATGGGATGGTTGCAGTTTAAGGTATTGCCGCAGCCGCTGAAATTATA
>OFHA01000206.1_pt1 | contig 53654 bp, 51 predicted proteins | sample 1521891 | NCBI WGS metagenome assembly OFHA01 (sample SAMEA3504089, study PRJEB24116) | mouse gut metagenome | biome: mouse gut; feature: mouse-associated habitat; material: faeces | place: Denmark | collected 2011
CAATAGATATTTCTGTTTTTATCAACAAAATACCCGCTAAAACAAATTTACATTATGTATTTTATCAATATTTGTTGTTTTTTGGGGAAGTATAACACTAGGGGGGAACCTTAATTATGAAAAAATCAATGAATCAATCTACTCTTATTATTATATTAAATGGCATTTCTGTTTTTGTATTGTTGTTAATGATATTTTCATTACTGATTTATCACAATGCAAATAAGCAATTTGATATTGCTATGGAAAAGCGTTTTGAACTTACATATAACGCTAACCGTTTTATGAATGCATCATCTTATTTAACAAATGAAGCACGTGCCTTCGCAGCTACTGCAAATCAGGAGCATTATGATAACTATTGGAATGAAGTAAACAATGCAAAAAATCGTGATATTGGTGTTGCTACAATGCAAGAAATCGGTATCACACAGCAAGAACAACAAATGATTAATGATATGTCTTCTCTTTCCAATGAATTAGTACCACTGGAAGAAAATGCTATGAAAGAAGCACAACAAGGACAGAATCAAATAGCAATAGATTATGTTTATGGTAAGGAATATAGTACTTCTATTGCTAAAATCAATTCTTTAAAACAACAATTTTTAGACACACTTGACGCAAGAACAGCAGAAGAAGTCAAATCACTTGATTTAGAAAGAAATATTATTCAAATTTTTATGATATTCACACTTGTTTTAGTTGGTGTAATGCAATTTTTAAATATGGTGATTATTAGAAAACGTATATTACGTCCTGTACTGGCTGTAAAAAATCAAATGACAGAAATATCTCAAGGTAATCTTTCTATGGATTTTCCTCTTCAATCTGATACATCAGAAATGGGACTTTTGATTGCATCTATACACGAAACAAAACGGGAATTAAAAAAATATATTAAAGATATTGATACGAAACTTGCTGAAATGGCAAAAGGAAATATGTCTTTAACAGTATCAAATGATTATAGAGGAGAATTTTTACCAATACAAATTGCTATGGGGGAAATTTTAAATTCCCTTAATGACGCACTTTATCATATCAATGATACAGCAGAAAATGTTTCATTACAATCTAAAAAAATGGCTTCTAGTGCAGAAGTATTATCAAACGGTGCAGTACAGCAAGCCGCTACTGTTGAACAGCTTTCACAGGGTATACAAACAATAGCTAACCAAGTCAGTCGCACTTCCTCTGATGCAAATACTGCAAAAGACTGCTCCATAGAATCCACAACACAATTAGAAATCTGTGGCGAAAAAATGAAATCTCTTACTGGTGCAATAGAAGATATTGCAACATCTTCTCGTCAAATTGCAGGAATTATCAAAACGATAGAAGATATTGCTTTACAAACAAATCTTTTAGCACTCAATGCTGCCGTAGAAGCAGCACGTGCGGGAGAAGCTGGAAAAGGGTTTGTTGTTGTAGCAAATGAAGTACAGACATTGGCAAGTAAAAGTTCAGAATCAGCAAAAAATATTACAAAACTGATAGAAGAATCTGTCAGATTAGTAAAATATGGTACATTTTTGTCAGAAGAAACAACATCAGCATTATCCTCTGTTGTTTCAAGCGCACAGCAAACAATGCAGATTGTAGAAGGCATTGCAGATTCTGCCGCAAACCAAGCAGAATCTTTACAGCAACTTACACAAGGTATGGAACAAATTTCTACGATAATACAAACAAATGCTACTACAGCAGAGGAATCCGCTTTATTTGCAAAAACATTAGATACACAAGCAGATGAATTAAAAAACTCTGTGCATAGATTCCAATTAAAACGACAGTAAAATATTATCTTAATTTATAAAAAAGACGAGTACAAATAATTTACTCGTCTTTTTTATTTTATTATAATATTGCTTTTTCTGCTTTCAACATATTTTCTATAAATATGCCATATCCCTTTGTAGGTTCATTTACAAATACATGAGTTACAGCACCTACAATTTTATCATTTTGTAATATAGGAGATCCGGACATTCCTTGCACAATTCCTCCTGTTTTAGAAAGCAATTCTTCATCTGTAATTTTAATTACCATACCTTTACTTTCATTTTTACTATAACGGTTTACACTTTCTATTTCCACATCATATTCTTTTACTTCTTCTCCTTCAATATTAGATAATATACTTGCTTTTCCTTCTTTTATATCCTGCTGTAATGCTATGGGAAGTTTTTTTCCAGTAAAATAACTCTGTTTCCCATCTTCCACAGTGCCATAAATTCCTACCTCTGTATTGATAGCAATGCTACCTAATACCAAATCTCTGCCTACATTTCCTGTTAAAGCCCCTGGTTCTCCCTTTTCTCCCTTTTTCACATCAATAATAGAGGATTGTGTAATTTGTCCATTTTTAATCTGCATCAATTCTTGTGTATCCACATCATAAACACCATGCCCTAATGCTCCAAAAGTATTATTATCTGGGTTAAAATAGGTAATCGTACCAATGCCTTGTGTAGAATCTCTTACCCAAATACCAATTTTACAACTATTATCTTCTTGACTGAATACAGGTGTAATTGCTACTGTTTGTTGTACACCATTTCTATCTACTAAAAACTCCATAGATTTTTCTCCATTTTGTTCTACAACCTGCATTAAATCTTCTTTATTTTTTAATATTTTTCCTCCTGCCTGCAATATCATATCACCTGCTTGCAATATACCTTTTGCAGGTTCATATACCTTATTTTCTGTACCATTTACATATCCTGTACCCAATACCATAATACCTCTTGTATCCATAGACACTCCTACGGCAATACCTCCTGCAACAATTTCTGTTCTAGGTATTACATTCGCTTGCACTGTTTTTAATGGCAATACTCCCATTAGTGATAACTCTACTTTTGCTGTTCCTTGGTTTTCTGATTTTACAGTAAATGGTTTTGTCATATCAATATGAATATTTTCAGTAACAGGCTGATTATTCACACTCAGTACACCTATATTTTCTTCTATAATATCCGCTTGTATAGGTAAATTTCCTTCAAATACTGTTTCTTTTCCTTGTATCATATGAATTTCATCAGGAATAGAACGTGTAAAACTGCACCATGATATCATAAGTGCTACAATACAAGCCAAAGGTAATACTATTTTGACATATTTTTTATTTTGCTTTATAAACATTTTTTTCAACTCCTGACTGTAAAAAGGTATAAAATTTTATAAATATGCCATGCTATTAACATCATACAATATTGTTTTGCTGTTTGTTGTATTTTGTGAAATATTCTGTATCATTTTGTCATTTCACTTCAAAATATTAAAAACAAAATTTATTGATATAGTCACAAAATATAATATTTTTTTATAAATAGTGTCTATTTACAGCATACTTCTTCATATAACTGCTATATCATATTTTTCAGCAAAAACAATGCTACATATATTAAATTAACCCAATTACAATAGAGTTATACAGCCAATACTTGTGAACTTTCTGAAGTATACTATTGTCACAAAAAAACAAGAGATATTTTAAAATATCTCTTGTTTTTTGTGTGAATCTATTTTGTATACTCCATATATTTTAATGTGTTTCAAAATTCTATTTTTCTTTATAGTCTACATCAATGCAACCATCGTCAATAGGAATAATGCAAGCACAAATAATATACAATATCACTCCTGTTAAAAATGCCGTCATAAAAGAACCTGCAATCCAAAGTAATCTAATAATTGTAACATCTACATTAAAATATTCTGCTAAACCGCCACACACACCAGCTAATTTTACATCTTTTGAAGAACGATATAATTTTTTATTCATAATCCATTTTCTCCTTTACTATATTATATTTTGTTATGGATAGTATACTCATAAAAATCAATATTGTCCGTTTTTTTATAAAAGAGCAGAAATTTTTTTTATTTTTTAACATTAGCAAAATATTAGAAAAAATATCATATTAATAGCAATCATCATTTTTAATAAAACCATTATCAGCAAAACTAAAATAATCTTCTCCAGATGTAATAATATGGTCTATCACATTTATCCCTACTGTTTTTAGCGCAGATATCAATGCTAGTGTTAAATTTATATCTGCCTTGGAAGGATATAAATTTCCTCCTGGATGATTATGAGCAAATATTACTGAAACTGCCTTGCTGAGCAATGCTTCTTTTACTACATCTCCTATTTCTACCTGCACTCTGGATTGAGAACCATGAGAAATACATATCGCTTGTATCAAATGATTACCTGCATCTAAACAAAGCATATAAAATTTTTCTGTTGTTTCATACATCATTAAATCTGACGCATATTTTCCACTCATTTCTGTGGAGTTTATAAATGCTCTTCCTTCAATTCTTTCTTTTTGACACCTTTTTACAACTTCTCCTATTGAAGTTAAAAATATTGCTGTATTGATAGAAACATTACATTTTGACACAATATCTCTATAATCACTATTTATCAATATATTAAAAGAATTATCAAAATTGTCCATTAGCCTATGTGCAATAGGATTTGTATCCTGTATAGGAATTGCATTATATAAAAGTAATTCTAATAATTCATGTTTTTCAAATGACTCTCCGCCTTGCTCTAAAAAACGCTTTCTAACTCTCTCCCTATGTCCAGCGTGAGGGTTTGATTTCTTTTTTTCAGATGTACTCATTTTTTCAACCCCATTTCAAAATACAATTCCGTTTTTTGTTTCCATGTACCATTATATATTATAGTAAGCAAAGCGTCCAATCTATAAAGTGCTTTTTTTGCCAAATCCAAAGACAATATATTTTTTTCTAATGCCTCTGCAATTTCTGCTATATCCACTACTTTTATAAAACCATTTTCATATATCAACACATCTGCAAGCAAATCTATAAAAATATATGTATTATTTTGAACAATATATTCTGTTTCTATGATATCACAATAATGGTAAACAATGTTGTCATTTTTATTAATAAAACGACTGATTTTATAGCCTTCCTTCAGAAAATAGCAAGAAATGCCTTTTGAAAAGTCTTCTCTTGGTTTTAATGCATTCCATTTTGTTACAATTACATCTTCATTTTGAAATACAATATTATCATCTTTTAATAAAATAGTTTCCATTGGAATAAAACGCTTACGATATAATGTTGTATTCATTCTCCTTTTTCCCCCCAATCAGTATATTGATTATTTTAATAAATCTGGACGCTTTTGTTTTGTTCTTAATATAGATTGTTCTTTTCTCCATTTTTCTATATTTGCATGATGCCCCGAAAGTAAAACATCTGGAACAGCCCTTCCCATAAATACTGGTGGTCTTGTATATTGTGGATACTCCAAAAGTCCATATGAAAAGCTCTCTTCTTGAAAAGATTCCTCTTTTCCCAATACATTAGGTACTAATCTTGCAACAGCATCAATCACAGCAATCGCTGCAATTTCTCCTCCAGTTAATACAAAATCACCAATAGAAAGTTCTTCTGCACACAATTCCTCTAATACTCTCTCGTCTACACCTTCATAATGACCACAAAGAAATACAATATTACTTTCTTTAGATAACTCTTGTGCTATTTTTTGTGTAAATGTTTTTCCTTGGGGTGATAAATAAATAAAACGACCTTTTTTTTCATGTGGTATACTTTGATAGGCATCATATATAGGTTGTGCTTGCATAACCATGCCTGCACCTCCTCCATATGGATAATCATCAATATGTTTTTGTTTATTTTTAGAAAACGCTCTAATATCTACTGCGTCAATATGAATATGCCCTTCCTTTTGTGCCCTTGCTAATATACTATGTGAAAATGCTTGCAATATCATATCTGGAAATAATGTTAAAACAGTATATTGTTTCATTATCTCAGTCCTTCTAATAATTTTACAATCATTTTATGATTTTCAATATCTACTGATAAAATACATTGTTTGATTGCTGGAATCAAAATATCTTTTTGTCCTTCTTTTCTGATAGCATATACATCATTTGCGCCTGTCTTATAGATATCCGCTAATATACCTAATTCTTCTCCTTGTTCTGTAAATACAGCAAGTCCATACAAATCACGCATATAATATTCATTTTCTTCTAATGGAAGTGCATCTTCTTCTGGTATCCAAATGCCTGCGCCTTTATATAATTCTGCCTCATTAATATCTTTTAATTCTTTTACTGTTACCAGCACAAACTTTTTATGATAAGCAATTTTTTCTATGTGAAAGGTTTCTCTTTTTCCTTTATTTTCTACTATAATTTGTTTTAACAACTCAAAGCGAGATGGTTCTTCTGTTGTAGGAAATACACGTAATGTTCCCTTTAATCCATGCGTTCCTGCAATTTTACCAATTTCAAAATAACGCTCCATAATTCACCTCTTTTTTGATGTAGTATAAAATACAAAATGCACAGGGAAAAAACCCTGTGCCCAATACGTCAAAATATCATTGAAGTTTTTTCCCTCAACAAATGACTTTATGGATAGTAAAAATATTCAAATAGACACTACCCATTCTATAAAGCCAATGGGCTTTTTTGTTTTATTCAGTATCATTCATATCTGAAAAACTTTTAAAATAAAGCTGTCAATATTATGGCTGCTTTATTTCAATAATGACTCTTTTATCTTCATGTATTGCACACGCTTTTACAACAGTGCGTATCGCTTTTGCAATTCTTCCTTGTTTTCCAATCACTTTTCCCATATCTTCTGGTGCTACATAAAGCTCCAATATCAAAGAATGTTCTTCTGATATTTCTTTAACAGAAACTTTTTCAGGATAGTCCACAAGATTTTTTGCAATGACTTCCAATAAGTCTTTCATAATAAAAACCTCCTGCTTGCTTTGGTTTTTATTCTCCAATTACACCAGCTTTTTTCAGCAATGCTTTTGCTGTATCAGAAGGCTGTGCGCCTGTAGATAACCATTTTTTTGCTTGTTCAGCATCTACTTTTAATACATTTGGTTCTTTTGTAGGGTCAAAGTAACCAATTTCTGCAATAGACTTACCATTTCTTGATGTTCTGGAATCTGCAACAACAATTCTATAAAATGGAGCCTTTTTTGCACCTAATCTTTTTAATCTAATTCTAACTGCCATTTGTTTCACCTCCCATATTTTTTCATCATTCTGTTATAATAAAATCATACTAATTTTAGTTTCCTTTTTATAACAGAACTTTTTCTGGCAAATTTATCTAAAAAAAGGAAATTTCATTTTTCCTCTTTTGCCCTTTTGCATATCGCTCATTTGTTTCATAAGTTTTTTCAGTTCTTCAAACTGTTTTAATAAGCGATTCACATCCGCAATGCTTCTACCACAACCATTAGCAATTCTTTTTTTTCTAGGACCATTTAATATAGAAGGGTTTGCCCTTTCTTGTTTTGTCATAGATTGTATAATTGCCTCTGTACGACTCATTTCTTTTGCAGGGTCTACATTATTTAAAGCGTCCATATTGATTTGATTCATACCAGGTATCATACCAATCAAGTCTTTAATAGGACCCATTTTTTTCACCTGCTGCATTTGCTCCAGAAAATCATCTAATGTAAAATCATTTTCACGCATTTTCTTTTGCAATTCTATTGCTTGCTTTTCATCAAAATTTTGCTGTGCCTTTTCAATTAAAGAAAGCACATCTCCCATACCTAATATACGAGAAGCCATACGGTCAGGGTGAAATGGTTCTAAATCTTCCATTTTTTCTCCCATACCAATATATTTAATAGGCTTATTTGTAACACTTCTAACAGAAAGTGCAGCACCACCTCTGGCATCGCCGTCCAATTTTGTTAATATAATACCATCTACACCTAATTGTGTATCAAAGCTTTCTGCAACTGTTACAGCATCTTGTCCTGTCATAGCATCTACCACAAGCAGTATCTCTTGTGGACGTACAGCAGTTTTAATATTTCTGAGTTCTTCCATCAATTCTTCATTGATGTGCAAACGTCCTGCTGTGTCAATCAATATTACATCATGTTTTTGCTCTGAAGCATATTCCAGTGCCTTTTTTGAAATTTCAACAGGGCTTACAGTATCCCCCATTTCAAAAACAGGTATATTATATGTTTTTCCTACTACTTGCAGTTGTTTAATTGCGGCTGGACGATATACGTCACAAGCTACTAAAAGAGGATTTTTACCTTGTTTTCTTAAAAGTCCCGCCAATTTACCACTGCTTGTTGTTTTACCAGCACCCTGCAATCCTACCATCATATATATTGTGGGAGGTCTGTTTGCAAATGTTAATTTGCTTTGTGTGGTACCCATTAAGTCAATCAATTCTTCATTTACAATTTTAATTACTTGCTGTCCTGGATTTAATCCTTCTAATACTTCTGTACCAACAGCACGCTCTGTAACTTTTTTAATAAATTGCTTTACAATTTTAAAATTGACATCTGCCTCTAAAAGTGCAATTTTGACTTCTCTCATAGCAGTTTTAACATCATTTTCTGTCAATTTTCCTTTGCTTCTGAGTTGTTTAAATACTTCTTGTAATTTATTAGAAAGACTTTCAAATGCCATATGCTTTCTCCTTTATTCATGCTAATATTTCAGCGGCAATTTTTTGGATTTTTTCAATATTATATTTTGCTTTATCAGAAAAATGTTCTTCTTTTTCCATTTCTTCAATAATACTTTTTATTTTCTGCACAGCCGTTTTTTGTTTTAAAAATTTTTGAACAAGCTGTAATTTACTTTCGTATTGCTGTAATATTTTTTCTGTTCTTTTTAATTGGTCACGAACAGCCTGACGGCTGATAAGAAGTTCCTCACCAATTTCTGTAAGTGATAAGTCATTCTGATAATACATTTCATATACCAATTTTTGTTTTTCTGTCAGCAATTCTCCATAAAAATCATAAAGTAATGTGATATGCAAAATATCCTTCATACTGCTCGCCTCCATATAGGCTGTAAAGTATTTTTACTTCACTTGGGATAGTTTATAATATTTTATCCATTTTGTCAACACTTTTTACTTTACATTATAAAAAATTTTGAAATATAGTAAGGCAACAAAAAAGGGGAATTTTCATTTTCCCCTTTAATATAATAGATTTTTCACTTTTTTGGTAATACCTAGTATTCTAAAAAATAGAAAGAGAACTTTTTTATAAAGCAGTTCTATTTGTTTCATTTCCCCATACTTGTTGTTTTGTCATTGTAATGACACTATCAAAAGGAACGCCAGCAATACTGCTTCCCAATATAGTCAATTCTCCACTGTTCATCATAGCAGCAAGTTTTGCTTTAGCCTCTGCCTTTTCTGCCATTTGCTGAGTAGAAAGTGAAGGCATATCAAAAGATTCAAAAGATTGTGCTAAATTCATTAAACCAGTTAAATTTGCTGCACTTAATGTACCACCTACAAGGTCAAATAATCCAGATGATTTTGGAGTACCTGTTAAACCGTATAAAAGCATTTCATGTCTTAACTGTCCCTCTAATTGTAATTGCATAAAATATTTATGGCGTAAAGAACGTTTTGTCCAAAAATCTAATGCCATATCAGTACCTGAATCGCTACTACTTTCAGAATAAGAAAACCTACCTTGACTATGTGATTGCGCATTCACAATTTCGCCATCTTCTCCTATTGCTACACACCATGAACTTCTAGCAGTAATACCTGGCATCATTGCCTCATTTCTTAATTGGTCAAATGTAAACCATGTTTCAATTCTTTTCATAATTTCTTTTGCATATTCTGGGTCTTTATCCATTTTTTCCTGTACCTTTGGATGTATCACTACTGCTGTTGTACCTACTGGCACAGAACTCAATGCCTTTATTTCTTTTGGAGCAGTAAATACACCACCAATAGAACCATAAAAAGGATTTTCACCGCTTGGCTTCCAATTTTCCAATGCCTCTGTGTCAATGTTATCTTGATAAAGTAAATAGTGAGGATAATCATTTCTTGTGCGCCAATAACTACTACTTGCATCAAAAACATGATATTTCAAATTTGGATATTTTTCTCTTAACATACTTTCTAATGAAACTGCTTGACTTTGTGAAACAGCATTTGTATGCATTTCCTGTTTTACTTCTGAAACATCTTTTATATCTTTTGCTGTATTATCTGTATTTTGATTTTTTTTTGCTACCATATCCATAAATGTAGTATTTGATTTTGATGTGCGAAATTTGTGTTGATTTGCTTTTACCATTTGCACTACATTCGATTTTGAAACATTTGCCTTTACTGTTTTTGCTGTATTTGATATCGGTTTACTAGCCTCTGTAAAATTTACATTTTTACTCATTGCCTGCATATTGTTTTGCCCCCATTCTAAAAATATTTTTTATAATCATTTTCCCTTATCCTATATTATACGGCTCTTATATTATAATATCGTCAAAACGTGGTAATACTTTATACTTAAAAAAATAAAACTACTCTATACAGCAACATAATTTAATTTATCAAAAAAAGTGAGGTGACAATATCATACCTCACATTTTGATTATTTTATTCTCCAAACAAAGCCCTAGCAAATTGTTTTGCATCAAATTTTTGTAAATCCTTTATACCTTCTCCTACACCTATATATTTTACAGGCAATTTCAGTTCCGATTTAATTGCAATGACAATACCACCTTTTGCTGTACCATCCAATTTTGTTAATATAATCCCTGTAATATCTGCTGCTTCTTGAAATACTTTTGCTTGTTGCATAGCATTTTGTCCTGTAGTAGCATCTAGTACAATATAAACTTCTTTATGTGCCTCTGGATATTCTCTGTCAATTACTTTTACAATTTTTTTCAATTCTTCCATAAGATTTTTTTTGTTATGCAATCTACCTGCTGTATCACATATCAATAAATCAGCCTTTCTATTTTTTGCTGCATTTACTGCATCAAATACTACTGCTGCAGGGTCAGAATTCTGTTGATGTTTAATAACATCAATATCTGCTCTTTGTCCCCAAACCTCTAACTGTTCAATCGCTGCTGCTCGAAATGTATCCGCTGCTCCCAACAAAACACTTTTTCCCTGTTCTTTAAAATTATATGCTAATTTTCCTATTGTTGTTGTTTTTCCAACACCATTTACACCAATTACAAGCATAACAGTAGGAGAAGGCAATTCTTTTTCCTCCTGTGCATCTTCTTCTAATATTGCCGTAATTTCTTCTATCAGCATACCTCTAATTGCTTGCGGGTCAACAATATGCTCTTTTTTTACACATTTCCTCAAATTTTCAATAATATTCATAGTCGTTTCTACACCCAAATCCGCCATGATAAGTGCTTCTTCCAGTTCTTCAAATAAATCTTCATCTATTTTAGTAAACGCTCCTAAAACATTATCTACACCACCCATAATATTCTTGCGAGTTTTATCCAAACCTTCTTTTAATTTTGCAAAAAAGCCTTTTTTGCTTTGTTTGTTTTCTTCTGTATTTTGCTGTTGTTCTGTTTGCTCTACTTGCTCAATTTGTTCTGTTTGTTCTATTTGTTTTATTTGTTCTGTCATTTCTTGTTGTTCTGATTGCTGTTCTATGTTTTCTGTTTTTGGCGTAGACAATTCTATTGCTTTTGATAATGCTTGCTGTATTGTAATTGCTTCTTGTTCCGTTAAAGGCTTTGGCTGTTCTAAATCTGGTTGCTCCTGATACAACTTTCCTCCTGTTGCACTGTATAATTCAACATCTTGTTTATCAATCGCTTTATGCACAGCCTGATTGATAGCAGTTGTATTATCTTCTCCTACTAAATTTAATGAAATTTCATTTTGCTGTGTTTGTTCAGAATGTAATGTAATTTCAATACCATCACATTCTATACTATCACTTTTCATTTCAATATTATTTGTTTCTTCTTTCTTTTTTGATTTTAAAAAATCAAATAAACCCATTTTTTATACACCTCATTTTCATTTATACATATGCCTCATCATCAAAATGGACAGAAATCATTTTTGACACACCTTTTTCCTGCATTGTAACACCATACATAACATCTGCTGCTTCCATAGTACCTTTTCTATGTGTAATCACAATAAACTGTGTATCTTTTGAAAATTTCTTTAAATAATCCGCATATCTTTTTACATTGGCATCATCTAATGCTGCCTCTATTTCATCTAATATGCAAAAAGGGGAAGGTTTCATTTTTAATATAGAAAATAATATTGCGATTGCTGTCAATGCTCTTTCTCCTCCTGATAAAAGCATCATATTCTGCAAACTTTTTCCTGGAGGTTGTGCAATAATTTCTATGGAAGATTCCAACACTTTTGTTTCATCACTTAATTTTAAATATGCCTTTCCTCCTCCAAACATTTCCCGAAACACTTCTCCAAAATTATTTGAAATCATTTCAAACTGTTCCCGAAATCTATTTTCCATCATTTGTGATAAATCAGTAATCAATAAATTTAATTTTTGTTCAGCATCTAATATATCCGCCTTTTGTTCTGTTAAAAATGTATATCTATCTTTGACATCTTTATAATTTTCTATGGCGTCCACATTGACATGACCTAATTCTCGTATATCATTTTTCCATACTTTTACATCAGATTTTAATGATTGATAATCTGTTTGATTGATTTGATTATCATACTGTTGTTTTATTGTGTCGTATGTCATTTGGTATTCTTCCCATATTTCATCATAAAGTCTTTGTTTTTGTTCTGTAATTTTTTCTTGTTTTGTTTCTATACGAAATACCTCGTTATTTAAACGAGAAAGTGTTTCTATTGTTTGTTTTTGCTGTTGTTCCAATGCTTCCATTTGTTGCTTTTGTTGCTGTTTATTTTCATTTAATGCTGTAAATACAGTTTGTTGTTTTTGTTGCTGTTGTCTATATTCTTCTGCATATTGTTCTAATTGTTTCTGTTCTGTTTGTTTTTCACTGCATTGTTGTTTTAATACTATAATTTCATTTGTTGTTTCATTTTTCTCTTGTTCTAAAAGCGTACTTTGTTGTTGTAAACGTTGTATACTTTCAAGCACTGCTTTTTTATTTTGTTGTTGTGCAGATAAATCTACTTTTAATTCTGTCATACTATTTAAAAGCTTATCTCTTTGCTCTTTTTCTTCTGCAACATTATTTTGATATGCAGAAAGTTTTTCATTAATTGTATTTTTATATTGCTCAGCTTGTTCTATTATTTTTTGAAATTCTTTTAATTCTTTTTCTGCCTCTTTACTTTGCTCCGTTAGCTGATTTTGTTCTAAATCATATAATTTTTGTTTTTGCTGTTTTTCTAAAAGTAAATTTTGAGTATTTTGTTTATCTTGTTCATTTTTTTGCAAAGATAATATTATTTGCTGTATTGCAGTATGATTTTGAGTAGTATCTTTTTCAATTTGTTCTATTTGATTTTGTAGCATTTGTATTTGTTTTTGACCATTTTGAAATATAGCATTTTCTTTTTGAATACTTTCTGATAAATCAGCTATTTCTCTGCTTCTGCTGAATATACTTGTTGTTTTTTTTGCTGTGCTACCTCCTGTCATAGCACCTCCAGCATGAAATAACTCTCCATCTAATGTCACAATACGATATTGATAATGATATTTTTTAGACAATGTAATTGCTATATCCATATTTTCTATAATAACCGTTCTGCCCAAAAGCGACTGTATCACATTATCATAAACCATATCATATGTAATTAAATCACTTGCTACACCCAATACACCCACTTCTGACAATATATCTGCATTTTCTAATTTTTTACCTTTCACTGCTGTAATGGGTAAAAATGTAGCTCGTCCAAAATGATGCTGTTTCAAATATTGTATTGCCTGTTTTGCATCATATTCTGTTTTTGTAACAATATTTTGTAAATTGCCTCCTAATGCAATTTCAATAGCAGTTTCATACTTTTCAGCAACATGAATCAGTTCTCCCACTGCACCACATATACCCTGCCACATTTCATTTTGACTATTTTTTAAATGGAGTATGCTTTTTACACTTTTATAATATCCCTCATGTTCTTTTTCCATATCAGAAAGTATTGCAAAACGAGAGCGTTTTTGTGAAAGCTGCTGTTCTATTTGTTTTTGTTTCATAGAAAGCTGTTGTGTTTGAGTATACAACTCATTTTTTTGATTTTCCAACTCTAAAAGTAATTTTTCTAATTTTTGCTGTTCTGATTCTAATTCTTGCTGTTGTTTGAAAAGCACTTCTATATGTATATTATGTGTGTGAATTTGGTCTTTTACATATTCCTTTTCATTCAAAAGTTGTTTTTGTCTTTGTTGAAATTGCTCTAATATGGATTGTCTTTGATTTCTATCGCCTTTTGCTTCTGTGCTTATACGTATTTGTTCCAACATATCCGCTTTATAATCTTCCATATTTTTTTCGCTTTCATTCAAATTGCTGTTTAATTTTTCAAATACGCTTTCTTGTTGCTGTAAACGGTCTTTTGTACTTTTTTCAGCCATATCAATTGCTGTTTTTTTTGACAAAAGTAGTTTCTGTTCATTTTGATACTGTTCTTTTTTTTGTTCTTTTGTATCAATTTCTTTTTCCATTCTCTGTATATTCTGCAAAATGTGTTGTATTTGTTCTTTTGCTAATAATATGTCACCCTCTGTTTTCTGCTGTTCTGTGCGACTGGCTATTATTTGCTGTTGTGTTTGCTGTATATCATATTCTAGTTTTTCTATCTGCTTTTGCAATATTTGTTTTTGCTGTGTTTGTTTTGTATTTTCTTGTTCTGCATCTTTTTTATTTTGCAACGCAATTTCTTTATTTTTTTGATGGTGTTGGTATTCTTGCTCCATATTATCTATATCTGTACAAAACATAGATAACACTGCATATTTTATTTTATCCCTTAAATTCAAATATTGTTTTGCCTTTTCGGATTGTTTTTGCAAAGTATGCATCTGTCCCTGCAATTCTGAAATAATATCCTCTATTCTAATTAAATTTTGCTGTTCTTTTTCCAATTTCAATATTGCTTCATTTTTGCGTACTTTATATTTTACAATACCTGCTGCTTCTTCAAATATACGTCTTCTATCATCTGCTTTTGAACTTAATAACTCATCAATACGTCCCTGTCCTATAATAGAATAGCCTTCTCGTCCTACTCCCGTATCCATAAATAGCTCATGAATATCTTTTAAACGACAATTTGTACCATTGATTTGATATTCACTCTCGCCCGAACGATAAACACGACGTGTTACTGTTACCTCTGTATAATCAATAGGCATTTTTTGGTCTTGGTTATCAATAGTAATCGCAACCTCCGCAAAACCTAATGCTTTTCTTGTTTCTGTACCAGCAAATATAATATCCTCCATTTTATCACCACGAAGTGACTTTGCTTTCTGTTCTCCCAATACCCATCTTACTGCATCAGAAACATTACTTTTGCCACTACCATTCGGACCAACCACAGCCGTAATACCTTTATTAAATTCCAATTTTACTTTATCAGAAAAAGATTTAAAACCATGTATATTTAACTGTTTTAAATACATTTTACACCTCTTTGATTATAAAAATTATGTCAATATTCTTCCTCCTACTATGGTACAAATCACTTTTCCTTTTACTTTTGCACCTGCAAAAGGAGAAAATTTTGCTTTTGAAACAAATTTTTCGGGGTCTATGGTATAGCTTTCGTCCAAATCTACTATTACTAAATCGCCGTCCATACCTTCTGCAATACTTCCCTTATTACGCAATCCTAATATCTCTGCGGGCTTCGTAGAAAGCAGTTCTACTAATTTTGTTAATGGTACTTTTTGTTGTTTTACCAATTTTGTAAAACTTAATGAAAATGCTGTTTCAAATGCAGAAATTCCATAATCTGCATTATCAAATTCTTTATGCTTGTCTGTCAATTTTGTAGGACTATGCCCTGATGTGATTACGTCAATTGTGCCGTCTAATATTCCCTGTAATACTGCTTTCACATCTTCTTTTGTTCTTAAAGGCGGTTTGACTTTTGCTAATGTATTATAATTTTCTACTGCATTTTCTGTCAATAAAAAATAATGAGGACTTGTTTCACAAGTAATACGTGTACCTCTTTTTTTCGCCTCTCTAATTAACTGTACAGAGCCCTTTGTTGTTACATTAGCAATATGTAATTTCGCTCCTGTTCCTTCTGCTAATATAATATTTCTTGTTACAATCACTTCTTCTGCTTCTTTTGGTATACCCAAAAGTCCTAAACTAGATGACATATATCCCTCATTCATAACACCTTTTCCTGCAAGGTTTTTATCTTCGCAATGTGTTAATACAGGCATATCAAACATTTTAGAATAGCGGAATACATTTGCCAAAAAAGACGCATTCATAATAGAACGTCCACCGTCTGCAATACCTACAATACCAGCTTCATGCATTTCTCCTATTTCTGCCATATTTTCTCCCAAACAACCTACAGACATACTACCATACGGAAAAATATTCACAATAGAATATTCTTTACTTTTTGAAACAATATATTCTACAACCGTTTTATTATCTATCGCTGGATTGGTATTGGGTTCACAAGTAATACTTGTAAAACCGCCTTTTGCTGCACTGCATGATGCTGTTTCAATATCTTCTATATATTCATATCCAGGGTCACAAATACTACAATGCATATCAATAAAGCCTGGTAGTATATATTTTCCTTCTGCATTTAATATTTCTGCACCATTTTCCTCTAAATTTTCTCCTATTTTTTTAATGATGCCATCTTCCATATAAATATCCAGTTTTTTCTGACTGTCAAATCCTTTTTCTATAATACGACCATTTTTTACAATGCTTTTCATCGCAATCCGCCTCCTATCTGTGACAAAATATAAAGTATAGCCATACGTACTGCTACACTATTGGCAATTTGGTCATTAATAATACACTGCTTGCTGTCTATGACATCAGCAGAAATTTCAATACCTCTTTGTATAGGACCAGGGTGCAATACAATCGCATCTGGTTTGGCATAATGCAATAAATTTTCATCTACTCTAAAAAAATGCTTATATTCTGTTAATGATGGTACAAGATTTTTATTTCTTGTTTCCGTTTTCATTCTGCTTGTTAATATAACGTCTGCATTCGTTACTGCTTTTCTGGCATCATAATACACATCAACACCAAATTTTTCAATATCAGGCGGAAGAAGTGTAGGTGGTCCAGAAACACAAACATTTGCTCCTAATTTTGTTAATGCCCATATATTACTTTTACATACACGACTATGTATTAAATCGCCTATAATCGCTACTTTAAGTCCTTTAAAACCACCTTTTTGTTCTTTAATTGTCATCAAATCCAATAAGGATTGTCCTGGATTTTCATTAAATCCATCTCCTGCATTCACAACAGATGCGCTTACACTTTGTGCTAACAATCTTGCTGCTCCTGCCATAGGGTGACGCAATATAATAAAATCTGCTCCTGTCTGGTCAACAAGTTGTCCCATATCTTGTAATTTTTCTTGATATACATTTGTTGCCATTGTCATATCTACAACATTTGCACTTAAATGTTGTGCAGCTAATTCATAAGATAATTTTGCTCTTGCACTTGGCTCATAAAATAATATAATAACAGATTTTCCTTGTAAATGAGGTGATTTTTTATTCTTTTGATTCAATATATATTTCATTGTTTCCGCTGTACTTAATATATAACGTATTTCTTCTGATGTTAAGTCACGCATACCAAAAAAATCTTTTTCTTTGAAAACCATGTAATACCTCCTGTCTGTTATAAAATACTCTGTACTATTGTAATCATTTTTATTTTCATAATTTTATTATATACTAAAAAACATTATATACGCATTTTTAATTTTGTTATTATTTTTGAAAAATACTCTGGTAAAGGTGTTTCAAATTCCATATATTGATTGGTACTTGGATGTATAAAACCTAATATTTTAGCATGAAGTGTTTGTCCTTGCAATAAAAAAGGCTGTTTTTTTGAACCATATACTGTATCTCCTAAAAGTGGGTGTCCTATATATGCCATATGCACTCTAATTTGATGTGTGCGTCCTGTTTCAAGCTGTGCTTCAATATAAGTATAATTTCCTAATTTTTGAAGTACTCTATAATGTGTTACAGCATTTCGACTATTTTTTTCTGTACCAGCCATTTTTTTTCTATATTGTGTATTTCGTCCAATCGGTTTATCCACTGTTCCTTGTTGCTCTTTCATACCATTTAACACAATAGCATGGTATTTTCTTGTAATACTATGCTCTGCAAGTTGTAATGCTAAACTTTGGTGTGCTTTGTCTGTTTTTGCTACCATAAGTACACCTGAAGTATCTTTATCAATTCTATGCACAATACCAGGACGTTGCTCTCCATTGATGCCAGAAAGCTGTCCTCTGCAATGATACAAAAGTGCATTCACAAGTGTTCCTGTCATATGCCCTGGTGCTGGGTGTACTACCATACCCTGAGGCTTATTTACTACAATGACATCTTTATCTTCATATAATATATCAATATCTATATTTTCGGGCAATATTTCAACTGGTTCTACATCTGGTATGGTTAATGCTATGGTATCTTTTGGTTTTAATTTATAATTTGACTTTACATTTTTATCATTTACTTTTAAATATTGTTGTTCTGCCAATTTTTGTATTCTACTTCTGGAAATAGTATAATCCATTTCTTCTAATTCTTCAGCTAAAAATACATCAATTCTTTTTGATATACATTCCTGTTCTACTGCCCATTTTAAAACTTCCATACTAACTCCTTTATACTTCTTTTTTTTCATCTTCTTTTATAACAAAAAGACTTAAAAACAATATCAAACAAGCCCCTATTACAACATAAATATCAGCTAAATTAAATACAGGCCATTTTATAAATGTGATTTCCAAAAAATCTACTACATAACCCCTTACCATTCTATCTATAACATTGCCGAATGCTCCCGAAAGCACAAGAAGTAAACCACATTTTAAATAATAATACTCTTTTGTTTTTGGCAGTTTATAAAAACTATATACAATTCCTGCGGCAACAATCGCTGTCAGTACAATAAAAAATACTCTTTGTCCTGATAATATACCAAATGCTGCGCCTCTGTTTTCTACAAATGTAAAATCTAAAAATCCCTTTATCACTACCCTATTTTTAATGGGTTTTAATTTAGTGAATGCCAACCATTTCGTGAACTGGTCTAATATTACCAAACATATTACAGTAATAACAGAAATGATAATAAATTGATTTTGATTATTTTTTCTCATATTATTTCACCACAAATTCTATTGCTTTTATAATGTCATGTTCTGATAGTTCACTTGTAGTATAAACTTCTCCTATCCTCTTTGGCAATACAAAACGAATTTTATTTTGATTTACTTTTTTATCTAAAAACATTTGCTGATATACTTTTTCTTTTGAAACATCACTTACAAAAAGAGGCAAACCAAAATAATGTAATAATTCTCGTATTTGTTCTAACTGATATTGTGTAATATTTCCTTGTTTTACAGCCAATTCCAATACTGCAAGCATACCTAATGCAACACATTCCCCATGAAGCATTTTAAAATCAAATATTGTCTCTATGGCGTGTCCTATGGTATGTCCAAAATTTAATATTTCTCTTAATCCGTTTTCTTTTTCATCTTTAGATACAACATCTGCTTTAAATAAACAGCATTGTCTAATCATTTCTGTTAAAACATCATGTTGCATAGACAGAATACTCTCTTTATGATTTTCCAAATAATGAATAAAATCATTTGAAAGTATACAGCCATATTTTATCACTTCTGCCATACCTGCCGAAAACTCTCTTTTGGGTAATGTTTTTAATGTTGCTGTATTGATATATACTAGTTCTGGTTGATAAAATGCACCTATACTATTTTTTGCACCATTAAAATCAACTCCTGTTTTTCCTCCCACACTGCTATCTACTTGTGAAAGTAATGTTGTAGGAATTTGTATAAAAGGAATGCCTCTTAAATAGGTTGCGGCTGCAAATCCTGCCATATCTCCGCAAACGCCTCCACCTAATGCTACCACAACTGTTTTTCTATCAAAACGGTTTTGTTGAAAAAATTCATAAAATCGACTGATTGTTTCTAAATTTTTATATTTTTCTCCAGCCGAAAAACAATAGCAATACACATTTTCTGATACCTTTTCTAATTGTTTTTTGACTTCTTCACAATATAATTGATGTGTATTTTCATCTGCTATCATACACATTTTTCTGCCAGTAATATTTTGTTTTTTTATACTATCTGCTAATAATTCAAATGACTGTTCAAATAATATAGGATATGTTTTATTTGGTGTTGTTACAAATATACTTTCCATAATTCACCTCATAATATAATAATAATGAAAAACAAAATTTTTTTACAAAACAATATTTACAAAAAGCTGCCGTAAATACTGATAATACAGCATCCACCGCAGCTTTTTTATTAAGATTGTTGTGGATTTTGAAATGTTTCTCCCTCCTGTGGATAATCTGCTTCTTTTTGAGAAATAATTTCATTTTTATCCAGCAATTCAATTTCTGCATATAATAACAGTTTTACACGAGTTTTCATTAACTCATAGCGACTTTCCAGTCTATGTATATCCTGTTCTAATTCAAAAGCTCGTGTTCTTGCACTGCCAATAATTTCCTCTGCTTTTGCTACAGCACTTTCTGTAATTTGTGCTGCTGCTGCTCTAGCATTTTCTTTTGTTTCTTCTGCTACTCTTTCTGCTAATGTTAATGTTTTTGCTAAGGCTTTTTCAATGGACTGGCTTGTTTGCTGTGGTGAAAGCGGTGCAGTTGGTACTGGAGCTGTTTGTTGTTGTGCTTTTGGCAGAGGTGCTGTCATTTGAGAAACAGCAGTATTATTATTTGCCATATTATTTAGTTTCATTTTCATTTCCCTATTTTCTCTAAATAACTGTTCATAATCCACACATATTTCATCTAAAAAACGGTCAACCTCTTCTGGAGAGTATCCAACTGCAACTTTTTTAAACTCCTTATCTTCAATGTCAGATGGTCTAATCATAAAATATAATCCCCCTCGCTGCAACAAAAGCAGTATTATTCCCGCCCTATTGTCACACAAATCCTATCTTTTTTTGTTATATTCCCTATTTCAAAAATTTTAATACGTCCAAAACCTCTTATTGAAATCATATCTCCCTGTTTTAACAAACAAGAAATATTTGTTGTTGTATTCCAATTTAACTGAACCAATTCTTTTTTAATATACTGCTGTACTTTTCCTCTTGCCATATGAAATGCACCGCCTGCAACAGCGTCCAAACGCAAAGATGCAACTGTTATAGTTTGATATCTCCACTCTTTTTCAGGCAATGTGACAGTAGAAATATCACTTACAGATACATCTACTTTTGTACGAGAAACATATTCTAATGTACTTTTTACATATTCTGCTAAATCTTTATGAACATAGCATATTGTTTGCTGTTCTAAAACAATAATATCTCCTAATTTTGCTCTGTCTATACCTAGGGCAAGTATAGAACCTAAATAATCTCTATGGTTTAAATCTGCTTGTCCAAATTTTTTATTTTTGGTAATATGCAATGCTTGTATAGGAAAATCCTGCTCTGTTAATTCCATATAGTCTGGAGCAAATGCTATCATACGTCTCTCGCTTTGCTCATGTCCTCCAAAAACCATTGCTCTTACATTTTGAATAGATTTCACTTTTTCAAAAAAAATTTCACTTTTATATCTGTCCATAAAATCTGTTGTTGTTTTTTTATGATGCAATGCACTACTTTGTGCAGCATCTAATACTTTTGCAAACAAAAATTTTTGTTGCTGCTGTAATTGTTTCTGCAAAGGAATATCCTCCCTTTAAAAATATGGTTTTGTTTTAACATTTTTTACATTCACTAGCAATATATAAAAAATATTAAAACAATCCTAACACAATATTGATTAAAATCATTTGTACAAAATACAACAATATCATTGCAAACCAAGCAGAAAAATCAAGCATCATACCTCCCAAAGGTGATTTATCAAGCAATGACCTTATTGGTGAAAGTATCGGCTCTGTTAATGCATATAGCATCTGTACCAATGCATTATTCCTTCCCAAAGGAATCCATGACAATATGACACGAGCCAATATTAAAAACTCTAACAGTTTAAAAAATGTATTTACTGTTTGTATCAATACTATTCGCATATACTCTGCCTTTCTTTGTATTATTTATTATTTATTATTTACTGTTTGCCCATGGGAACACTACACTGCTCCTGCTTTTAATTTCTTCTTTAAATTCACCAGAAATTTCTACATTTTCAGGTGCAATTACAAATATATTGTTTGCTACTCTTTGTATGCTTCCCTCCAATGAATAGCAAGTACCACTTAAAAAATCCATAATCCTTTGTGCGATTGGATATTCTACCTGTTCCAAATTTACAACAACAGGCTTTTTCGATTTTACTTGGTCACAAATCTGCTGTGCATCTTCATAACAAGTAGGCTGTATTACAACCACCTGCATCTGCACATTGGTGTTAATACTATATACGTTAGGGTTTGCTCTGCTGTTTGAAGAATTTCTTCTGCTTGGAGAGCTGTATTCCGGTTCTCTATCTTTGTTTACATCTCTTAAGGGTGTACGACGTGTTTCTCTGGCGGGTTCTTCTTCATATTCCTCATCATCATATTCATCGTCATCATATTCATCATACTCGCCAAACATCAAGTCCCTTAACTTATCAAACACTTTTGGCATGTTACAAATTCCTCCTATATGTTATTTGACCCTGTGCCTATCCTTTCTCCTTTCTATAATTACTCATTACTGTTGAGGATAAACTCTTTTACCGAAAATATTGGTTCCCACTCTTACAATGGTTGCACCTTCTTCAATGGCCACCTCAAAGTCATTAGACATACCCATTGATAAAACGTTCATATTTACATTATCAATTTTTTCTGCATTAATGTCAACCAATAATTGCCTCATTCTTCTGAAACAATCTCTGTTTTCTTCTGGATTATCGACAAAAGGTGCTACCGTCATAAGACCTTTTATGCGAATATTGTCTAAAAAAGCAATATTTTTTATAAAAGAAAGTGTTTCTTTTGGCGTAACACCAAATTTACTTTGTTCGTCTGCTATATTCACTTCCACCAAAATGTCCATAATCACATTTGATTGCTTTGCACGCTTATCAATTTCTTCAGCTAATTTTATACTCTCTACGGAATGTATCATTTTTACTTTATTGATGATATATTTTACCTTATTTGTCTGTAAATGTCCAATTAAATGCCAACAAACATCTTTTCCCATAGTATCATACTTTTCTAATATTTCCTGTACTCTATTCTCTCCCAGTTCTTTTAAACCGCAGTCCACTGCCTGTTTTATGCGTGGTACATCAATGGTTTTGCTTACAGCAAGCAATAATATATCTTCTCTTTTTCTTCCGCTTTTTTGTGCTGCTGCTGTAATTCTTTGCTCTATATCTATAATATTTTGCTGTATTTCTCCCATATCAATTTACATTCCTTTCTGCAAACACTTAATATAATGTTTGATTTTCACCTATATTTTTTGCATCTGAAACAATAATATCATATGCCTGCAATTCATAAGAACTGCTACCTGGATTCACAATAGTATATTCTTCATTCTGTCCTATTACAGTAATCGCTGTAAATTTTGCAATAGAACTGTTTCCTACAAATACACCTTTCATTGTTTCCACATCATTGATGGTATAACTGCCTGCATTTTCACCAATAGCATAACTACCATCTTGTTGTTCTGTTCCTTGTGATACCATATCTCCTACTTTTAAATTACTGAAATCTTGTACTACATATCCAAAGCCTTCTACTGCACTATATCTTATTAATTGTAAAGGAATAAATTCTGTTTTCCCATTTACAATTTTATAAACACCTTGCTCTCCTGCATTTTGTATAATACAATTTATAGGTATTTTCAATACTGTTTTTTCTATAATCGCATTGTTTGGTATTTTGATACCTTCTAAAGAAGTACTTTGTATACGGAAAGAAATATTTCGCAATCCAATTACACTTAATATATCCTGTGTAGCACTAAATACTACTCTTGCTTCTTTTTCATTTATAGAAAGAGAATCTATACTCATAGTAAATCGTTTTTCTTCTTCATTAATTGTTGCATATAAATATTTTGTTTGTCCTTCTTCCCAGCCACTTACTACTTCTGGAGGCAAATAGGAAACAATATACCATTTATTATTTGTTACAATTTTAAACATCACTTCATTTTGTTCCACTGCACCTGTTTTAGAAAGATATTTCGGTGTAATTTGTGTAGAAACCTGTTTTTGCTCTATCATATCCAAATTTTCAGGTGTCAAAACATCTTCCTGTCCATCAATTTGAAAAGATATCAAACCACTTTTTTCTGCTTTAATTGTAGAAATACTATCTGCAAGCTGTTGTTGATATTGATTTTTTTCTTCTGAAAGATTTGATATTCCTTCAATATTTTCAGTCAGCCATATTTCTGTTCTTTGATTCATTTCTGATGCAATTTGATTTTTTAAAGAAGCAATATCCATAATATTTTCACTCATAAATTTTCCATTATAAGTACTAATTAATTGTGAAATATTGTTTTCTACACGAGAAACATCTTCTTGAAATACAGAAAGGTCACTTCTTTTTTGCAGTCCCTTTAATATATCCTTATCTATATTATCAATTTTTTGTTCTATTACAGCAGAAGTTTCTTCATCTCTTATAATACATATTGTTTCTCCCTTTGGTACTTTTTCATTTTCAGAAAAATTATATACTGGCATACCTGTCCTGTCACTTGTTACAACATATTCTTCTCTTATTATTAGTCCTTTTAGAGAAGAAGCATTTTCAATACTGCCATATGTTACCTGCTCCACAGGAATAGATGGTCTGTTTAAAAAAACCCATATATAGCCACAAAGATATATTGTAAAAAACAAAAATATCAGCACTGTAAACACCTTATAACTACCCTTTGGTGCTGGCATTTTTTTTGCAACACGTTGTCTTTTTTTATGTACTGGTGTTTTTTTTGTTTTCGGTGCTGTCTTTTTTACTCTTTTTTTTGCAGATGATTTTGCATTATTCTTTTGATTTGTTTTTTTTTGGCTGCTGCCTTTTTTTCTATTATTTCCTGCCATAAACACCCTCCTTTACGTTACGCATTTAGGCATTGTAATATTATAATATATTTTTTTACGTAGGTAAACCCAAAATTGCAGAAATATGACAAAGCTTAGAGCAATATGCTAAAAAACAAACATCTGTTTGTATAAACTCTATTGCATATCATACAATATTGATTCATATATTACATTGTATGGATACATTTTAAAAAAGCAAGGGAGGATTTTATTATGGAACAATTTGATATTTATAAAGACATTGCAGAACGTACAAATGGTTGTGTCTATTTGGGCATTGTAGGACCTGTTCGCACAGGAAAATCCACTTTTATAAAACGCTTTATGGATTTACTTGTATTACCCAATATAGAAAACAATTATGCCAGAGAAAGAGCACAAGATGAATTACCTCAATCTGCATCAGGCAAAAATATTATGACAACAGAGCCAAAATTTGTACCAAATGAAGCTGTTGCAATTACAATAGGAGATGATGTTAATTTAAAAGTTCGCATGATTGACTGTGTAGGTTATATTGTGCCTGAGGCAGAAGGACATATGGAAGAAGAAAATACACCTCGTATGGTACATACTCCATGGGCACAGGAACCTATGCCATTTTTAGAGGCGGCAGAACTAGGTACAAAAAAAGTTATCACAGACCATTCCACAATAGGTATTGTTATTACAACAGATGGAAGTGTAACAGATTTAAGCAGAGAAAGTTATCAAGATGCAGAACAAAGAGTAATCAATGAATTGAAACAGATTGGGAAACCTTTTGTTGTTCTTTTAAATACTTCTCGTCCTTATAGTGATGATACCATGACATTACAGCAAGAACTTTCTGAAAAATATGGTGTTCCTATACTACCTGTCAACTGCGCACAATTAAAAACAGAAGATATTAAAAATATATTAGAAAAAGTTCTTTATGAATTTCCTATGAAAGAAATACGCCTTCACTTTCCAACATGGATTGAAACATTAGAAGAAAATCATTGGTTAAAACAAAGTATTATAACCAGTTTAAAAGATTTAATGAATGTTGTTGAAAAATTGACAGATGTAAAAGAAAACTTAAATATTTTGGAGCAAAATGAATACATAAAAAAAGCTTATACTGATGGTATTATGTTGGGAGAAGGTGCTATTGATATTGCATTATCAGTAGATGACAGTTTATTTTATAAAATATTAAGCGAAACAATTGATATGCCTATTGAAAATGACTCTCAGTTAATTTCTACAATCAAAATGCTTTCTGATATCAAAAAGAAATATGATAAAATAGAATGCGCACTCCATGATGTAAAAAGAAAAGGTTATGGCGTAGTGTCTCCTGTATTTGAAGAAATTAAATTAGAGCAACCTGAAGTATTTAAACAAGGCTCTCGTTTTGGCATAAAATTAAAAGCAAAAGGCGAATCCATACATATGATTAAAGCGGATATTGAAACAGAAGTTTCTCCTATTATAGGAAATGAAGAACAATCAAAAGAATTTATTGACAGTTTAATACAAGATTATGATGCAAACCCACAAAAAATATGGGATTTGAATATATTTGGAAGGACACTACAATCTATGGTAAGTGATGGTATGCAAAATAAAATTTATAGAATGCCTGAAGAAGCACAAATGAAATTGCAAGAAACATTACAAAAAATTGTAAATGAAGGTAACGGCGGATTGATTTGTATTATATTGTAATCTATTCTATTTTGATAACATAAAGGGATACCTTTCGGTATCCCTTTTTCGTGTCTAAATTATAATCCGTTTACCATTCTTGTTAAACTGGATTTTTTTCTGGCAGCTGTGTTTTTATGATAAACACCTTTTGTATATGCTCTGTCAATAGCAGATACAGCACCTTTTAATGTTGCTGTTGCTGCTTCTTTATCTCCTGCATTTACTGCTACCAATACTTTTTTAATTGCTGTTTTTGTTTGAGATTTAATCATTTTATTTCTTAATGTCTTTTTTGTAATGACTTTAATTCTCTTTTTTGCAGATTTAATATTTGCCAATTTTTGTTCCTCCTATTTATTATATATTTTTTACGAATTTGGATATTTAGGGAATATCACTTATTATACTTCTATTAACCGCAAAAGCATTTTTTTATGCTTCGACACGTCTGCGATTAATTCAACACAATATATTTTAACCGAAAGCAATGCATAAGTCAATGTATATATTTAAAATTGAAGGTAAAAATAATGGCAAAAAAATTAAAGTTTTTGTTCATTTCATAAAAATATTGTATTTTATAAAATTTTTTATGAAAAGGCTACTCTTTTACTGTTTGTTATAGTAAATGAACAAAATAAAATTACAGGAGGGATAATTATGAAAAAGCAAAAACAAAATAAAATAGCATGGAATTTCAGCCCCAGAACAGACCTTGCTATTGAAGCAAGAGAATTTGCACAGCAACAAAAACAAAATACTGAAGAATTAGACGGCGTAAAAGTTGAAATTAAAAATACAGATATCTATCAAATTACACACGTTAAAATATTAAATGAAACAGGTAGCCAAACAATGGGAAAACCAATAGGCAATTATATTACCATAGAATCAGAATTATTAAAACAAAATGATATTACAAGTCATGAACAAATTATGAAAACAGCCGCAGAACATATTGCTGGATTGTCAAAATTAAGTCAAAAATCCACAATATTAGTAGTAGGTTTAGGAAACTGGAATATTACTCCTGACGCATTAGGTCCTAAAGTAATTGATAAAATACTTGTTACAAGACATTTAGATGGTGTATTACCAGAAGAAATACAAAAATCTGTCAGAAGTGTTGCTGCAATTAGTCCTGGTGTAATGGGTATCACAGGTATTGAAACAGTAGAAATTATACAAGGTGTTGTGGAAAAATTAAAGCCTGATTTAGTCATTGCTATTGATGCTCTTGCAGCACGAAAATTCAGCAGAATAAACAGTACAATACAAATGTCTGATACAGGTGTTGCTCCTGGTGCTGGTGTAGGAAACAAAAGAATGACATTAAATGAGCAAACACTTGGCATACCTGTGATTGCCTTGGGAGTGCCTACTGTTGTAGATGCTGCAACACTGATAAACGATACTATGGATAGAATGTTAGAAGAAATGATTGCACAAACAGAGCAAGGCAGTGCTTTTTATGAAATGCTTCACAATATGGATACAGATGAAAAATATAAATTAATTGTAGATATATTAAACCCTTATGTTGGAAATATGTTTGTGACACCAAAAGAAGTAGACGCTGTTGTAGAACGTCTTGCTAACATCATAGCAAATGCTATCAATATCGCAATACAGCCAGGCATTACTATGGAAGATATTAATCGTTTTACTTATTAATAGTATTCACTTTAAAAGGAGAAATAAGCTTTTTTATGTTTTTTCTCCTTTTTCTATTGCAAAAATAATATTTTGTGTATACAATGTTTTTGTAAAAGGTAATTATAAAATGTTTTGTTTTTTAATATAGCAAAACATTACAAAAATGAAGGAGGATATATATGAAAGGTATTATAACAGTATTAGGTAAAGACCATGTGGGTATTATCGGAACAGTTTGCACATATTTATCAAGAAATGATATTAACATTTTAGATATTTCTCAAACAATCGTAGGCAGTTATTTGAATATGATGATGATTGTAGATTTATCTATTGTAAAAAAGGAATTTACTGTTTTAGTAGATGAAATGGTAGAATTAGGAGAAAATATGGGTGTTGCAATCAAAATGCAACATGAAGATATATTTAACTCTATGCATCGTGTTTAAGGAGGGTCTTTTTGTGATTACAAGGAGTGAAGTATTAGAAACAAATAAAATGATAGAAGATTACAATTTAGATGTCCGCACAATTACTATGGGCATCAATCTTATGGATTGTGCAGATTCTGATATTGATAAATTTAATGAAAAAGTATATCATAAAATCATCACTTGCGCAAAAGACTTGGTAAAAGTGGGAGATGATTTAGCAAAACAATTCGGCGTACCTGTGGTACATAAAAGAATTTCTGTAACACCTATCGCCATTGCAGCAGCAGGCTGTCAAACAGATTCCTATGTTAGTGTAGCGCATACTTTAGACAGAGCGGCAAAAGCAGTTGGCGTTAATTTTATAGGTGGATTTTCTGCACTGGTACAAAAAGGTTGTACAAAATCAGATGAAATTTTAATCAACTCTATTCCTCAAGCATTAAAAGAAACAGATGTTGTTTGTTCTTCTGTAAACATTGGTACTTCTCGAAATGGTTTAAATATGGACGCTGTGAAAAAAATGGGTGAAATTATATTACAAACAGCAGAATTAACAAAAGAACAGGATTGTTTAGGCTGTGCTAAATTAGTTGTATTTTGTAATGCAGTAGAAGATAATCCTTTTATGGCTGGTGCTTTTCATGGTGTAGGAGAAAAAGATTGTGTTATCAATGTAGGTGTAAGTGGTCCTGGTGTTGTAAAAAAAGCATTACAAGAAGTAAGAGAAGCAGATTTTGAAACACTTTGCGAAGCTGTGAAAAAAACTGCATTTAAAATTACAAGAGTAGGACAACTGATTGCACAAGAAGCATCAAAAAGATTGAATGTTCCTTTTGGTATTATTGATTTATCACTTGCACCAACACCATTGATTGGAGATAGTATTGCTGAAATTTTTCAAGAAATGGGATTAGAAGAAGCAGGCGCACCAGGTACAACAGCCGCACTTGCTATATTAAATGATAATGTAAAAAAAGGTGGTGTGATGGCATCTTCTTATGTAGGTGGATTGAGTGGTGCCTTTATACCTGTCAGTGAAGACCATGGCATGATTGTCGCTGCTGAAAAAGGCGCATTGACATTGGAAAAACTGGAAGCTATGACTTGTGTTTGTTCCGTTGGATTAGATATGATTGCCATACCAGGAGATACTTCTGCTGCAACACTTTCTGGTATCATTGCAGATGAAGCGGCTATCGGTATGATAAATAATAAAACAACAGCAGTTCGTTTGATTCCTGTAATAGGAAAAAATGTAGGAGATACTGTAGAATTTGGCGGACTTTTAGGTTATGCCCCAATTATGCCTGTCAATACGTATAGCTGTGAAAAATTTATAAAAAGAGGAGGCAGAATACCCGCCCCTATTCATAGTTTTAAAAACTAATTTAATATAAGCCTTGAGAGTAAATACTCTTAAGGCTTATATTTTTTTATTTTCTCAAAACTCAATTTGCTTTTGTAATGTAAATATATTTCTTACACCACCATCAGAACGCTTTTCTTGTTGCAATGATATATAACCACATCTCACAAGTAACTGAAAATGAGCCTGATAAACATCTTCTGTCATATTCAAATCTTCTAATATTTTATTTAATGGAGGGAAAAGAGATGCTTTCCCTTCTGAAAAACTACAAAAATAAGCATAAATTGATTTTGAAAGAGCGGAAAGTCTTCTATCCTCCATAATCAAACGTGGAATATAGCCATATCCCTTTTCGTAAATATTATGACGCATAATTAACGCTCCTTTTTATATATTTTCCATTTCTTTTGTAATGTCTGCCTCTTTTGCCTCCACAAAAGCAATTAGCTTTTCTGGAGCAATCAATATTTGCTGTCCTCTTATGCCAGCACTGACAGCAATTTGTTCAAATAGAATTGCTGTTTCATCAATATAAGTAATATACTTTTTTTTCATGCCAATAGGAGAACAGCCTCCTCTAATATATCCTGTTAAATTTAATAAATCCTTCATATGTGTCATTTCTACTTTTTTATTACCCGAAACAGAAGCCGCCTTTTTTAAATCCAATTCCATATTAACAGGTATACAAAAAATAAGTATACCTGTTTTATCGCCTTTTGTAACAAGTGTTTTAAAAACCTGTTCTTCTGGCAAACCGATTGCCTCAGCAGCATGAACACCCGAAAGATTATTTTCATCATATTCATATTCTGCTGTATTATAATCAATATGACTTTGCTCTAATAAACGCATAGCATTTGTTTTTGTCATAATATCATTTCCCCTTATTCGTCCAATACAATAAATGTTGGTGCATTTTGATTATCTAATTTCATAGAATCTACTGCATCAATTGCAGATTTTACTTTTTTAATATCCCAATCATCATTTAGCTTTTTGCCTAAATATCTGTCACCACCATAAAGAACAATATAGCAATAATTTGTAGTACTACATATGTATTGTACTTGACTTTGTTGTTCTATCAATTCATGATATATCATATTTCTTAATATATCTGAAAAATCCACTTTCATATCATTTTTATAAAAAAATATGTTATATGATGGGAGCAGATTTAAATTAAAATCTGGCAATACACTATTTACAGCATAATGCAAATTGGATTGTTTATGCAAATCATTTATTGCTACCTCCCAAAAATTATCTTTATTCACCAATACATACTGCTTAATATTATTCGCACTATTTTGTGATGAAAATGTAACAACAGCATATTTTGAATCTAAACGGATATCTCTTACATAATATTTATCATAATTCCCTTCATAAACACGTATAAAATTTAATATTCTTTCATATTCGTCCATTTGTGGCGAAAGTATATGTATTGCGCCATGATAGTTCTGATATTTTTTTAATAATTTTTTGTAATTTTCCTCTGATATACTTGCTACTTTTTTCGTAGGAGAGCAAATCATCATTTTATTACCAGAAGGCTGTTTCATTGCTGTAAATATTCCCATATCCATATGAGAAATATCCATATCTGTATATTCTGCAATATCACTACCCTTTAATAAAAGAATATCACAATCGAAGTCAGTAAAATCTTTTTCCAGTAATCCATTATTTACGAAATAATTTGTTGTAACATAATATGCTGTACTGCTGTTATAAAGTTTTCCACCTTTACTGAGCAATGTAAAACGACTGCCATTATCATCATAAAATAATTGTGCTGTTTCTGCTACTTTTTGTAATTTTTCCCAATATTGGGCATTAGATTCTCCCCAATGTAAAAAAGGTGTGGATTTTGTTTTTTCTGTTGTATTAGATTCTGTTATTTTTTGCGTTGTTTTTTGTTCTGTTTGCTGTTCTGTCTGATCATAATGTTCATCTTTTTGTTGTGTTTGTTGTTGTTCATTTGTTTGAGGAACACTTTCCTCTTCTATAATAATTTGTGGTTCTGTTTGTTTTTGCTTTTGTGTAAAAGGGGGGTGTGTCGTATTTTGACACGCAGTCATACCAGCCACCAGCATGATAAAAGTAGAAAAAATTTTAAAAATTTTATTCAATATAATCATCCTTTTTGTCTGCTATTGCTTCATATACAGAATACAATTCTTTTTGATGCGATTGTAATATATCACAAAGTTTTTGCTCCATTTCCTTCTGATTATCTGAAAAAGGAAATGATACCAGCCATACAGGATTGTATTCTCCTTCTAATTCTTCTATTGCATTTACAAATGGTTTTACTGTTTCCATATCATAATAATCTAATATTGCATTATATTCCCAATCCGATATTTCTTTTTCACAAGTTAATTTTGCAAAAACAGTAATCTCATTTTGCTCATTTTGTTCTGCGTAAATGTTAAGTAGTATATTTTGTTGTTCTCCTAAATGATAGCAACTTAATTCTTTTTCTAAAAATCCCGTTTGTTTGTCTTTCAACATAATTACAATAACTGTTTCGTCCATAAAAACCTCCTTGATAACAATATAATTTGTCATACAAACTGTTTTGAAATCAATTAAATGATGTGTTATATCAATTAATGTATTTTTTCATTATAATACGGAATACAAAGAAATGCAATAATATAGAAATTAGCTTAATAAAAATGAAATATTTTTTGTAAAAAACTGATAAAAAAAATTGTATTTATACTATGGAAAATTTCGTTTTCCCATAAAAGTTTGTAGATGTAAACAAAGTTTACAAAAGGAATTTATCAACAAGCCAAGGAGGAATTTTCCTTTTAGAAAAATTCCTCCTTAAAAATTTTTTAATAATAAAGCAAAAAATATTATATTTGTTTTAAAAATGCAATCAAAACACAATATCAATCATAATAAAAAATATACCAATTTCCTCCTTTTTATTCTTGTTATGTTTCTGATGCATTGGTTTTATCCTCCTTCAATTCTCCTATGATTTCAAGTAAATTTTCTTTTGGTCTTGCTCCTAAATAATATTCTCCTATTATATTTCCTTGTCTGTCAACAAAAAATGTTGTTGGAAAGGCACTAATATTTTTTAGACAGCCGTCCATTAAAACATCATCAGGTAATATCATGTCATATGTGACATTGTATTCTTTTTGTATTTGTTTCGCCAATTCTTCTGATTGTTCCTTTTGATTTTGCCAAGCATCGTAAACAATACCAACTATATGAAAAGACTGTTGTTCTGATTTTTGATAAGTGTATAATTCTTCCAGTTCTTTTATTTCTAATAAACAAGGCTCTGCTTGTGTTGTAAACACATTTACTAATGTCATATCATATTCTGAAAAAATGTCTTTTGTAACAGCATTTCCATCAATATCATTTGTTTGAAAATCTCCTATACTAGGCTTGTTTTCTGATGATTGTGCAAATATGCTCACACCTTCTGTAAAAGGTTTGCTTTCGTATATTGTTACAAGTGTTCTGCTAAAACGTTCTGCTGCTTGCTGTACTTCTGTAATATCATTGCTACTAATATAATATTGCCATGTGCCATCTGGTGTCTCGCCTATATTTTTATTTTTAGTGCAGTTTGTCAATACAGCAATATCTACTTGCTCCAAAACATCTCTTTTGTATGCACCAATATAACCCAATATTTGTGCTTGATTTTTCCACTCCTGTAATTTTTGTTCATCATTATCCCATGTTTGCTGTCTATCTTCTGGTGAAACATATAATATTGCTTGGCGTGCATATTCTAACTCTTTTGTATGCTGTGAATAACTTGCATCAAGATACATAAATAATTTTCCTTGTTCTAGTGCTTTGTTCACTTCTTCTCCTAACTGAAAGCGCATTCCCAAATAATCATATACATATTCTGTTTGTAATGGCATTGAAAAAGCAGATAATTTATAAGTTTCTGTTTTTTCTTGTGATTGATTTTGTATTGTGTTGCTGGAACACCCTATAAAACTCATAATAATAAAACAGAACAGTATTATTTTTGTTAAAAATTGTTTCATAACTTGCTCTCCCTCATATTTTATATTACTTTTTACCTTCTCTAATGATTTTTTCTACCATTTCAGGTAATTTAGATTCACATTGTTTTGATAAATTTTCTGTTTCAATAGGCTCGTGTATATATACATTTACTTTTGCTGGACAAATGCGATATTTACTTCCTTCTAATATTTTATATGAGCCATCTATTGTAACAGGCACAATAGGCACTTTTGACTTTGTAGCAAGTTTAAAACTTCCAGCTTTAAATTCTCCCATTTCATCACATTTACTTCTTGTTCCTTCTGGGAAAACCACCATAGAATGACCACTTTTTAATAATTTGATACCTTCTAATATTGTTTTTGCAGATTGTTTCATATCATTTCTGTCTAAAAAAATACAATGTATTCTTTTCATCCAAGCACTTAAAAAAGGAATTTTTTCAAGTTCTACTTTTGCTACAAAGCCTTCTTTTTTTTCGGGTATCATAGCTAAAAATATGGCGATATCAAAATCACTTTGATGATTGCTTACAAAAAGTACTGTTTTATCTTTGGGTATGTTTTGTTTACCATGTACTGTAATTTCTGCACCACTGTCTTTCACTCTTGCCATAGCCCAACGAGAAACAATATCATAAACATATTCATTATAAGCATTTTCACCTTTTTGTTTTAATATTTTGTCTGCTTTTTTTGCATCGACTGTTTTTAATATTAAACAAAAAACAAATTTAAAATACCATTTTATTGTACGAAACATGACTCTACAATCCTTTCTTATTTTATGCGATAAATTTTTCATATTAACTATTATATACATAAATATTACGAAAAAAAAGGATTTTTTATAAAATGGCAAGGTAAGCGCATAAAAATAGGAGTATCCAAAAAGAATTGTTTTAAAAATCATTTTTATTTCTGTTGCAATTAGGAAAACGAAGTTTTTCTTTAAAAGTTTTGTCCAACTTTGAGGGAAGTTGGTGGAGTTTGAAAGCAACGTCCTCACGGTTTTAAATGCATGTTTAGCCACTCTCATTTGTATCATTTTGTTGAAATATAAAATTGATTATGATTATACTAACAAAAGCAGTCATGATGGGTGGGTCACCCTCTCAATGTAAAGCTTTTTAGTCTAAAAGTTTGCAGTTATAGACAGTATCTGCAAAAAAAAGGAAAACAATGTTTTCCTAAAATAATATCCCTTTTTGTAAATTTGAGTCTACTACTATAATTGGTATTCCCTTTCTTAAAGCAAACATGATTGTCATGTGTGTTCCGCTACGTACTATTCTTCTTCTATCAAATACAGCAAGTAAGCAATCTGCTTTATCCACAATATATTCATTTCTTTTTTTATATAATTCTTGTTTAGGTTCTTTTTTAGTACCTATAACAACAACTTCGTCTGCATTATCTAAAATATTATTTAGCCTTTCAGAATACTGTTTTTTCCACATTTTACTATATCCTTCAAAAGGTATTGCAATCATGATTTTGATATCGCTATATGCTTCCTCTTTTTTTAGTTCGATTAATATTTCTGATGACCACATATCAACACCTAATGCGCCTCCAATCCAAAATGTGCGTATACCTTTTTGATATAAATCTCTTAAATTGTTTTCTATTTTTATTTTTAACATTTGACAAATGATATCACTTTCATCATTTTTAAATGGGAATCTGGAAGGTCTATGACCTGTAATGGCACAAACTTGCATGATATTCCTCCTATTTTTTTATCTAACTTATTTTTCTAAACCTTTAAAAAATTCAGAAGGCGTCATTTCAAAAAATATAATAATATTAAATAATTCTTTAAGGGAAGGTAATGCTTTTTTACTTGTAATTGACCGAATATAAGAACCAGATTTCCCTAAGCGAAGGCTTAAAGCGTGTTCAGATAAATTTTTTTGTATTCTTAGCTCTGTAATTCGTTCTCGTAAAAATGTTTCATATTTTTGTATATCTAATTCTAAATATAAATCTTTATCCATTATCTTCCCCCCTTATCTTATTATATTTTACATTTATTTTTTATCTAGTATTGGTAATTATTTTTCCAATTTTTGACGATAATATTATCAATTTTACTTTTTACATTATAATATTTCAAAATTCGTATTTTATTTTACTCTTATTTATAGCAATACGTTAAATATTCATTATTTAATATTTTTTCTATTTTTCAAAAAAACAATGATATAATACTTAAAATAAAAGCTATGAGGCATATAACGAGATTAAAATAAAAGACATACCAAAAAGGTATGTCCTCAATCTGTCAATAAAGTCTTTTTGTGGACGCTGTCCACACCTGCAAACTTTTTTGAAAAAAAGTTTGACAAAAAACTTTTATGGGAAAACTTCGTTTTCCCTATTACGAACGCAATTTTCTTATTTTTTTATATAATTTTTTGCACTTTTGCCCCTTCAAAATAATGTTCTAATATCTGCTGATAATCAAAGCCCTTTTCAGCCATACCCATAGAGCCATATTGACTCATACCAGCACCATGTCCATTTCCTCCACCATATATTGTAACACTTTCTAAATCATTTTCAGGTGTTTTTTGTTCCTCTATAACAATAAAGGCACTTGGCAATATAGCATAATTGATTTTTTCACTACCATCTTTCAACTGCAATATTACATCTGTTTCGTCTTCTCCCACTGGTTTTAGTACATTTCTAATAGCATACTCTGTTTTAATGCGAGCGCTACCCTTTTCCCCTGTTACCGTCAAAAACATAGCGTTTCCGCCTTCTCCTCTTTCTGAAACGCTAATACCCTGAATTTTTCCTAAATCAGAAGGGCGAGATACTTTCCATGTGCCATCTTGCTGGAGTACTTCCACCAAATTATGATTAGAATCATAAACTTGCAATATTCTTTCATTCAATTTATTTATTACTTGTTTTGGCAATGTTGTTTTCCATCTAAACCAAGGAGAAGCACTATCATAGCTTTCTATTTCCCAATTTTTAAAAAATGATTCTGCATTTTCTGCTTTTGTCAAATCTCCAATTTCTTTCGTTAATCCTTGTTGTTTACTAATTAAATACCCTTTATTTTCAGATGGAAATGTTTTTCCATTATCTGTTGCCCAAACTTCTCCCGAATTTGCTGTCACACCTGCCGATGTAGAATAAAAATTAGCATTTACTACTTTATCTCCATATGTTACGCCCATACCTTTCGTTTCTTCTACTGCTCTGTCCGAAATTTCTTGCGTTTGACTGCCGTTATATACTTGACTGTTTGTAGAATCGTCCACATGAGCGCCATAATCGTTATATCTGTTCGCAAAAAATTGATTATATGCGTAACTCCTTGCCGAAACAGCCTGCACTTTTAAAGGTTCTAAGCCAAAACTAACAGGCATTTCAAATGGTACAACACCCTTCAAATAAGTTTCAAAAGGTACTTCGTTAATCATAATAAAACCGTTTGGTGTTTTTTCTAATTCCAGACTACCTCTATATTGCGGAAAAACATCATTTCTTGTAATATTTTTCACTATAAATTGTCCATCATCTTCTGTATTAATATATACCCTACCTTTTTCAAAAAGTCCTAAATCATTTTCAGTTGTCAATGTCAATTCTTCTCCAGCTTGAAATGTTTTTATAACATCTCCTCCTTTTACTGTAAAAGGTCTATCTGCTGTAATTGTCACATTAGGGTGTGTATAGCTATTATATGCTGTATTACTCAAAAGCACTCTGATATTGTTTGGTGTTGCCTCTCTACGTATGACAGCCGCTGCTACTTTTCCATCTTTATAATAAAAATCTGCAATATCTGTACCACTGATTAAACGTGTTACAGGGCGTCTTGTTACCACACCGTTTATATCTTCATATATTTTGGCATTTTCTGCCCATTCCAAAACACCTTTATTTTGTAGTTCTATACTATTACTTGTTGCTTTTTTAATGACATCACTGCCACCATTTTCTATGGGTGTAATAGAAAGTATAGTATCCTCTTGTATTTGTATATCTGCTATACCACTTTGAGGTAAAGATTCTGTATTTTCATATTCATAAAATACAATACCATCTCCCGTATTTACTTCTATACCATCATCTGTTACAGTAAAAAAAGCATTTTGTATTGTAGGATTTTCGTCCAATATTTCTTCTATTGCAACAATTTCTCTATCTTTTTGAAGTACTTTTATTTTTTTATTTTCTAATGCTTTTAAACTGCGCCCTGTTGATGTAAAAATGCCATCTTCCATTAAAAGTATTGTGCCATTGTCTGCTGTATCCAATAGTACTTGTTCTCTGGGTAGTATGCCATAAGAATATAAGCTATTTTCTGCACGCCTTCCCTGTAATGCTTCTTGAAAAAGTTCTAGCCATAAACTATATGCCACAGATTTATTTTTATTTTCATCATTTATTGTAATTTTTGTTTGATTATCTGGATTCAATCTATTGATTAAATATTGCGTTTGTTCTAATGTCACATCTTCTTCTGGTAAAAAACTTTCTCCATCCCCCGAAAGATATCCATCAGTTACCGCTGCATTGATATAAGGGTAATACCAATCTTCTACACTGACATCATGAAATTGAATATTATTTTTCATACCTGCTATTTCTTCAGGTGTATAAAATGATAATGCAATCATTTTTGCCATTTCTCCCCTTGTAATAGGGATATCGTCACCAAAACGCCCTACACCAGAGTATTCTGTTTGCAGTAACGTACCTGTTTTGGGTGGTTGCATAGGTTGCTCTCTCGTTTGTGTATTCTCTTTTTTGCATCCTCCTAATAAAAGCATAGCAATACAAAATAAAAGAGTTGTTTTTTTCATTTTTTAATCTCCTTCCTCTTTTGCAGGTTTTGTTTTGTAAACATTATTAATGTTTACAAAATCAAAAATTTGTAGTTGCGAAATGTTTTAGACTTGTACCACTTTTTAAAATACAAAGCAGCATAAATCAATACCTATTATTTTTATCATTCTATTCCAAAAAATGTAATTTATTCCTAAAATAACACACAAAAAAATGCTCTATTATTTTTTCAAATAATAGAGCATTAAAATTTTTCATCCCAAAATGCCGGTTCCTGCCTCTTGACACCTAGCCTAAGCCAGGTGGGCAACCGCAGCAAAGACTCTGCCTTCCTCTGCCCAAGGGGAATTATGTTGAGGCCTGACATATCGTTTGCGTATAGGAATCCCGTTAAAGTCATGTAGGTTCAAATATGACAGGATTATCGAACACCTCAGGAATAGAAAACAATCATGTAATATTTTGTATTATATTTTATATTATAGTATGTTTTTGTCATTATGACAATACCTATTTTATATCATTTTTCATTTTGTTTTTTTATATTTGAAATCATAAAAAGTATGACACCTATGGCTATAAAAATATCAGCAATATTAAATATAGCACTACCCTTTTGAAATACTTTTTTCATATTGCCATAACACTGTTTGTCACAACATTCAAAATATAAAAAGTCTGTCACTTCACCATATTGTATTCTTTCTAAAAAATTACCTAATGCGCCTCCTAATAAAAATGTACAACCAATATTGTTCATTTTATCACCTTTCCGCATATGAAAAGCACAATATAGCATACCCATTATAGAAATACATTTTATAATTGGCATATGTCCTTCAAAGCTATTATATGCTGCTCCTTTATTTTTTATGTGCCAGAAATAAATCCGTTTTTTTACAATTTCTTTTTTTTCTCCTATTTTTATGTTTTTGGAGACCATTTTTTTTGTAAAAATATCTGTTGCTAATATTACTACTACTGTCAAAAAATGATTCATATATTCCCTCCTTTTGTTAAAGTATAACATATTTTTGACGAAATTGTTTTAAAAAATATCAAAAACTCTTGTCACAAACTCAATGCTGTATTATAATTTAACTGAAAGTATTTGATTAAAAACTTTTATAAAGAGAAAGAGAGAGGTGTTTTAAAATGGCTTTAGTTACAACAAAAAAAATGTTTGAAAAGGCTTTTGAAGGACATTACGCAATCGGTGCATTTAACATCAATAATATGGAAATTATACAGGGTGTTGTAAATGCTGCAAAAGCACAAAATTCTGCTGTAATATTGCAGGTTTCTAAAAGTGCTTTAAAATATGCTGGTCCTCTTTATTTAAAAGCAATGGTTGATGCTGCTGTTGCAGAAACAGGACTTGATATTGCTTTACATTTAGACCATGGTCCAGATATTGAAACAGTAAAAGAATGTATTGCTGCTGGCTTCACATCTGTTATGTTTGATGGTTCTCACTATGATTATGAAGAAAATGTTGCAAAAACAAAAGAAGTTGTTGACTTTGCACATTCTCACGGCGTTGTTGTAGAGGCTGAATTGGGTAAATTGGCTGGTGTAGAAGACGATGTAAAAGTAGACGCTGCTAATGCAACATATACAGACCCAGACCAAGCAGTTGATTTTGTAAAACGTACTGGTGTAGATTCTCTTGCTATTGCTATTGGTACAAGCCATGGCGCTTATAAATTTGCTGGAGAAGCAAAACTTGATTTTGACCGTTTAGATACCATTACAGAAAAATTGGAAGCTGCTGGATTCCACAACTTCCCTATTGTACTTCATGGTGCTTCTGCTGTTGATGAGTCATCTGTTGAAACTTGTAACAAATATGGCGGAAAAATTGCTGGTGCAAAAGGTGTTCCTAATGAAATGCTTCGTAAAGCTGCATCTAAAGCAGTTTGCAAAATCAATATGGACACTGACTTAAGACTTGCTATGACAGCTGCAATCAGAAAGAGCTTTGGCGAAAAACCAGAAGCATTTGACCCAAGAGGTTACTGTGGTGATGCAAGAAAATTGATTCAAGAGTTAGTTGAAATGAAAATTAAAGATGTACTTAGCTCTACTGATTCTATGAAATAAAATATATTAATCATTTAAGGCTGTCGATATTATCGATAGCCTTAAATTGTTTATAATATTTAAGGAGATGATAAAATGTATGAATTGGTTCAAGTAGCAGAGCATACCTATTATATAGAATGTCCTGCGAAAATTGGTATATATGAAGATACAGACGGTGTTTATGTTATAGATAGTGGAAATGATAAAGATGCGGGCAGAAAAATCAAAAAAATATTAGAACAAAAAAATTGGAATTTAAAAGCAATATTGAATACACATTCCAATGCAGACCATATTGGTGGCAATCAATTTTTGCAAAAACGTTTTGACTGCCCTATATACTCCACACCTATGGAAAATATTGTAACAGAAAATACAATATTAGAGCCTTCTTTTTTGTATGGAGGATATCCTTTTGGTGCATTGCGTCATAAATTTCTTATGGCACAACCCAGCCAAACACAAAATATAGCTGATGCTACATTGCCAGAAGGCTTTGAAATACTCTCCTTACCTGGGCATTTTTGGGATATGATAGGATTTAAAACACCTGATGATGTGTATTTTTTAGCTGATTGTGTTTCCAGTGAAACAATATTAAATAAATATCATATTTCATTTATATATGATGTCAAAAAATATTTAGAAACACTTGATTTTATAAGCACATTAAAGGGAAAAATTTTCATACCATCTCATACAGAAACCACAGAAAATATTGCTACACTTGCAGATGTAAATAGAAAAAAAGTTTATGAAATTATGGAGCTTTTGCTTTCATTCTGTCAAACACCTTCCACAGCAGAAGAATTGTTGACAAAAGTGTTTGACCATTATCAATTAGTAATGGACGCAAGTCAATATGTGCTTGTGGGTAGTACAATACGCTCTTATCTGTCTTATTTGGTAGATGAAAAAAAATTGATGATAGAAATTGTAAATAATCGTTTTTTATTCCATACAGCAGAGTAAATTTAAAATAAGGAAACGAAGTTTCCAAAAAAAATTTAGGGTCAAGCCCTTTTTAAAGGGCTTGCAGGGGGTGGACAGCGTCCACGGTCTTTATGATTACAAGCGTGTTTTTGAAGGGGTTTGGGGAAACTTTTCACAAGTGAAAAAAGTTTCCCCAATATTATTATGATGATTTATTTAATTTTTTAGCATTTTTTATTTGTGGATTTCCTCCATTCTATTTACTTTTTTAATATTTTCATTCTACTTTTACAGTATATTGTTGCATTAGTTTTTGTACTTCTTTTTTTACTGCTTGCATAATATCCCGTTTTGCTATGATATTACTTCTTCTCTCTGTCATACTATTTTTTTCTGTTTCAAAAGAATCTAAAAATGAATAGGTATCTATCATCATTAAAGCACCTATTTGATAACCATACACAAATTCTTCCACTCTAATATCAGATTGTAATTGTGCAATCATGTCATCATATTCATCAAATAATTCTTTTCCATCTTCACCTAATTTATCTATTATCTTTTGTTCTAATATTTCCATTTTTTTAAATTTGTCTAAATACTCTGTTGTGTAATTAAAATCTCTTGTATCAACTTTTATTTCGTCTTGTGCAAATAACTCTAAAATACTTTTCATAATTATGCCCCTTTCAAAATACAATTTAGTTATTTTTTTATTACACTCTATCAATGGTATGGTCTTTATAAAGACACTACCATTAAATCCATTTTACATGGATAATTAATAAAAAGCAAGTATTATTTTAAAAAAGGTAGGGGATATATAATGATAAAATATGACCGTTTGTGGATAACTATGAAAGAAAGGGGAATTACACAATATGAACTTTATGAAAAATATCATATATCTCATTCTTTATTAGATAAACTACGTCATAACAAAAATGTCCAAGTTAAAAGTATTGATAAACTCTGTAATATTTTACATTGTAATGTTGAAGATATCATGGAGCATTATTAATAATGGTATACTTTTCGATATATGTATTTTATCTATAAAGTTCTTTTTGTGGACTTCGTCCACACCTACAAACTTTTTTGAAAAAAAGTTTGACAAAAAACTTTACTGGGAAAACTTCGTTTTCCCTATATTGAACGGAATTTATTGGACGAAATTTATTGAATGAAATTTTAACAACAAATATTTTTTCACAAAATAAAAGAACACACCATTATGGTATGTTCTTTTACTGTATAAATAAGGAATGAATTTATTACGAAAAAATGATTATAATTTTCCAATTTGTTTCAAGAATGCTTCAATTTTGCCAATAGCAAATTTCAATTCGTCCATAGAGTAAGCATAAGAAATTCTAATAAATCCTTCGCCACAATCGCCAAATGCTGTACCAGGAACAACAGCTACTCTACCTTCAAAAAGCATTTTATCGCAGAATTCAGCAGATGTCAAACCTGTCAACTGTATAGATGGGAATACATAGAATGCGCCTTTTGGTTCAAAGCAAGTCATACCCAATCTATTAAATTCGCTAATTAAGTATTTTCTTCTTTCATCATAAGATGCTCTCATTTCAGCCACGTCTTTATCACATTGTACAGGGTCTTTCAATGCTTCAATACCTGCGTATTGGCTCATTGTAGGAGCACACATAATAACATAAGCATGTACTTTATTCATAGCTAATATCAAATCTTTAGGACCTGCTGCATATCCTAATCTCCAACCTGTCATAGCAAAAGATTTTGCAAAGCCATTCAATACGATTGTTCTTTCATACATTCCAGGAATGGAAGCGATAGAAACGTGGTCTAAACCGCCATAAGTAAGTTCTGCATAAATTTCATCACTAATAACAAGTATGTCATGTTTAATCAATACAGGAGCGATTTTTTCCAAATCTGCTCTTTCCATAATACCGCCAGTAGGGTTATTTGGATATGGGAATATTAATGCTTTTGTTTTAGGTGTAATAGCAGATTCCAATTCTTCTGGTGTTAATCTAAATTCGTTTTCAACTTTTGTTGTTAAAACAACAGGAACACCACCCTGCAATGTAATACTTGGTTTGTAGGAAACATAAGAAGGTTCTACAACAAGAATTTCATCGCCTGGTTCAATAATTGTTCTTAATGCAATATCGATTGCTTCAGAAGCACCAATTGTACAAAGAATTTGGTCAGCAGGGTCATATTTTGTATGGAATCTTCTATCAAGATAATCAGAAATTACTTTTCTTAATTCAGGCATACCTTGGTTAGAAGAATATCTTGTCTTACCTTCTTTTAAAGAGTCTATTGCAGCCTGTCTAACGTGTTCAGGAGTTTTAAAATCTGGTTCGCCTACGCCCAATGAAACAACATCTTCCATTGTTGCAGCAACATCAAAAAATTTTCTAATACCAGATGGTGGCATTTCTTCAACGTGTTTTGCTATAAAATTTCTCATTGCAAATCAATCCTTTCAATAATTAAATGATAGAAACAATTTGTATTACTTCGTTGTATTTTATTTCATTACTATACTGCTTTTTGAAGAATTGTGTTATTTTTTCAACATTCTTCATTGTTATATCAATAGCATACAATAAAATGCCATAAAAATCAATAGAAAAATACGATTTTGACAAAAAATATTTATTTTTATATTTTGTTGTGGTATATACTGCTATTATTTTAATAGATAATTGCCTAAAAATATTATTTTTAAATGATTTATTTTACTTCTAAAATATGCCTTATATGACTAAAATGAATACATTTGACTAAAAAAATTTTCAAACTTGTGAAATATTTATCTGCCTTTTCAGACATAAATTTAAAATGATACATTTTATAAAATTATACAATATTGAAAACATACATTCTTTCTGAAATACCTTCATTATCATTTACCATACACAAAAAGTTCCAACCACATTTTTCATAAAATGTTGTATGGTCTGTCACTAAATACAATTTTTTTATATCCATACTTTTCATATCTTTTATTACAAAATGTAATATCTGTTTTGCAATACCCTTTTTACGATATTCTAACTCAACAAATAAAGCACATAAATTTGGTCGAAGATGTGTATACTCATGAAAATCATTTTCTATCACTCCAGCACCTGCTATTATGTCATGATTTTCATTTATTACAATATACCATTGTGGTATATTATATTTTTTATTTATACATTGCTGTATACTATTTTCATACTCTTTTTGAGATATTCCCCACTTTGACGAAAACCATATTGCTGCTTTTTGTGCAAATTGTGAATTTTTACGTAATTTTATTATTTTATTTTGCATAATTTCATTACTTCCTTTATTGTCATACATCACTTTGTTATTTATTCAAATTTTACATTATACAATGCATCACTTTTAGGCTGATTTAATATACTAACTTTGCCATTTTTTATTATCTGCTTTTCTTTTTCTGTAATTTTTCCTATTATTGCACTTTCAATGCCTTGTTCTGACAGTGCCTGTACTATTTTCTCACCATCAAATGCCGTAATAATCATACTCCCGCTTGATATCAATTCATAAGGACTAATATGCCCTGCATGACAAATTGCTTTTGTTTCTTCTTTTACAGGTATTTTTTCTAATTCCACAGTAATACCTGTACCCGAACAATCTGCCACCTCCCAAACTGCCCCTAATATACCACCCTCTGTTACATCATGCATTGCAGTTGCGCCCATACTTTTCGCAATTTTACTTTCTTTTATAACAGATAAAAAGCCTCTCATAGATTTTGCTTTTTGAAGTAAATGCTTATCTATTTTTTTATATAATATTGTTTCATATTCTTTTGCCAATATTACTGTTCCTTCCAAACCAGCACATTTTGTCATAATGACATCTTGTCCTACTCTTGCGCCTCCTGTTGAAATAAAATGATTTTTGTCTGTTCTACCTATTACAGCCGCAGAAACAAGAGCCTTATTTACAGCATTTGTTACCTCTGTATGTCCCCCTAATATTTCAATACCTGTTTCCTTTGCCGCCTCATAAGCTCCCTCCATAATATCGGATAATACTACTTCACTGCTCCCCTCTGGTAACAATATTGTTAACAGTATGCCTATAGGTTCTGCACCGCTTGACGCAATATCATTACAATTAATGTGTACTGCAATATAACCAATATCCTGTTCTGCTCCTGTAATAGGGTCTGCCGACAATATACAAAGTTCTTCCCCAAACAAAACAGCAGAGCAATCCTCTCCTGTTTTGGGACGCAAAAAAACATCATTTCTTTTTAAAGCAAAATGATTGATGGGATTTAAAACAATTCTATTTAATATTTCTGGTGGTATTTTTCCAATTTCCATAATAAAATCCTCCTTACTTTTATTAAAATATCTTTTTTCCTAGCCATACTCCTATCATACAAAATACAATACTACATATGATATAACAATATGCCATACCATTATTTTTTTGTTCTATTAATGTTATACTTTCTAATGAAAATGTAGAAAATGTTGTAAATCCTCCACATAATCCTGTTTTTAAAAATAATACTGTTTTTTCTGATAAAGCATATTTTGCTGTTGTACTTACTATAATACCTATTAAAAATGCACCTGCAAAATTTATAAATAATGTAATAATAGGAAATGTCGTTTCAAAAGGTAACTGTATTTTTGTCAATAAATAACGAAATATTGCACCTATACCACCTCCTAATGCAACCATGAAATATTGTATCATATTTTCTCCTCTTTCTGTTATAAAGGTTTTATCAAATAACATTTTTTGTATTTGTCTATATAAAAAAACACAAAAGCGTATCGCATAAGCCGATACGCCTTTGCATTATTCTGCGCCTATTGGTGCAGTATCTACTATTAATGGCTGTTCTTCACTATCATTATCTGATGATGGCGTAGTTTGTGTTTCTGGCGTTTCTGGTGTTTCATTTTGTTCTGGTGGTGGTGTTTCTTCTGCTTTTTTAGTGCCTATTGTTACCTCATCAGGTGTAGCACGATACGTTGAACTAGAAAACCATTCTTTGCTAACTTCTTTTCCATTTTCTGTTACAATTTTATAAGTGCTGACTTTACTACCTGTTTTTCCTGTATAAGTCACTTGCCTATATCCTTCTGGTTTTGTAGCATCTTTTGTTATTTTTTCTGCTGGTTTTGGTATTGTTCCCTCAAATACCATTTCAAAATCAACTTTATGTCCTGCATCATGTATTTCATGTCCATAAATATTACATACCACTTTGCCATCTTTAGCATATGCCTCAATATAAACAGGATACTCTGTATCATTTTTAAATTTCAAATCTTTATAATCTCCTGCTACTGCGGCATCTCTGCCTAAAGGTACATATCCTACTGTCATAGAGTGAGGATATCTTTCTACAATTTCCAGTTCTGCCAATATCACAGCATTATATAATGTAGATGTTACTTGACAAACGCCTCCTGCAACACCCTGCTCTACTTTTCCATTGACATATACACCTGCATCTTTATAACCATTCGCATATGTTTGAGGACCAAGTCCCACATTCATAGAAAATACTTCTCCAGGTGCAAGCACAGTACCATCAATATTATTACAGCCTACACGGAGATTTTCATTTCTGCCTGCGGCATTTGCAGAATAACTCGTGTTGTAACTTCCTATTAAATCAGTTACTTTTTCATTATCTGCTTTTGTTATTTTAGGTTCTGTAACTATCACCTCAGGCTCTACAATACCTCCTGTATTTTGTTCAAGCATTTCCTCTACTTTGGGTGCTGTTTTGTTGATATCCATAGCATAGCCTTTTTGTTCTTCTGTAATTTGAAAAGCACCATTTTTTCGACTCATTGTACTGTCTTTTGCTTCCACATTAAATTCTTGTGCAATTTCTTCTAATTTTTGTGTTACCTTTTGTTTATCATATGTGTATGAAATTGGAATATTCAATTTATCTTGTGCAACATCTGTTACAACTTTATATCTTTCTTTCAATTCTCCTGTTCTTCCAGTTTCCCATGCCTCATCTACAGCTGCCTCTATATCATATTTTACATCTAAATCCGAAAATGGAATTTCCCAGCTTTTTTCCTGTTGCTGTATTGTAATTTTTTGACTGCCTAAATGCACATCGGCTTCCTGCTGTAATTCCTGCAATGCTTGTTGTTTTGTTTTACCTGAAACGTCAATATCATTTACAGAAATACCATTATAAATTGTATCAATATTTACAACTTCTTCCATTTTGTTTTTCATGTATTGACCATAAGCAAATACACTTCCTCCTGCAATGACACCAACTGTCAATACACCAAGTATAAGCATTTTACGCTTTGCTTTTTTTCTTCTTGCTGTTCTTTTCTGTGTTCTATTTTGATTGTGATGATGATTCTGCTGCACAGTTGGCTTCCCCCTTTCCCTTTATCCTTTTCTATACTAAATATGCTTTTATGAAAATATATGAGCCATATTTTCAAAATATAGTTTGCCCATTCAAACACAGCATATTATTTTATAATAACGGAGCAATGTTGAAATATGGTATCAATTATATTAAATTTTCTTTACAAAGTTATAAACTATTATAAAACGACTATTATAAAACGTCATATTATAACAATATATGACAATATAAAATGTCAAATAAATAAGCAGCACTATAATACTGCTTATTTATTATAACATAAAATGTTATAGAATAGTTTTATTTATACATATCATAAATGGCAATTTTATATTTTACTTGTAACTATTTGTAAAAGAGGAGATATGTAAATGTTTGACAAAAAACTTTTACTAATACCATTTCAAAACTATCTTTTTCTTTTTTTCTTTGCTTCTGCCAATTTCAAAGCCATATCATTTTCTTTTTGCTGTTCTTTCTGTTCTGTTTGCTCTTTTGATTTTTTGTATTGTTTTTGCTGTCGTTTTTGTGCCTTTTTCATTTCGTTTTCAAAATGTTTAGACTGCACTGTTTCACTTGGTATTTTCTGTTTTTTATATTTTTTAAAATGTTTTATCAAATTTTCTATATATTGTGTTGCAACATAAAATCTTCTAAAAAATACATCAATCAAAAATGTTATGAAAGCCAATACCAAAAATAGACTTGATAAATTTTTGCTTTCTGTAACAGCTTGAGGCTTTTCTGTAAACACATCTGCACCATTTGTAAGTATACGTCCTCCTGTTGTTTCTGCAATTCTATTTAATAAAACACTTCCTTTTCCCCAATTTCGTCTATCATACTCTTTAGGGTAGGCAATAGCAAAACCAGTATTGACTGTATCTGTTTGTCCTTGTTTGTCTGTTATTTGCAGATTTAATATATATCCTCCTTCTGTAATGCTGTCAATGATACCTGTATAAACATTAGGGGCTGTTCTGTTTAATACTACATCATATGTTTTATTAAGATTAGAAACAACAGTACCCTTTACCATTTCTACATTTTCATCATATGCCATATTAACAGTCAAAATTGTTTTTTCGCCCTCTATTTCTGCACTCACATTTACATTTTTATCACTTTGTTTTTTCATGACCCATGAAACAGTATTTTGTAATATTTGTCTTCCTTGCTGTGAGGCAAGCCAATTTTGTGTCCATTTTGCAGAAACATCACTTGTCCAAACAGCAGTTCTACCTAGTCCATACTGCCATGTTGCTAATATAGGCTCTTGTTTATCACTTTCTAAAACAACATCAGCCCTTGGCTTTGCTGTTGTACCAATATATCCCCCTAAACTTACCATACTATCAATATCCGCCATAATTGCAGATGCATTTTTTTGTTTAGGATAAAATGTTCTATTGTTGATATATTCTTTACCAGCAAGTAATGTTTCTTTTGCAAATATTTCAGGTAAATCACTAAATTCATTTGTAAAATAATACCTTCCACTACCCTGTTCTGCTAATCTTTGCAACAATAAAGTGTCCGCTCCTGTTCCTACAGCAACAGTTGATAATGTAATACCATTTGTATTCATTCTTTCTATTATAGCATCATATCCTGATTGTTCTGCCTGTCCATCTGTCAGCAATATAATATGTTTTTGTTTGGTATTTGCATCTTTCAGTACATTATATGCTTCATTTAATCCAGGTAATATGCTTGTACCTCCTCCAGGCTGTATACTACCAATACCCATACGAATATCTTCTATATTATTTTGCACACTTTGAAAGGGTACTGCCCATTCTGCTATATCATCAAATGCAATAACACCTACACAATCTCCTGGCATAAAACTATTTAAACTTCTGATTGCTGCCTCTTTTGCCATTTCCATTTTAGAAACACCATATGCACCACCGTCCATACTGCCTGAACGGTCAATCACCATTATCATACCAAGACTATTGTTTTCGCCTTCTGTTTTTAATTCCATTTCCACAGGCAATATTTCTTCCAGTTTTGTTTTATAATATCCCCCTAATGCAAAAGAATGTTCTCCGCCTGTTACAAAAAGTCCTCCGCCTGTTGTTTTGACATAACTTTCTAATGCCTCCAAAAATCCTTTTGGCATTTGTTCTTCTGGCACATCTGCCAATATCACACCATCATAATGATTTAACTGCTCTACTGTAACAGGAGCATTTTCAATTGATACTTTTGTTACAGCAACTTGACTATTTTGTAAAAAATCTTCCCAAACACTATCACTTTGCTGTTGCTCTATCAATAATATTTGTACCACATCAGTAACATAACAATAGCCATATGCCTTATTGTTTTGAGAAAGTGTATCTTGTTCTGCTGTCAATTCTGCACGATATAATATACTTCCCCCATTTTCTGTTTTATCTGAAAATACAATATTACTATCTCCTTTTGCTACTGCAATTTGTTCATTTGCAATCAATGTATTTCCTTTAAACAATTTTACAGTTGCATTTGTATCAATATTACTACTAATTTGTAATGTAACATCATATTCTGTATTTTTATTTATAACATTTGCAATTTTGCATCCTGAAAGCTGTACCTCTGGCTGTTCTTCTGGTTCTAAACAATATACATCTACTGCAATACCTTGTGCTTGTAGTAATTTTGATTGTGCTAAGGCATCGCCTGCTGTTTCAATACCATCAGAAAGCAATACAACCCTTTTTCTTGTTTTTTCTGGTATAACAGAATATGCTAAATTTAACACATTGCTTATATTTGTACCATTCTTTTTTACATAAGATAAAAAGTTCTGGCTAAAAGGCACATTATGAACAGGTGACTGCTCTAACACAGCATCCGCTCCAAAACAAAGCAGTCCAATATCGTCCTTTTCTGTTGCAGTACTTTCCGCTTGTTTTAAAAATATTTTGATATTTTGTTGTGATTGCTTTGTGCTGTCTGATAAATCCACTGCAAATATTGTTGTGACACGCTGTGATGTTTTTTGTATAGTAATATTACATAATGCCAATATCAAAAACAATGCGACGATACTTCTTATTAATATAAAAAAACGGCGAAAAAATGTATTTTGAAAACTTCCTTTTTTTGCTATGTACCATAATATCACAGGCACAACAAAACAAAGTAAAAGCCATAATGTATTACCTATATCAATGTTCATCGCAATTCACCTTCCATTCTAAAAGCAGAAGCAAAAGCAATGCAATGATTACAAATGTTTGAATACTTCTTCCTGTTTTTATCACTTTTTTAGTATGCTCTTTCTGCTGTTGTTCTGTTTGATATTTTTGCATCAAATCAGATTCTCCTTCTGTTTTGGCATTTACAGCAAATGCATTTTCTTGTTGTATTTCATTTTTTTGTATCAATGTATAAATGCCTGTTTGTTCTGTATCTGTAAAAGGTAATGGAGGAAAAGGAGGTGCAATATTAACACTTTTTCCATCTGGAAGTAATACAGATGCCTGTTTTGTTTCTGGCAAAAGAGAAATTTCTAATACTTGTCCTGATACAATAGATTCTAATGACTGTTGTATATTTTGTGAAAAAAACCAATTTTGTAGATTATATATGAATATAGGAAATTCTTTTTGTAAAGGTAAATCTGTATCATGTATATCAAATGCAAATATTGCCATTTTTTTGCCGTTTTGTTCTCCTGCAATGGCAAGTGGTTTTTCATTTGCCTGTAATATTGTAGATGCCCACATAGGTACATCAAACGATTTTGATTTTTCAATATCAAATGTCAATGTTTCTGCTAATGTCATATTTCCGTAGCCTTGTGTTGTTGCTGGTTTATCAATTTTTTGTTCTGCACCCATATATAGTATATTATTTTCATAAGGCATATTCCAAAATACAAAAAAGCCATCATCAGGCAGTGTTCTTGGTATCACACCATCAAAAATATAAAGAGAATATCCTTTCAACTGTTCTATATTTTTGGTATCTGTTTTATATAATTCTACATCTGGTAGAAGACGATACACTTTTTCTAAAAATATATTTTGCTCTGAAACTAAAAGCACTTTCTTTTTTGTTTGAGAAAAAGAGGCATCATATGCTCTATCGTCTGCTTGTAAAACATCTTCAGGCGTCAATGTTGCCATAATATGTTCTGTCTGTTGAGGAATTTCTGTAAATATTACATCTTTACTTTTCCCTCCTTCTATTGTAATTTGTTTCCTGTCAAACGCTTTTCCATCACAAAACAAATTGACTGTTTTTGATATACTGTCCTCTCCAAAATAATTTATTTTAGCAAGTACCTGCCAACCATTTTCTCCCTGACTATGAGAAAGTAATGTAATTGCAGTATTTTCGCTATTTTTTCCTAATACAATTTGTTCTATATCTATGTTTTGCAGTAATTCTTGATATTGGTCAGTAAAAACAATCATATGTGCATTTTCTGCACCCGCAATTTGTAATAATTCTTTGCTGTTCTGCCAATTTACACCACCATTTGTTGCTTTTACATTTTCTACTTGTTTGAGCAATGCCTTTTTATCATTGCTACTGCTTAATACTATTTCTGGTGTATCTTTTAAAAATACAATACTAAATTTTTCATTTGGTGATGCCTGTTCTATTTGTTTTTTGATTTCTGATACTGCCTGTTCTAAACGGCTTTTACCTTCTTCAGCGTCTTTTGCCTGCATACTTAAAGAGCAGTCCAATGCAAATACTGTGTGGCTTGTTTCTGTTATGCCCATAATATAGGGATTAGCAAGTGCTGCCGCCAATAATAACACAAATATGATTTGCAATATCATCAATAAATTTTTTTTGAGTTTTTGCCATGGCTGTTGTGCCATGCTGTAACTTTCTGCTTTTTTCCATAAAAATAAGCTGGATACTGTTTGTTCTTTATATTTTTGTTTTAATAAATACATCAATATAATAATAGGAATCCCTATCAATGCAAAAAATCCCCATGGCTGAAAAAAACGCAATGATTTGCCTCCTTTCTTTTTGATATGCTATCATACAATTATTTTTGTCAATTTTATTTATCAAACTATTGCAGAAGTATCTAAAAAGAATAGTTTTAAAAATAATTTTTATTTCTGTTTGTCATCAGGAAAACGAAGTTTTCCA
>OFHA01000216.1_pt1 | contig 52218 bp, 48 predicted proteins | sample 1521891 | NCBI WGS metagenome assembly OFHA01 (sample SAMEA3504089, study PRJEB24116) | mouse gut metagenome | biome: mouse gut; feature: mouse-associated habitat; material: faeces | place: Denmark | collected 2011
TTTAAGTTCCGCATCCAACCTGCACGCAACTTCCTGCCCAGGGCAGATTTTCTTACGCTTCGCTCCTGAAACTCTTCCCTGCTTGCGTTTCGGTTGGTTGCTGTTTTAAGTTCCGCATCCAACCTGCACGCAACTTCCTGCCCAGGGCAGATTTTCTTATGCTTCGCTCCTGAAACTCTGCCCTGCCTGCGTTTCGGTTGGTTGCTGTTTTTTAGTCTGTTTTTAGTATTTGACGGTAAAGTGTTTCCAGGGTTTTCTCTGTGAGCCGCACCGGATTATTTTTGAGCCGATCCGGATTGACGGAACGGGTGAGAAGATCCATCTGATCTTCTTTCTCAAGTACCGGCACCATAAGCTTCAGTTCTTTCCAAAAGGACTGATACTTTTTGACTGCCTCCGTTACGTCTTTGCACCCCATCTCTTCTGCAAGCGCCTGGAACATTTCCTTTAAATAAGTTTCACCTCTTGGGTCCGTACAGTCTTTTATATGATCAGCCATATAAGGCCAGAGAGCCTCCACACAGAGCGCCGCCGCGTGACCGTGAGCCAAACCATAGAGGGTGGTCAGCTTATAACACATGGCATGTCCTGCCGTCGTCTGCGTGATATTGATCGCACAGCCCGCCCGATTGGCCGCCCGCAGCATACCCTGATTGCCCTCCGGATCATTGGACAGATAAGCGTCCCGGTGCCGAAACACCTCCCGAATCGCCTCTCCTGCATACCTTCTGCTCTCTTCGGTGGAGTTTACAGACCAGTAAGATTCCAGCGCATGGCAGAGAGCATCCAGCATGGTGGCTTTCTTCTGATATTCCGGCAGGGTTTCCAGCAGAGACGGATCCAGATATACATATTTGGGAAGTCCGCTTCCATGAGCCACCGACTGCTTGTTTCCTTTATAATAAATGACGGCAAAACGGGTGGCCTCGCTTCCGGTCCCGGCTGTGGTGGGGATGGCCAGAAGAGGCACTTCGTTTTCCAGAATCTTCTGCCGCAGATAATTTTCCTTCTGATTCAGATTCCAGAACAGTTTGATGCACTTTGCCACGTCCATGGCGCTCCCGCCCCCTGCCGCGATGATAAAATCACAGCCTTGCTCCCGAAAGGCCTCTACCCCTTTTTCTACTGATTCATAGGCCGGGTTCGGCGTAAAGTCCGAAAACTCTGTCAGACGCACTCCTGACGCCTCTACGCAGCCTTTAAGCTCCTCATAGAGCTTCTGCCCCCGAAAGGAATTTCCACAGACCAGAAGCACCGAACCGGCTTTTTCATCTCGCAGGATCTTTTCCACATCCCATATCTTTTCCACATTCATCTTGTCACTCCTCTTCCGGGATCAGGTTGATGATGTCTTTGATGGACATACAAAGATCATCACACTCTTTTGCCCGGTGATTTTTAAGAATCATTTCCGCCGCATGCTGCATGGCGGGAAAACCGGTACGCGTCAGCTGATTGGCATAGATGACCACATTGACCCCGCGCTCCTTAAACTCTTCCTCCGTCACCGTGTTAAAGGAGGTAGGCACCACCACAACCGGCGTTATGGAGTCGGTCCGGCGAAACTGCTCTACAAAGGCAAAAATCTCATCCGGCTCCTTTTTCCGGCTATGGATCATGACGCCGTCCGCGCCGGCTTTTACATAGGCAGCGGCTCTTGCAAGAGCGTCGTCCATCCCCTGTTCCAGGATCAGGCTCTCGATCCGGGCGATGATCATGAATTCTTTCGTCTTTTGCGCCCTCTTTCCGGCTGCAATTTTGGCACAGAAATTTTCGATAGAATCCTGAGTCTGCATCACTTCCGTGCCAAAAAGAGAATTTTTCTTCAGTCCGGTCTTGTCTTCGATGATAACCGCAGATACGCCCATGCGCTCCAGTGATTTTACCGTGTAGACAAAATGCTCCGTCAGTCCTCCGGTATCCCCGTCGAAGATGATCGGCTTTGTCGTCACTTCCATAATGTCATCGATGGTCCTGAACCGGGAAGTCATATCCACCAGCTCGATATCCGGCTTTCCCTTTGCGGTGGAATCACAAAGAGAGCTGACCCACATGGAGTCAAACTGCCTGGCCTCTCCTTTTTCATAAGCGATGGTTTTCTCCACGATCAGACCGGTAATCCCGCTGTGAGCCTCCATGGCCGTGACCAGACCTTTCAGCTCGATCGCTCTGCGAAGCCTTGCTCTTCGCACATCCGGCAGGGACAGATGAATCCTCGCCCGGCTCTCCAGCTTCTGATACTTTTCATCCTTAGAATAAGGAAACTCCACCAGTCTGCCGCCGTAAGAAGTCAGCACTGACACCACTTCCTCCCGGACCGGCTTTTGAAAACCGCTGACCCAATCGTCACCGTGAACCACATAATCCGGCTGATAGTGTTCCAGGTTCTCCCGGTAACTCAAAGTGCGCTGCTCCACAACTTTGCTGACTCCGGAAATATTCTCAAACAGCGCTTTTCGTTCTGTAAAAGGAAGCAGCGGAAAACGCTTGTAGCTGACCACTGCCTCATCGGAGAGAACACCAACGATCAGTTTTCCAAGTCTTGCCGCTTTTTTGATAATCGCAATATGTCCGCTGTGAATCATGTCTGTGGAAAAGCACATATACACCGTACGCCGTTCCACCTGGCGGACTTTTTCTGATACCACTGCCAGGTCTTCCTGATCATCAATCTCCGCACAGAGCCCGTTTCTGACATCCAGGGGACGGACAAGGCAGTCATCTGACACTTCATTGAAAGCGTTTTCCGCATAGCATTTTACCTGGCTGGACTCACAGAATTTTTCAATTCTTTCAAGCCATACCAGCCAGTCTTCTTTTTTCAGCTTGTACAAGGGCTGTGCGGCCATGGCATCATTGAAAAATTCAATACCCACTTTTTTGATGTATCCCTCCTGAATGACCGCCTTAAAGTCTTTCTCCGGAAGGGGCAGGGAGGAGCTGATCGTCATACAGCTTTCTTCACTTTCCAGGACCTGGTCCAGCACCTGATTCTCAAAGACCAGATCTCCATGCATCAAAAGAAGATCATCGTCCTTCAAACAGTCTCTGGCGCAGTAGATCGAATAAATATAATTGGTCTCTTTATAGACCGGATTTTTCACAAAGGTAATGTGCAGGGGAAGATCCAGGCTCCGGCAGTAGTTCACCAGCACACTGTCAAAAAGTCCGGTGGTCATGACCACTTCCTGGATGCCCGCCTCCGCAAGCTGACAAAGCTGACGGCTTAAGATCGTCTCCTTGCTGGACACCTCAGTCATGCATTTGGGATGCTCTGAGGTGAGTACCCCCATACGACTGCCCATACCGGAATTTAAAATTAACGCTTTCATAGAACCTCCTGTTTTCACTTTCATTCCTGAACAAATACCGGAACACTGGTTGTTGGTCCGCAAAGCGTCCAGCAACGTATTATTGCCATTTTAACACTCTGCACCGTATTTGTCGAGGGGATGTGTCCTTAAAAAACCAAGTGCAGAAATTTCGGATCTGTGATAGACTGTACACAAAGAAAAGGAGGAACACGATGTTTATTATCTGTAATATTGCCGGCATTCTTTGCCTGATTTATTTTCTGGTGCTTCTTTTGTACAACGGTTTTACTTCTGCCTTCTATCTGGTCTGGCTTCTGATGTCAGCAGGATTTCTGCTGATCGGATGGCTGTTTCGGATCCGTTTTTTTCAGCATCTTCCCCTTCCGGTACGGACCGGGATGCTTCTATTCCTGTCGGTCGGTCTGTTTTTTTTCCTGGGCGTGGAAGGGATGATCTTAAAAGGAGCTCTCACCATGCCAAAAGAACCACAGGACTATGTGATCGTTCTGGGTGCACACGTACGCGCTTCGGGTCCCAGCCGCGCTCTGGTTCTTCGTCTGGAAAAGGCATATGAATATGCCCTGGAACATCCGGACACCATGATCATCGTATCCGGCGGACAGGGCAGCAATGAGCCCTGTACAGAAAGTTCTGCCATGAAAGAATATCTGGTGAAAAAAGGGATTTCTGAAGAACGGATTCTAGAGGAGAACGCCTCCACCAATACCCGGGAAAATCTGACCTTTTCCAGAGCACGGATACCAGAACACGCATCTGTGGGTATCATCAGCAACGGCTTTCATATCTGCCGCGCCCTGCATCTGGCCAAAACACTTGGTTATGAAAACCCGAACGGGATACCGGCAAAGAGCGATCTTGCCACCCAGCCCACGAATCTGCTGCGGGAATTTTTTGCTGTGGTAAAAGATTTCTGGCTGATTCAATAGCCTGTATGCTTCTGGCCTGGGAAAAGGATATTCCGTTTTAGAAAAATTTCTTCTAAAATCGTCCGACAAATATAGATTTTTTTCGCGCCCTATGTTATACTTTCATCACCAGTTATTCATACCATCAAAGGAAAGGAGGATGCAATGACAGACAGCGAAAAACTGGATCTGCTTCTGGCAGGAATGCAGGACATGAAGTCCGATCTACTACTACTAAAGACAAAAGTAACCGATCTCGAAAAAAATGTAACCAATCTTGACAACAAGGTTACTGATCTCGACCAGAAATTCACCGGACTCGAGGAAAATATACTTGAGCTTCACAGAAGAGTGATCGATTTTGAGTTACATATGGAGAACGTTACTGATAAAAATATCAGTCTGCTGGCGGAAAACTTTATTGATCTTACAAACAAGCTTAATCAGGCTATCCCGGCTGCAGACAAAAATCTGGCTTACGAAGTGAAAGTCAATTATCTCATTGAGGAAGTCGAAGAACTGAAGACAAAAGTTGAAAATCTGATCCTGAAAACGGCCGGATAATTCTTGTACCGTATTGAGGACAAAAAGAAGGAATCCCGCTGAAGAGATTCCTTCTTTTTCTATTTACAGAAACATCAGTCTGTTCTCTGCCTGTAAAAGGTATGCATTCTCTGCCTCATGGAAGGATCCGTTGGCAAGTTCTGCCAGCTTAGGATCAATGGGCATCTTGCCAAGCACCGGAAGATTTAGCTCGTCCGACAGGCTGTCAATGCCGCTCTCTCCAAAGATCTTGTACTCTTTTCCACAATCCGGACAGATCACATAGCTGTAGTTTTCCACCAGTCCAAGAACCGGAATCTTCATGGCCTCTGCCATATTCAGCGCTTTTTTCACAATCAGCCTTACCAGATCCTGGGGAGAAGTCACCATCAGGATGCCTTCCACCGGAATGGACTGAAAGACGGTCAATGGCACGTCACCGGTTCCGGGCGGCATATCCACAAACAGATAATCCAGCTCTCCCCAGATTACATCTGTCCAGAACTGCCGGACTGCCCCGCCGATAACCGGCCCGCGCCAGATTACCGGGTCTTGCGGATTTTCCATTAACAGGCTGATGGAAATCAGCCTTATCCCGTCTTTTGTTTCTACCGGGATTATCATGCCCTCGGCATTGCCGTATGCTTCCTGTGTCACGCCAAACATTTTCGGAATGGAAGGGCCTGTAATATCCGCATCCATAATGCCTGCCGCATAGCCGGCTTTTTTCATGACCGCCGCCAGGGATGCTGTTACAAAGGACTTGCCGACACCGCCTTTTCCGCTGACAACGCCTATTACCTTTTTAATCTTCGAATATTTGTTGGCTGGTTCCAGCATGGACTGCTGTCCCTGCCCCGAGCTGCAGTTTTCCCGCTGCTCTGCTGAACAGCTGGATGCACTCGGACATCCGCTGCACTGGCTTTCACTCATAATCATCCTCCTTATCTTTGTGCCGTCCGCACAGGCATGCACCTTACGGCAGCATTCCTGCCTTTACACAATCGTGCCGCCGCCCAGCACATACCCGTCTTCATAAAATACCACAGCCTGCCCGGGAGTCACGGCCCGCACCGGACGGTCGAACTGCAGGCAGATGCTGCTTCCATCCGCAGACACTTCTGTCACCGTGCAGTCTTCCCCTGCATGGGAATACCGGATTTTTGCCATCATCCGCTGTCCCGGTTCCAGGCGCTCCCTGGCCATATAGCAGACCTGCTGCGCCTGCAGGTGAACGGTCATCAGGTCTTCGTGCGGCCCCAGCACGACTTCATTTGCTGCCGCTTTTATCTGTGTCACGAATACAGGCTTTCCAAATGCAAGGCCCAGCCCTTTGCGCTGCCCGACCGTATAATGGGAAATCCCTTTATGCTGCCCTAACACCGTGCCGTCCGCGGACACAAAGCAGCCCGGCTGTTCTGCCCTGCCGGTTTCCCGGCTGATAAATCCTGCATAATCGTTATCCGGCACAAAACAGATTTCCTGGCTGTCCGGTTTTGCGGCGACCTTAAGACCCGCCTGTGCTGCAATCTGGCGTATCTGTTCTTTGGTATAGGCACCAGCCGGGAACAGCGTATGGCGCAGCTGCTCCTGCGTCAGGCTGTACAGCGCATAGGTCTGGTCTTTTTTGACAGCCGCAGACTGGCGCACAGCATACCGGCCATCCGACAGCCTTGCAATCTGCGCATAATGCCCGGTTGCAATATAATCCGCGCCAATGCTCAGGCTGCGCTGCAGCAGCGCTTCCCATTTTACATAACGGTTGCACGCGATACATGGATTCGGCGTCCGGCCGCTGCGGTATTCGGACACAAAATAATCAATTACATGCTTTTGAAAATCCTGCCGGAAATTCATCACATAATACGGAATATCCAGCTGTGCTGCCACCCGGCGCGCATCATCAATGGCACTCAGCCCGCAGCAGCCGCCCTCACGCGCCCCGGCCGTATCATCTGCCTGCCATATCTGCATCGTCACGCCGATGACCTCATATCCCTGTTCCTTTAACAGGTATGCCGCCACGGAAGAATCCACTCCGCCCGACATGCCGACGACTGCTTTTTTCTTCATAACCTGTTCTCCTGTATTTCCTCAGCAGGCACGGCCTTTTTCAAGCACCGCGCTTTACGCTGCCTTCTGCCAGCCGTCATGTTTCCTGCATTTGCTGTTATTCTTCTTCCACCGGTTCCTCGGAAATATCTTCCTTCGGCGGCTCCAGACCTTCGATGACCAGATTGTTTTTCTGTGCATAATCCCATAAAGCCGCATGAATGGCTTCCTCGGCTAACAGGGAGCAGTGCACCTTTACCGGCGGAAGCCCGTCTAACGCTTCCATAACTGCCTTATTGGTAATCTGCAGCGCATCGTAAATCGTCTTCCCTTTTACAAGCTCGGTTGCCATGCTGCTTGTGGCAACCGCGGCACCGCAGCCAAATGTCTTGAATTTACATTCTTTAATAACCTTTGTTTCTTCGTCAATATCCAGGTAAATGCGCATAATATCGCCGCATTTTGCATTGCCGACCGTGCCCACGCCGCTGGCATTTTCAATTTCGCCGACGTTTCTTGGATTATTAAAATGGTCCATGACTTTTTCACTGTACATAATATGCCCCTTTCACTGAGAAATTTTTTCAGATTTCCTTCTGGTTTTTTACAAAATCCTCGTATAACGGGGACATGCTCCGCAGACGCTCTACAATTGTTTTCAGGCAGTCTGCTGTATAATCTGCTTCTTCCATGGTATTTTCTTCGGACAGCGAAAGGCGCAGCGAGCCGTGCGCAATTTCATGCGGCAGCCCGATAGCCAGCAGCACATGCGACGGGTCTAAAGAACCGGACGTGCACGCCGAGCCGCTCGAAGCACAGATGCCCTTTTGGTCAAGCATAATCAGAAGCGACTCCCCTTCAATAAACCGGAAACAGAAATTGACATTATTGGCAAGCCGCTGCTCGCGGTGTCCGTTCAGGCGTGAAAACGGAATCTCGTTTAACACGCGTTCTATCAGATAATTTCTGATTTCCGAAATCTTACGGCTGTTTTCTTCCATATCCCGGACGGCCAGCCGGGCTGCTTCTGCCATTCCGACAATGCCCGGCACGTTGCTTGTGCCGGCCCTGCGCGCGCGTTCCTGCGCACCGCCGTGAATCAGTGTCGCCGGTTTTACCCCGTTGCGGATATATAAAAAACCGACCCCCTTCGGCCCATGGAATTTATGGGCGCTCGCACTGAGCATGTCAATATTCATCTCATCCACATTTACAGGCAGATGCCCGAATGCCTGCACCGCATCCGTATGGAACGGGATGCCGTGTTTTTTTGCAATGGCACCGATTTCGCGGACTGGCTCAACCGTGCCGATTTCGTTGTTCGCAAACATAATGCTGATTAATACCGTGTCCGGCCGGATAGCCTGCTCCAGCTCATCCAGCCTGACCATTCCGTATTCATCCACATCCAGGTACGTTACCTCACAGCCCTTTTTCTCCAGGTATTCGCATGTATGCAGCAGCGCATGGTGCTCGATTTTTGTCGTAATCATGTGCTTTCCTTTGGAAGCAGACGCCTCCGCAATTCCTTTGACCGCCCAGTTATCGCTTTCGCTGCCGCCCCCGGTAAAATAAATCTCATTCGCTTTCGCCCCAATCAGCGCTGCGATGGCTTCCCTGGCTTCATCCAATGCTTTTTTTCCCTGCTGGGCAAACGTATAGACGCTGTTTGGATTGCTGTAATTTTCCAGAAAATAAGGCTTCATCGCCTCAAACACTTCCGGCTTTACAGCTGTCGTCGCTGCATTGTCCAGATATATCAGCTTTTCCATTCCTGCTGTTCCTCCTGATTTTATTTCATAGTATTCCCGTAGGAATATAGTAGTAAATTCCGATAGAAAAACAGGAAAACGCATGCGCTGCACGTTTCCCCTGTTTTTCTAATTTATAACACTTCGCATCCAATTCATAGTATTTCCATAGGACACACTCATTATAACGCATTCTTTGGAAAAGTCAATTGTTTTCTTGCAAAGCCTGTGACGGATTTCATGGCTAATAATCAATGCCCTTTAAATATGCCATTGGATTTTTAAGCTTTGCTTTCCCTTTTAATACCAGCCGCTCAGATACTTCAAAAGAAATATTTTTATCTATTTTATCGCTTACAAAAACATAGCCTCTCCATTTGTTGGAATTAAAGCTGCCCGCCCAGTGGTCTAATTTGACAAATTCATGAATCGTCATCAGCTTATGGTGGTCCTTGCCTAATACGACTTCTTCATTTGCAGCACCATAATTCACAAGCTTTGGAAAAACCACATAAATATCAAACAGCGTAAAATTTACATTCTTTCCCTGATTTTTATATTCTTTTACAAATTCATCGTAAAATTCTTTTCTTTTTTCCAGCATTTCCGTGTAAGTCATGTCACGCAGGTCGCCAGTTAATAAGTCCAGCTTGACTTCATCGTCTTTCATCAGCAGTGCCGAAAAGCTTAACATTGCATTTTTCAAATCCCCGGCCGTAAATTCCCGGCTGGCATCCCTGCACTGCGACAGAATATCTGCACAGTACTCCAATGCCTTCGCTTCCCCGTCCTCGGAACGGACTGCGACTACATTCCCCTGTGAAACCTCAAAGCAGCGCCTTGGCAGCTTTCGATTGTGTATATTATCCGCGAGTTCTTCCAGATTCAGCATGCCATATTCAGGAAACGGATTCTGGCCTTTCTGCTTTCTGCCCAGCTTCAAAATATCAGAATCTGTATATGTCAGAAAATCAGAAAATGATTTGATAAAACTCAGCTTATACAGCCCAAAAACATAATCTTTTATCATCATTTCAGAAATCAGCACCTTCTGATGATAATAAATATAACTAAACAGCATGATTTTGCAAAACGTCAGCTCCTCTATCGCTGTAACGCCATTAAAATTAATAACCAGGCGGTCTTCAATCACGGATTGTGAAGATGCAATGGAATGAACCTGTATTTTTGTGAACAGGCGCTCCATATCATACTGCAGCGTCAAGCCTGCAGTCAGGCTGTCTCTTTTTATGTAGTCCAGCTTGTCCGCATCAAAAGGGCCGTTAATCAGGGAAGTCTGGTAGCTTTGTATTCTTCCTTCCCTCTCGATGCTTTTCCCTATAATCATGCAGCCAACATCCGGAAACAGCGTCTGCCTTACACTCCCTTTTTCCGGATAATTCACATACCGGAAGAAAAACTCTTTAAAGGTACCTGTATTGACAATCATAAAAGACAGGATTTCATGCGGCTTTGGCTTTAATTCCAGTATTTCCGAAAACTTTTTGCGCACTTCTGCAAAATCTTTCAGTTCACCATATATCGTTTCAGATAAATGCGAATAAAAGCAGTGTCCGATATCATGCAGTAATGCTGCCAGCACAATGGCATTTTTATTTCTTTCCGGAATCTTAAAATTGTCAGAATTTTTGTCAATTTTATCACACATGATTTTAGCCGCCGAAGCCACGCCAAGAGAATGTTCAAAGCGGGAATGCCTTGCCGCCGGATATGTAAGCATGGCCAGCCCGACCTGGTTAATATCCCGCAGCCGCTGGAATAACGGCGAGTCAATAATCTGCATTTCCCATTCTGAATAATCCACAGAACCCCAGACCGGGTCATGAATTGTTTTCTTGCCTGTATCTGCCGGAATATAATTCTGCAGTTTCTGTTTTACAAAATCCTCAATATCATTTTCGACCTTCTTATATTCCGGAGACCTGAAAATATCTTTTACTTTCCCCATTGTTTCCTCCGTCAGGGCCAAATCCGCCTAAAAAGAAGCAGCCAGCTCCATCATCGCCTGTTCCACTTCATCCGTACATTCTTTCAGTATTGCGTCTGCCTCATCTTCTGTCAGGTAAATGACCAGCTTTTCATATCTGGGATTTAACTTGCCTACGATTCCAAAGGTCTGCAGATTATTAATCCCTTCTGATATATCATTTGAAATGACATTATCGATGCTTGTTCGAAACTCAATATCTTCAAACATGAAATTCAGCCGGGCATTATTTTGTTTAAATGCATATATGCGGGATATCATGGAATCCAGGTCAATAATTACTTTACTCCGTTTAACCAGTGAAGCACATAAATAACGCATAAAACTATATGAACTTATCGGCGGTCTGGCACACACTAATTCCATTTATAATTCCTCCTGTTTCCATCTATATTTTATGCTATACTATACTTATGCACAGCTTCTGAAATAATTGCCTGTCCGTTTTAAATTACGAATATACTGTATATATCATACCCTATTTTCAGGCAAATATCAATCTTTTCTTTGCATAAACCGGACAGGCTGTAACAAGCTATTCCTTTATCTGGCTTCCGGCATGACCGAGCGCAGCACTGCTGCCACATGATTGATTGGCATCGTCTGCAGGTATACCTTTCCCGGCCCGTTTACAACCGTGTTAAACAGCCCTTCGCCGCCAAACAGCGCATTTTTCACGCCCGGAACACTCTTGATTTCCATTGAACAGGTCGCATCCATAGCGGCAAGGTAGCCGGTGTCTACGACAATGGACTGCTCTTTGTTCAGCTCATACTCAATGACATGCCCGTCAAATTCCAGAAAGGCCATTCCCTGCCCGGACAGCTTCTGCATAATAAAGCCTTCGCCGCCAAACAGCCCGGAGCCTAATTTTTTCTGGAAAAACACAGACATCTCCACGCCCGTCTCGCTTGCTAAAAATCCGCTTTTCTGTACAATCAGCTCCCTGCCCGGCCCAATTTCCACGGCGCGGATGCAGCCTGGAAAGCTGGATGCAAATGCAATCATGCCGCTGCCGCCCTGCGCCGTATAGCGGTTCTGGAACATGGCTTCGCCGGTAAACATCCGCCCGAACGCCTTTCCGATGCCGCCGTTTGACGTCGTCTCCATTTTCATGTTTGGCGACATCCAGCTCATGCCGCCGCTTTCGGTAATCATGCTTTCCCCATCCTCTAACGTACAGATAACTGCCGGCAGGTTTCCGCCTTCGATTTTATACTTCATGTTATTTTCCTCCTAAAATTTTCTCAATGCTGGCCAGCCGGACACAGACGGTAAAGACCTGTGCCGCCTGCTTCATTTCTTCCAAATCCGGGAATGTCGGCGCAATGCGGATAACCGAATCCTTCGGGTCTGTTCCATACGGAAACGGCGCTCCGGCTGCGGTCAGCTCGATTCCTGCTTCCTTTGCCTTTGCCACAATCGCCTTTGCGCATCCTTCCAGCGCTTCAAAGCAGATAAAATAACCGCCCTTTGGCTTTATCCACGTTCCGACGCCGCGCGGGCTGATTTCTTCCGACAGGATGCTGTGCACCGTTTCAAATTTGGGCCGTACAATCGCAGCATGCTTCGCCATATGCGCCCGCACCCCGTCCATATCCTTTAAATATCTCGTATGTGTCCACTGCTTGATTTTATCATGGCCAATGGTCTGAATGGCCATCTGTTTAAGCATGTCGTTCCGGTTTGTCTCAGACATCCCCATTGCAGAGATTCCGGCTCCCGAAAACGTCACCTTGGATGTCGAGCAGAACTCATACACTATATCCGGGTTTCCTGCCTTTGCGCACTCCTTCATAATTGGAAGCAGCTCATCCCGGTCATTTTCATACAGGTCGTGCACGGCATAGGCATTGTCCCAGAAAATGCGGAAATCCCCGGCTGCCGGCTTTAACGCCGCAAAACGGCGCACCGTCTCATCCGAATAGGTAATTCCCTGCGGATTGGAATATTTCGGCACGCACCAGATGCCCTTGACCGCTGCATCCCCGTTCACCAGCTGCTCCACCATGTCCATGTCCGGCCCGTCTTTGTATACCGGAATATTTATCATTTCAATGCCAAAATGCTCCGTGATTGCAAAATGCCTGTCATATCCCGGCACCGGGCACAGAAATTTTACGCTGTCCAGCCTGCACCATGGCGTATGCCCTAAAACGCCGTGCGTCATGGACCTCGATATCGTATCATACATAATGCTCAGGCTGGCATTGCCATGGACAATTACCTGCTCCTGTTCGCAGTCCATAAATCCTGCCATCAGGCGCTTGGCCTCATCAATGCCGTCCAGGCTTCCATAGTTGCGGCAGTCTGTGCCCGCCTGCGTGCGCAGCACGGACTTTGAGCTGATGATATCGTACATATCCATCGAAAGGTCTAACTGCTGCGGGGAAGGCTTGCCCCTGGTCAGGTTTAAATCCAGCGCAAGCGCTTTGATACGTGCAAATTCCTGTTCCAGGCCCTCCTTTTCTTTCAGAAGTTCTTCCCTGTTCATTTCTAAGTATGGCTTCATGATGTCCCTTTCCTCCCTAACGCATATCCGCTTCCACGGCCTCTTATTCTGCTTGTGAAACCGGCTGCAGATGCCGTCCGTCCTTTTTCCATTCGCTGACCTGCCGCAGGTAATCGCATATCTGCTTTTCATACCCGTTTTCCGAAGGCCGGTAAAAAACCGTGCCTTCCAGCTCATCCGGCAGGTACTGCTGCGCCACGTAATGGTCCGGATAAGCATGTGCATATTTATAATCCAGCCCGCGCCCCAGCTTTGCACTGGATTTATAATGAGAATCCCGAAGATGTGGCGGAACCTGCGGCGTCCTGGACGTGCGGACTGTCTCAGACGCGCTGCCTATGGCTTCGACAGCTGCGTTGCTCTTAGGCGCGCATGCCACATAAGAGACCGCCTGTGATAAAATAATCTGCGCTTCCGGCATTCCCACCCGCTCTGCTGCAAGCGATGCCGCCACAGCCAGCTGAAGTGCTGCCGGGTCTGCATTTCCCACATCCTCCGAAGCGCATATCATAATCCTTCGGGCAATAAATTTGACGTCCTCTCCTGCGTAAAGCATTCTTGCCAGGTAATATACCGCAGCATCCGGGTCAGAGCCGCGCATGCTTTTGATAAAAGCCGAAACCGTATCGTAATGGTTATCACCGGACTTGTCATAGCGCACGACACGCTTCTGGATGCATTCCGAAGCCGTTTCCAGTGTAATATGGATTCTGCCGTCCGCGCCCGGCTGCGTCGTCAGCACGCCAAGCTCAATCCCGGTCAGGGCTGCACGCGCATCCCCGCCAGCTGCATCTGCCAGAAAATCCGCTGCTTCTTCTTCAAGCACGGCCCCATAAGAGCCAAGCCCCTTCTCCTTATCGGTTATGGCCCGGTACAGCAGCATTTTGATATCTTCTTTGGACAGTGCATGCAGCTCAAAAATAACCGAACGCGAAAGCAGCGCCCCATTTACCTCAAAGTAAGGATTTTCCGTCGTTGCGCCAATGAGCACGACCGTCCCGTCTTCCACAAACGGCAGAAGGTAATCCTGCTGGCCCTTGTTAAACCGGTGGATTTCGTCTATAAACAAAATCGTCTTTTTTCCGTACATGCCCTGATTGTCCCGGGCTTTTGCAATGACCTCCTCCATATCCTTTTTCCCGGAAGAAGTTGCATTCAGCTGCAGGAACTCTGCACTGGTCGTATTGGCAATGACCTTTGCCAGTGTCGTCTTGCCGGTTCCAGGCGGCCCGTAAAAAATAACCGAACTCAGCTTATCCGCCACAATGGCGCGGTACAGCAGCCTGTCCTTTCCGATAATATGCTGCTGGCCTGCGACCTCCTCAAGCGTCGACGGGCGCATCCTTGAGGCAAGCGGGGATTCCTTTTCCAGATTCTGTTCCCTCATATAATCAAATAAGTCCATACCGCCTCCATCTCATGTGCATGTAAAAATCTGCTTTCCAAACCTGCATCGTGATGTGTTTTTCAAAAATCATGCGGATAAAATCCACTTAATTAAAATACTCCATATTTGAAGAATAATCAAGCATAAAGCAGGGCTGGCTGCAGCAGTTTTACATATTCCTGCGCCTTGAATCATACCGCCGGTTTGTTACTGTTCACTCCGTGACCAGTAACCATCGCATTGTGAACAGTAACGCCGGTTTTACTTCGGACAGAAAATTTTTGAAAAAACAGTTGCATAATCCGGCTTCCTGTGTTAATATATTTGCTGCAGGCAATTAACAGCGCCGCTGTGGCGGAATGGCAGACGCATGCGACTCAAAATCGCACGGGAAACCGTATGGGTTCAAGTCCCATCAGCGGCATTCAAAAAGCGCATGGCAGGATATGGATTCCGGGTTTTGCGCATTTATGTATTTAATACTGTATTTCAGCTCTTTGGCCCCAGGCTAAAGAGTTTTTATCTTATATGAGATTCTTTCAGGCTTCCTGTAATAAAAACAATTACTGCGCTGCGGCTGAAATGAATCTTGTTCTTCTTCAAAAATCTACAGAAAAGGAACCAGCTGTTCAGCAGCTGCGGCAGGTATGGTATGGACAAATCAGGCATCTTAAAGAAATATTTCGGCTACTCCGGTTTCCGCCCGGGACAGGAGCTTCTCATTGACAGCATTTTATCCGGCAGGGACGTGCTCGGCATTATGCCGACAGGCGCGGGCAAATCCATCTGCTATCAGGTACCGGCGCTTCTCCTGCCCGGAATCACGCTTATCATTTCCCCGTTAATATCCCTTATGAAAGACCAGGTACAGGCATTAAATCAGGCGGGCATTCATGCTGCCTATATCAACAGCTCCCTCAGCGAATCGCAGATTTCCAAAGCGCTGCGTCTGGCACGCGCCGGACAGTACAAAATGATTTACGCTGCACCCGAGCGGCTGGAAACATACGAATTTTTACAGTTTGCCTGCGAGTCGGATATCTCCATGCTGACCGTGGACGAAGCACACTGCATTTCCCAGTGGGGACAGGATTTCCGCCCGAGCTATTTAAATATCGTGCAGTTTATCCGCAGGCTGCCAAAGCGCCCGGTTCTGAGCGCATTTACCGCAACGGCGACTGAAAACGTCAAAGAAGACATTGCCTGCGTGCTCGGGCTGCAGGACCCGCAGGTGCTCGTGACCGGATTTGACCGCAAAAACCTCTATTTTGCCGTCGAGACACCCCGCAAAAAAGAAAGCTTCGTCACGGGCTACATACAGCAGCACGCACAGGAAAGCGGCATTATTTACTGTGCAACCCGCAAAAATACAGACATGCTCTATGAAAAGCTGCTGGCACAGGGAATTGCAGCCGCCAGGTACCATGCGGGGCTTGGCGCAGGAGAACGCATGCAGAGCCAGGAAGATTTTATTTATGATAAAAAGCCGGTCATGATTGCAACAAATGCTTTTGGCATGGGCATTGACAAATCCAATGTGCGCTATGTCATTCATTACAATATGCCGCAGAGCCTGGAAAATTACTACCAGGAAGCCGGAAGGGCCGGACGCGACGGGGAGCCGGCAGAATGCATCCTGCTCTATTCCTCACAGGACGTGATGATTAACCGGTTCCTTCTGGACAGTAAGGAGCCGGGTGCCGGGTACACGCCGCAAGAGCTGGCGGATATCCGGGAACGCGACGAGCTGCGGCTGCGCGCCATGACCTCCTACTGCACGACCACCGGCTGCCTGAGGGAATATATCCTAAGGTATTTTGGCGAAACAGGAAAAAACCGATGTGAAAACTGCCTGAACTGTGCAAGGGAATACGAAGAAACCGATGTTACAAAAGAAGCATCCAAAATCATCGAAGGCATTCTGGAAGTACGCCAGCGTTACGGCATCAATGTCATTGCCGGGATGCTGGCCGGAGAAACCCGCGCAAAGCTGCGCGAATACGGAGTATCGGATTACGAATCCTATGGAAGCCTGCAGCATCTGCGCGAAACTGACATCAAGGCAATTATCAGCCAGATGATTGCCGAAGGGCTGCTCAGTACGACAAACGATAAGTATTCGCTGCTGCGGGTGCCTGCCGCCGCCATGGATGTGCTGCATGAATCACGTCCGGTTATCTGGAAACGCGTCAAAGCCAGCCCGGAAAAGGCCCAGGACAGGCCGAAGCAGTCTGGCAGCAGGATGCGCAAATCCGATATTTTAAATTCCAGAGGGCTTGAACTGTTCGAACGCCTGCGCGCACTGCGCACAGAAACTGCACGGGAAGAAAGCGTGCCGCCGTATATTATTTTTTCCGATAAGACGCTGGTTGATATGTGCGTGAAAGTGCCTTTTGAAAAAAGTGAAATGCTGCAGGTAACCGGCGTCGGCACAAACAAATACGAACGGTTTGGCGAGCGGTTTTTAGCTGCCATCCGGGATTATACCGGCGGCGTGCGTGAAAAATACTATTTTGGAGACGCCGGAGAACTTCCGGCTGCCAGAGGCCGCAGCAGATAATACCGCTGTATCTGCTGTACTGCCGCAGCGGCTGCAGGCATGGCTTATTCTGCCAGTGATTCGTCCTGCAGCCTGTCAAACTCTGCCATGCATGCATCTACCGAAGCACCCTGTAACAGCTTTCGCACAATCAGGCAGGTATTTCCCCACTGCTCGACCTTCATCCTGGCATTGGAGCCAAGCACATACACATTTTCTTCGATTTTATCCTTTAGTGGCTGCAGGGCCGGAATGCAGTCCACATTCACATTTTTCGAAGGCGAAATGACCCGATTCGTTTCACAATAAACCTGCAGCGCTTCGTCTGAAAGAACGGTGTCAAGGGTTTCCTTTGCAGCTTCCAGGTTTTTTGCATCTGTACAGATTCCATATCCGGTCATCGACACCACCGGCATCTGGCCCAGGCTGCTTGGAAAGCCAATAACCTGCAGCTCAAAATCGGGGCTGCCATAGGATGTATCGGTATTTGCAGCTCCCCAGTATGCCATGACAACCGGTGTCTTCTGCGCCAGAAAATCAGGTCCTTCCCCTTCGATTGCCTCATATGTGTATGCTTTTTCAGCATCGATATAGCCGCGGTCTATAAGCGTCTGCAAAAACTCAAAGCCGGGGCGCATATAGCTGCTGTACCTGCTCTTTCCGCTGTTTAATGCGTCGATTTCGGCCTGTGTATTCCCGCCATTATACAAATCCGCATAAGCCTGGGCAAACACAAAGTTTTCCAGCCACCAGCGGTTTGCGCCTACCGGCGTTTCAATGCCGTTTTCCTGAAATACCCTGCAGCATTCCAGAAAATCCTCCGGCGTCTGCGGCAGCTTTAGATGATACTTGTCAAACATGTCTTTATTGATAAACAGGCCATGTGCTACCACCTCCTGCGGAATTGCTGCCAGCTTCCCGTCTACCGTATTTGCAGTCTTTACAATCTCCCTGAGGTTTTTTGCACTGTCCAGCCCGGATAAATCCAGCAGCTTTCCTTCCAGTCCGAGTACCTGAATCGTATCCGGATTTAACAGGTATAAATCATCCATGCCGGCTCTCACCCGTTCCAGCGTTACATCATCATAGGTTTTCTCTTTATAATTTTCCGCTGTATAGGTCCGGTATTCCACGGTCAGCCCCAGCTTTTCTTCTGCCATCGCAACGGTCTGGTCAAATGCAGTTCTGGCGGTATTTTCCGCATCCGGGTCTGACTTTTCCATAGGCCCGAACAGGTTAACGACTTTTTCTTCCTTTTTATTTTGCTGAATCAGGTTTTTACCCGTTTCCGTTCCATCTGCGCAGGCGGCTGTCACGCAGACGGCAAGGCCTGCCAGACAGGCAGCCGCAATTTTCCTGCAAATCTGATTCATAAATCTACCCCTTTCGCTGCAGCTGCTGGCGGATAACCTTTTTCAGCCGCATGATATCCACTGGCTTTGACAGATGCACGTCCATGCCGGCTTCCAGTGCTTCCCTTTCATCCTCTGCAAACGCATTCGCTGTCATGGCAATAATCAGGATATCCGATGCATCCCTGCGTTCCAGCGCCCGGATTGCCTTTGTCGCATCGTAGCCATTCATCACCGGCATCTGGACATCCATTAAAATGGCATCAAATTCACCTTCCGCGGAATTGCGAAAGCGTTCCAGCGCTTCCCGGCCGTTTTCCGTTATGACGCAGCTGGCGCCTTCCATTTCCAATATGGCTGTCAGTATTTCCGCATTGATTTCATTATCTTCTGCGGCAAGAAAATGCAGCCCTTCCAGATTTTCTTCCATTTCGGCTGTTTCTTTTGTTTCTTCTGCCATCTGCTCGCGCATCTGCACAATTTTATTTTTCAGGGCAGTTACAAAAACCGGCTTGAACAAAAGGCACGTATTCTTTACCTGGAGCACATCCTCCAGGCCGTCTGCTTCATAATCCGCCTGTATCAGAAACAGGACAGAATCTCCCGCAGCTTCCCGCACTTCTTGCACAGCCTGTTTTCCTTCCACGGCTGCCAGCTCCCAGTCTAAAAGGACTGCCTGATATGGTTCCCCTGCCAGGGCCGCTTCCTGCATCAGCTTTCGGGCGTCTTTCAGCCGGAATGCCGCGTCGGCCGGCACACCTGCCTCAATCAGGCGCTGCTGCATCTGGCTGCAGGCTTCTTCATCACAGTCTGCTGCCAGGATTCTGGAAATTCCATTCTTTTTCCAGAACTGTACATCTCCCTGTTCTTCCGGTATGCGGAACTCAAGCTCCGCCTGAAACAGGCTTCCCTTTCCAGGCTCGCTGGACACGCTGATAGTCCCGCCCATCAGCTCTATAATATTTTTTGTAATCGCCATGCCAAGCCCGGTGCCCTGGACTTTATTCGTCGTGCTGTTTTCTGCCCTTGTAAATGCATCAAAAATTTTTTCCAGATATTCCGGCGTCATGCCATAGCCGTCATCCTCGACTTCTATGCGGATATGCTCATACTGGACGGAACGCTGTTTCAGCCCAATCAGGCGCAGCCAGATATTTCCGTTTTCCTGGGTATATTTTACCGCATTGGACAAAAGGTTGATAAGAACCTGGTTAATTCTGGTTTCATCCCCCAGCAGGCTCTCATGCCGGATGCTCCTGATTTTTACATGAAATTTCTGCCTCTTTGCTTCTGCCATCGGACGGATAATTGCATCTACGGAAGAAACCAGGTCACTGAGTGTAAATGGTTCCACATTCAGCACGACTTTTCCGCTTTCAATCTTGGACACATCCAGGATATCATTAATCAGTCCCAGCAGATGCTGGCCGGAAGCTTTGATTTTGTCTGTATACTCGCGTACCTTTGCCGGGTTATCCGCATCCATGGCCAGCAGTGTCGTAAACCCGAGCACGGCATTCATCGGTGTGCGGATGTCATGTGACATATTCGAAAGAAACATCGTCTTGGAAGTATTTGCGGCCTGCGCTGCCTGCAATGCCTCCGCCAGACGCCGGTTGTGTATCTCCCGTTCTTTTTCCCGTTCCTTTGCCGCCTTATTCTGCTGCCTCTGGTTTAAATAATACAAAAGGCAGCAGATAAAGAATGCAATCAGCATAACTGCCACCACAATCAAAATATTCTGGTTTACGGACCTGCCTTCCCGCTGGATGGCGTCTACCGGCACATAGCCAATCAGATAGAGATTGCCCCCGTTTAATGCCCACATATAATTCAGTGAGCTTTTTCCACGGATATCGTGGTAAAATAAAATATTATCCCCGCTGCGGATGCATGTGTCTACTTCATCCCGCAGTTTTTCTTCAACAATTTGATTCGCCCGGTAAAAATCTTCCAGATTCAGGTGGCCCGCATCCCGCTGTCCCATCCCCCTTGGCTTGAGCACCAGACGCTCGCTTCCTGCATCCATAATATAAAGCATCGCGTTTCCATCATAAAATCCGTTTGGAAGTGATTTTTCAAGCGAATCGTATATATATTCGATATAAAGAGCTGCTATGTCTGTTCCGTCTTTTCTGACCGGACATTTCATGGTATAAGCCCATGTCCCCATATGATTTATATAAGACCTGGAAACCTGCAGGCCCTCCGGCATGCCAATCGAAGAAAATTCCAGCTCGCTTTCTGAAAAGGATTCCCCTGAATTGGACACCCCTTCTGTTTCCCCCGTTAAAATCAGCGACATTTTTACCATTGTCTGATTGCTGTTATACGCACGGACAAACTCTGCCGGGTCGTCAATCATGGAAATTTCTTTCGCAATCAGCAGCTGATATTCTGCTTCTTTCTCTAAAATCGCCTCAATTGTCCCTTTCATCAGCTCCAGGCTTTCACTCAGGTTCTGGATTGCTGATGCAGACATCTCCCTGGATATTTTCCGTGCTACCGAAAACACAACCATTCCTATCACGCCAAATACGACAATAATAGAAAGAAGCAATGGCATTCCTCTGTCTGTTCTGCTTCTGTTCTGCTTTTTTTTCATGAATCTAAACCCCATTTTGCTGCATTCTGGCTGATGAATTACAGGGATTTCCCTGCTGGCATAATTCCTTCTTCCTGTATTTCCAAATAATCCATTTGCTGCCAGATAGAAATATATCTGCCATATTATTATACGCTTTCGATTATTTCATTGTCAATGATTCATTCATTCTTTCTAAAAAAGCAGACAGGAGCAGATTTTACAGCTGCTGCAAAACCCTGCCATCCACAGATATTGTCACCACCTGCCATGGAATACATGTTCCGCTGTTCTGCAGCGCTTTCTTTGCTGCCGCCTCAAGACCTCCGCAGCAGGGAACTTCCATGCGAAGCACGGTCACGCTCTGGATGCTGTTGTTTTTTATAATTTCCGTCAGCTTTTCACTGTAATCCACGGCATCCAGCTTCGGGCATCCAATCAGTGTCACGCGGCCCTTCATATACGCCTCATGCATCTGTGCATACGCATATGCGGTGCAGTCTGCTGCAATCAAAAGCCTGGCATTTTCAAAATAAGGTGCCTGGACAGGGGCCAGCTTAATCTGGCACGGCCACTGGGCAAGCCGGGAAGCAGGTTCCTGTACCGGCTGGGACGCGCCTGCCGTGTCTGCCTGATTCTGCTTTAACGCACGCGCCTGCATTCCGGGACAGCCTGGCTGCACCACGCCTTCTTTGCTTTCCTCCTGCTTTTTCTGCTTCGCAGCCTGAACCGCTGCTTCGTCATAAGCTGCCGCTTCCCGCTCCTCAAACGTAATTGCCCCGCACGGGCACTGCGGAAGGCAGTCTCCTAATCCGTCACAGTAATCATCCCGTATCAGCTTCGCCCTGCCGTTTTCCATGGCAATCGCACCCTCATGGCATGCCGCAGCACATGCGCCGCAGCCGTTACACTTTTCTTCGTCGATTTTAATTATTTTTCGTATCATATACAAGACCTCCTTTTTCGTGCCTGATTGACACTGTAGCGGCATTATACTATAATGCATTTCAAAAATATGTGGTTATAACCACGAAAACGGAGTTTTTATGAATTTTGATTTTTTATCCGAAACAGAGCTGTTTGGCGGCTGCCAGCCTGAAGATATCCGGCAGATGGCTGCCAGCCTGAATCTGCACACAGCCCGTTACCCAAAAGGAAGCGTTATTTTTGAAGCAGGAACGGCTATCACGAACATCGGGCTTGTCCTGTCCGGCAGTGTTCAAATCAGCCATCACGATTACTGGGGAAACAAAAGCATTCTTGCCATCGCAAAGGAAGGCGAAATTTTCGCAGAAGCCTATGCCTGCATACCAGGTGAACGGCTGATGATAGAAGCTTCGGCAAACGAGCTTTCTGAAATTGTGTTTATCAGCGTGCCGGATTTGCTGCAGCCTTTTCAAAATACCGGAAACAGTCTCCATCTGCAAAACCGGATTATCCAGAATCTTGTCGTTATCAGTGCCCGGAAAAACCTGCACCTGGCCAGGCGCAGCCTGCATACAGCTCCAAAGACCATCCGGGAACGGCTGTTATCTTATTTTTCCCAGCTGATTTCCGAACAGGGCAGCAGCCGGATTACGGTACCGTTTAACCGCCAGCAGATGGCGGATTACCTGAATCTTGACCGCAGCGCGCTTTCCAAGGAGCTGGGCAGAATGAAAAAGGAAGGGCTGCTGGATTACCGGAAAAATACGTTTGTGATAAAAACACAACCATAACCGCAGCTTCCGGTACGATGCAGCATCCCGGCAGTCCTGCAGCTTTTACACATCTGAAAGCTTTTTGATTATCCCGCAGCACTGGTAGCGGCGCAGCGGGTATGTTTCTACCGGCACCCCTTTTTCTTCCGCAAGCCGGAATATATGCTGCAGCCTGCGGTCTTTCTGGCAGGAATGGCTGGCCAGCACCTTCCATGGCCCCCGCCGCAGCAGCACCCTTGTCGTCTCGCCTATGCCAGGCTTAATCAGGTTGATATCCTCTATCGAAAAATACCGTGCAATTTCCAGCACTTCATCCATGCCGCATCCGGCTGCTCCCCCGCTGCTGTCTGGTTTCCGCTTCTGTACAGCCCTGCTGTTTTTCAGCCCGGCTTCCAAGCCTTCCATACGGCTGTCCTGTTCCAATTCCTGGAAAGGTGCACTGCTTTGCGGCCCGGTTTCCCAGGCACGCTTTGTAAAATGCTTTTCTACTGCTTTGATATATGCGTATGATAAGTCAGCCTGTTCCAGCTCCCCATAGTAAACAGCACCATGGAAATCCTTTTCCCCGATGATATCGCTTCTTAAAAAAGTCCGGCTGATTAACCCGGACACTGTGCAGTTTAAGCAGGAGCTCGGTATCAGAATATCCTCATGCGTTCCGCAAAGCGCTGTCACATTTGCCGGGTCTGCAAGCACTGCCAGCTCCGGTGAAACGCCTGCAAAATCCGCCATGCTTTTTTTCAGTTCCTGTAAAATTGCGCCCTTCCCAATCCAGCCGTCTATAAATAACAGCTGCTGCGGCTGGTACCGTGCAAGCAGATATCTCATGGCATTTTTATCAATGCCCCGGCCCCTTATTACGGACACCGCATAATGTGCCATATCGATTCCTGCATTCCATTTCAGATACCGCTTTAATAAAATGCCAGCCGGAATCCCGGCCCGTGCCAGCGAAACAAGCACCGCAGAACGTCCCCTGCTGCGCACGATTTTTTCCGCCAGCACTTCCACCGCCCGCGCCGTCGGTTCTGCAAATACTTCCAGTGCTTCCTCATATGCCTGCATATATTTTTCAGACGGGACATATTCTATCGGAAGCATTTCACAGTAATGCTTCCCGGACTGTATCAGCCGTTCACGCTCACTGGCCGGCTGCGGCTTTACCAGCCCGGTAATATCTTTCAGCAACAGCACGACATCTTCTTTTTTATAAGAGCTTCTCAAATCAGCATCCCCCCTTTATTTGAAATCACTTTCCGGCTCCGTTTTCTGCACCGCTCCCAAGCCGGCACGCCAGGCTGTATACACGTTTTCGGTTCCGCCTGATATCTGGCTGCTTTTTATTTCCACCACACTGCATATACGTTTTCCATGCCGCCCGATACCTGGCTGCTTCTTCTTTTTCATTTCCACCATATGGTATATACATTTTCTGTTCCGCCTGATACCGCACGCACCAGCGCATCCATTCCTTCACGCTCCCGGCTGTGTGAATCCGTAATAATGACAGCAGCATCATAAGAGCCTGTATCGTATACAAACGTCCGTCTGTTTTTGTCATAAATACCTGGCAGCTCGTGCCGGATATGCAGCGGATAGCATGGTTCCCGGAATACTGCAATCGGGCTTCTGGTCGTCGCATGAAACCAGGTTTTTACGCCCGGGCCTGACAGGCTTTGTGCCGCCAGCAGCGCCGGGTACATAAATTCCTCTGTCCCGAGCACCAAAACCCTGCCTGACAGCTTTTCCTGCAGCATCCGGTGTATTTCCTGGCAGAGCTTTTCGCATGCCTTTTCATATGCAGCGGCCGATACGAGCTGTCTGGCATCCATCCACCCGCGGATTTCAAATTCCTGCGCCCCTTTTTCCCCGGCACCGGAATCTGCTTCCAGGCTCTGCCGGCCCGGCATCCAGGAAATGTAATCCCCTTTCTGCGAATACTGCTGCAGCTTCATTTCATAAGACGCATGGTTTATCCCGGCCAGATAATAAATCCCGATGCCGCGGCTTTGATAAACAGCCCGTGCCGCATCGTCCATGCCATTTAGAAGCGATGCAGCCGCATACTCTGTCCGGCCCGGATATTCGCGCTGCATCAGGTTCACAAGATTTAAAATCGTTTTTCCGGTCGTCAGCTCATCTTCCGCAAAGAGTACCCGGTCAATGGACGGCATTACTTCATCCAGCTGGTTTTTTACAAGCTTCTGCTGCGACGCATGGCTGTGTTCTTCCGAAAAATACAAATAACCGGCTCCTTCGATATGCTCTCTCGTTGTCTGCAGGTAATAAGCCCCCAGCTCCACAGCCACTGCCGCTCCAATCGCCGTAGCCGTTTCCGCAAACCCAATCACAAGCGTCCGTTTCCCCTGGCAGGATTGCTTTACCGTATCTGCCAGCGCCCGGAACAGGGCCAGTGCAGCGCCCGGGTCTGCCGCCATATGCTTCCCCTGAAGCGGGTTGACGACCAGATAGCTTCTTTTGCTGTTATTTTCTCTTTTTGCAATTCTTACAAGTTCCGATTCCTGATACATATAAAGGCTGCTCCTTCCGTTTTCCTGTCTCAGCGCAGTTTCTGTGTATAGATTTCATAAACGGACGGTTCTTTTATCAGCTGCAGCAGCGTTTCTTTCGTCCCGACTCCGGCAAACCCATAAATCATCAGCCCGTTTTTTTCCACATATTCTGCTGCGCGTCCATAATCGTAAGTTTCTCCCATCATTTTTAAAAAGTCCTTCTGGCCGTCTAAATACCGCAGCATGCTTGTAAAATGCGTTTTGGCAAATGCTTCTGTCTGCAGGGCTTTCTCCTGTTCATCCCCAAGCCCCTGCTCCATCGTGTCATTGTCCCAGAGCACCAGCTGCGGATAAGCTTCCCTGTCCCAGTCCAGAAAGTGGGATGCATTTAAATCACAGGAAAATCCCAGGTTTTTTGCCTGAAAACGACTTTCCATGGGCGTGTTTTCCCCGCTCTTAACACCTGCAATCCCATTTTCCGTACAGGTCGCACACCACAGATATCCCAGCCGCCTGCTGTCCCCAAGACCGTTTACATACTGGATAAACGTTTCATACGGCATCATCTTATCAAGCGTCACATAAGCAACATAAAACGCATCCTCATCCAGCACATGCAGAAGCTTTGCGGCATCCTCCCGGCTGCCTGCCGCGCAGCTGTTTGTCTGATGCTGCCTGTCAATCAGTTCTGTGAGTGAGTCCGAACTGTCCCCGTTTATCTGAAACCATGCAAACACATTGCCTGCAGGCGGATTTAACAGGTTTGGGTCATATAACGTCAGGTTTCCCCTGGAAATCCTGCCAGACAGATTGGTCACCGTGCGGTTAAGCGAATACCACTGCTGAATCTGAATATCATAATTTCCATATCCCCTGTCCTGGACAATCACAGTGTCCCTGTTATACCCGGGAAGGCGCATCTCTGTATACACCTGCAGGTCCAGGCTCATCTGATTGCCGCTCTCCCCAGAAGGTGCTCCCGGATTATAATAAAAACTGCTGACAGCCTTTGGAAGCACAAACAGGACAAGCAGGACGCCCGCCAGTGCAAATGCTGCCGCCGCAGCCCACATGCGCAGAAATGCCCGGCGGATGGAACGGTTTACCATGCGCGCAAAATCCGGCTGTACCTGCCTGCTGCCGGATTTCGCGGCATCCGAAGGCATTCCTGCCATGCCATTTCCTGCATCCTTCTCCTGTTCAAACAGGTTTGCGCTGATGGCTTCTTCCTGTTCAAACAGATACTCGCTGATGGCTTCCTGTTTTTCAATATCTGCTTCTATCTGTTCTTTTACGCTGCCGTCTAAACGGCCGTTTTTGTATAAATCCAGCAATTCACGATATCCCATAGCCTTCCTCCTCCATAAATGCCCGAAGCTCCCGCTTTGCCCTGTGACTTAACACCCTTGCATTTTCCGGCGAAACCTGCAAAATCCCGGCAATTTCCTTTAAAGGCAGCCCGCTGAAATACTGCAGCTGCAATACCTCGCGTTTTAAAAAGGACAGCTGCGACAGTGCACGGTACAGCTCCCGGTATTGTTCCTTTTGAATAAACTGCTCCAAAACAGTATCTTCCCAGGCAGGCTCGACCGGATTTTTCAGGGAAGCCTTCCGGTTTTCCCGTTTCATGATATTCAGGCAGAGGTTTCTGGCAGTCAGGTACAGCCACGCCCGCATATTGCCATGCTGCGGCGGCAGTGACAGGATTGCCTTTACATAAGTTTCCTGTAACAGGTCCTGGGACAGCTCCCGGTTTCTGCACAGCGAATAAAGGTATAAAAAGAGTTCTTTTCCATAAGCTTCGTATAGCTGCTGTATCATCTGGCTGTCCATGCGCTGCATCTCCCTTTTGCCTGCCGGTACCCGTGCTGCATCTCCCTTTTGCCCGCTGTGTCAGCTGCCCAAAAGGCTCCCTGCACAGCTGCGCTGAAAAGGCTGTTCTATGAATATAACAATCCAGGACGCAGAATGTTACAGGAAATATATCATTTTTTTGATACTGGCATTTTTACCGTTTTTCTGCAGGGATTTGATTCCACAAATATGCAGCTTATGATACAGGCATACGGCTCTGTTTTTCTGCATGAACTCTGTCAGGAAATTTCCTCTCAGGCCCCATTATCCTTTGCATACAGCACCTTTAAAATAATCGGCGTCAGTATCGAGGACACAATAATCAGAAGAATTACAGACGTAAAATATACAGGCGTCAGCAGCCCAGCCGAAAGCCCTTTCTGTGAGACAATCAGGGCCACTTCTCCCCTGGTCATCATGCCCACACCGATTTTCATGGAATCCAGCCGGTTAAACCTGCACAGGCGTGCTGCCAGCCCGCACCCGATAATTTTGGAAATCAGCCCCACTGCCACAAATGCTGCTGAAAAAACCAGAATTCCCATGCCCACGCTTTCCACATTTGTTTTCAGCCCGATACTGGCAAAAAATACCGGCCCGAACAGCATATAGGAATTTGTGTCCATTTTTTCTGCTATGTATTCCGAATCCCGGATGGAGCACAGGATAATTCCTGCCACATAAGCCCCGGTAATGTCTGCAATCCCAAAATATTTTTCTGCAATATATGCCATAGCCAGGCAGAATGCCAGCCCAGCAATCGGAATGCGCCTTGTATGCGGATATCTCGTATCGATGCTTTTAAAAATTTTATAGCTGATAAACCCGACCACCAGTGCAAATGCAAAAAACAATACGGTATTTACAAGCACGGAAAGCGGCCTGGACTCCGGATTTTTAAACCCAATCACAAACGTGAGCACCACAATGCCGATAACATCATCAATAATGGCTGCACTTAAAATCGTTGTCCCGACTTTTCCTTTTAATTTCCCCATTTCTTTCAGGGATTCCACCGTAATGCTGACCGACGTCGCAGTCAGAATCGTACCGACAAATACAGCCTTGTAAAATTCCTCTGACCCCCACGGCGACATGCCAAAAAAAGCCATATAAAGCAGTGCGCCCAGGATTAACGGCACAAACACACCCGCACAGGCAATCAGTGCGGCAATCGGGCCTGTTTTGAGCAGGTCTTTGAGGTCTGTTTCCAGTCCTGCGGAAAACATTAACAGGATAACGCCGATTTCCGCCATCTGCACTAAAAAATCAGACTGGTTTACCCACCCGAGAATACTCGGGCCAATCAGAAGCCCTGCCACAATTTCCCCGACTACCTGCGGTGCCTTGCATTTTCTTGCAGCAATCCCGCACAGCTTGGCGGCTATAATAATAATCGCCAGGTCTTTAAATACTAAGTATGATTCCATAACTTCCTCCTTCATCCAGTGTTTCAGTTTTATGCCTTAATATTATTTTTCAAATTGACACAATTGTCAATAGCCATTATAATATATCTTACATACGTAAGACCCAAAGGAGGAATTTTTCCATGAAACGGCTGCCCAGAATATCCGAAGCAGAATATGAAGTCATGAAATTTATATGGAAGCATGCACCGGCCAGCACCAACGAAATTACGCAGCAGCTGGTACGCACGACCAAGTGGAGCCCGAAAACCGTCCAGACCATGATTAAGCGCCTGACAGATAAAGGCGTTCTTACTTATGAAAAGCAGGGCCGCGTCTTTGTATATACGCCGCTCGTCGGCGAACAGGAATATGTCAGCCAGGAAAGCCATTCCTTTTTGGAACGCTTTTACAACAGCAGCCTGACGGCCATGGTAACCGCCTATCTGGACGATGACAGCCTCTCCAGCCAGGAAATTGATTCGCTGCGCACGCTGCTTGCCGAAAATTCCAGAAAAGGAGGAAGCTGACATGACTGGTTTTGCCATTCGTTTTCTTGCCTGCAACTTGTGCATCAGCGTTATCATTGTGCTGCTTTTTGCTGTCAAATCGCTGCTTGGAAAAAGACTGACTAGCCGTTCGCAGTACCGGCTGTGGTTTCCGCTGCTCGGCCTTCTGGCCGTGCCGTTCCTGCCGCTGGAGCATATCCGGTTTCCGGCATTTCCAGCATGGTTCCATGCATGGAAGCCGCAGAATGCATCCGCCCAGACACCCGGCAATATCCCGGATTCCCTGCTTTCTGCCAGAGAAAGCACAGGGTGGATGAACGATTTTGCCATATCCGCCAGCCAGAAGGCCCCTTCCGTGCTTGGAGCTGCATGCAGCATTGTGTGGATTTGCGGCATGGCTTTCCTGCTATTTTCTTTCATAAAATCCATGCTTCACTTATCTGATATCCGCCATTCCGCACTTCCCCTGCAGAATGCCGGTGTGCGCAGCCTGTACCGCCGCTGCCTTGTGGAAATGCATATCCGCAGAAGCATTCCTGTGCGCAGTACGGCATTTATCAAATCCCCCATGATTTCAGGCCTCTTTTTCCCATGCATATACCTGCCAGCCAGCCTGATTTCTGACTATGATGCTGTCAGCATGCGCTATATGCTGCTGCATGAGCTGTCACATTACCGCCAGAAAGATACGCTTGCCAGCTGTCTGATGAACACTGCCCGGATTGTGTACTGGTTTAACCCCCTGGTGCACCTTGCGCTCAGGGAGATGCATACAGACCGGGAAATTGCCTGTGATGCTTTCGTATTAGACCTTTTATGCGAAAGCGACTACGAAAGCTACGGCCAGACACTGCTGGCATTTGCAGACAGGATATCGCGCATGCCTGCCCCGTTCTGTGCCGGAATCAGTACCGGCATGGCACAGATGAAAAAACGGATTCTGCATATCGCAGGCTATCGTCCCGCAACCCTGCAAAAACACCTGCTCAGCCTGCTTTGTTTCCTGCTCATTACAGCCCTTTTATGCTGCTTCATCCCGCTTTTACATATACGGGCTTCCGATGACAGCAAAAGCCGTCTTCCGGAATCAGGCCGCCAGGTTTCTGAACCGGATTTAAGCAGCATACTGGACGGATATGATGCAGGCTTTGTATTATATGATACAAAATCCGGTACCTGGCAGATTTATAACAAAGAATCCGCTTTAACACGCTCGGTTCCGGCTTCGACCTTTAAAATCTACAGCGCGCTGCTCGCACTGGAAAACGGCACGATTACACCGGAACAAAGCCTGCTTGGCTGGAACGGGCAGAACTATGTGTATGATTCCTGGAACCGGGACCAGACACTTGATTCTGCAATGCGCAATTCTGTTACCTGGTATTTCCAGACACTGGATGCCCAGGCCGGCCCGTCAGCCATCCAGCAGTTTATCAGGGATATCGGTTACGGAAACCAGGATGCCGGAAACGATGCTGCCACTTACTGGATGGATGCTTCGCTGAAAATTTCCCCTGTCGAACAGGTACAGATGCTGCAGAAATTATACGACAATGCCTTCGGCTTCCAGCCAGAGCATATCGAAGCCGTCAAACGCGCCATCCGTATTGATGCATCCAGATACGGCCTTCTTTACGGCAAGACTGGAACTGTCGCGGCAGATGGGAAAAATATCTGCGGCTGGTTTATCGGTTTTGTGGAAAAAGAAGACAGCACCTGCTTTTTTGCACTGAATATCCAAAAAGACAGCCAGGCCGGCGGGCCGGAAGCCGTGCAGCTGGCAGGCCGGATTCTGGAATATCTTCAGGTCTGGAAATGAAATCCTGCAAAAAATAAATCCGTTTCTTTTCCTGCTTGACAAATGCATCGAAGTGCGATACCATAGGCTAGGGCATGTTTCTGTCAAACCGGCATGCCCTGTACATTACATGATACAAAGAATTGGAGGAATCATTTTATGAAGCGTTTTGAAAAAATTTACAGCCAGGGTACAATTGACGTTGTCGAAATCTGGGTTGACAAAGAAACAGGTATTAATTATGTATTTCAAAAATGCGGAAATGATTATTAAGGCACGTTCTGGTCCTGCTCAAACCAGTACCCGAGAACTTCTTTCAGTCTGGCAACTGCATATCCGCTGCCGCCCCGTCCTTTGACATCTTCTGCCATGCTGACAATCAAAACCGGGCGTTCTTCGGATTTGTCCGGCGTCATGACGGCCATCCAGCCCAGCTCCGTGCCGGTATGGTCATCCTTGGATGCCTTGATTTCTGCTGTGCCGGTTTTTCCCGCCAGCAGCCTGTCATCCCGGTGCAGGCCGAAGCCGGTTCCCTGTGGGTCATTGACGATTTTTTTCAGCCCTTCCAAAACACGCTGTGCTGTCTGTTCGGAAAACGCATCCGGAATCCATTCCTGTGCCTGTTTCTTTGGCTTATATACAAGATACGGTTTTAAAACCGTGCCGCTGTTACAAAAAGCGGTATATACCGATGCCAGATGCAGCGGGCTGATTAATACCTGTCCCTGCCCGTAGCCGCTGTCTGCCAGCTGGATTTCATCTTCCATATGCCCTTCATTTGCATACTGCGCCTGTGCCATATTTATCTCAAACGGCAGCTGCGTGCCAAATCCCAGCTTCTGCAAAAACGTTTCCAGCCTGTCGGCTCCTATTTTTAATGCTGCTTTTGCAAAATAAATATTATCGGAGCATATCAGCGCATTTTCCATCGTGGAAGGACTTGCCGCATGAAGGGTCGTTACAAAATACCCGCCCCACGATGCACCATTCTGCCAGCTCAGTCCCTCGTTCCCAAAATCTTCCTGCGGGTCAATGCTGCCTGTTTCCAGCCCGATGGCTGCTATCACCGGCTTAAATGTAGAACCGGGACACCATTTCTGGCGGAAACGGTTATACAGGGGCCTGTTTTCATCCTCATTGAGTGCTGTCCACATCTGGGAAGACATCCCCATAATAAAGTCATTGCTGTCATAGGACGGCGTGCTTGCAAGCGCCAGCACCTCTCCGGTAAAAGGATTCATCGCCACGCTGCAGCTTTTATCTTCCTGAAACTGTTCATAGAGCTGCTGCTGAAGCCCTGCATCGATTGTCAGGCGGATATCCTGACCGTGCTGCACCGGAATCTCTGCCAGTTCGCTGCGGGCTTTTCCATCTGCATCTGCAATATATATCCGGCAGCCATTGCTCCCTTTCAGCTCTTTTTCAAACAGGCCTTCGATTCCGCTCCTTCCAATCACACTGTTTGCCGTATAGCCTTCCCCGGCATGTTCTTCCAGGTCTTCCGCCGTAACATTCTGGATATAGCCAGTCAGATGCGATGCAGCCTGTTTTAACGGATAATGGCGCACGCTTGTTTCGGTAATCATGACACCTGGAATTTCCAGCAGCTGTTCCTGGCGCTTTTTCTCACGGACCGCGTCTTTATCGGGTTCCTCGGAAAGCAGGTCTATTTCCCGCACAGCCGGAATCGTCTTAATGGGAACAAAGGAATCATCCTTTACCCACTTCGCTTCCAGCTTGCGCATAACGGCTTCCGGCTCCATTTCCAGCAGTTCTGCAATTTCTGCCACAGCCTGTTTCCTGTCCTGCAGTTTTCCCGGGACAATCCCGGCAGAAGCCGCCGTCCCCCATCCCGCAAGCAGCACCCCGTTTCTGTCCGTAATATCTCCCCGCTTTGCCTGCACCGTCGATACCCGGACTTTATCCGATGCCCGCAGCTCAGGAAAAATCAGGGAATCCTGCCAGACAAGGCCGTAACCGTCTTCCTGTTTGAAAAACAGTGCTTCATTCTCAAAGCTGACTGCTCCCGCCGCCGTATCAAACGACGTCCGGTAGCTGACGGTCTCCTGTTCCTTATCATATCCGATAATTTCTATTTCCATATCCTGCATGGCAATGCCTTCATAAATGGACGAATTGCGCTTGATAAAATCTTCCTTGTCAGGATAGCCGGAAGCTTCCAAATCCAGCATATCATACATGGTTTCATATTCTTTTTCTGAAATAAGGTTCATATAGGAAAGAAGCAGCTGCGGCGGAAGCTTCTGCTGTTCCCCAGCGGCACTGTCCGGATTCAGCATGCGCCGGAGCGGACGGTATATAAAAACACACAGCAGCACAGCCGCCGCAGACAGAACCAGGACAGCCAGAAACTTCCTTCGAGGCGAGTGCCTGCTGAAATTTTTTCCTGTTTTCAAACGATTTTTTTTACGAAAGCTGATACCTGATTTCATGCTGTTCTCATTCCTTCCACTTTATTCTTACTTATGTAAGATTTTAAGATGTAACTAAATATTACACGAGTAAGATTTAAATGTCAAGCACTTTTTTGTACATAATCTCAGTCACTCAATTTCCTGATATAAATAAGCATTCAGAATATTCTGCGGGGCATCATAATAAAAGCTGCTGTTATAGTCATCGATTTTCCCGCTGACAAAGGAATGGTATGCTTCCTGCAATGCATCCGGGATATCCATGCCGCATTCCCTGGAAATGCCAAGTATCAGGCGTTTATACACCTTTCCAATATCCCAGCAGCTCGGCAGCGCATATCTGCATTCGGAAACATTGTCAAAATCACCTTCTGTAATTTCTGCTTCACAAATAAATTCCTCACAGACATCATCGATATTGTCACTGTGATAGATATCGGCCAGCTCATAAATTCTGGCAATACGGGCTTTTCCAAGCTTCTCCACCACATCACACCTGCGGTTTTTCGTTCTTCTTGCAATAAACTCTATAAGACTGCAGGTGAAAAATAAATCATTGTCCTTTTTCGGTTCCCTTCCGGCTGTCTGCTCCGCGCTGTTCATGCGGTTCCACCTCCTCAGCTGTTACATATTCCAGACAGGCAAGTGCAGCATCTGTACAGAAATTAATCTGGTGTGTCGGGTATTTGAATCTGGCTAATACCCAAAACTGCTCTCTTGTCAGGATTCCTTCCATATAATCATGAACATAATTATAAATCTGGTCATTTGCCATTGCACCTATCACAATATCATTATCATGCGGCCTGGCATAGCGGCATGCTATAATAAAATCCAGCCATTCTTCTGTCATTTCTTTAAATTCCAGTATTTTAAGACAGGTATTTAAACGGACGGTATAGGTACTCACAACAGGCGTAACATATCTTTTCGCCCAGCGCTGTGCCTGCTCACGGATTACCGTACAATAAAATCCCGGGCCAAAATCCTTCGTATTTCTCCCTTTTCTGATTTCAGGCTTTTCCACCGCCATATAACTGCCATGAAAAACCGTCATCTTCCCCATACAGCATGACTCCTTTCTGCTTTTTTCTGCCAGTGCAGCCCTCCGCTATTTTCCATCCTTGTCACCCCGTTACATCCGCTGTCTGAAACGGAAGCATCCTGCTTAAATCCGCCAGGGCTGTTTCTACCTGGCATCCGATTTTTCCTGCACTGAAAATAATCGTGTCCTGCTGCCTGCTGCTGGCATCTATGACCGTCGGAAACTGTTTTTTCATCCCAATCGGGGAACAGCCGCCGTGTACATATCCGGTCAGCGGCAGCAGCTCCTTTTCTTTTATCATGGCAATGCTTTTTTCTCCCACAGCTTCTGCTGCCTTTTTCAAATCCAGTTCCCGTTCCACAGGGATGACAAACACATAATGCTGCCCGCTTTTTCCGGCAGTTACAAGTGTTTTAAATACCTGCTGCGGATTCTGTCCCAGCACCCTGGCAACTTCTGTCCCGCTGAGTGCGCCTGTGCTTTCATAATAATAACTCTGATAAGGTATTCTGCTGCGGTCTAATAAACGCATCACATTCGTTTTTTCGTTTTTCTTCATAATTTCTATCCCTTCCAGTCTGAATCCTTTGCTTAGCAGTAAATACCAGGTTCTGCATGAACAGTAACCCTGTTTTATTATATCACATTTTCAAAATGATTTCATGCTTGCATTTTTCTCCCTGATACGGTATACTGAAAGTGCCGCTGTCTGTGCAGCGGGCTTCCGAATATGAAATGGACAGTTCGAGACCATCCTGTCATTAAACAAAACTAGGGACAGCTTTGTAACCATAAAACGCTGTTGTGATATTATTTGGAGGTGAATAAATATGTTTGAAACAAATATGAGCAGAGTGCAGAAACTGACGTTTTCTGCCATGGTAATTGCACTGTATGTAACCGTGCTGTATTTTACGCAGAGTTTTTCTTTCGGAGCCTATCAAATCCGGATTGCCACAGCACTGTACGCTCTTTCCTACCTGTTCCCGTTCCTGGTTTTACCCCTTGGTCTCGCAAATTTCATAGCAAACATGCTGTTTGGAGGGCTTGGCCTTCTGGACATGTTCGGAGGCTGTCTTGTCGGCATGGTAACGGCATCCCTGATTGTGTGCATACGCCGATTCGGACTGAACCGGTGGCTGATAGCCGTTCCGATTGTACTGGTTCCTGGATTTGGCGTGTCGCTCTGGCTTTCTTATCTTTTGAAGCTGCCTTACCTGTCACTGGCTGCAAGCCTGTGCATCGGCCAGGCCATTCCGTCTGTCTGCGGCGTGCTGCTTGTAAAAGCACTGGATAACAAAAACCGTAAGAAAGGACCTTTTCTATGCAAGGCAGAACAGAAACCGAATTAAAAGACATCACCCTGTTAGGAAACCAGAAAACAAAGTACCCGTCAGATTATGCTCCGCAGGTACTGGAAACATTTCCAAACAAGCACCCGGATAACGATTATTTTGTTAAATTCAACTGTCCGGAATTTACAAGCCTGTGCCCGATGACCGGGCAGCCGGATTTTGCCACGATATACATATCCTATGTGCCAGACAGGCGCATGGTTGAAAGCAAATCGCTGAAGCTCTATCTGTTCAGCTTCCGCAATCACGGCGACTTTCATGAAGACTGCGTCAATATTATTATGAAAGACCTGATCCGCCTGATGGAGCCAAAGTATATTGAAGTCTGGGGCAAATTTACACCGCGCGGCGGCATTTCCATTGACCCGTACTGCAACTACGGCAAGCCGGGCACATGCTGGGAACAGGCGGCTTTCGACCGCCTGGTTCACCATGATTTGTACCCGGAAAAAATAGACAACCGCTGACTGGCGCACATCCGGCACCACGCATCATCCAAAACGAAAGGAATCTGTCATGAACAGGAATGAAAAAGCAATGGTATTATTCAGTGGCGGCGTGGACAGCACGACCTGCCTCGGACTGGCTATCGAACGTTACGGGACAGAACATGTGATTCCGCTTTCGATTACTTATGGGCAGAAGCACAGCCGGGAAATCGAAGCCGCCCGTAATATTTTAAACTATTATGGGTTAAAAGGCGCAGAGCTGAATCTTTCAGCTGTCTTTGCCCACAGCAGCTGCTGCCTGCTGTCCCATTCGGCACAGGAAATTCCGCAGGAATCCTATGCCAGCCAGCTCGAAAAACAGCCGGACGCTTTGGTATCTACTTATGTGCCGTTCCGCAACGGGCTGTTTTTATCCTGTGCTGCCAGCATGGCGCTTTCTTATGAATGCAGCTGTATTTATTACGGCGCTCATCAGGATGATTCCGCCGGAAGTGCCTACCCGGACTGCAGCATGGATTTTTTCGAAAACATGAACCGTGCCATATTCGAAGGCAGCGGAAAACAGGTCCACTTAGAAGCCCCTTTTATCCAGTGCAGCAAGGCAGGCGTCATAGAAACCGGACTGCGGCTCCATGTGCCTTATGAGCTGACATGGAGCTGCTACAGTGGCGGGGACACGCCATGCGGACGCTGTGCTACCTGCATCGACAGGCAGAAAGCATTTGAAGCAAACCATGTACAGGACCCGGCTTTGCAGGGTATCTGATGGTATCTGATACAGAGAAAATAGAGGCAGCAGAAAACATACCTGCTGCAAAAATCAGCCGGATGCACAGCACTTCCATCCATTGCTGCGCATCCGGCATCCAGATAACCTGTCTTTTGCCAGACCTTACGGCGTTATCTTTCTGGCTTCCAGTTCTATCTGCTGTTCCATATGGCGTGACACCAGGCGGATACCGCAAAAACCCTGTGTCATTTTTATAATCTCATCCCAGTCTGTGTTGCGCACGGTTCTGTAAAATTCAGCTTTGACTTCTTCATTTGGAATAAATACATTTCCTTCATAATACGCAAGATAACCCAGATGAACCAGCAGCGTCAGGACATCATCCCTGCTTCGAAATGAGACCATATCATTCTGAAACGCCCCTGTATCAGCCGCCACTGCATCCCCATCCAGCATTTTCAGGATAGCATCCCGCAATCCGTCATAATTCAAATTTATATAATATTTCAGCGATTCATAGGTTTCTGTCTGTGTCCAATAACTGTCAAAGCGTTTTCTTTTTATCATCTCGGATAAAGACTTCGGATTATATATATGAACACCGTCTTCAAAAATATATCCATCATACCAGCGCTCTGCTTCCTCAAAATCCAGATGAACAGCTGTCTGGAATCACATCCCCTGCTGTAATAGGCTGCCAGCATTTTTGCTGCCATCGACTTTCCAAACCGGCGCGGCCGGCTGACACAGAGAAACCGTTCTTCTGTTGCGAGCACACTGTTTGTAAATGCAATCAGTTTTGTCTTATCCACATAAATCCGCGACCGGACTGCTGCTGCAAAACCGGAATTTCCAGGATTTAAAAACGTCCCCATCCTTTCCTGTACCCCTTTCAATTTAATGGACACATACCGGAAAATACAGAATCATCCGGTACACCTGTTCTGTCATGTCTGCCTGTGCCTGTCCGCCCATCTGCTCCATCATAAGGCAGATATTCGAAACGCCGATTCCTGTCCCTCCCTCATACGGGCCGGCCTGCGCCATACTGTTTTGTATCACGATACCTGCCCTGTCCGGCTCATATATCATTTGAATCACAACCTCCTGGTTTCTGTCCGCATACTTTTCCAGATTGGAATACAGATTATTCATAATCCTTCCCAGATAGTCTGTATTTACCCGGATAAAAACCGGCTTCCACTCCGGCATCTGCATATGAACGCGAAATCCGCTGCAGTCTAAAAGGGCACACAGCTCTGATAAATAATCGCCCAGTGCGCTGCTGATTTCTTCCGGCGGCTCCAGCTGGATTCCTTTTTGGGAATCCGCCAGGAAATATTCAAACAGCTGGTCGGACAGTTCTTTTATCTGCAGGATTTTGTGATATGCTTTTTCCACATACTCCCTGCTGGAACCAGCTCCCGCTTCCTGCTTTTTGATGACCTCCATATAGGCCAGCAGTCCGGTCAGCGGCGTCCTCAAATCATGGGACATTCCAAGCACCAGCTTTTCCTGTGCCCTGCGCAGCTCCTTTTCCGTGCGTTCTTTTTCCAGCAGCTGCCTGTGCATGCCCGAAGCCACAATACCCAGGCAGGAAGCAAAGCCGGCCAGGACAGAAAAAGCAAGCAGCATATAATCGTATTTTTCATCAAATCCCGTAGAAACATATACGTCAGCGCCGCCGTCTGCAAATTCCACATAATGCCAGGGCCGCCATGTGCCTGACGGCATTTTCCTGCGTTTCGATAGCAGCTTCCCCGGATAGTCCGCGTGAAAGATAAGCCAGCCTTCCCTTGCAATCATCAGCTCCTGCACCTGCTGCTGTTCTGTCCAGGAAAACAGCGCCTGTGCATTTTCAGCTGTAATATGATATTTCCTGGCATATTCCCCAAGCTCCTGTGCCAGGGCAGCTTCTTTTGTATCATATTGGAAAAAATACTGCTGCATCAGGTTCCGTCCGCCAAAATACAGCAGAAGCATCAGGTACAGCCCGGCTGCTGTTCCATTTAACAGATGTTCCAGCACGCTTCCTGTCAGGTCATCCGGGAAAATCCTGCGCCTGATACGGCTTCCTGCAAAACATCCTGTTTTCCTGCCGCTGGCAGAATGTCTTCCTGTGAAACATGCTGTTTTCCTGCCACTGGCAGAATGTCTTCCTGTGAAATATCCAGTTTTCCTGCCAGCTTCTGTCCTACCCCATGCCTGACTGCTTATAGAACCGCCTTTTCCTGAATTCCTGCTTTTTCCCATACTTTTTTGTATGCTTTTTCGTATACTACTTTCTACACATTTTTTCTGCGCCCGCGTCTTAATCCGGAATAAAGCCGCCAGAATCACGGCCACGGAACCAGCCAGTGCCGGAAACGCCGTATGCAGGCTGAACGTTCCGGGCAGTCCGGCAAGCATCCAGCTGTCACTTTCCAGCGTATAAGCAAACACTGCGGGAAACGCCTGCTCTGTATCGATATGCAGAATATGCGCATCTCCGCCAAATGCCCGCAGCACGGCGTCCAGCAGGACAGACGGCCAGACAGAGCCTGCTTCCACTGCCACCAGGATAAGCGACACGCCCTTTAAAAACAATGCCGTAAACTCAAGCAAAAACCTGCCGGTACTCCAAAAGGAAGCAGGCTCAGACAAAAGCAGCACGGCAGCATACATCAGGCCGGAAGCAATCACCATGCCTTTCCTGCCCGCTTTCTCAAAAACAGCCGGTACGAGCGCACGAAACAGCAGTCCGTCCATCACAGCCAGCCGCAAGCCCTGGATAAACAGATTGGAAAAAAGCAGGGAAAGCTGTTCCCGGAAGCCCAGGTTCCATCGATACAGCTCTCCTTTGGCAAATACAAGATAAAAGCCATTTTGTGCAGCCGCAAGAACCACGGCTGCCAGACACCAGTACCGATGAAAAAAAGGCTTTCCAAGACCGATTTCAGAAAGCGTCTTTTTTAAGATATATCTGGCATACAGAAAAACTGCTGCCCATACATTCAGCAAATCCAGGACAAGATAAAGCATAAGGCCGGGAATGCCCGCCCGGTATAAGGCAGCTGGAAGCCGCATGGCTGTTTCGCCAAACGCATGCATCAGAAAATAAACAGCACATACCGCTGGCACATGCAGCAGCGCTGTTCGGATTTCACGGCTTCTGCTTTCCAAGACGGTACCCCTTTCCCCATATGTTTTCTATAATCTCTGGTTTCTGCGGGTCTTTTTCGATTTTTTTGCGCAGCCTGCGGACATGAACCATAACCGTGTTGCCAGATGTATAAAGAAAAGGCTCGCCCCAGATGCTTTCGTACAGGTTTTTCACTGAAAAAATTTTCTGCGGATATTTCATCAGAAGCAGCAAAATCCCGTACTCCATTTCCGTAAGACTGACCTGTGCACCGCGTACCATGGCCTGGTTTTCTGCCGTATGAATGCATACTTCCCCGCGTTCCAGCCACTCCGGGAAATTCCCGGCTTCTTCCCGTCCGGCTGCGTCATAGACATTGCGCCGGCGCAGCAGGGCCCTGACCCGCGCAAGCAGTTCTGCATAAGAAAACGGCTTGGCCAGATAATCGTCTCCCCCGACCGTAAGGCCAAGCAGCTTGTCCGATTCCTGCCCCTTCGCACTCAGAAACAGTACCGGCACCTTCGAGCGCCTGCGGATTTCCTCACATGCCTGAAAGCCTGAAATTCCCGGCATCATCACATCTAAAATCACAAGCCCTGTTTCATCCGTAAGCTTCGAAAGCCCCTGCGTCCCATTGACAGCTTCCTCTGTCCGAAAGCCGTCTCCTTCCAGCAGAATGCGCACGCCTTCCCGGATAGCCGCATCATCCTCTATAATCAATATGCTGCCCTGCTCCATACATTTCTCCTTTTATCCGGCCTGTTTCCGCACAGGCGACAGATATGCTGCAGATACATATGCTGTAACCCCCTGAAACCGGATTCTGGCCCATCGGTTTTCCTTTTCGCCGCGCATGGAATACACGTTTACCCGCATTCCCCGCGTTATCGTTCCAATCACACGGTAATCCATGCCAGGCCCGCTTCGGACATTCAGCATATCCGATGTTACAGCATACGGTTTTGCCCCGTCATGCCGCGCTGCCATAACGGACTGCGTCTGCATCCCTGCAGATGCAAAACCGCCAGATACCGCCAGTACTGCCGCTGCCGCCAGGGCCGTGAATTTACAGGCTGTCTGCCTGATATGCCGCCTGTCTGCTTTTTCAGATTCCTGATACGCGTGATTTTTCTGTCTGCTGCCTGTTTCCATATGCCTGACTCTCCTTTTCCTGTTTCGCTGCCGCCCGAAAAACCAGGCAGCTGCTTTATTTTTTATATCCTTCTATGAAAGTTATCCTAAAGCATATATCTTACAAAACAGCTTACATATTTCTTAATAATTCTTAACTTTTTTAATGTTTCCGGCATACGCATTTTTTATCTGCTCAGTGGAAAGCCTTCTCATGGTTTACCGGCTCAGTTTCCGTAATAGTTCCTGATAATCCATATGCCGCTTCTCCCTTCTGCCCTTTTCCAAAGTATACCACACTTTTGCCCGGTAACAACCCACTATTTTCCCTTAATCATCCGGAATGATCCACCGGTACAGCATCACGCTCCGCTGCCGCGCAACAGCCTGCTCTGCTGTATTCACAATTTTTCAAACGTTCATCCGGCAAAAAGCACGCACGCCTCTCTTTCTCTACTAACCGCTTTACAAAATCTGTATTTGGATTGCGCAAAAGCTCATCTGCTTTGGCATACTGCTGTATTTGTCCTTGATCCATCACAAGCACTTTTGTACCGAGTTTTAATGCTTCCGAAATATCATGCGTTACAAACAATATGGTAATACCTGTTTTTTCATGGATTTGTTTCAGCTCATTTTGCAGCTGCCCGCGCGTAATTTCATCAACCGCACCGAACGGCTCATCCATCAGAAGAATATTAGGGGACGCAGCCAATGCCCTCGCTATACCAACTCTTTGCTGCTGTCCGCCTGACAATTCAGACGGATAACGGTCTTTTAATTCGTCATCAAGCCCAACCAGTTTCATCCACTTAGAAACGGCAAGCTTCGTCTTTTCCTTGTCTTTCTTATTAAGAAGATTCGGTACATAAGATACATTCTGCTCCACTGTCATGTGAGGAAATAAAACGCTGCCCTGAATTGCATATCCAATATTACGGCGGAATTCCGTCATGTTTTTCTCTCGAATATTTTCTCCGTCTACAAAAATATCACCGCTTGTCGGCTCGATCAGTCCGTTTATCATCTTTAAAGCGGTTGTTTTTCCGCATCCTGAAGAACCGATAATCGTAACAAATTCACCCTGTGCAACAGAAAGATGAAATCCATCCAGAATCACTTTGTTTCCGTAAGCTTTTTTAATGTTCTTAAATTCAATCGCTATGTTCATTTTCTGCACCTCATTTCAAAAGACCCGCATTTTGTAAAAATGCTTCGGCTACTTCCCGTGTCTCTTTCCCCTCACTTTCGACGGCGTAGTTCATTTGTGCCATATCTTCATCGGAAATGACGTCCGTAAGTTTGTTGAATAGTTCCATCAGTTCGGGATGTTTATCCAAAATTTCAGAACGGATCACATTTCCGCATAAATAAGAAGGATAGAAATTCTCATCATCTTTTAAAACAGTAACATCGGAAACGCTCAACTGTCCGTCTGTAGTGAAAATAACCATTACATCAATTTTCCCCTGATTGATTGCCTGGTATTTCAATCCAATATCCATATCCATCGTTCTTTTGAATGTAAAGCCATAGGCGTCACAAAGCGCATCATAGCCGTCTTCACGCTCAAAAAAATCATATTCCGCACCAAATATAAGCTGATTCGATACGGATTTCAAGTCTGAATAAGTTCTGATATTGTATGTTTCAGCAATTTCTCGGCGAACAGCCAAACCGTAGGTGTTATTGAAGCCGTATATGCCAACCCACTGCATATTGAGTGATTTTTTATACTCGGCCTGCATTGTTTCAAATAAATCTTCGGTATACAAACCCTCTTTTTTCAAAACCATATTCCAACCTGTCCCCGTGTATTCGGGATAGATGTCAAATTCACCGCTTTCCATTGCAGGCTGAATATTGGATGTTCCTCCGCCTACCCCCTGCGTTAACTCTACATTCAAATCGGTATCCTGCTCGATCAGAAGATCCAGCATCTCACCCAGCACATATTGTTCTGTCATCGGCTTTGTTGCAATATGCATCGTATCCTGTTTATTCACCGGGAGTAATATTCCAACAATCACACACAGGCAAATCAAGAGGACCGTTATTGCCAGGATGCGATTTTCCTTTTTCGCTTTTACGCTGCGCCTGCTCATCCGTTTTTCTATAAATCCAAGCAAGAAATCCGTTGCCAAAGCAAGCAGGGCAATAAGCAGACTTCCGACCATAGTCATTGCAGCATTATTTGTGGTAATGCCTCTATAAATCACAACACCCAAGCCGCCTGCGCCAATAAACGAAGCGATGCCTGCAAGAGCAATTGTCATTGTAACCATATTACGAATTCCGGACAAAATAACAGGCATAGCAAGCGGAAGCTTAATTTTGAAAAGAACCTGCATTCTGGTACTTCCCATACCTTTTGCCGCTTCTAAAATAGCAGGATCCACATTTGTCATTCCCGTATGAGTATTTCTTACCATCGGCAAAAGTGCATACACGGTCAAAGCAATAACAGCCGTGGCATTTCCAATTCCCGAAAAAGGAATTAAAAATCCAAGCATAGAAATGGACGGTATGGTATACAGGAAGTTGATTACACTCAAGGTCAATTTTGCTGTTTTTTGAAATTCGCTAATGAAAATTCCAACCATACCGCCGAATAAAATGGCTATTACAATCGCAAGCAGCGAAATCTCCATATGTTCCCATAATAAATCCAAAAAGAAATCTTTTCTTTCTGTAAAAATGAACCACATATTCTGCAACATCTTTATTCACCTCTTTTTTTAATGGCTCCGACAGGACATTCCTCGGCGCACAACCCACAATGCAGACAATGCGTTTGATTGATTTTATCATCTGCTATACAGTTCTGCGGGCAAATACGCTCACACGTTCCGCAATGGATACAACCATCTGTAATTTGAAATCCTGATTTTTTTGCCGCAGCGTTTCCGAATGTGAAGCGTTCCCTCACAATCGGCTCTTTTCCTAAGTCAAAAAACTCGACAGAGCCATGATCAATACAAAACGCTTCCAGTACATATCTGCTTTCATCCGGATACACTGCTTTCATCGACGGATTTTCTTCAAAAATTCTGTCAATCCATTTTCTGTGTTCTTCCAGTTTTTTGGCCGTACCATTTAACCGTACCATTTGAAATTCTTTATTCATTCCTGCAACCGCAATCTGGCCGCTTTTGATCATCTGACAGTAAAAGTCTTTTCCTCTTGCCGTACAAAAATACATTTTCTCATTTTCAACTATCATCACATCAATCATACGAACTTGAGGAAGTCCTTTTTCATCCACCGTAGCAAACGCTACATCCTTTACTTCTCGTAAGATTTCTAAGCATCTCTGAGCATCCATGTCCACTCCTCCATAAAAAATAATTGTTGTAACTTTTGTTGTTACAACAATTGTAACACGTCTTTGTTGTAATATCAATAGTTACATTGAAATTTGCTTGAAAATATTTTACATATAAAAAACCACCCCAAAATGACTAATTAGGGATGGCTGGCTCTGTTCCTATATTCACATCATTTATTTTCTTGCTCGATATATGACTGTATGTCTTTCACAATGTCAAAGATTGTTATTTTGCACATTTCATCCTCCATTGCCTGTTGGATACGATATAATTTATCATCTAAAGAATTGTGGATATTTCTCCCGACAGGGCATTCTGGATTAGGATTTTCGTGAAAATGAAACAAGTTTCCATTATCCACACATTCGACAGCATTGTATACATCGAAAAGGGTAATTTCACTTAAGGGCTTTACAATCGATGCACCTCCGCTGCCTCTTGATACGGTTATGAGGTCTGCCGCCTTTAACTGCTGCAGGATTCTGCGAATGATGACGGGATTCACATTAACACTTCCTGCCAAAAAATCACTTGTTAATTTATAGTCTTTTTCAAATGCAGCTATACAGGCAAATATATGAACTGCGACGGTAAATCGACTTGAAATCTGCATATTTTAAATTCTCCTTGTTCCATATTACTAAAATAAGTATAGCAGACTTTAGTTGTAAGATCAAGTGTTACAACATATTGCCCAGGGTTGTTTCATGAAGAACTTTGACTTGGCTGTACCAGAGACTTCTTTCCTATGTCAGTTCTTTATTGACCAGTGCATTCTTTTTATGCTTCCTAATTCCTCCGCAGTAAGGATAAGGTCTGATATCAGTGCGGTACACTGAATGAAGCAGTACCGAAAGGTTACATACACCAATCTTCTCACAAGCGGCAGGCTGCATACATACCTTGCCGACATTGACAAGCAGGCACAGGGCATAACGGAACGCCTAAAGGAAGAAAGCGCATTAGAATGGGTACAACACTTAAATAACATAAGGGCATGTGCGAGGAAGATTTTGAACGAGGAAATTATATATGTATAGTTAATCAAAAGCGGCGGAAAGGAATCTTCGCTGCTTTTTAGATATGTATGAGGTTAAAATTTTTGGTATAATAAAAAATGATTTTTACTTTAATAAAAGATAAATTTGTGTATTGACCCTCTCGTAGCGTAACGGTTTAGGATAAGATTGGAAGGAGGAATAATGAAAACAGTCAAAGACGTGTCAGAGATAAGCGGAGTAAGCATAAGAACGTTAAGGTATTATGATGAGATTGACTTATTAAAGCCAACGGAATTGTCAGATGCAGGATACCGCTTATATGACAACAAAGCATTAGAAAGGTTACAGGAAATTATGTTCTTTAAAGAATTAGAGATACCATTGGAAGACATAAAGAAAATAATGGACAGCCCTAATTACGATAAAGAACAGGCTTTATTAACTCAAAAGAATTTATTGGAGCAAAAGCGAAATCGGCTAAATGGGATTATTGAGTTAATATCAGACGTGATGAAAGGAGTTAATACTATGAGTTTTAAGGCATTTAGTAACGAAGAGATTCAGAAAATTTTAGACCATATGTTGGGATGTATGTCAGAAGAATCACTGAAACAGCAGGTACAAAAATATGGGAGCGAGGAAAAATATCGGGAATATTTAGCAGCAGGCTTTTCAAATGAACAAGCCATCGCAGATGTTTTTAAATGGTATGGCAGTAAAGAAAAAGCAATGGAAGCTATTATGCAGTCAACTGGTGATGTTAAGGAATTTAAGCAGGAGCAGGACAAAAATACTGAAATATATAAAAAGTTTATGGCGGCAAAAGAAACTGGTGACGCTAATGTAGAAAAAGAAGCAGTCGAGCAGCTTGCGGAAAATTATAAGGAGATGTTTAAACTTGACAATGCCAGAAGCATACTTTTGGATTTAGCAAGTGAGTATTTGCAAAAACAGAAGTTGGCGGAAGCTACGGACAGCCAATTTGGAAACGGTTGTTCTGAATATGTTGCATATGCGATTAAAAAGTATTATGGTGTTTAATTTCGTTGTAAACGTAGATAAATCCCTATGTCAAAAGGATTTGACATAGGGATTTTGGCTAAAGTCAAATTCTTTTGGTAGAAGCTGGGTTTGTTGAATGATAAGATTCTGGTGGTTCAGGGATACTATTCAATCGACAAACGAAGAAAGGAGGAAGAAAGTTGGAAGTTGGCGCACAAATAAAAAAATATCGCAGTAATATGGGGATTTCCCAAGAAGAACTTGCAGAAAAGGTCTATGTGAGCAGACAAACCGTTTCTAATTGGGAAACGGGGAAAAACTATCCAGATATTCATAGCGTATTACTGCTAAGTTCTGTATTCAACGTATCTCTTGACCAACTAATGAAAGGAGATGTTGAAATTATGAAAAATGAAATCAAGGAAACAGAAATTAAAAAATTCAATAAAATTGGCGGTATATATGCTGTGTTTTTGATTCTAACAGTCATTACATTAGTTCCGTTTCTAGCGTTCATGGACTGGTATGGGCTGATTCCGTGGAGTGGGGTGTATGCTATCGCACTATATTTTGCATTTAAAGCGGATAAAGTCAAGAAAGAAAATCATCTTTCAACCTATAAAGAAATCGTTGCTTTTACGGAAGGAAGGAGATTAGATGAGATAGAGGAACAACAGGAAATCGGGAAACGTCCATATCAAACTGTACTATATATGTTTGGAAGTGCAGCAATAGCTTTTATTGTTGTTTATTTGATGGCAAAGATTTTTTCTCTGTGAGCAATATAGTTTATTGGTTAAATTTCTTTCAATGAAATTTTAAGGTTAATACCCACCAAATAAAAAATCCCTGCAAAGTACTGGACCATGATTTCCCGATGCCTGAATTAGGGAAGGTTGCGCCATACAGGGCCTATGTCCTCAATAACAGGGCGGGTAGCTGGGGGCATAACGGGTAAATTTGCCCCGCAGCATCCGCCAGATCTCCGCCCAAACGCGGCTGCCTGGTTAGCACCCTGTGGGTACATTGCCCCGGGAATACATTGGAATCAGAATACCATTATTTCATTTAAAAGCTTTTTCAGCGCAGCCATTTGCCTTGCTGTAATGGTTACTCCTTTCCCATATTTTGTATGTTCCATATTCCATGTCCGTATATCATACACAGGCTCCCGGTTGTCCCATGATATATAATTCAGTTCCTTGGCCCAGCCGTTATTTGGTTGGGACAACATTCCGATATGCTTGTAAATTTTATATTTTCTCATGCGAAACCTTTCCCCATCCCTGATTGATTAGCCATGGCGTCCCATGCTCCTGCAAATAGATTTATGTTTTTCACTAATCCCATTATATAGCTTCCGCCTGCGAAATGGAATAGGCTATCCCCATTTTGCAAAACCATAATATTCCTGCTATTTTTCCGCAGCCTTCCTTGCCTGTTCCCTGGTTTTTATCCCATCAATGCCCAGCAGCAGGGCAGCTACATCCACACATCCAATGGAGGGCAGGACCAGTTCCCCCTCTGCCCGGTCCATGTCATGCAGCCGCCCACCTTTTCCTCCTGCCCGGACAGCAAAAAGCCCGTGCTCATCCAGCCCGTGCTTCCCAGAAGAAAACGTCTGCCCAACCACATGGTACCGGATCCCTCCATCCCAATCAGGCATCCTCCTTACCGCAAGGTAGCAGCCCCTGCAGCTCCCATCTACGCAATTTTGCTGGCAGTCTGCAGCCGCATAGTAAAAGTCTGCACCCCCTGCCATCCTGTCCAATGCATGGCATGTGCCGGAATGCAGGATGGAAGACGCAGTTCCCATAACCCTGCCAAAGTCTGTAGGGCTTTCAGCGGAAAAAAAGCCCCCATGCTTCTGGCAGCCATGCTCCAGATATGCCCAGATAGCATCTGCCATGCCACGGTATGGGCGGGCCTGCACCTCCTTAAGCATCTTCTGGATTTCCTCTGGCGGCATGTCCCCCTCAAAAGAAATGGAATATAGCTTCTCATCACCCCAAAAATCAAACTGGTACCTCCGGGTCCCAATAGGCCTTAAAATAGTGTCTGGCATGTAAACCAACCTCCTTTTTATATTACTTCGGCGGTCCAATATTGCCGTTTTTCATTCCCTTCCGAAAGTATATCATAATGTTGTATCTTGTCAACAATATAAGATTCTTAAGTTTCCCCATTTTTTATTGTTGATTTATATCAAGAATATGATATAATTTCTATCATACTATGAGATTAGGGCGCCAAAAGTGCTTTTGGCGTACTAATCCTATAAGAAAAACTAAGGAAAGGGTAGGAAAAATTTATGAAGAAAAGGAACATTGCAGCCCGCATCTGCGCAGTCCTGCTGGCAGCAAGCCTGATTGCCGCTGACGCGTCCCCTGCTTTTGCCACAGAAGCAGCAGGAGAACAGGCCGCAGGCCACAGGCAGGCCATGGAAGACGGCTTTGCCGGGGAAGCGGCTGCCCAAAATGAAGACACAGACGCAGAAAACACTGCCGGGGAAGAAACACCAGGTACAGAGGAAGAAACCCCAAAAACGCTGGAGCTGGAAAGGCCAGGGGCAGCGGACCCTGCAGAACTGGATTTGCCCGATGGCGCAGGATCAGAAACAGCGAACCCTGCAGAATTGGATTTGCCCGATGGCGCAGGGTCAGAAACAGCAGACCCTGCAGATCCAGAAGCTGGGCTGCCTGACGGGACAGGGAGGAGGCCTGAACTGTTTGACGGGGCAGTGCCAAGGGAAGGGCAGGAAACCCCTTCCGGCATACAGCAAAAAGAAGATGGGACCATTTATCAGGATGGTGTGCCCTACAACGGCTATTATATGGACAACGCCGGGGCACTTTACTCCGTGGCAGACGGGCAGCCAACGCCAGAAACCGGTACCGTAGCGGCAGGGACCCAGTATTACAACTGCCAAACGGCGAAAATGGAAGCGCTCCAAAGCAAGGCCATGTATATGGAAGGAAAGGCTTATACAGGCTATTACATAGACACCGATGGGATATTATACCAAGCTGCAAACGGGCTGGCAGAACCAAAAACCGGCATTGTCAGCACAGGGACCCAGTATTATAACTGCCAAACGGCAAAAATAATGGCCTTCCAGGGCTTAGCTGTGTATGTGGCAGGGAAAGCTTACACTGGCTATTACATGGATGCCGACGGGATATTATACCAGGCCGCAAATGGCCTTGTAGAACCCCAGACCGGCACAGTAGCGGCAGGGGCGGAATACTATAGCAGCCAAGCGGCGAAAATAATGGCCTTCCAAAGCTTAACTGTGTATGTGGGAGGGAAAGTATATTCCGGTTATTACACAGACCATGAAAATAAAATGTACCATTCCAGCAAAGGGGCGCCTGCCCTGAAAACTGGTTTGATGAAAGCTGGCACCGCATATTACAGCTTCAATGAAAAAAAATCCCTGTCCCTCACAAAACAGGCCTTATATGTGGAAGGGAAGGTATACAGCGGCTACTACATGGACAGCAGCAAAAAAATGTACAGCGTAACAAAGGGGACGCGCACCCTGAAAACTGGTTCGGTGAAGGCCGGCGCAAAGTATTACAGCTTCAATGAAAAAAAGACGCTGACGCTTGCAAAAAAGACGCTGTATGTAAAGGGAAAAGTATATACCGGCTACTACATGGACAGCAGCAAGAAGATGTACTACGCCAAGAAAGGGACGGCTTCCCTGAAAACCGGCTCAGTGAAAGCTGGGGCTAAGTACTATAATTACAGCTCCAAAAAAACCTTAAAATTATCAAAAAAGACTTTATATGTAAAAGGGAAAGCATATACCGGCTACTACATGGACAGCAGCAAGAAGATGTACTATGCCAAGAAAGGGACGGCTTCCCTGAAAACTGGCTCAGTAAAGGCCGGGGCCAAGTACTATAGCTACAAGTCCAAAAAAACCTTAAAATTATCAAAAAAGACTTTATATGTGAAAGGGAAAGCATATACCGGCTATTACATGGACAGCAGCCAAAAAATGTACCGGGCAAACAAAGGCACATGCACCTTAACCACTGGGATACTGGAAGCTGGGACCAAGTACTATAGCTACAAGTCCAAAAAGACATTAACGCTACAGGGACAGACGCTCTATGTGGAAGGGAAAGTATATACCGGCTATTATATGGATGCTGAAAATAAAATGCACCTGCTCAGCGGAGGGGCATCCACCCCAGTCAACGCAGCGCTGGACGCTGGGACGGCGTATTATAGCACCCAGGAAGGGAAGATGCTGTCGCTCCCGGCACAGACGGTATATGTCAATGGGAAGGAAATGGCCGGGATGAGCCCGGAATCCCTGGCAACCCTCCAAAGGGCGCAGGCAGTTGTCGCCCGCATTACAAACGACAGCATGTCACGGGAGCAAAAGCTTAGGGCCTGCTTTGATTACGTGAAGACGGCTTACCGTGAAATCAACCCAAGGATCCCCCATTACAAAGGCATGGACTGGCCTGTCGTCTATGCAAATGACATGTTTGTAAACGGAGCCGGGAACTGCTGCAGCTATGCCGCCGCTTTTGCATACATGGCAAAGGCCATTGGCTGTGAAGAAGTATACTGCTGCAACAGCGGCGGCCACGGATGGGCTGAGATTGACGGGCTGGTCTATGACCCGGAATGGAGCAAATGGCACCATGCCTACAATTACTTTGCCCTTAGCTACAATACCCCAACAGACCAGGACTATAAAGGGGCCATTGGGGCTGGCCATCCATGGATGCGCATAAAAATTTAGCATGTGATGCCTTGATGGAACGAAAGGAATAAATAGAAAATGGTTTTTAGTTCATTGGTATTTTTATGCATATTTTTCCCGGTGGTTTTTTGCCTGCATACTGCAATCCCTTCCACAAACCTGCGGAATGTGCTCCTGATTGTAGCAAGCCTGTTTTTTTACGCATTTGGGGAACCGGTTTACGTGCTCCTGATGGTGGCAAGCGCCTTTTTCAATTACCTGTGCGCGCTCCTGATGGAACGGGCAAACCGGAAAGCTGTGCTGGCCGTGGCCGTGGCAGCCAACATCGGGGTTTTAGGCGTGTTTAAATACATGGGGTTTTTTGCCGCAACCATCAGCAGCGCGCTGCATCTGAGCCTGGATGTCCCGCAGATTGCGCTGCCGATCGGGATTTCGTTTTTTACCTTCCAAGCCATGTCCTATGTGATTGACGTGTACCGGGGGCAAGTGGCTGCCCAGAGGAGTTTCGGCAAAGTGCTGCTGTACATCTCCTTTTTCCCGCAGCTAATTGCAGGGCCGATTGTAAAATACAGGGACATTGCCCTTGAAATTGACAGCCGCAGCGTAACTTTAAAAGAAACCGCCCTTGGCTTAAGGCGCTTTATCTGCGGGCTTTCGAAGAAAATATTGGTGGCGAATACCATGGCCGTGGCCGCAGACCATGCCTTCCAGCAGGGGGCGGGCTCTTTGGACGCCCTGGGCGCATGGATTGGCGCCATTGCCTACACCATGCAGATTTATTATGATTTCAGCGGGTACAGCGACATGGCAATCGGGCTGGGGCAGATGTTCGGCTTCCATTTCAGGGAGAACTTCCAGCACCCCTACGGCTCACCCACCATCAAGGAATTTTGGCGGCGCTGGCATATTTCCCTTTCCTCATGGTTTAAGGACTATGTGTACATCCCCCTTGGGGGAAACCGGAAAGGGGCAGTGCGGGCAGGATTCCACAAGGTGCTGGTATTTTTCCTGACGGGGCTCTGGCATGGGGCCAACTGGACCTTTGTGCTGTGGGGCCTGGGGTACTTCCTGCTGCTGATGGCGGAGAAGTACGGGCACGCGGACCGGCGTCTGGGGGTGCTGCGCCGGCCCTATACCCTCTTG
>OFHA01000219.1_pt1 | contig 52102 bp, 50 predicted proteins | sample 1521891 | NCBI WGS metagenome assembly OFHA01 (sample SAMEA3504089, study PRJEB24116) | mouse gut metagenome | biome: mouse gut; feature: mouse-associated habitat; material: faeces | place: Denmark | collected 2011
CCCGCCGATTGTCATTCTGATGAGCATTTATTTTGGAATACAGGTATATGGAGCGGGCGGGGTGCTGCTGGGCCCCGGGTCTGCCTTTTTGATTTATGAGCTGTACCGGGAAGGGGTGAGCAGGATATAGGGTTGCTGGTCACGGAGTGAACAGTAACTATAGAATGGCAGACAGTTCTTCCGGCTTTATTGAAGCTTGACATCCGAATCATATGACGCTAGAATAATCCGGTATACAGATTTTGGAAATGTATGCGGCAAGACGATGCTGTTACAGTGAAATCCGGCTGTGGGAGACTTCTCTGCCAGCAGCCGGACTTTCTGAATGATAATGGAAAATCAGAATAGAAGGAGAATGAAAATGGCGAAGGACAAAAAACTAGTGGAATCCATTACCAGCATGCAGGAAGATTTTGCGCAGTGGTACACGGATGTTGTGAAGAAAGCAGAACTGATTGACTATTCCTCGGTAAAAGGGTGCATGATTATCAAACCGGCCGGGTATGCGCTCTGGGAAAATATCCAGAGAGAGCTTGACCGCCGTTTTAAGGAAACAGGCGTGCAGAATGTGTATATGCCGATGTTTATCCCGGAAAGCCTGTTAAATAAAGAAAAAGACCATGTGGAAGGATTTGCGCCGGAAGTAGCGTGGGTGACGCATGGCGGGCAGAATGCGCTGCAGGAGCGGCTCTGTGTCAGGCCGACTTCGGAAACGCTGTTCTGTGATTTTTATAAAAATGACGTGCAGTCTTACCGTGACCTGCCAAAGGTGTACAACCAGTGGTGTTCGGTTGTAAGGTGGGAAAAGGAGACAAGGCCGTTTTTGCGTTCGCGTGAATTTTTATGGCAGGAAGGCCATACTGCCCATGCGACGGCACAGGAAGCACAGGAACGCACGGAGCAGATGCTGGATGTTTATGCAAAATTCTGTGAAGAAGTGCTTGCGGTTCCGGTTATCTGCGGACAGAAAACAGATAAGGAAAAATTTGCCGGTGCAAAAGCGACGTATACGATTGAAGCACTGATGCATGATGGAAAGGCCCTGCAGTCCGGGACGAGCCATAATTTCGGGGACGGGTTTGCAAAAGCTTTTGGCATCCAGTATACAGACCGGGATAACCAGCTGCAGTATGTGCACCAGACCTCATGGGGACTGAGCACCCGCATTATCGGCGCGATTATTATGGTGCACGGGGATGATTCGGGACTGGTGCTGCCGCCGGCGATTGCTCCGGTCCAGGTTATGATTGTGCCGGTTCAGCAGCAGAAGGAAGGCGTTTTGGACAAGGCATGGGAGCTTTGCGACAGGCTGAAAGCAGGGTTCCGCGTGAAGGCTGATGACAGCGAGAAAAGCCCGGGCTGGAAATTTGCCGAGCAGGAAATGCGCGGGATTCCGGTGCGCATCGAAATCGGCCCGAAGGATATCGAAAAGGGACAGTGCGTGCTTGTCCGCCGCGATACAAGGGAAAAATACGAGACACCGCTGGATGAAGTGCCGAAGAAGCTGAAATGGCTGTTAGAAACGGTTCAGTCCGATATGCTTGCACGTGCAAGGGCACACCGGGATGCACATATCACAGACGCCCGCAATTATGACGAGTTTAAAAAGGCGCTGGAAGAAAATCCGGGATTTATCCGCGGCATGTGGTGCGGGGAGCAGGCGTGCGAGGATAAAATCAAGGAAGAAACAGCAGCGACTTCCCGCTGCATGCCATTTGCACAGGAGCAGATTTCCGATACCTGCGTCTGCTGCGGGAAGCCGGCCAGGAAGCTGGTATTCTGGGGCAAGGCATATTAATCCTTTTGCAGGATGATGCATCGTTATGAAAAAAGAAGCGCTGGGAATGAACATAAAAACAAATATGAAGCTGCCGGAAAAAGTCACCTGGATTCTGGACAGGCTCTCGGAGCACGGATATGAGGCCTATGCGGTCGGCGGCTGTGTCCGTGACAGCCTGCTGGGGAGGGAGCCGGGGGACTGGGACATTACGACCTCGGCAATGCCGCTGCAGGTAAAAGCGCTGTTTTCAAGAACCGTTGATACCGGGCTGCAGCACGGCACAGTGACCGTCCTGCTTGGAAATGACGGGTATGAAGTAACGACCTACCGGATTGACGGCGCATACACGGATGGCAGGCATCCAGACCAGGTGCTGTTCACGCCCAGCCTTCTGGAAGATTTAAAGCGGCGGGATTTTACCATCAATGCCATGGCATATCATGCGCAGAAAGGGCTGGTGGATGCTTTTGACGGAGTGCAGGATTTAAAACGGGGCATTGTGCGGTGTGTCGGAAATCCGGCTGACCGTTTCCGTGAGGATGCGCTGCGGATGATGCGGGCAGTCCGCTTTGCAGCGCAGCTGGGATTTGAAATTGATGCGCCGACGCGGGATGCTGTCCGCCTGCTGGCGGGAAACCTGGAACGAATCAGCGTGGAGCGGATTCAGGCAGAACTGGTCAAGCTGGCGGTGTCCCCGCACCCGGAGCGGATGCGCGAGCTTTATGAACTTGGCATTACCGGCGTTATCCTGCCGGAATTTGACCGCATGATGCTAATGCAGCAGAACCACCCGCATCACTGTTACAGTGTCGGGGAGCATACGATTCACAGCATGCAGCAGATTGCGCCTGATAAGGTGCTGCGGCTTGCCATGCTGTTTCATGATATCGCCAAGCCGCTGTGCAGGACGGCGGATGCGGATGGCACAGACCATTTTCACGGGCATCCGGAACAGAGCGCGCAGCTGGCGCATCAGATTTTCCGCCGCCTGAAATTTGACCGGGACACAATGGATGCGGCCTGTGCGCTTGTGCGCTGGCATGATTATAATCCGCCGCTGACAAAGCAGAGTGTCCGGCGGGCAGTGCGCAAAGCCGGGACAGCTCAGTTTCCGGCCCTGTTTGCCGTGAAACGGGCGGATATCCTGGCGCAGAGTGATTATATGCGTGAGCAGAAGCTGGCATATGTGGATGCTTTTGAAGCCATGTATCAGGAGATTACAGCGCAGGGAGACTGCCTGAGCCTGAAACAGCTGGCAGTGACCGGGCGCGATGTGATGGAGCTTGGCGTAAAACAGGGCCGGGAAATCGGGGAAATTTTAAACTGGCTGCTCGAGCAGGTCGTGGAAGTACCGGAATATAACGATAAAGACTGGCTGCTGGGCCGCGTGAGGGATTATCTGGCGGGAGACAGGAGCAGCAGCACGGGCCGGAATCTGTAACAGAGAACTGTCATATTTTCATGCACCCCTTCATAAGATGAATGGACACGTTAATGCGTGATTGTTCATCTTACTGGAGGGGTGCTGTTGTGTATAACCGGACGGAAATTATTTTAGAAGCGTATCCATATGAATTTACAGATATACAAAAAGGCCGGGGTGTGTATATCTGCCTGTGCAAAGACGGCAGCCGGAAAATCCTGAAGGAATTTTCGGGCTCCATTTCGAAGGCAGAGCTGCTGGACCGGTTTTTGAAGTATTTAAAGGAACGCGCAGGCATGGCAGAGCAGATTGTGTATACCAAAGAAGAACAGGCGCTGTTTACCGATACAGACGAGACACGCTACTATATGCGCACCTGGTTCGAGGGCCGGGAATGTGATACGAGAAACCGGGAGGACATCCTGTGCGCGGTGCGAAAGCTTGCCCGGTTTCATATGGACGTGGCGGGATTTGAAGAACCGCTGCCGCAGATGATGACCCGGACGCCGGATTTCCTGGAACGGGAATGCGGCCGCCATACGAGGGAGCTGCACAAGGTGCGCAATTACATAATGTCCAAAAAGAAGAAAAATGAATTTGAAACGGCGTTTCTGAACGAATACCAGTATTATTTAAGCCAGGCGGACGATGCAGTCAGCCGGATTCAGAACATGGACAAAGAGCCTTCCGGGCAGTATTTCGGCATCTGCCATGGGGATTACAGCCAGCATAACCTGCTGTTTACGGCAGCCGGCCCGGTTATTATCAATTATGAGCGTTTCTGCCGGGATGCGTACATCAGCGATTTTGCCCATTTTTTCCGCAAGATTATGGAAAAGCACAACTGGAATACCGGGCTTGGGATGGATTTAATCAGCGCTTATGACAAAGTACGCAAGCTGGCCCGCTGGGAGCTGCAGCAGCTGGCCGTGCGCATGGTATACCCGGAAAAGTTCTGGAAGGTTGCAAACCATTATTTTAATTCCAGGAAAAGCTGGGCGAATAACCGGGACAGCGAAAAATTATCGAAAATCTGTGCACAGGAAAAGGAGAGGACGGAATTTTTGAAAATATTGTCTTATTTTGTACAGGGCTGAATATGCAGGAACAGATGGAGCTGCAGGAAAGCTGACCGTATCATGCAGAAAGCGTGCAGGGTGCGGTCCGTTTTTTGTATGCTGATAACAGCCGCTATCTGTGCATGGCCTGCCGCGCCAGGTTCCTGATTTCTTCCTATTGTCCTTGCACTGAGCAAATGTCCATGCTATAATAGAATAATGATTATCAGCAAAGGAAAGGGAATCAGAATGAAAAGAAAGTTCCTGAATATCATATTCCTGCTGGCGGTTTTGGGCCTGTGCACCGCGTGCGGGCTGTCAGGGCAGGACAGCATGTCTGCAGGCAGAAGCACAAATGCATCCGGGCCGGACAGCAGTGCCAGCCAGGTGTCTGCAAAAGAAGGCCAGAGCACGGCAGATATTCCAAAAGCAGCAGGGGATTATTACCTGATTGTGAAACATGACATCCCAAATTACCAGATTACATTGATGGATATTTCCAGTGCACAGGAAATCTGCTATGAATATACAGAGGGCACGGAATTTTTTGACAAATATGGCAATTATGCCATGAATGAAGAATTCAGCGAAGGAAAGCTGGCGGTAATAACACGGATTAACCGCAACGACACGCTTGGCGCTATTTCGTTTACGGATGAAACATGGGATTATGAGGATGTGCGCAATTATTCAATCGATGCAGCGCAGAACCGGATTGACATTGCGGGTACGGCGTATCAGTTTGATACGTTTATGAAGGTCTTTTCAGATGGTGCAGAAACGGGAATTACTGCGGTTGGGGAAAATGACGTTCTGAATGTATACGGCATCGGGCGCACGGTTTATGCCATTGTCATTGAAACCGGGCATGGCACGCTGGCACTGACAAATACCGGCCTGTTTGAAGGCGGCTGGGTCAATCTCGGCACAAAGGTATATGCAAGGATAACAAAAAACATGACAATGGAGCTGCCGGAGGGAGTTTATGAATTTACGGTGGCAAATGACGGTTATGGCGACAGCGGGGAAATCCTCATACGCCGGGACAAGACGACGACCATTGACTTAAATGACTATAAGGGCGAAGGGCCGAAAATGTGTAAGGTCACGTTTAAGGTCGGCATAAAAGGGGCAGTCCTTACCATTAACGGAAAAGAGGTCAGCTATTCCAAGCCGCTGGAATTAAGGTACGGCGTTTATACGCTGGGTGTTTATGCACAGGGGTATGATGCATGGACAAAGCAGCTTGTTGTCAATTCGCCAAAGGCAAAAATAGAGATTCTGCTCAGTGAAGGAGACGGGACGCAGGAAGAAGCAGGCGTGCAGGGCAGCGCAAAAACCGAAACAAAAAAGGATGACGAAGGCTCTCAGAAAACCGATAAAAGTACCAGCAAAAGTTCCGGCAATAATCAAAGCAGCTCCTCGTCCGGAACCCGGCTTGCAGGTGCAAAAGCCGGGTCAAGGGCAGGCTCTCATACCGGCAGCTCTGGCAGTTCGGAAAGCTCTGGAAGTAAAAACAGCACGGACAGCGCGCTTGCAGGTGCAGCACTGGGTTCTTCCCTGGCCAGCATTATTACAGGCGGGGATTCGACCGACTATCTGGACACGCTTTCCGATATGATAGATTCACTGGATAGGCTGGAACGTAAAAGGTCTTCTTCGGATGAATCGCAGGAGGAACAGGAAAATTAGGGCATGTCCGGTATTTTTGAAGCCGCAGCCTGTGAAAACAGCACAACGCGGTATCTGACAGGGTATATTCGGGTATATGGAAACCGGTGTTCCAAAAACCTGATATATATTAATGTAACAGTTTGGCCCGTGAGCAGCATCTGTCTGCCCGGCTGGAAGCAATCAGCATCAGGAAACAGGATGAACTGTACATAAAATAACTAAACTATATGAATGGGAGGACGTAACATGGATTACAAAGCAATGTACCAGCAGTGGCTGGACAATCCTTATTTCGACGAGGAGACGAAAGCCGAATTAAAAGCGATTGAGGGCAATGAGAAAGAAATTGAAGACCGCTTTTATATGGACCTGGAGTTTGGTACAGCAGGGCTGCGCGGCGTGATTGGGGCAGGCACAAACCGCATGAACGTATACACAGTCAGAAAAGCAACACAGGGACTGGCGAATTATATCCTGTCCGTAAAGGGAGAAGCAAAAGGGGTGGCAATTGCATACGATTCCAGGCGCATGTCTCCGGAATTTGCAGACGAAGCAGCGTTATGCCTGGCAGCAAACGGCATTAAGGCTTATGTATTTGAGAGCCTTCGGCCGACACCGGAATTATCGTATGCAGTCAGAAAACTTGGGTGCATTGCAGGCATTAACATCACTGCAAGCCACAATCCGCCAGATTACAATGGCTACAAGGTATACTGGGAAGACGGCGCACAGATTACACCGCCACACGACAGCGGCATTATGGATGAAGTGAAAAAAGTAACCGATTATGCTTCTGTTAAGACAATGCCGTTAGACGAAGCAAAGGCTGCCGGCTTATACCAGACAATCGGTGCAGACATCGACGACCCGTATATCGAGGAGTTAAAAGGACTGGTGCTTCACAAAGACAGCATTGATGCCGTGAAAGACAGGCTCACAATTGTATATTCCCCGCTCCATGGAACAGGCAATATTCCAGTACGCCGTGTTTTAAAGGAACTGGGATTCCAGAATGTGCATGTCGTGCCGGAGCAGGAGCTTCCAGACGGCAATTTCCCGACCGTAAGCTATCCGAACCCGGAAGCAGCAGAAGCATTTGAACTTGGCCTTGCGCTTGCGAAAAAAGTAAATGCAGACCTTGTACTGGCAACGGATCCGGATGCAGACCGCCTTGGCGTGTATGTCAAAGATTCCAAAACAGGCGAATACCATACGCTGACTGGAAATATGTCCGGCTGCCTGATTGGTGATTATGTAATCGGACAGCGCAAGGCGATTCACGGTTCCCTGCCAGAAGACGGTGCATTTATCCGTTCGATTGTTTCCACAAATATGGCAGATGCCATTGCGAAGCATTACGGCATCCAGCTTGTGGAAGTGCTGACCGGATTCAAATTTATCGGACAGAAAATGCTGGAATTCGAAACAACCGGTAAAGGCACGTACCTGTTCGGCATGGAAGAAAGCTATGGCTGCCTGACTGGAACCTATGCAAGGGATAAAGATGCTGTGGTAGCTTCGATGGCCCTTTGTGAAGCAGCCGCTTATTACATGACCAAAGACATGACACTGTGGGATGCCATGCTGGAAATGTATGAGCGTTATGGCTATTACAAAGACCATGTAGAGTCCATTACCTTAAAGGGCATTGAAGGGCTTGCAAAAATCCAGGAAATCATGAATACGCTGCGCGTGGATGCGCCGAAGGAAATCGGCGGGCTGAAAGTGCTTGCAGCAAGGGATTATAAGGAAGATAAGGTTCAGGATTTTGTTACAGGCGAAACCAGGCCGACCGGGCTTCCAAAATCCAACGTGCTGTATTATGAACTGGAAGATGACGCATGGGTATGCGTAAGGCCGTCCGGCACAGAACCAAAAGTGAAGTTCTATATCGGCGTGAAGGGTACGTCCATGGCGGATGCAGATGAAAAATCTGCGTCATTAGGCAGCCAGGTTCTGGATATGATTCAGAAGATGATTTGACGGAAATTCCATCGCGAAGCGATTTTCAATGGATTTTTGCATGTAACAGGCCAGCTTGCCTGAACTGTTACGAAAAACCCGCAAAAATGCTATAAAATGGGCATTTCTGCTTGACAAACAATGGAAAAGTTAGTATAAATATATTCGTAAGTATTTTGGGAAAGATTGTTCCGATTCTTATTAATAACAATATTATATTTATCCACAGGAGGAGTAGAAATGAACAAAGCAGAACTGGTTTCAGCCATTGCCGACAAAGCCGAATTATCGAAAAAAGACGCAGAAGCAGCGCTTAAAGCTTTTACAGACGTAGTGACTGAGGAACTTCAGAAAGGCGAGAAGATACAGTTGGTTGGTTTCGGGACTTTCGAGGTGTCTGAGAGAGCAGCCAGGACAGGCCGGAATCCGCAGACAGGCGAGGAGATGACAATACCAGCATCCAAAGCGCCAAAATTTAAAGCGGGAAAAGCATTAAAGGATTTGGTAAACGAATAAATCTTAAAATACAAAGGGGGCTGTGAATGCGCGGCCCCCTTTTCTGTATGGAAATTTCGGGAAAGCTGTAGCAGGAGGCAAGCGGACTGTTACAGGAAATCAGAAGAAAGGATAGGGAAAACAGTATGAGACTGGATAAATTTTTAAAGGTGTCCCGGCTGATTAAGCGCAGGACAATTGCAAATGAAGCCTGTGACGCCGGCAGGGTCATGGTAAACGGCAGGCCGGCAAAGGCTTCGGTTAAGGTAAAGCCGGGCGATATTATCGAGATTCAGTTTGGGACAAAAACGGTAAAGGCGAGGGTGCTCGACATTCAGGACACCACGAAAAAGGAACAGGCAAAAGAGCTGTTCGAATACCTGTAGGCTCATAAAAACAGAAAGGGTTTTCGATTCTGCCAGTTTCTGGTCATATCCGGCCGCTTTCTTTCATATACTTTATCATGCAGGCTTCCTGATACGCGAAGCACGCTGGACAAGAATGGAGGAAGGGATATGGACGAGAGAATGGAAAAGAATCCGTCAAAAGCGCACAAAATTTTACTTTCAAACAGAAAGACAGCAGCATTTACCGGTATTTTGGATGTGCTTTCGTTTGATGTATCGGAAATTCTGCTGGAAACAGAACAGGGAATGCTGCTGATAAAAGGGAATGACCTGCATGTCAACCGCCTGACACTCGAAAAAGGGGAAGTGGATGTGGAAGGGCGGATTGACAGCCTTTCTTATTCGGATGCGGGCGGCAGCAAGAAAACGCCAGAGAGCCTGTTAGGAAGAATTTTCCGATGATGACGGTAAGCGAGAATATTTTTCATGAACTGGATTTTTTTGCAGTTTCCTTTCTGCTTGGCATTGTGCTTGTGCTTGTATATGACTGCCTGCGGATATTCCGAAGGCTGCTGCGGCATTCTCCGGCATGGATTGCACTGGAAGATTTATGCTACTGGATTGTTACGGCGTTTGTGATATTTGCCATGCTGTATCAGAAAAATGACGGCCTTATCCGCGGGTTTTCCATTGGCGGCATTGTGCTTGGGATGTTTTTGTACAATCAGTTTATCAGCTGCTATACGGTTCGTTACATAGCCCGCTTTTTCAAAAAAATCATACGCATGATACACAAAGCCTGGCGCTTTTTATCGGCACCCTTTCGCAGGGCGGCAGGCGTTGTTTCGGGGAAAAGCCGTGCACTGGCAGACAGGGGCAAAAAAATGGCGAAATATGGTAAAAAACGATTGAAAAAAATACAGAAAGAGATTAGAATAGGTGTAACAAAAAAATAATGGCAGCGGAGCAGGCCGCTGCGGGAGCGGGGTATGGTTTATGAATCGCAGATACAGCAGCCGCAAGGCAAACCAGACTGGCAAATTGTGTGTAACCCTGATTGTTCTGGCTATGATAGGCGTAATGTCGGTTCAGATTGTTAATCTTTATAAAAAAGACCAGCAGTTAATCGAGCAGGAGAATATTCTGAAGGAGCAGAAAAAAGAAGAACTTGCCCGTCAGAAGGAAATAGAGGATTTTGAGGCTTATACACAGACACAGGAATTTATTGAAGATACTGCAAAAAGCAAGCTGGGGCTTGTGTACAGGGATGAAATTATTTTTAAGGAAAAATAGTACATATGCAGTACAGGCGGGGAAGACCAGGCAGCAGCATGCCGGGTCTTTTTACGTGGGCTGGCTGAACAGCTTCGAAAGCGTGAATGGCTTAGAATCGACTCAATATCTGATTTGAACGGAGAAAAGCACGAACGAAAAGCCGGAATCTGTCCACCGTTTGACAAACATTTCAGATGCCTCTTTTTATAATGGCTGTCGTAAAAAACAAGTCATTGGAGGACAGGTAAGTGATGAGGCTGAGTGTAAAACAGGTAATTTTATTCTTAGGAGGAATTCTGGCGTGCCAGCTGTCGTGGATGGGATGTTTTCCGCTGATACCAGCGTATTATACGGCGGTATGCCTGGAAGATGCAGCACGCGGGATGTTCAGCATTGCAATGCTGGCGGGGATTATTTTATTTGTGCCGGTAACGGCAGCAGTCAAATACCTGATGGCGCTGGCAGTCATACTGGTAACCATCAAGCTGTTTGAGTGGGCTGAGGGATGGTGCAGCGTGGCATGTGCAGCATTTGCGGCAGCGATAGCCACGCTGATGATGTCATTATCTGGAGAGCTTTTGAATATGCGCAATTCCGTAAGCCTGGCGTCGGCGCTGCTCGAAGCGGTATTTGTGCTTTCTGCGGTTATGCTTGGGACAAGGTTTGTAGATTTTTTTATGCAGGCAAGCCTGATTCCGGAAAAGGAAGAAGAAGGACATTATAAAGAAGAACGGCTGGAAACATATGCCGATTCCTTCAGCGGGCTTTCCAAAATTTTTGCCAGGATGAGTTCGGCGCAGAAAGGATTTTCATCCGAACAGATAGGACGGATTCAAAACGAGCTGACGGGCAGCCTGTGCATCAACTGCAATCAGTGCGCTCTGTGCTGGGAGCGTTCCGAAAGCCCGATGTATTCGTATCTGGCTTATATGCTGCAGTCGCTGCAGCGGACGGGGGAGCCGGACCATGAAATTGTCGTGCAGATGAAAGAGTACTGCCCGTATACCGATGCCGTAATACAGGAAGGGATGCGCATTTTTGAAAAGGCGCGGCTGAACCTGGCATGGTATAACCGGCTGCTGGAAAACCGCGAGATTATTGCGCAGCAGCTGGATGCGATGGCATATATTATGGAAGACTGTGCAAATGAGACCGTGGAAATCACGCAGGAGCACGGACAGCTTCTGGCAGAGGCAAAATACCGTGCCAGGGAGCGCGGCGTTATTATACAGAAGCAGCATTTATATGAAAATAAGGACAAGCGGTGGCGTCTTGTCTGTGACGTTCATGCCAAAAACGGCAGCTGCGTCAGCATGAAAGAGCTGACCAAAGCGGTTTCGGCCGGACTGGAGCGGGGCATGCGCCCGCACCGCAATGAGCGGGCCATGGTCACCCCGCAGGGCGGCACGGTTACATTTGAGGAAGATACGGCTTTTCATGAAACGCATGCAGTGGCGCGGTGCGTAAAAGACGGCGGCCATGTGTCGGGGGATAACTATTCCTTTCTGGAGCTGGACGGCGGGAAAATGGCACTGATGCTTTCCGACGGCATGGGCTCAGGCAGCACGGCCTGCAAAGAGAGCGAGCTTGTGCTGGAACTGCTGGAAAAATTCCTGGAAGCGGGATTTTCGGAAGAAACGGCTTTGAAAATGATGAATTCTGCCATGGTTATCCGGGGAGAAGACGACCTGTATTCCACGGTTGATATCTGTGCGCTGGATTTGTATACCGGCAGCTGCCGGATGTATAAAATAGGCGCGGCGGCGACGTTTATCAGGCATGGGGATTTTGTAGAGCGGATTGAATCGCATTCGCTTCCGGTCGGCGTTACGCACCGCATGGAAATTACAAGCACGCACCGGCAGCTGCAAAGCGGGGATTATCTGGTTATGGTGTCTGACGGCGTGCTCGAATGCCTGCAGGAGGACGAGCCGGACAAAGCGATGTGCGATATTTTAAACGGGATTTCCAGCAGGCATCCGGGGCAGATTGCGGACACCCTGCTTGACGAGGTGCTGCAGCGCAACGGCCAGAAGGCGCAGGACGATATGACGGTTCTGGTGTGCGGCGTGTGGAAAAAGAAAGGGGCCTGACGGCCTGGAACCTGGCGCATGGCGCAGGACAGACGCAGTTCTGCGGACATGTGAATAAGAAATAAGGCCTGGCGGCTGAAATGGAGGGCGGTATTTTTATGACAGGGTTTGTACGGAAGATAGAGCAGTTTATAAGAAAGCATGAGATGATAAGCGGGGACTGTCATATTATCGCGGGCGTATCGGGCGGCCCGGATTCGATGTGCCTTCTGCTGGTGCTTTTGGATTTGCGGGAAGTATTCGGGCATACCGTGTCTGCCGTGCATGTGGAGCATGGCATCCGGGGCGGCGACAGCATGGCGGATGCGGAATTTGTCAGGCATTTTTGCCTGGAACAGGGCATAGAGTGTCATATCTGCCGCTGCTGTGTGCCGGAATATGCGCACAGCCACGGCATGAGCGAGGAAGAAGCGGGAAGGAAGCTGCGCTACCGCGCGTTTGAATCCGAAAAAAAGCTGTATGCAGAGAAATATAAAGACCGGGATGTAAAAATAGCGGTTGCCCATAACCGCAGCGATAATGCAGAAACGATGCTGTTTCACCTTGCGCGGGGAACCGGCGTGCAGGGGCTTGCCGGGATAGCGCCTGTGCGCGGCAGCATTATCCGTCCGCTGCTGAATACGGACAGGGAAGAAATTGAACGCTTTCTTGCAGAAAGGCAGCAGGATTTCTGTACGGATGCGACAAATGCAGACGGGAAATACAGCAGAAACCAGATACGCCTGCAGGTCCTTCCGGTATTTGGCCAGCTCAACAGCGGCTTTGCGCAGCATATGTACCAGACGGCGCAGCAGCTGCGCCAGGTACAGCAGTATATGGCAGGGCAGGCACAGCAGGCGCTGCAGGAGTGCTGCGTGCTGGAGCATGGCCGCACGGCCGCTGTCATAAATAAAACGCTGTTTGAGCATGCAGAGCAGGTGATTCAGGATGAAATGCTGTATCAGCTGCTTGGGATGCTTGCGGGCAGCAGGAAGGATGTGGCAAGGAAGCACATCATCCAGCTGAGGCAGCTTTTTTCCAGACAGAACGGACGCAGAATCCAGCTGCCGCATGGCCTGCAGGCACAGCGTATCTATGAAGGAATTGAAATCCGGATAGCGGACTGCCTGGAAAAAGAAACAGCCGCTGCGTCGCAGGATGCCTGCTGGCTGCTGCCGCGGGATGCTTTGGAACGGGAAAAGACGTTTTTCAGCCCGCAGGGACCGTTTTTGTTCCGGCTGGTGGAAACGGATTCCAATTATATAACACAAATTTCCAAAAAAAAGTATACGAAAAGCTTTGACTATGATAAAATAAAAACTGGAGTCTGCGTAAGAACCAGACAGCCGGGAGATTATCTGGCAGTGAATGATGCCGGAAAACGGCAGAAGCTGAAAAAGTATTTTATCAATGAAAAGATTCCTGCGGGTGAGCGGGAACAGCTTCTGCTGCTGGCCGATGGCGCACATATTATGTGGGTGGCGGGGCATCGCATCAGTCATGATTATAAAGTGGATGAACACACCAGAAGAATATTGGAGGTTACTTTTTGCGGAGGAAAAAAGAATGAACGGACAGATTAAGGTGAGGATTTCTGAGGAAGAAGTGAATGCACGGATTGCCGGGCTCGCAGCACAAATCAGTGAGGATTTCCGGGGAGAAGAAGTAGTAGCGGTCGGAATCCTGCGCGGCGGCGTTTATTTCTGCACAGAGCTGACAAAGCGGCTGACCATTCCTGTCATACTGGATTTTATAGAAGCTTCCAGCTATGGGGAAGGCACGGAGTCCAGCGGTCAGGTAAAGATTACGAAAGATTTAATCGAGGATATTGAGGGCAGAAATGTCATAGTGGTAGAGGATATTATCGATACTGGCAGAACACTGAGCCTGCTGCTGGAAAATCTGCGCGCACGCAGGCCGAAATGCCTGAAGCTGTGTACGCTTTTAGACAAACCGGAGCGGCGCGTCGTGGAAGTACCAGTAGATTATAATGGATTCCAGATTCCGAATGAATTTGTCGTGGGATATGGAATGGATTATGCACAAAGATATAGGAATCTTCCTTATATCGGAGTTGTGGAAGCGTAACAGTCCGGCTCATGCGGGCTGCTGCGTACAGGCAGAGCAAAAGGAGGTTATAACTTGAAGAAAGGTTACCGGGGATTTATACTGTATGCCGTCTTTGTATTAGCAGTCGTCGGCATATGGTACTTTTTGAGTGAAACGGCGATTACGTCAGATACTTACACATACCACGAATACCAGCAGGACATGGAAAAGGGAGAAGTCTATTCTGTCATTATTGAGCAGAATGTGGAGACGCCGACCGGAACGCTTGTCGTTACGCTGAAAAATGATACCGAGCGGCATGAAGTCGCAGTATCAGATGTCAATGCCGAGCAGGAATATTTAAAGAACAGGGGATTTTATAATTATCTGGTCAAAAATATCCCGCGTGCAAGCTGGCTGTCGACATGGCTGCCTTACCTGATTATATTTGGCGCCATGTTTATCCTGTTTATCATTATGAACAATATCAACCAGTCAGCCGGGGGCGGCAGCACGCCGAAAATGATGAATTTCGGAAAAAGCCGTGCCAGGATGTATACCGACGAAAACAAGACGGTGAATTTTGAAAAAGTAGCCGGATTAAAGGAAGAAAAGGAAGAACTGGAAGAAATCGTGGATTTTCTGCGCGACCCTGGCAAATATACAAAGCTGGGCGCAAGGATTCCAAAGGGCGTGCTTTTGGTAGGCCCGCCCGGAACGGGCAAGACGCTGCTGGCAAAGGCCGTAGCCGGGGAAGCGGGAGTGCCGTTTTTCAGCATTTCAGGTTCCGACTTTGTGGAAATGTTTGTCGGTGTCGGTGCATCCCGTGTCCGGGATTTGTTTGAGGACGCAAAGAAAAATGCGCCGTGCATTGTATTTATCGATGAAATTGATGCCGTAGCCAGACGCAGGGGTACCGGCATGGGCGGCGGGCATGACGAACGCGAGCAGACGCTGAACCAGATGCTTGTGGAAATGGACGGCTTTGGCGTGAATGAAGGCATTATTGTGATGGCAGCAACGAACCGGGTTGACATTTTAGACCCGGCAATCATGCGTCCGGGGCGTTTTGACCGCAAGGTGCATGTCGGAAGGCCGGATGTGGGCGGCCGGGAAGAAATCCTGCATGTCCATGCCAAAAATAAGCCGCTGAGTGAAGAAGTCGATTTAAAGCAGATTGCGCAGACAACGGCAGGATTTACAGGGGCCGACCTGGAAAACCTGCTGAATGAGGCTGCCATCCGGGCTGCAAAATCCGACCGCGCATATATCCGCTCCGATGATATCCGCAATTCGTTTGTCAAGGTAGGAATCGGTGCGGAGAAAAAGAGCCGCATTATCAGCGAAAAGGAAAAGAAGATTACCGCGTTCCATGAGGCTGGCCATGCCATATTATTCCATGTGCTGCCGGACGTAGGACCGGTATATTCCGTGTCTATTATTCCGACCGGCATCGGTGCCGCCGGATATACGATGCCGCTGCCGGAAAAAGACGAGATGTTTAATACAAAGGGCAGGATGCTGCAGGAAATCGTTGTAGACTTAGGCGGGCGCGTGGCAGAGGAATTTATTTTTGACGATATTACAACTGGCGCTTCCCAGGATATCAAGCAGGCAACGGCGATGGCCAAGGCAATGGTGACCAAGTACGGCATGTCGGAAAACCTCGGCCTGATCTGCTATGACGAGGAAGACAACGAGGTATTTATCGGCAGGGACCTTGCCCATGCCAAAGGGTATGGCGAGAATGTTGCGACACTGATAGACCAGGAAGTAAAGCGCATTATCGACGAGTGTTATGCAAAAGCAAAAGAGATTATCGGCCAGTATGAGCAGGTGCTCCACAGCTGTGCAGACCTTCTGCTGGAAAAGGAAAAAATCAGCAGGGAAGAATTCGAAGCGCTGTTTGCGGATGAAAAAAGAGTGTCTCTGGCTGAGGGTTAAACACTCAGGCGTGGCATGAGCGGTAATTATGTGCAATATCCCGTGTCAGACAGAATGGGAAACAGTGGTTAATAAACAGAATATACAAAAAAATATGAAAAATTTTTTGATGTTTGTGCACACTTATCTGTAGAAAGGTGGTACTATACTTAATGTAAAAACCCCCCAATACATTATATAGTTTTTGCTATACCCCATAGTAAAAATACCTTCTCCTAAAAAAGACAGCTTCGGCTGTCTTTTTTACTGTTTACTCCGTGACCAGTAACCTGTTTTCCATTTTTTCTCATTTTTGTTTAGTTGTGCTATAGATTATTTTGGAAATTTAGTCTATACTTATACAGAAACGCTCCTGTCAGGGGGTTCGGAAAATTGTAAGAGATGGAGTTTGTTGGAATGGAAAATAAATCGATTTATGAATTAAACAAAATACAGCGTTACATGATGCAGATGCGTCCGGTTTTATTCAAGCAGGTGCTTTTTTCAGACGGTACGGCTGATTACAGGCAGCCGCCGGAACCGAAAGCAGGGGAGGCTGTGACCATCCGTTTCCGCACAAAACGCAATAATGTAGATGCTGTTTTTTTATGTGCAGGTGACCAGCAGTATCAGATGGCAAAAACAGAAACGCGCGGGGAATTTGATTATTATTCATATACCGTTACAATGACAGACCAGGTATTTTCTTATTATTTTCAGGTAGCGGACGGCATGCTGACCCTGTATTATGACCACTACGGGCCGACCAAGGAGCTGCGCCCGCAGTACAGCTTCCGCATTGTCCCGGGCTTCTCCACGCCGGACTGGGCAAAGGGAGCCGTTATGTACCAGATTCTGGTAGACCGTTTTTACAATGGCGACCCGGACAATGATGTAGAGACGAATGAATATTTTTATATCCGCACGAACAGCCAGAAAGTGGAAAACTGGGATAAAGTCCCGGCAAATTTTTCGGTAGCGGAATTTTACGGCGGCGACCTGGAAGGCGTGCGGAAAAAACTGGATTACTTACAGAACCTTGGGATTGAAGTGATTTATTTTAATCCGTTATTTGTGTCCCCGTCAAACCATAAATATGATATTCAGGATTATGATTATATTGACCCGCATTATGGCAGGATTGTGGAAGACGGCGGGGCGCTGTTAGAGCCGGGCTCGCAGGATAACCGCAAAGCCGAGCGCTATATTAAGCGCGTGACGGACAGGCGCAACCTGGAAGCCAGCAACGAACTGTTTGCACAGCTTGTACAGGAAATCCATGACAGGGGAATGAAGGTTATTCTGGACGGGGTATTTAATCACTGCGGTTCTTTTAACAAATGGATGGACCGGGAAGAAATTTACAATGCCCAGGAAGGCTATGCGCCGGGCGCTTATGTTTCGGCGGACAGTCCTTATAAGGGATATTTTAAATTTCATAATAACCATGCGTGGCCGAAAAACAAATCATACGACGGCTGGTGGGAGCATGACACGCTGCCGAAGCTGAATTTTGAAGAATCAAGGGAATTATATGACTATATACTGGAGATAGGCCGCAAATGGGTATCTCCGCCTTATAATGCAGACGGCTGGCGGCTGGACGTGGCAGCAGACCTGGGTTACAGCGAGGAATTCAACCACCGCTTCTGGCGGGATTTCCGCTCGGCGGTAAAATCGGCTAATCCAAATGCCATTATACTGGCCGAGCATTACGGCGATCCGAAGAACTGGCTTTCCGGCGACCAGTGGGACACGATTATGAACTACGATGCCTTTATGGAGCCTGTGACATGGTTTTTAACCGGAATGGAAAAGCACAGCGACAGCTATGAGCCAAGCACGCTTGGGAATATTATGAACTTCGAAGGCTCGATGCATCACTATATGACCAGCTTTCTGACGCCGTCGCTGTACTGTTCGATGAACCAGCTGTCCAACCACGACCATTCCCGCTTTCTGACGCGGACAAACCGCAAGGCCGGGCGCATTGATACGCTTGGCGCGCAGGCAGCTTCGGAAGGCGTGAACAAAGGCGTATTTCGCGAAGCCGTCGTAATCCAGATGACCTGGCCGGGCGCGCCGACGCTGTATTATGGGGATGAAGCCGGCGTCTGCGGGTTTACAGACCCGGATAACCGGCGCACTTATCCGTGGGGCAGGGAAGACCGTGACCTGATTGCATTCCACCGGGATATTATCCGCATACACAAAGAGCATGAGGCGCTGCGCACAGGCTCCGTCATGTTCCTGCAAGGCGAGCAGAATCTGTTGTGCTATGCGCGGTTTAACCGTAATGAAAAGCTGATTGTGCTGGTGAATAACGACAGCAGCAGCCGGGATATCGATATTTCCGTGTGGCCGGCTGAAATACCGTTTTATGCGCATCTGGAACAGCTTATTTATACAAATGAAAACGGCCATTCGGTTGTACCGGTCGTGTATTCGGTGGAAAAGGGCCGGCTGAAAATTATGCTTACAAAGCATTCGGCGGTTGTGCTGCGGTGCAGGGATTCGAAGGATAATCCAATGCAGGGCAGGGAATTCTGACAGGGGAGCCTGCATTTGGAATCGGAATGTGAATGATACAGTGGGAATGGAGAGCCTGCATTTGGAACCTGGATGTGAATGATACAGGGGAATCGGGGCTGCTGCATGAAGTAAAATCATACAGGATAGTGTTCGTTTGGATTGTTTTTTATACGATATCCTGTATTTGATTTGTCTGGTGCGGCAGCCCCGCTTTTTCGCTGGATGCCTGGCTTTTCTAAGAGACCTGTAAGTCAGCAGGGTTAATAGGTAAGGCACGCATTGCCTGCATCGGTATTGAAAACGAGACAGAAGCGGAAAATGACATGCCGCTGCGGGTCATCGGCTATGACTGGGCGGCATACCGGGACCTGCAGCGGCTCAAAGGAAGAAGCCAGGCATATGTGGGAAGTCCTGCAGCTGCTGACTGTGCTGACCGGCGATTCCCGGTTTCTGGAAACCATGGACGCGGCAGGGGAAGGAGGGGAGGTACGGAATATGTGTGAGGTTCTTGAAAGGATTGAAGAAAAAGGAATTAAGAAAGGCATGATAAAAGGCAGGGAACAGGGCATAGAGTCCGTCAACATGCTGAATGCAAGGCTGATTCAGGATGGCCGGATAGCAGACCTGGAGCGGTCTGTCACGGACAGTGCATACCAGAAGCAGCTTCTGTACGAGCTGTTCCCGGAATTCAGGAAACAGAAATAACAGCAGACGGCGCTGCAGGTATATTTTTGAACAGATAGTCAGTCTCAAAGAAAATAAAGAAAACAAAGAAAGCCTGCAATATCCCTGAATATCGCTGAAACAGAAATTAATTCAAAAATTAGAAAAGAGATTAAAAAATAAGATATAAAAGAAAAAACCGGACAGAACACGGCAGCCCCCGGCCGTTATCTGTCCGGTTTTTCTTTTTCTTCCATTTTCCTGCAACAAACTGCAGCCAGTCTGACACTATATATATGTACAGTAAAATTTATCCGCCAGCAGGCTGTGGAATACCGGAATGTGCTGGCTGGTGAAATCGTTGTACCCGGGGAGGCATGTTATGAAGCATGATAAGGAATTGGTACGGCGGGCGAAGCAGGGGGAGACGGATGCCTTTGCATGCCTGTATCAGGAGATATACGAAGATTTATACCGGTTTGCCTGCTATACGCTGAAAAATTCTGCGGACGCGCAGGACGCAGTCAGTGAAACGGTGATGGATGCGTTTGCGTCTATCCGTACCCTGCGCGCGGAACATGCATTTAAAAGCTGGATGTTTCGCATTCTGTCCAATAAATGCAAAAAAAAGCTGAAAGAGTATGCAGGAAGAAACGTGGCATGGCCAGAGGAACTGGACAGGCAGGCTGCTGTGCCGGAAAGCTGTGCGGATGCAGCAGAGCTGCTGCAGGTGCGCATGCTCTTTTTAGAGCTGGCGCCGCAGGACCGCATGATTATCGCGATGCATTTGTTTGCCGGATATACGGGACGCGAAATCGCGAAACAGCTGCATATGAATGAAAATACCGTGCGTTCGAGGGAAAGCCGTGCGTTAAAAAAGATGAAAGAAAAGTTTTTGAAAAAATAAAGGCCTGCCGGTATATGGCAGGGAAAGAACAGGAGGGATTGGGAATGAATGAACAGAATATGCTGGAAAAAATCAGGCAGTCCGCACAGGATATCAAAGTGCCTGACAGTCTCAGGCCGGAGCAGATGCAAAAGCAGCTGCAAAAAAAACACCGGACAGCTTCAAAAATGGCATGGCAGAAAACGCTGGCAGCAGCATGCCTGTGCGTCTGCTTCGGAGCAGGGGGACTGGCGTATGCTTATCAGAACTATGCCGGCAGCCAGCAGGCGCAGTGGGAAAATGCCGGTTCCAGGGCAGGTACCGGCAGGCCGGAGCCAGGCAGCAGCATTGCCGGAATGGATGCGGATAAATCCGGCAGCCGGACGGATGATGCCGGGAAGGAAGCAGCTGAGAGCATATCCGGAATGCATACAGAGGAAGGCAGCGCCAGTGCAGATGGAGCTGACAAGGATGCTGCAAATCCGCTGCAGGAAGCGCCGCTGAAAAAAATCGGAAAATTATATACACTGGCGTCCGATTACGGGGAAGTTTATGACGTCCTGGAAAAATCAGGAATTTATCAAAACCAGCTGGACGGAAGCAGTGATGGCGGGATAAAAGATTTGCAGAAGGAAGAAGCCAGAATGGAAGCGGCGTCAGATTCGTCCGGCGGACAAAAGCTGGCAGCCAGCCTGATGGCAGAGGATGATGCCGCCGGATATTCCACGACAAACCTGCAGGTGGAAGGCGTGGATGAGAGCGACATAATCAAAACGGATGGCAGTTATATATATGCCGCCCAGAATACGCGCATACAGCTGATTGATATCCGAAACGGGATTCCGAAAAAGGCTGGCGTAATTGAGCTGGAGCTGGATGAAGATACCGATAAAATATGCGGAATGTATGCAGCAGATGACAGGCTGACTGTTATCACGCAGACAGAACAGACTACGCTGAAGGAAGGGGAATATCCGGCCCGGGAAGAAGAAGCCATGCCGGAAGCCGGGAAAGGCTCGGCGGAGGATGACAGGACGTTTATACTGCCTGAGGATGAAGAAAATAAGAGCAGGCAGGGAATGATAGGGCTTGGAGAATATGCGCAGGATGAAGAAGCCGGCTATGCCATAGGCCAGTATCTGGATATTGAAGTAGTTACCAGGGCAGTGTCTTATGATATTTCAGACCCTAAAAAGCCCGTCTTTGTGGATGAAGCGGCACAGGATGGCCGGTATCAGGATTCCCGGAAAATCGGAAACCGCCTGTACCTGTTTACCAATATAAGCCTGCGGCTGGATGATGGTATTTCAAGGAAGAAAGCGGTAAAGGAAGAATATCTGCGTTCCTGGATTCCTTCGGTCGATGGCGAGCCGGTACCTGCAGACTGCATTTATCTGCCAAAGCGCGGTACACAGGGAATCCTGATGTCGTCGATTGATTTGGGCAGCCGGCATCAGGTACTGGACACCAAGCTTCTTGTCACCAGCTCTGCGCAGCTGTATGCCAGCAGCACGTCGGCATATTTCTATTATTCCGAATATGCAGGCACGCAGCCGCGTACCAGGATTGCACGTTTTTCGCTGGGCCGGGACGGCATCATCCGGGCAGAAGCAGCAAAGACAGTCAAGGGGACGATTCAGGACACGTTTGCCATCCATGAGCAGGACGGCTATCTGCAGGTACTCACTTCCATTACGGGCAGCGAGCCGTGGGAGAACCGGGTGTATGTGCTGGATGAGGAGCTGAAAACAGCCGGAAAGCTGACCGGGCTTGCAAAAGGAGAGCGGATTTATGCAGCGCGGTTTATCGGAAAGACCGGCTATTTTGTGACCTACCGCAATACCGACCCGCTGTTTACCGTGGATTTTTCCGACCCGCAGCATCCGGAAATTATTGGAGAACTGAAAGTGACGGGTTTTTCGGATTATCTGCATTTCTGGGGTGATGACAGGCTGCTTGGCATCGGACTGGAAACAGACCCAGAAAGCGGTGAGACCATTGGCGTCAAATTATCGATGTTTGATATCTCAGACCCATCGGATGTAAAGGAAGAAGCAAAGCTGATTCTCGAAGACATGCAGGACAGCAGGGCTTTGCAGGATTATAAATCCGTACTTGTAAATAAAGAAAAAAATATGATTGCGCTGACAGTGGAAAATTACCGGAATACATACCGGGAAGATTTCCGGGTGTTTTCTTATCAGAATGGGAAATTTGCCAGCAAAATCCAAAGGCAGCTGGCGGCGGGATATGATGCCGGCCGGGATATCTGCTGGCGCAGCCTGTTTGCGGGAGATATGCTTTATCTGGCAAGCGCAGGGAAGACGATTGCGTTTGACATGCGCAAAGGGTGGCGTGAAACAGCAAAGCTTGTATACGCGCAATAATCCGGGCTGAAAATCTAAAAATTTTCTTAAAATCATCGCGGAATCGGGCAGTTTGGGTTGCATTTTGGTGAAAACAGAGTAGAATCTGGTTAGGACATCTGTTTATTTGCAGCAGGAGGTTTTGGTTCACATGAATGCAGGTCGGAAAAACCAGTTACAGTATTTATTTTTTGTACTGCTTGCCGTGCTGGCGTTTTATGCAGTATTCCGCGATAATGATATAGGGCTGGTTACAGCTTCGTTAAAGCAGGTGAAGCTTTCCAGTGTCATGCTTTCAGCCGGCATTGCGCTTGTGTTTACCATGATAGAAGGCGTGGTTATCTGGTATCTGCTGCGCGCCCTGCAGGGAAGGGCAGAACTGGGGCCCTGCATCCGGTATTCCTTTGTCGGCTTTTTATATTCCGGCATTACGCCTTCGGCGCCGGGCGGGCAGCCGATGCAGCTGTACCATATGCGCCGGGACGGAAACCGCTTATCCGCCAGTACGGTTGTGCTTATGACCGTAGCGCTTATTTACAAGCTGGTGCTCGTACTGATGGGACTGGCCATGGTTTTTTTCCGGTTTTCCGTGCTCAGGGAATATCTGGGCAGCTATCGGAACCTGTTTATTCTGGGCATGTTTTTAAATACGGCACTGGTTACCGTGCTTTTCGTTGTCATGGTATTCCCGCGTTTTGCGAAATATATGCTTCTGGCGGCAGAAAAGCTGCTTGTAAAATTCCGGCTGCTGAAAAAATCGGATTACCGGACAGACAGAATCGAACAGTTTATCCAGGGCTATCAGGATGCAGTGCTTTTTCTGATACATAACAAAAAACAGGTACTTATTGTCACCGCTGCTGTCTTTGTACAGCGCTGCCTGGTGTTTATCCTGCCATATTTTGTGTATAAAGGATTCGGACTGAGCGGTACGGATGCACTTACGATTCTGATGATACAGATGTCAGTCTATCTGGCTGTGGATATGCTGCCGCTTCCAGGGGCACAGGGTATAACGGAACTGATGTACCGCAGGGTATTTTGCGATATTTTTACACCGGAATATGTGGTGCCTTCCATGTGCGTGACAAGGGGAATCAGCTTTTATTTTCTGCTGCTTTTCAGCATCGCGGTGTGTGTGGTGCACCATGTGCGTTTCCGCATGCAGAAAATTTAGGACACGGCAGGGATTCCTTTTGAAGGCAGTGCGCGATTGAAAATTCCATACAGGTGATAAAATTGTGTATTTTTTTATATAAAGCACACTCGAGAGAATCATGGCAGGAAACAGAACATAAGATATACGACATAGAACATGGAAGGAGGCATTGCAGTCATGTCCGAAGCAGGAATTATGGACTTTGACGAGGTAGTTGAAAAAATTACCCGGAATTATATTTCAGACGAGGTATTTGTAACAAAAGAAAACCGCAGGCTGCCAGGCCGCAGCAATATTATTATACTGATAAAACGCCTTCGCGCGCTGATGTTTCCCGGCTATTTTGAGGAAAAAAACTTTGCATCCGTGGATGCGAAATATTTTGCCGGCAATACGCTTAACAGCATCCGCAAAGAGCTGCGCGAGCAGATAGAAATCGCGCTGCTTTATACGAATGAGAGCAAGTCTCAGGAGCAGATTGCGCAGCAGTCAGATGAAACAGCCCGGTATTTTATCAGCAGGCTGGCAGACATCCAGAGCATGCTGCTAAAGGATGTGCAGGCAGGCTTTGACGGTGACCCGGCTGCGAAAAGCAGGCAGGAAGTGATTTCGTCTTATCCGGGCGTGTTTGCAATTTTTGTATACCGCATGGCTCATGAGCTGTACAAAAAAAACGTCCCGTTTATTCCGCGCATTATGTCGGAATATGCACACAGCCGTACCGGAATTGACATTAATCCGGGAGCGGATATCGGGGAATATTTCTTTATCGACCATGGAACCGGCGTTGTCATCGGGGAGACGACAAAAATCGGCAACAATGTCAAGCTGTACCAGGGCGTGACGCTTGGCGCGCTGTCTACAAGGAAAGGGCAGCTTTTAGCCGATGTCAAGCGGCATCCGACGATAGAACATAACGTAACGATTTATTCGGGCGCTACGATTCTGGGCGGCGAAACCGTTATCGGGGCCAATTCGATTATCGGGGGCAATACGTTTATTACGGAATCGGTTCCGGCATATACCAAGGTTTCCTTAAAGGCGCCGGAAATGGTGTTTCAGGCTGACCCGCCAAAAGATGGCGGCGGGGAATGCATCTGGGACTGGGTTATCTGACTGCAGAAAAAAATCCGGTTCGGTGCCGGTGCATGCCGGCTGTACAGATAAATGAAAAAATGCTGAATTGTGAAACATGTTATTTGTGAAACATGTCATTTGTGAAACATGTTATTCTTGAAAAATGCCATGCATCCGTATGCAGAAACGTGACAGGATTTCAAAAGAAACAGGATGTGTGCCTGTGGCAGGTGGTGTTAGTATATAAGTGTGTACAGGTGCATGCGGCCTATTCCGATACGTCTGTAACCGTAACGGTACAGCGTTCTTTGATACCGTCTTCGCGGGCATAGACATATGCCCGTCCTTTTTTGCGTGCACGGATTCTTCCGTTTTGGTCTACGGACAGCACATTCTGGTTGCTTGTGCTCCATTCCGGGGCGTTGCCGGATGATACAAAAGCCGAAAGCTGGTGCGTGCTGCCAGAAGCCAGCGTCAGTTCTGTTGAAGAAAGCCTGATTTTTGGCTGCTTTACGGTTACGGTGCAGGTTTTGGAAACACCGTCTGCGGTGGCTGTGATTTTTGCGGTTCCGTGCTTTATGGCTGTGACAAGCCCGTTTTGGCTGACGGTGGCCACACTGCTTTTGCTGGATTTCCAGACAGCCGGGTGCCCGTTGGAAACTGCTGCGGACAGCTTCGCCGTGCCCTTGCGGTAAAGGGAAAGGCTGCCGGTACTGAGGGAGAGAGTGGTTGCTTTTACCGTTATCAGGCAGGATGCTTCTGCGCCCTTGACTTTGGCGGTAATCTTGCAGGTGCCGGCTTTTTTTGCAGTAATCAGCCCATACGTATTGACGGAAGCGATGGAAGATTTGCTGCTTTTAAACGAAGGCTGCTTCCAGTTTGACGATACGGCAGTCAGCTGGTATTCGTCGCCAATTGCCATTGTTTTGGAATAGCAGGTCAGCACAATCAGCGGCGGCAGGCCCGCGGCATTTACGGTCATGCGGGTAAGCGGGGTAAACAGCAGCAGTATGGATAAAACGATAACCGATAAAACAGAATATATAGATTTGCGTGTCATAAAGATACCTCCTGAAGTAAATAGACAGTACTGCCAGGACAGGCACCGGCACGCCGAACCGGTGCAGAAATCATAGCATGGAAGCTTACAGATGTAAATAGGAGTTTTTCACAAAAATTCTGTGCAGGGATCTGGAAAAAGGCGCGCAAAGCCTTGAAAATGCAGAGGTTTTACTGTTAAATAAATTTTCAAAAAATTACCTGCCCAGCCCTTGTCATTTTCATGCAAATACCCTATAATGCCTGATATAAGAAACCGGCCTGTTTTCTGAAATACAGCGGACTGCAGCCGGTCAGGATAAGGAGTGATGCACGTGAAGGAACTTTTCAAAAAACTTCGGATAGCAGCATATGTCACAGCCGTTTTAACCATTGCACTGGGCGCTGTGCTGATTGCATGGCCGATGGAAGTGACGGGGTTAATCTGCCGGATTCTGGGAGCAATTCTCGTTATTATGGGAGCGGTCTATTTATTCGGCTATTTTGTGGAAGGCAGGGGCATACTGGCTGTTACGGGCGGCCTGATATTCCTGCTTTTGGGTGTGTGGATATTTATTACGCCGGAATCGATTGCGTCGCTTGTGCCGATTGTGATTGGCGTGATTTTACTGGTGCACAGCCTGAGGGATTTCCAGATGGCTTCCGAAGCAAAGAAAAGCGGCAGTGAGCGGTGGACGGTGCTGTTTTTGCTGGCGCTGTTAAACAGTGTGTTTGGCGTCGTATGCATCTGTGATTCGTTCGGGGTCGTTACGGTAGCTGTGCGCCTGCTTGGAATGGCGCTTGTTTATGATGGGATTTCCAATATGATTATTGTGCATCATACGATACAGGCTGTCAGGCATGCGGCAGAGAAAATCCTGCCGATTGACGTGGACGCGCATATCGTGGAACAGGACGATTGATACAGGGATGAAAACGGGGGTAATGCTTTGCGGGAAATGGAGTTTAAAATGGAACGCACCGGGCTTTTGAAAGAAGGAGACGTGCTTCCGGTTACGGAAGGAAGGCTTCCGGATTCCTATTATTATACACTGGGCAATGCGTTTGCAATGTCCGCAAATTATACATTCCGCGAGCGGCTCAAATCAGCCGAAGGAACCGTGACGGAAATCAAGGAAACACCAAAAGGATATTTTGTGACAGCTGTATTTGATGAATGAAAAACAGTGTCTGAAAAAAGCCGGCAGTATCTGGCAGCAGCATCTGGTGAATTCTGCAATTTATCTGAGAGAACGAGGGAGGGAATATATGGCGGCGTATTTGGATAATGGCATTCTGGACATTCTGAGTGTCCAGTACCGGCTGGAAAACGGGTTTGTGGTAAACGGACACAGGCTCCAGCCGCAGGCATTTATTTACCGGGTTGATGAACCGGAAAAAAGCGAAACGAACACGATTGTGTTTGCAAAGGTATACGGCCTGACGATGAAGGGAAAGAAAGTCTGGCTGATGGGGGAAAAAGACCTGGAAACAAGCGGTATTTATGACAATACCTGGGTATGCCGGCTGGAATCGACGCATCAGCTTATCTGCTGGCGGGAAGGGACAAAGGAGATGATGCCGGTGCCGGAAGATATGTGGCGCAATAAGCTGGAGGAAAAGCGGTAAATGACTAGTCAGGGAAAGAGGGACACAGCCCGGCTGCTGGCGGACAGCTTTAAGGAGCTGGCGTGCCGCACTCCGATTGAAAAGATTACAGTAAAAGAAATTACAGACCGGGCAGGAGTAATCCGTCCGACGTTTTACAACCATTTTCAGGATAAATACGAGCTGCTGGAATGGATTATCAGCCAGGATCTGATAGAACCAATCCGGCCGTTTGTACGCAGCGGCCTGACGACACAGGCAATGACATTTCTGTTTCTGAATGTGGAAAAGGAAAAAGAGTTTTATTTAAAGGTCAGCCGGCTGGAAGGACAGAATTCGTTTTTTGGCATTTCACAGCACTGCCTGCAAAGCCTTTTGGAAGAAGTGTGCGAAGAACACCGGGCACGCAGGGAACGCAGATATGAATGGCTTACGCCGGAGAGGCTGGCGCAGTATTACGGCCAGTCCATGGTCTTTGTCATGATAGAATGGATTCAGAGCGGCATGACGATTTCGGCCGAAGAACTGGCGGAGCTGTATCAGTATATGATGAGCCATTCGCTGGAGGATGCGCTGAAAGACTTATAGTCCGGGATGTCTGTTGATGCAATACAGTTTTGCGGTTTTGTATAGCAGAGATGACGCCGGTAAGGGAAATGTAAAAATCTGGTTACGGTTTTCAAAGACTGAATATTTTCATATTCAGTCTTTTTTTGTATACTGCTTTTTGTACCGGTACACAAACAGACAGGAAACAGATAAAAATAGATGAAAAAAAGATGAAAGAAAGAGATGTGAAAGCATGATTCAATTTGGAAAAGGGGTCGTCCGATTCAGAATACCGATTTTAATTCTCAGCCTGCTGCTGCTCGTTCCGTCCGTGGCTGGCTATCTGAATACCCGGATTAATTATGATATTTTATCCTATCTGCCGGAAGATATTGAGACCATGAAAGGGCAGGATATCCTGCTGGATGAATTTGGAACAGGGGCATTTTCGGTAGCTGTTGTAGAAGGAATGGAGCAGAAAGACGCAGCGGCGCTAAAGCGTGAGATAGAACAGGTCAGCCATGTGAAAGCCGTGCTCTGGCAGGATTCCCTTGCAGATATTTCGGTTCCGCTGGAGCTGCTGCCCGAAGATATGGAAGAATTATTTGAAAATAAAGAGAAAAATGCCACATTGATGATTGTCATGCTGGACACCTCGATGTCGGCAGATGAAACGCTCGATGCGGTGGAAGAAATCCGCAGCCTGACAAAGCAGCAGTGCCTGTTAAGCGGCATGTCGGCAGTTGTGGCAGATATTAAAAAAATATGTAACAGCGAAGCGGTTATGTATGTGGCCATTGCGTCCGGGCTGTCGGCGCTGGTGCTGGCCCTGGCCATGGATTCCTTCCTGATTCCGGTGCTTTTTCTGTTAAGCATCGGGATGGCAATTATTTACAACCTGGGCACAAATTTTGTGGCAGGAGAGATTTCCTTTATCACGCAGGCGCTGGCAGCTGTCCTGCAGCTTGCGGTAACGATGGATTATTCGATTTTCCTGTGGCACAGCTATCAGGAGAACCAGGAGCGTTTTCCGGGCGATAAGAAACGCGCCATGGCACATGCGGTTTCCAATACCGTTTCTTCGGTTGTCGGAAGCTCGATAACGACCATAGCCGGGTTTCTGGCCATGTGTTTTATGACCTTTACGCTCGGGCTGGACCTTGGCATTGTAATGGCAAAGGGTGTGGTATTTGGCGTGATTGGATGCGTGACGATTCTGCCGTCGATGATTCTCGTATTTGACCGGGCAGTGGAAAAGACCAGGCACCGGGCGCTGATACCGGACCTGGGCGTGATTGGTGATTTTGTTACAAAGAAATATGTGGTATTTGCGGTGCTGTTTCTGGTTATTTTAGGGCCGGCTGTTTATGGGTACACCCATAATGAGGTATATTATGACCTGGCCGGCACGCTGCCGGAGCATCTGGAAAGCGTAATGGCAAATACAAAGCTGGAAGAACAGTTCCATATGGGTGCGACGCATGTCGTGATTGCAGACAGCAGCCTGGATTCCAGACAGGCAGGAAATATGCTGCGGGAATTAAAAGAGGTCGGCGGCATCCGGCAGGTAATCGGAATCGATTCGCTGCTCGGGCCTGCGGTGCCGCAGGAGCTGGTGCCGGATTCCTATAAAGAAAAGCTGGATAACGGAACATACCAGATGATGTTTCTGGTATCGGAATATAAGACGGCTTCGGATGAAGTCAATGCGCAGTGTGACGAGATAAAGCGGATTATCAAGCAGTATGACCCGTCAGCGATGCTTATCGGGGAAGCACCGTGTACACAGGATCTGATTACCATTACCGACCGGGATTTTAAAACGGTCAGCACGGTTTCGATTGTGCTTATTTTTGTGATTATTGCAGTGGTATTAAAATCGATTTCGCTGCCGGTGATTCTGGTTGCGGTCATAGAATTTGCCATTTTTATCAATATGGGCATTCCGGCATATACAGGCACGGTACTGCCGTTTATCGCATCGATTGTAATTGGCACGATACAGCTTGGCGCAACGGTGGATTATGCGATTCTGATGACCAATAAATACAAAAAAGCCAGATATCAGGGAATGGGAAAACAGCAGTCTGTTTCCACGGCGCTGAACAGCTCCCTGCAGTCGGTATTCGTAAGCGCCCTGAGCTTTTTTGCAGCAACCTTTGGCGTCGGGCTGTATTCAAGCATTGATATGATAAGCGCGCTGTGCGTGCTGCTTGCAAGGGGAGCGGTTATCAGCTTTCTGGTTGTGGCATTTATACTGCCAGCGATGTTTATGATGTTTGATAAAGCAATCTGTAAAACGAGCATGGGATTTTTAAACCAGGAGAAGCAAATAAAGGCGGAACTGGCCAGATAACCGTCCAACATAGTCTAGGAGGAAGTTTTATGAAATTCAGGGAATTAAAAGAAACATATAAACATAAATTTTCTATCCGCGTGATAGCCGGCGTATTATGCATAGCCCTTGCAGGGGGCAGCATCGGGGCATATCAGATACAGGCGGGCGTGGTAAAAAATGAGAAAGCGGATGTGGCACAAAAAGACTCTGAGGAGTCCGGGGAAACGGGCAGCCTGGCCGGAAAGCTTGTGTCCGTGATTGGCAGCGCGCCGGAAGCCGTCCAGAGCCTGGACGGGAAAGAAGAAACCATTTACCTGATTTCAGATGCGGATGGCACGGTGAACCAGACCATAGTCAGCAGCTGGCTGAAAAATGGTTCCAAAAAGGCGCAGCTGCAGGATATATCAGAGCTTTCGGACATTGAAAATGTCAAGGGCGAGGAGTCCTTTACGCAGAATGGGAAGCGGATTACATGGCAGGCAGATGGAAACGACATTTACTACCGGGGCACGACTGACAAACAGATGCCGGTGACACAGAAGCTGACATATTATCTGGACGGCAGGGAGATAACGCCGCAGGAGCTGGCCGGAAAGAGCGGCAGGGTAACTATCCGGTTTGATTATGAAAACCACGCACAGGCAGAAGCTGATATCAATGGCAGGAAAGAAACGGTTTTTGTGCCGTTTACCGTGATTTCCGGCATGGTGCTGGATGAAAATTTCCGCAATGTGCGGGTAAACCGCGGCCGGGTATTATCGGATGGAAACCGGATAATTGCAGCCGGATTTGCCGTGCCGGGGCTGAAAGAAAGCCTGCATGTGACGGAGGATGATTTTGAAGAAGACATGGATTTTCCGGATTATGTTGAAGTGACTGCGGATGTGGAAGACTTTTCGCTGGAAATGACAGTGACGGTTGCATCCGCAGGGCTGATGTCTGGCGGCGAGCTTTCGCAGAGCCTGGATTTTGAGGAAATGGACAGCTCGATGGACGAAATGACGGATGCCATGGGCCAGCTGAAAAATGGCGGCGGGGAGCTTGCGGGCGGGCTGGACACATTAAAGGACAGCATGGGCAGCTTTTCGGCCGGGGCAGATTCCCTGGCAGCTGGCATTCATGCTTATACAGACGGTGCAGCAAAGCTTGCAGACGGCATACGCACGCTCCATGAAAGCTCCGGCGCACTGGCATCCGGGGCAGGGACGCTGCAGGCCAGTGCGGAGACAATCCGTAACGGCGTACAGAAGCTGGATGAGACGCTGCATGCACAGATGACAGGGAAAGAAAAAGCCGCCATTGAAAAACAGGCATCCCGGGCCATCGAGGCACAGTTTGCAGCAGGCACAAAGGCTTACCAGAAAATTTATGATGCAGCCGTGCAGAATTTTGAACAGACCATGACAAACGAAGCATCCGTGCAGTCTGTCCAGGCCGGCATCCAGCAGGGCATGCAGGCGCAGGGGCTGACGTCCGACGGCGTTGTGGCGGCGCTGGCGCAGTATTATGCAGAGCATGGATTTACGGATGCATCCGGGCAGCGCTATACGCCGGAAAGCTGCCAGTCCCTGGTGCCGGGCACGGAGACCACGTATGCGGCGTATTTTGCAAATGCAGTTTTAAACGGCGGCCTGTCATCCTCTCTGGCAGCCGGGATTACAGGCGGCATGGCAGAAAAAGGAGCGGCATCTGCCGGGGAATCGGTGGTGCAGGCATGCAAAGAAGCGGCACAGCAGGCCGGTGCAGCAGCGGCTGTATCTGGCGCGGAATCTGCGAAAAAACAGATTGCAGGGGCCATTGAGGCTGCGGACAGCGCAGGCGGCCACAGCCTTGTCTCGGGCACAAAAGCACTGAGCGAGGGTACAAAGCAGCTGGCAGAAAGCATCCCGGCGATGCAGGCCGGAATCGGGCAGCTGTTAAATGGTGCAGACGAGCTGGCTGGAAACAACGCGTCGTTAAAGGAAGGCGCGGCAAAGCTGAAAGACGGGGCTGTCCAGATCAGCAGCGGTGTCGGAAAGCTGAGTAACGGCGCACAGCAGCTGAGTGACGGGCTGGATGAATTTGACAGAAAGGCCATTCAGAAAATGGCAGATGCTTATAACGGAGATATCAAAGAGCTGACGCAGCGACTTAGTGCCATTGCACAGGCCGGGGAAAGCTACGGGACGCTGTGCGGGGCCCTGGACGAAGCGGACGCTGTCACAAAGCTTGTGATGCGCACGGATGCCATAAAGCTTCCAAAAGAAGCACCAGAAAAGTAAAAACAGCAAAATAGATAAAAATAATCCAAAGGCCCCGGCTGGCAGCCCTGTAAAGATTTGCAGGAAGCTGCCAGCCGGGGCCATCGAACATTTTTTTGTCAATACATCCAAAAATTCGCAGTCATTTTCGTACTAATTAATCATGAACATCATTGACAAATCCACGAAAAATCTCTATCATCTAGTACAGCATGGCATTTATTTAGAACTGGCAGATGCATATCCATCCAGCAGGAGGCATACATATGACGAAACGCACCGCCCGGATTTTAGAACGTCTGGACAACATGTACGGAACAGATACGATGTGTTACTTAAACCATGACAATGCATGGCAGCTGCTGATAGCAGTTATTTTAAGCGCCCAGTGCACGGATGCAAGGGTAAATATTGTAACGGCGGATTTGTTCCGCAAATACGACACACTGGAAAAGTTTGCAGATGCAAGGCTGGAAGAATTAGAGCAGGACATTCATTCCATCGGCTTTTACCACAGCAAGGCAAAAAACATTATTTCCTGCTGCCGTGACCTTGTGGCAAAATTTCACGGGGAAGTGCCTTCCTCACTGGAAGATTTGACGAGCCTTGCGGGCGTGGGCCGCAAGACGGCTAACGTCATCCGGGGCAATGTTTACAATGAGCCGAGCATTGTAGTCGATACGCATGTAAAGCGCATTTCGAACCGGCTTGGCTTTACCAAAGAGTCTGACCCTTATAAAATCGAGCAGGATCTGATGAAGATACTGCCAAAAGACCACTGGATTTTATATAACATGCAGATTATTACCTTCGGGCGCAGCATCTGTATCGCCAGAAGCCCGAAATGCAGCGAATGCTTTCTGCAGGATTTGTGTAAGGCAGGGGATAAGAAAATTTGAAAATTCAAAATTATGTGGCAGTCGACCTGGAAATGACAGGCCTGAATGCGAAACGGGACAGCATTCTGGAAATCGGAGCTGTCCGGGTAAAAAATAAACAGGTGGAAGCAGAATACCAGGCGCTGATTCACCCGCATCTGGAATTATCCGAAGAAGTGATTGCACTGACCGGCATTACGAACGAAATGGCCGCAGGGGGCCGTGAAATGGATGAGGTATTCCCGGAAATCATGGAATTTTTTGGTGACAGCCCCCTGCTTGGGCACAATGTCATGTTTGACTATGGATTTTTAAAGCAGGCGGCCATCAACCGGAATACGCCGTTTGAGCGCCAGGGAATCGATACGCTGAAAATAGCCAGGAAAGTACTGCCGCCGGATGAAAAAAAGACGCTTCAGGCATTATGCGGCCGTTTCGGCATCGTGTGTGGGCACAGGCACCGTGCGCTGGATGACGCGCTGGCGGCAATGGAGCTGTATGAGCTTCTGGAAGCGGCGCATGAAACGGCACAGCCGGAACTGTTTGTGCCGTTCCCGCTTGTATACAAAACGAAAAAACAGCAGCTAGCTACAAACAGGCAGAAAAACCATTTGAAACAGCTGGCTGATTATCACGGAATCGTACTGAATGTCTCCTGGGAAACGCTGACCAAAAACGAAGCGTCCAGGCAGATTGACCGGCTGATTTCCCAGTACGGGCGGATTCCAAAGCCGGATGGCGGATGCCCGCCTGGATGTGCAGATATGCGCAGCTAATCCAGCTGGGCCAGGATGGAATCTTTCAGCAGAAGGTCCATGCCGCGCACGGTTTCTGCCAGTGCCGCCAGCTTTGCGCCTTCGCCGTGCTCCCGGTACAGGGAGCCGAGCAGCGTGTAATTTTTGCTGATATCGGTTTTCCAGGAAACGCCGCATTCCAGCACGCGCATGGCTTCCTGCCAGTGGCCGAGCTCTGCGAGCCGTTCGCCATAGGAGACAATTACGGTGGCAAGCGTTGTAAAGTTTGCATCACAGTCCGATAAAACCGGAAGGTTTGCGGCCCCGTACTTTAATTTGAGGTCGGTATTGGAAATGCCCGACAGATTCAGAATCTGCCGGCTGCCCAGGCGTTCCAGCGTCTGTTCCAGCGAGGAGAGCCGTTCGTCCGGAAACTGTCCGACTGGAAAGGAATCAAGCGGTATCTGAATGTAATCCAGGCCGCTGATATCCTGCTTTCTTGTCAGGTTGGCACGCTGTTCCTTTTCCCAGAAGGCTTCCTTTTGTTTCTGCATCGCACGCTGGGAGCGGTTGCGGAACAGGGAAAATGTGGACAGGAGAATCAAAATAAAAGGCAGAATCAGCAGTGGCATAAAAATCGCATCCTTTCTGAAAGTAGTAGTGAAAACCGGTTTTTTATAAATGGCATTTAAAATAAAAATATATACAGGCTCACAGGCCTGGGAAAAGAGGTTATGATGTCAAAATCAGGCAAAACAAAAACAACGATTTATACATCGAAAAAGAAACGGACAGCAGCAGCGGTTATCTGCATTATCCTGGCTATTGCAATGATTGTGCCGCTCGTAGCGGCAGCGCTTATTTAGCCGCAGCTGTTTCTGGCAAAACTGGCAATGTCTGCTGCGGCAGTGCTTTTGTCATGGAAAAAGCAGATATCGTATATAATATTACCGATGATAATATTATCGTATATAATATACAGAACAAAACCGTTTCTGTCAAATATATTGGTGACTATTGTGCTTGAAAAAAAGGCGTATTCAGCCGATAAAAGGATAAGTGGGTGCAGGGCTTTTGCACAGCGCAGGGAACGGTTGATATTTAGAAGAAAGGGTGGAGGTATTGTGAAATTTCAGGTGAACAGGCATGTGAAAAAAATTGCGGCTGGCGCGCTTGCAGCTGCTGCGGTTCTGACCGTGGGATTTGCAGCAAACGCAGCATATGCGGATTCGAAACAGGACGATAAGATACTTGATAATATTTATATCGGTGAGGTTGCTGTCGGGGGCATGAGCGGCGAAGAAGCAAGGCAGGCCGTGGACAGTTATGTGCAGGACGTGCAGAAGACAAAATTCACGCTGCGCGTAAACGATAAAAAGATAACGGCAACTGCAAAGCAGCTTGGCGTAACATGGGAAAATACAGGTGTTGTGGACGAAGCGGTCATGATTGGCAAAAGCGGAAGCCTTATCACGCGGTATAAAGATAAAAAAGACCTGGAGCATGAGCCGAAGACGCTGGACATTTCGTTTGACACGGATGAAGCAAAGATTCAGTCTTTTCTTTCCAAAAATAAAAATAAAGTAAACCAGAAAGCAGAGGACGGCGGCCTGATTCGTGAAAACGGGGCATTTACCATTACAGGCGGCAAAGAAGGAATTGCGGTCAACGTAGAAAAATCCGCACAGGAAATTGCCAGCTATCTTGCAAATGACTGGAAGCTGGAAGCTGCCGAGCTGGAGCTGGCTGCGGATGTCGTACAGCCGCGCGGCTCAAAGGAAGAACTGTCCAAGGTAAAGGATGTGCTCGGTACGTTTTCGACCAATTACAGCAGCTCGAGTGCCGGACGCGCGATGAACGTATCGAATGGATGCGGCCTGATTAACGGCGCGCTGTTATATCCGGGCGATGAATTTTCGGTATACGAAGCGGTCAGCCCGTTTGACGCGGAGCATGGCTATGCGCTGGCAGGCTCTTACGAAAACGGAACCGTTGTGGAAACATATGGCGGCGGAATCTGCCAGGTGTCAACGACACTTTACAATGCGGTTATCAAAGCGGAGCTTGCGGTAACCGAGCGTTTTCCGCATTCGATGATTGTCAATTATGTCAATCCGTCCATGGATGCGGCGATTGCCGGAACCTATAAAGATCTGAAGTTTAAAAACAGCACCGATGCGCCGGTTTATATTGAAGGCATTACAGGCGGCGGCATCATTACATTTAATATATACGGACAGGAAACAAGGCCGGATGACCGTGAGGTTATTTTTGAAAGCGAGATTATCAGTGAAAATCACCCGGCGACACAGATTCAGGGCTCGGCGAGCCATAATGTCGGGTATGTATCGGTGCAGCAGTCCGCGCATGTCGGCAAGTCTGCAAAGCTTTGGAAAATTGTAAAAGAAGGCGGCGTGGAAAAGAGCCGGGAAGAATTTAATAACAGCAATTACCGCGCATCGCCGAAAATTATTGTTGTAGGTACCAATACGGCTAGCGCAGAAGCAAGGGCGTATATCCAGAATGCCATTGCGTCCCAGAATGAAGGGGCCATTTATGCGGCAGCCCAGACAGCGGCTTCGATTGCAGCGCGTCCGGTGCAGCCGGAAGTACCGGAAGAAAACCCGGAAGGTGAAAACCCGGATGCACAGCCGGAAGAAAATAAACCGGATAAAAATGACAAGGATAAGGGTGACAAAAAAGAAGAAACCGGCAAAAAAGAGGAGCCTGTGAAAAAAGAAGAACCGAAAGAAGATTCCAAGCAAGAATCCACAGCCGGAAAAGAGGAGCCGAAAGAAGAAGCCAGGCCAAAGGAAGAAAATAAGGTGCAGGAAAAAGACTCGCAAGCCGCTGTAAAAAAGAAACAGACGCAGGCGGAGACATCCGCAGATAGCGAACAGGCAGAAAATGAAGAAGAATCGCAGGACTGACAGGTTATGAAAATAGGAAAAATACCAGAGGCTGTTCTCAAACGGTCTGTGTTAAACCAGATTCATACCCGCAGGGAAGAAGTGCTCTTAGGGGCTTCCGTCGGGGAAGACTGTGCGGCAGTAACCGTAGCAGAGGATGAGATGCTCGTGATGTCCACCGACCCGATTACCGGAACGGTACAGGATATCGGGGAGCTGGCCGTGCAGATTACCGTCAACGACCTGGCAAGCGCCGGGGCAGAGCCGGTCGGCATTATGCTGACGGTTCTGCTGCCGGAACGGGTCAGTGAACAGAAAATGCGGCACATGATAGCGCAGGCAGAAGCAGCCTGCGCAAAAGTGCATGTACAGATTATGGGCGGGCATACCGAGGTGACAAAGGCGGTATGCCAGCCGCTTATTTCCGTAGTTGGCGTCGGCAAGGCGAAGAAAGGAAAGCTTATTTCCACGGCCGGTGCGCGCCCGGGAATGGATATTATTATTACAAAATGGGCAGGCATTGAAGGAACCTCGATTATTGCAAAAGAAAAAGAAGAACAGCTGCGGACGCGGTTTACCCAGCCGTTTATCGACGGGGCAAAAGCCTTTGACCAGCTGCTGTCCGTGCTGCCGGAGGCTTCCATTGCGGTAAAACACGGGGTTGCAGCGATGCATGACGTGACCGAGGGCGGCATTTTCGGGGCGTTGTGGGAAATGGCCGAAGCATCCGGCGTAGGTCTGGAAATTGATTTAAAGAAAATCCCGGTGCGCCAGGAGACCATTGAAATCTGTGAATTTTTTGATATTAATCCGTATGAACTGATTTCCAGCGGGTGCATGCTGATGGCCGCAGCCGACGGAAATACGATTGTACGCGAGCTGGAAAAATCCGGCATTCCTGCAGCCGTAGCCGGAAAGGCCGTGCCGGGAAATGACCGCGTGCTGTATGCCGGCGGGGAACGCAGGTTTTTAGAGCCGCCAAAAGCAGACGAATTATATAAAGTAGTGTAAATGCAGGCAGAAGAACAAAAACAGGAAGCATAACCAGGGGAGAATCAAAATGCGTGAAAAGATATTGACTTATATAGAAAAAAACAGCCGCATCAGCTTAAAGGAGCTGGCTGTGATTATGGGTGTAGACGAGGTGGTCGTTGCACAGGAGCTGAAAAACATGGAAGAAGAACATATTATCTGCGGCTACCATACACTGATTGACTGGGACAAAACCGGCGTGGAAAAAGTGACAGCCATGATTGAAGTGCGCGTTACGCCGCAGAGGGATATGGGATTTGACAAAGTGGCAGAACGGATTTATAACTATCCGGAAGTAAACGCCGTGTTTCTTATCTCGGGCGGCTTTGACCTTCTTGTAACGCTGGAAGGAAAGACTCTGCGCCAGGTATCGCAGTTTGTGACCGATAAGCTGTCCACACTCGATTCCGTGCTGAGCACAAAGACAAACTTTATTCTGAAAAAATACAAAGACCACGGAACGATTATCGCAGATGCACCGAAGGATGAAAGGATGTCAATTACGCCATGAGAAACCCGTTATCAAAAGAAATTGTAAATATCCCGCCTTCCGGAATCCGGAAGTTTTTTGATATTGTCAGCGAAATGAAGGATGCCATTTCCCTGGGCGTGGGCGAGCCGGATTTTGATACGCCGTGGCATATCCGGGATGAGGGTATTTATTCGCTGGAAAAAGGCCGGACATTTTACACATCCAATGCAGGGCTTAAGGAACTCAAAATAGAAATTGCAAATTATCTGAAACGGCGGTTCGGGCTGGAATATGACTATCAGTCTGAAACACTGGTAACCGTAGGCGGCAGCGAGGCTATTGACATTGCCATGCGCGCCATGCTGGATGCAGGCGATGAAGTGCTGATTCCGCAGCCAAGCTACGTGTCGTATGAGCCGTGCTGCCGTCTGGCCGGCGGTCGTCCGGTTTTAATCGAGCTGCAGGCGGATAACGAATTCCGGCTGACGAAAGCGCAGATAGAAGCCGCTGTGACGCCGAAAACAAAGCTTCTCGTGCTGCCGTTTCCAAACAATCCGACCGGGGCAGTCATGGAGCGGAGCGACCTGGAAGCGGTTGCCGAAGCGGTGCTTGCGCATGATTTGTATGTCATCAGCGATGAAATATATGCGGAGCTGACGTATGTCGAAGGGGAAGGCCATGTATCGATTGCGTCCCTGCCGGGAATGAAGGAACGCACCATTGTCATTAACGGATTTTCCAAATCCCACGCAATGACCGGCTGGCGGCTTGGCTATGCCTGCGGGCCGGCACAGATTCTGGAGCAGATGCTGAAAATCCATCAGTATGCCATTATGTGTGCACCGACAAACAGCCAGTATGCAGCCGTGGATGCTTTGCTTAACGGGGATGCGGATGTTGCAGCCATGCGTGAGGAATACAATGGCAGGCGCCGTTACCTGATGCATGCATTTGCACAAATGGGGCTTTCCTGTTTCGAACCGTTTGGCGCGTTTTATGTATTTCCATGCATCAAAGAGTTTGGCATGACCTCTGAGGAATTTGCAGAAAAGCTGCTGTATGAGGAAAAAGTAGCCGTCGTGCCGGGCACTGCGTTCGGTGCCTGCGGCGAGGGCTTTATCCGGATATCATATGCGTATTCACTTGAAAATTTGAAAATTGCACTGGAACGTGTCCGCAGGTTTATTGAAAAGCTGAAACAGGCAAACGCCGCAAGCCGGACCGGGGGAGCCTGACATGCCATTACATATTGTACTGCACCAGCCTGAAATTCCGCAGAATACCGGCAATATCGGCCGTACCTGCGTGGCAACGGGCACAAAGCTGCATTTAATAGAACCGCTGGGTTTTCTGCTGAATGAAAAAGCGTTAAAAAGGGCCGGGATGGATTACTGGAAGGATCTGGATGTGACGACATATCTGGATTACGGGGATTTTCAGAACAAAAATAAAGGCGCAGAAATATATTATGCGACGACCAAGGCACGCCAGCTTTACAGCGACGTTTCCTACGGCCCGGACTGTTACCTGATGTTTGGAAAGGAAAGCGCCGGCATTCCGGAGGAAATCCTAAAGGAACATCCGCAGCGCTGCATCCGCATACCGATGCTTGGCGATGCGCGTTCGCTGAACCTGTCCAATGCCGCTGCTATCGTATTATATGAAGCGCTGCGCCAGAACCAGTTCCGGGGCATGAAGCTGGAAGGCGCACTGCACCGGCTGTCCTGGGAGGAATAAGCATGATAGATTTTGGCATGATTAAAGCGGTGAAGTTAGTACACGAATATATCCGGCGTGACGAAGAAGGCAATGTGGATTCGATTCAGACAGCGCTTGACCATATCGACCTGGATATCAAAGCAGGTGAGTTTATAGCCATCCTGGGCCATAACGGTTCCGGGAAATCGACGCTGGCAAAGCATATTAACGCGATTCTTACCCCGTCTGAGGGTTCTTTGTGGGTCGATGGAAAAGACACGGGCGACGATGACTGCATCTGGGATGTGCGCCAGAGCGCCGGAATGGTTTTCCAGAATCCGGACAACCAGATTATTGCAAGCGTGGTAGAAGAAGATGTTGGCTTTGGGCCGGAAAATATCGGCATTGAGACCGATGAAATCTGGAGCCGCGTGCTGGAAAGCTTAAAAGCCGTCGGAATGCTCAAATACCGGAAGCATTCCCCGAACAAGCTGTCCGGCGGGCAGAAGCAGCGGGTCGCAATCGCGGGCGTGCTGGCCATGCAGCCCAAATGCATTGTCTTAGACGAGCCGACGGCCATGCTTGACCCGCTTGGCCGCGCAGATGTCCTTCGTACCGTGCACGAGCTGAACCGGAAAAAGGGCGTGACCATCCTGCTGATTACCCATTATATGGAAGAAGCCGCAGATGCAGACCGGATTTATGTTATGGACAAGGGCAGCATTGTGATGCAGGGTACGCCGAGGCAGATATTTTCCAGGCCAGAGGAGCTGAAATCGCACCGGCTGGATGTCCCGCAGATTACGCTGCTGGCACATAACCTGCGCCGGAAGGGGCTGGACATACCAGAGGGGATTCTGACCAGGCAGGAGCTTTTGCAGGAGCTGAAAAAATATGTCAATCATACTAAATAAAGTCAATTATACATACAGCACAGGCACAGCCTATGAGGTACAGGCACTGAAAAATATCAGCCTGAAAATAGAGGACGGCGAATTTATCGGCATTATCGGTCATACTGGCTGCGGGAAATCCACACTGATACAGCATTTCAACGGCCTGATAAAAGCCACAAGCGGCGGCATTTATTATAATGGCGAGGATATTTACGACGAAGGCTACAGCCTGAAAGAGCTGCGCAGCAGGGTCGGCCTTGTATTCCAGTACCCGGAACACCAGCTGTTTGAAACAACGATTTTTGATGATGTCTGTTTCGGGCCGGTCAACCAGGGGCTTTCGAAAAACGAAGCGGGGCTGCGGGCATTTGAAGCGTTAAAAAATGTCGGACTGCCCGAAAAGCTGTATTACCAGTCCCCGTTTGATTTATCCGGCGGGCAGAAGCGGCGCGTTGCGATTGCAGGAGTGCTTGCCATGAGGCCGGAAGTGCTGGTGCTGGACGAACCGACGGCCGGCTTGGACCCGAAGGGCCGTGACGAGATATTCGAACAAATTGCGCAGATGCACGAAGAAAATCATATGACTATTATTCTTGTTTCGCACAGCATGGAAGATGTGGCACAGTATGTCAGCCGCATGATTGTGATGAATCAGGGAGAGATTGTATCGGACGGCACTCCGTCCAGAGTATTCAGCCATTACAAAGAGCTGGAACAGATTGGACTTGCGGCACCCCAGGTAACCTATCTGCTGCACGAAATGAAGGAAGCCGGATTTGATGTCAGCACCAGCGCGGTTTCGGTGGAAGATGCAGAACGGGAAATATTAAGATGCCTTGGAAAAGGGGCCTGGAAATGAGTTGGGAAAAACGATGATGAGAGACATTACGATAGGGCAGTATTATCCGGCGGAATCACTGATACACAGGCTTGACCCGCGTGTCAAGCTGTCAGGGACGATGCTTTTTCTGATTGCTGTGTTTGCAGGCCGCGGCATTGCCGGGCTTTTGCTGATTACCGTATTTTTAGCCGCCGTAATCAGGATTTCGAAGGTTCCGTTCGGATATATGGTAAAGGGCCTGAAAGCCGTTGTGGTGCTGATGGTGATTACCGCATTTTTCAACCTGTTTTTTACACCCGGTACCAGTATTATCTGGGAATGGAAGTGGCTGCGCATAACCGGGGAAGGAGTCGAAGCTGCTGTCCGCATGCTGTTCCGCCTGACCTATCTGATACTCGGGACGTCCGTTATGACACTGACAACGACGCCGAATGAACTGACGGACGGGCTGGAAAAAGCATTAAAGCCGTTGCAGGCCGTCCGCGTGCCGGTACATGAAATAGCCATGATGATGGCAATCGCGCTGCGGTTTATCCCGATTTTAATCGAAGAAACCGATAAAATCATGCGTGCGCAGATGGCCCGCGGGGCAGATTTTGACCAAGGAAACCTGATACGCCGGGCCAAAGCGATGGTTCCGCTGCTTGTGCCGCTATTTATATCGGCATTCCGCCGGGCCAATGACCTGGCGATGGCCATGGAAGCGCGCTGCTACCGGGGCGGTGCTGGCAGGACGAAAATGAAGCCGTTAAAATATGCCGGGCGTGATTACGCTGCATACGCGGTGCTGCTGCTGTTTCTGGCAGCTGTCATTATGCTGCGGCGATTCTGAGAAGCGCCAGAGAATAAGAGACAGGTTCCATACCAGAGAGAGTCTGGAAACTGGTACCCTGGCATATCTGCATATCAGGATATAAGCTGTGCAATACGTACAGGCAGTCAGGTAAATATAATGGGATTTTGGAGATATCAGAATGAAAAGAATCAGGCTGACGGTCGCATACGACGGGACGAATTACAACGGCTGGCAGGTACAGCCAAACGGCATTACGATTGAAGGTGTCCTGAACCGGGCGCTGGCTGAGCTGACCGGAGAGCCGGTCACGGTTATCGGTGCAAGCCGCACAGACTCCGGCGTGCATTCGCTTGGAAATGTGGCTGTTTTTGATACGGAAACAAGAATTCCGCCGGATAAAATCAGCTATGCCCTAAACCAGCGCCTGCCGGATGACATCGTCGTGCAGCATTCCTGTGAGGTGCCGCCTGATTTTCATCCGAGGCGCTGTGCAAGCCGCAAGACGTATGAATATAAAATACTAAACCGCACATTTCCAATGCCCCTGCGACGGTTCGATACTTATTTTTATCACCGCCGCCTGAACGTGGCGGATATGCAGGAAGCAGCGTGGCTGCTTGTCGGGGAGCATGATTTTAAAAGCTTCTGCTCCATACATACGCAGGCAAAATCCACCGTGCGTACTATTTACAGCCTGACGGTCGAAAAACAGGGGGATTTGATTGTAATCCGCGTGACCGGAAGCGGGTTTTTATACAATATGGTGCGCATCCTTGCGGGCACGCTGCTGCAGGCAGGAAGCGGGGAACGAAAGCCCGGCGAAATGACACAGATCCTGAACGCGGCAGACCGCAGTGCGGCAGGCCCGACAGCTCCGGCATGCGGGCTTACAATGATTGGAATTGAATTTGAAGGCATATAAGGCCGGAAGCCCTGGACAGATATTCTGCCATGGGCTTCCGGCCCTGTTTGAAGCATTTTTGTATTTTTATACGCCGGAATAAGCAGCAAAGCCTGCATCAATCGGCAGCACAACGCCTGTAATTGCGCTGGCAGACCGGTCATCACACAGGAAGAACACGCCGCCGAGAAGTTCCTCGCTGTCTACAAAACGCCCGGTCGGTGTTCCGGTTAAAATCTTATTGGAACGTGCGGTTGGTGTGCCGTCTTCGTTAAACAGCAGCGCCCGGTTCTGGTTTGATACCAGAAATCCCGGTGCGATGGCATTGCAGCGGATTCCGGTTCCGGCAAAATGCGTTGCCAGCCACTGTGTAAAATTGGAAATGGCTGCTTTTGCGCCAGAGTAAGCCGGAATCTTGGTCAGCGGAATATACGCATTCATCGAAGAAATATTTAAAATACATCCCGATTTTCTTTCCACCATGTCTTTTGCAAACTGCTGGGTTGGCAGCAGGGTTCCCTGGAAATTGAGCTTGAATACGAAATCCACGCCGGATGCATCCAGGTCAAAAAAGGTCTTCTGGCCTTCTTTTGCTTCATGATGGTACTCGTTATCGGTGGTAGCTCTCGGATTGTTGCCGCCTGCACCGTTTACGAGGATATCGCATGGGCCAAGGTCTTTTAACACGGCCTCATGCACCTGTGCGAGTGCTTCCGGTTCCAGTACATTCGCTTTGTAGCCTTCACAGATAAATCCTTCTGCCTTGCATTCATCTGCCAGCTTTTTGACAGCTTCTTCGTTTAAGTCCAGTGCAGCTACCTTTGCGCCAGCCTGTGCAAAAGCCTTTGCCATCGTGCCGCACAAAACGCCGCCTGCACCTGTGACTACAACGGTTTTTCCGGTAAAATCAATATTTAAAGGTAAATTCATAATGCTGTTCTCCTCTCAGATTGACGGGGCTGCCGCAGGAAGCAGGTTTTCATATGATTTTTCTTAATGCGGCAGCTCCTTTATCAGTTTCTGCTATCTTGCCGTTTTTTATGAATCGTTTCTGCCGGATTTTTTTATTTTGATACCGGGCCTTCTGTTTTTTCCAGCATATCCCAGCAGCCCCACAGATACATAATGCCGAGGGCACGGTCATAAAGGCCGTAGCCAGGCCTGCATTTCTCGCCCCAGATATGGCGTCCGTGGTCTGGACGGACATAGCCGGTATAGCCGCAGTCATGGTAAGCTTTTACAATATTCAAAATGCCGGTATCGCCATCGCAGTCGCGGTGGGAAGCTTCGGTAAAGTCGCCGTTTGGATAATGGCGCACGTTGCGGATATGCGCAAAAGCAATCCGGTCACAGTAGGTGCGGACAATATCTGCGACATTGTTTTCTTTATTTGCGCCAAGAGAGCCGGAGCACAGGCAAAGGCAGTTGTATTCATCATCCACCATCTTTAAGAAACGGCCGATTGCTTCCTTGTCACAAAGAAGGCGCGGGATTCCGAAAATATCCCATGGCGGGTCATCCTGGTGGATTGCCATTTTAATATCGGTTTCGTGGCAGACCGGCATAATTGCTTCCAGGAAATATTTCAGGTTTTCCCATAATTTTTCTTTGGTTACCGGGCGGTATGCTGCAAAAAGCTCATCCAGCTTTGCCATGCGTTCCGGCTCCCAGCCTGGGAAGGTCATGCCGTTTAAGTTGTTTAAGATATAATCAGCCATTTCCTTGTAGTCATCGTGAATGCGGTCTTTTTCATAAAACAGAGCGGTGGAGCCGTCTTCCAGCGGGTGGAACAGGTCTGTTCGCGTCCAGTCAAAAATCGGCATGAAATTGTAGGTAACAACCTTGACACCGAATTTTGCCAGATTGCGCAGCGTTGTCTTGTAATTTTCGATATACTGGTCTCTGGTTGGAAGGCCGATTTTAATATCATCGTGTACATTGACGCTTTCTACAACGTCCATGTTAAAGCCTGCGCCTTCAATCTGCTGCCGTGCTTTTTCAATTTCCTCGACTTCCCAGACTTCTCCGGCCTGTTTGTCGTGCAGTGCCCATACGAGTCCTGTTACGCCCGGAATCTGTTTAATCATTTCCGGCGTGATGCTGTCATTTCCTTCGCCATACCAGCGGAATGTCATTTGCATAGTAATATTCTCCTCTCAATAAATAATCATTAAATTAATCCTGCTGCCATTGGTAACCCGGTGCTTAAGAACGGAACATAGGTAATTAAAAGCAGTCCTAATAAGATTGCCGCATAATACCAGAGCATATACGGGATTGTTTTTGCCAGTGATGTATCGCCTACCTTAATCGCCACAAACAGCGTATTCCCTACCGGCGGGGTTATGTTTCCGATACACAGGTTGTATACAAGAATTAACCCAAAGTGTACCGGGTGCATGCCAAATGTTTTTACGATTGGCAGAAAGAGCGGTGTAAAAATCAGAATGGCCGGGGTAACATCCATAAAGGTGCCTGCAATTAACAGAATGACATTCATGATAAGCAGGATTAAAATATAGTTATCCGTCAGTCCTAACAGTGCTGCGGAAACAGCCTGCGGAATCTGCATAAATGCCATAACCCACCCGAGAATGTTTGAAACACCAATTAAAAATACAACCATGCCGCTCATTTTGGCACTGCTTACAACAATATCCCAGAAGGATTTCAGCGTAATGTTGCGGTAGAGCACGCCGAGAATCAGTGCATATACGACTGCAATCGCGGAACCCTCGGTTGCCGTAAATACACCGGCTACAATTCCGCCGATAACGATAATAATCAGGGAAAGAGCTGGCAGGGCGCTTATTGTTGCAGTGCCGAGTTTCTTCCAGTCATATCTGCCTTCTGCGCCCTTGTAGCCTTTGCGTTTTGCCAGAACCACGCCGACAAGAATACAGCATAATGCCCACAGGAATCCCGGAACATACCCGCCAAGGAACAGGGCAGCTACGGAAGTTCCGCCGGATGCAAGGGAATATGTGATAAGTGCATTGGAAGGCGGTATTAATAATCCTGATGGTGCAGATGCGCCATTGGTTGCAGCACATAATGCAGGGTCGTAGCCGAGTTCTTCTTCACCTTCTTTTACCATGCTGCCGACTGCGGCTGCAGCTGCGGAAGCAGAACCGGAAATTGCTCCAAACAGGGCATTTGCTCCGGCGTTTGTTACAAGAAGCGCTCCCGGCAGCTTGCCAAGGATTGCCATAACAAAATCAACGAGCCGTTTTGCAATGCCGCCCTGGTTCATCAGGTTGCCGGCCAGGATAAAAAACGGAATCGCGGTCAGGCTGAATTTGCTCATGCCGACGAATGTTCTCTGTGCGGCAGTAACAACCGAAATATCCAGCGGCACGGTCTGCAGGATAGCTGCCAGCGCGGAAATTCCAATCGAGTATGCAATCGGCACGCCGAGTGCAAGCAGGACTAATAATACAATAAGAATAATAACCAGTGACTGAATTGCCATTTACGCCGCCTCCTTTTCATCTGTCTGGCCCTTGATAATATCTATCATATTAAAAACTGTATAAATCATATTTAAAATACCGCACAGCGGCAGCACTACATAAAAAATGCCAATCGGCACGCCAAGGGATGAAGTCATCTGCCCCATGGCCAGTGATGTAATCTGAACGCCGCCGAATACAAGGATGGTTGCGGAGAATAAAAAAGCAATGATTTCCCCAAGGCAGTTCAGACCTTTTTGTACCGGCAGGCTGAACTGTTCCACGACAATCGGAATATTCATATGCCCGCGTTCACAGGTCACTAAAGACGCGCCTAAAAGGCTCATCCATGCAAACAGATATCCGACCAGCTCCTCCGACCAGGTGGACGGATTTTGCAGGATATATCTGGTAAATACCTGCCAGCAGGTCAGGATGACCATTGCAAGGAAGCTGATTCCTGCCAGGCCGTTCAGTATGCGGGTAATCCCGTTTCGAAATGCTTTCATAATCTGTCCCTCCTACTCTGCTTCTGACGGATATTGGGTATTGTATTCCTGGATTTTGCTGTAAATCGGTGACAGGTCCTGATACTGTTCCAGCATGGCGGCATGCATCGATTCACAGATTTCCTGAAATGGCTTTGTGTCCGGATAGAGGAAGGTAACGCCCTGCTCATTGGCTGCCTTGTCCTTGGCAGCTTCCACAGCCTTGACCCATTCTTCCCGTTCCACGGTGTTGACCAGACGGAAGCCTTCTTCAAAAATACTGCGTTCATCTTCCGGCAGCTCATCGAGGAATGCGCAGTTGCCGATTAAAATATCCGGTATCATCTGGTGCATGTCATAGGAGTAATATTTGCACACATCGCCGTGCCCGTTCGAGGTCAGTGCCATTTCGTTATTTTCAGCGCCGTCAATAACCTTGGACTGCAGCGCTGTGTATACTTCGCCAAACCCCATTGGCGTTGCGGAGCCGCCCAGAAGGCTCATCATTTCGACATTGGTAGGAGACTGCTGTACCCTGATTTTCAGGCCCTTTAAATCTGCCGGAGATTCAATTGGCGTCGAAACCGTATAAAAGTTACGCGTTCCGGCATCAATCCAGGTTACGGCTTCAAAGCCAGCCTGCTTGGTGGATTCAAAAATCGGGTCTACGATGGCAGGGTCATCCATGGACATATGGTATGCATCTGCGGAAGCAAACAGGTATGGCAGGTTAAACAGGGTATAGTTTTCCGAAAACGTTTCCAGAATGGAATTGCTTGCAACACAAAAATCAATGGCGCCAGTCTGTGTCAGCTGCACCATATCCGTCTGTGAACCAAGCAGCTCGCTTGGATATACCTCTACATTGTATTTGTCTCCCAGCTTGCTTTCGATGTATTCTTCAAAAGCCATAAGTGCAATATTGGTAGGGTGGTCTGTTGCCTGGTTGTGGCCGATGCGGATAATCTGTCTGTGGTCATTCCCGCCAGCCCCGCACCCGGAAAGGGATGCTGCCAGTGTCCCCATGCAGAGAATGCCGGCAAGCAATCTGAGACATCGTTTCATAGTAAAAATCCTCCTTCATTGCTGTTTTCACAAAACCGTTTTGTTAGAATAGAGTATATCAGGAAAAAACAGAGATTACGTGGTAGTTACTGCTTGAAATATGGTGAATATTGCTATATAATAATTAGAAAATGTTATATTTTTATGCAATTTATTTAACTTTGGAAAGAGAGTTTTGTGAATTATGTACAAGGAAAAATTTATCCCAAGGCAATTTATGACAGAACGTTACTACGAATTCCATCATTTCTATAACGAAACGCCGCCTGCGGTAGAATCTCACCAGCATCCGTTTTATGAGATATTTTTCTTTTTGTCCGGCAATGTCAATTACGTCATTGAAGGAAGAAACTATAAACTGCGTCCCGGCGACATTCTCCTGACCAGCAGCACAGACCTTCATTTTTCAGATGTCCGTCCCGGAAAGCCATATGAGCGCATTGTTATCTGGCTTGCCAATGATTTTTTTGAATACCTGAAATATTTTTATGATGAAGATTTCACAGCCTGTTTTACCGATGCAGCGACCAAAGACCACCGGCTGATTCGTCCGGACAGCCAGTGCATCGCGCAGCTGCGCCAGCTGTGTACAAACATGTCCAAAGCCAGGAGCAGCAGGGAGACTGGCAGTGCGGCCCTGACGACAGCGTACCTGACGGAATTTCTGGTATATGTCAGCCGGGCCTATTATGACGGCCCGGATTCCGTGAAACATGATATCACAGAATCCGGAAAAGTCAATCAGATGATTACATACATCAATGACCATATTACAGAAGAACTGTCCTTAGACCATTTATCGTCCCGGTTTTATACGAGCAAATATTACCTTGGCAGGCAGTTCAAGCAGTTTACGGGCCTTACGCTGTACCAGTACATTATGAAAAAACGTCTGATGATGGCGCGCGATATGCTCCGCGCAGGCAGCCCGGTCATGGACGCCTGCCTGTGGAGCGGATTCCGGGATTATTCCAATTTCCTGAAAGCTTTTAAAAGAGAGTTTGGACAGAATCCGAGTAAATATACAAAAATTTGAAATTTTCCTCAGTTTCCTGCAGACATTGAGGAAATCGGTTTCGGCAGAAAAACAGTTTTTGGGAATAAAAGAAATTCATATCATACGGATTTGATGAAAGGCATTATTGGAAAGGAGAATCGTTAATTTATTGGCGTGCAATATAAATAGTTAAAAATTAAAATAAAAGCTTCAAATCGAAAGTCCGGCATGATGTGGATATCAGCCGGACTTATGTAATTTGTGACAGGATAGATAATCTTGTATAATACCGATATCGGAATTACAAAAGCCCCTTGATGCGGTCTGTGCGTCTCCCGCAGAAAAGATAAAGGGTGTCCTTTATATACGGCCGGTTCCCGGTCTGTGCTTCCACGAGTGCCGCCAGCCGGTCCATCCCGGCGCGCAGATCGGTGTAGCCGCAGACAATGTAAACAGCTTTAAAGCTGGTGGCGTCATTGAGCATGCTGCACCACCTTAAGGACTGCCGCAAGCAGCTGCATGGGTGTGGATTCCGTTATGTGGATGGAAAAACCATTTACAGAAACACAAAGCCCCTGCTGTATCCCGCTGCCACCTTGTGGTTCTTCCTGCAGGAGGCCTGGGTTTACCGGGACGATCTGATGCACCGGAGCCTCTGGCGCAAGGGATTCCAGACACACTTCCCTTACGCGGCGCAGTCTGTAATAATAGTTTGCTTTCGTAATGTCGTGGCCGGCACACCAATCGGCGACACTCATTCCTGTGGGACGGTTCTGGCATTCCCTGATCTGTGCGGCCCATTCTTGTAAACGGTATTGTACAGCTGCTGCAGTTGTTTCTGAACTCATAGACTTACCTCCGTATAGCGGTATCAAAAGTTGAGACTTAACTTTTAATACCCATGATAGAAATATAGTCTATTGTCACACATTTTGCCGCCATAGTCGAGGTACGCACTATCTACCGTTTACGTTACAATCTCCACCCATTAAAAAGCAGGAGGTTGAACAATATGGAAGAAACGAAGAACATTCGTAAAGAGTTAAGAAGGCTGGAAGATGTGGTTGATAACATTCAGACAAAGCTACATAACACAGCCGGGCTTCTTGAACTTATAAGGCTGGGTATGGAGAGGCTTTATAAAGAAGAGTACACATATGAAATTTCAAGTGTGATTGTGTTGAAAGAATATCTGCTTACAATCAATAACACGGAGATAGCAAAGATTCAAACTATGCTGACAGAGATGAAAGAACGGCTCTGACATAGGTGTGTTGAAAGGCGGTGATAAAAAACAGAAATGACAGGGCATGTGATACAGATACAGCCTTGTCATTTCTGTAAACTTAGTAAAAAGGATTGTAAAAGCTTGTATTGTTTATCATCCAGCATAGATACATCAAGAAGTTTAACAGTATCAGCTTTATCAATGCCCAGCAGATAATCAGCGGAACAGTGATATAAATGTGCAAGTGATATGAGGTTTTCAATGCTGGGTGTCCTCTCTCCGCTTTCATAGTTTGATATGACGGACGCAGACACGCCAATAGATGAAGCAACTTCTTTTTGAGAAAGATTTCTTAAAATGCGCTGTTGCTGTAGCCGCTGACCTAATCCATTTATCATATAAGCACCTCCATGTAAAGATTGTACATGATGCCTATATGCTCTAGGAAATGCAAAGTTTTCTAAAAGCATTGAAAACTATGCAGGAAGATGATATAATCAACACCAAATAAATTTATATACGAAAGGAAAAATATATGGATATACGGGATATTACAAAAGAGCAGTTTGAAACACTGATATTGCTTCGGTCTTTAGAAGAGTTTATAGCAGACAAACATGAGACTTTTCCAAGCCTTAGTGAAGCAATATGGAAACTGGAAGAAAATCTGCCGGACGAGGACTACAAACAGCTTGTGACGGATATATGCAGACTGACAGAAACAGGCTATATATTGTCAGATGGAACAGCGGAGATTGTTAAAACGATTAAAGATATGGAACCCTTAGAAGCGGTCGAAAAGATACCAATACCAGAAGTCGAGGGCATTACGCCAAAAGGCCAGACAGAAATTGAGAAACTGGAGAAAATGTTAAAGGAAAGTCCAGACAAAGATAAAGTATTGGATGGGTACATTTCCGACCAACATGGAATCAAGACTAAAATATTAAAAGACTTTTCAACTAATGTAGCAAACATAACAAGTATAATAAATTCAGTAATTACTATTATTGCTATACTTATGGGAGGTTCAAAATGACAAATAAGAAATTGTTGAAATCAGCAGTCATAATAACAGCGGTCATGTTATCCGTAAGTGGATGTGCAGGTGGTTGCAGTAAGCAGACCGAGCCAGTTATAGCGGATGCAACAGTAGAGACACCAGAGCCAGAGGAAAGCACGGAAAGCACAGAGCCTACAC
>OFHA01000221.1_pt1 | contig 51987 bp, 45 predicted proteins | sample 1521891 | NCBI WGS metagenome assembly OFHA01 (sample SAMEA3504089, study PRJEB24116) | mouse gut metagenome | biome: mouse gut; feature: mouse-associated habitat; material: faeces | place: Denmark | collected 2011
TTCTACCAGAATCACCTTTGTGTCCTGCCCGCCCACATCTATGATGGCACAGTCGTCTCCTGCCATCTCTCTTCCGCCTCTTGCATGGCAGGTAATCTCCGTAATCACATGATCGGCAAAGTCAACGGCAATTCTCCCGTAACCGGTTGCCACCACCTTTACCTGATCGGAAGCCACGTCGATTCCTTCCTCCAGAAGCCTTTCCCTGATTATCATGGCGGTCTCTTTGCTGCTCCATCCGGTGGGCAGCACAAACATAAGCTCTTTATCCCCGCGAACTGCCGTCTTAGAGGCTGTAGAGCCAATATCTATTCCTACATAATACATATATCTTCTCCTTCAGAAACAAATTCTCCATTCCTGAGACAGCTATGCTGCTCCAATCTTCATTCCCTGCCTGGAACCGGGAATCATAAAGCCCCGCTCTCTGCCTGCATCCCGGCGCTCCGGGACGTTAACAATACCTGTCTCTGTGCGGATTAAAGTCCTTTTCTACTTCCGCAATTTTCAAGATCTCTATCTCCTTCGTCTTTGCCGTCCCCCAAATCTGATCCAAGTCTTCTCCTTCCACCATCAATGATACCCCGCAGCATTTACTCGCACTTCTGGGGGTAGGGGCAATAACCGCCCGAACCCCCAGCTTCTTTAGTTCTCTATACAGCCGCATGGCATTATCATGATTGGGAAACAATACATAGTGCTGAATATCCGGCATCTGATCTCCCTCTCTCCCATCACGCTTCCTGCGTCTAATTATTCAGCATCTCCACAAATGCGCTGACTCTGGTGCGAAGCTGCTGCGCGTCGCTGTCCGTATAATCGGTTTCAATTCCCAGTACAGGAATCCCTTCTTCCTTCATGGCCCGCTCTACAAAATACCCTTCCGTGTCGTATAGGTTACAGAACTTTAAGTTCACGTCAATGATACCGTCAACGTTATATTCCTTTGCCAGACGGATAATATCGTCAATCCTTGCATGATTCGGCGTAAAGCATGCACAGTTGATTCCCATATAACGCTCCGCAATCGCGTCGATCTGCTCTTCTACCGTCTCCTTGGTCTCATCCACATAACGCTCAAAGTAACGGGTTCCGGTACACATCTCCTCACAGACAACCACCGCGCCGCTGGTCTCTACAATATTATGAAGTTTCCAGTTCGGAATGGCGAGAGGAGTTCCGGTCAGCATGATTCTCTTGGTTCCGGCCGGCGCTACGCTTACGCCGTCTGCAATCCTTTGTTCCAGCTCGTCGCACAGCTTATTGGTCATCTGGGCAAATCTGGCCGGATCATCGTAGAATGCAATCTGGGAAATAACCAGCGCGTCTGTTCCGCTGATCGGCACATTTGCACTCTTACGGCATTCGTATAACCTTGCAAGAGCCTTTCTCTTATTATTGATTAATTTGATGCTCTCTGCCAGCTTCTCGGAAGTCACCTGATTACCGGTAAATTCCTCCACAACATCCTTGAGAGCCGCAATTTCTTCCGCCCAGGCTTTTACATCCTTTGCGCGCTTCATCTGCGGCAGATCCATCACATGAACCGGAACGTCCTCCGAAAGGATTTCCCAGGCTTTCTTCTTGCCGTCGCAGGTCGTCTCGCCGATATACATATTCGCAATCCGAAAGAACGGACAGGTCCGGTCTAATCTTGCGCCGACGGAAGCTTTGATCAGCGGACAGGTATTGGTAGGAAGAACTTTTTCTCCTCCCGGCACCCAGAACTGGGAACCTCCGCAAAGTCCGGTTGCAATCGCGTCCGCTGCAAAAATCACTTCATCCGGCACATAAACGCAGAATGTTCCGAATACCTTGCCTCCCTTTTCCTGATGGGCAATCAGTTCGGAAGGACGGATGCCATGAATATCCGCAACCACCATATCATAATAATCCATTCCTTCCGGGCGGTTCTCCTGTGACAGAAAAACATCTCCTACCGCCTGCGGAAGCACTTCGCACAATTGATCGTGCAGTTCCAGATTCATCCCCAGTTCTTCCCACATCTTGTGATTATCAGCCATGTAATGTTACCTCCTATTGATATATTTCCTATAATTCGCTTATATTAGAGTAACATTTTTATGCAGAATCAACAATGCGTTTCCATGCTTTTTCCATTCAAACCATCTATAACTAAAGGATCTTATTAATCGTTTCTATACACCGGTCAATTTCCTCCTCCCGGTTTGCCGCGCTAAACGCAAACCGCACGGTTCCTCTCGGAAACGTTCCCAGAGACTGGTGGGCGACAGGAGCGCAGTGAAGCCCAACCCTGGTCATAATTCCGGCTTCCTGCTCCAGTTCAAAAGCGGCTACCGCATTATCCTTCCTCTGAAAATCCAGAGACACCACCGCTACCCTGCTTTCACAGGTTCTTCTCCCTACGATCCGAACCTCCGGTATCTTGCTTAACTTCCCAAGAAAGTACTCTGTAAGTTCCATCTTCCTTCTGTGTATTTTGGGGATTCCCTCTTTCTTCAGATAGGTTAAGGCCGTATGCAGCCCGATGATTCCCGGAAGGTTCATCGTCCCGCTCTCGTATTTATCGGGAAGGTTCTCCGGCATCACGAGAGAATCCGACAGGCTTCCGGTTCCGCCCGCAATCAGCGGAACCAGCTCCGAATCCAGACGCTTAGAGATTAAAAAACCGCCGATGCCCTGGGGACCAAGCAGCCCTTTATGGCCTGTAAACGCCAGGAAATCGATCTTACACTTCTCCATATCAATCTCTAAGGTTCCCGCCGTCTGTGCAGTGTCTACTGCAAATATCAGCCCGTATTTCCCGCACAGTTCCCCGATTTCCTGAATAGGAACCAGGGTTCCGCATACATTTGACGCATGCGTTGTTAAAACCGCCTTTGTATTCTTATGTATACAAGACTCAAGATCCCCGACTTTTAAATTTCCTTCTCTGTCTACCGGCGCAATATCATAAGTCACGCCAATTCCCTTGAGCTGCTCCAGCGGACGCATGACCGCATTATGCTCCAGCCCTGTCACCACAATATGATCGCCGGACCGCAGGAACCCCTTTAAAAATAAGTTCAGGGAATAGGTTACATTTGGCGTAAACACTACTCCCTTAGAATTGCGCGCATGGAAAAGCCTGGCAAGCTGCTCCCTGGTATCCAGCACCAAACCCTCAATCTCATATGCGCCTCCATAATTACCTCTGTTGATATTAAACGCGCCCTGCGTAAGCAGCTCCGCCATAGCCTCGGACACCCCAGGCGCCTTCGGCCACGAAGTACTGCCGTTGTCAAAATAAATATTATCCATCATAATTCCTTAAATATCTGCGAACGCCCTTCGATTCCGCTTCGCTTCATCTCAGTGTTCGTTTCACTCACATAGCCCTTTCGGACGATGCTTTTGTCTGCTAGCAGACAACGCTTCCTCTCTCCACTTAAGGAACGCCCTTCGATTCCGCTTCGCTCCATCTCAGTGTTCGTTTCATTCACATAGCCCTTTCAGACGATGCTTTTGTCTGCTAGCAGACAACGCATCTTCCGTAAGGGCTGCGTTCATTCTGTAGTTCATTCTACCATTCAAATTTTTTCTCGAAGTAGGTGTTTAGGTCTTCGATTTTTACGCGCTCCTGCTCCATGGTATCGCGATCGCGCACCGTAACCGCGCCGTCCTCTTCCGAGTCAAAATCATATGTAACGCAAAACGGCGTTCCAATCTCGTCTTGTCTCCTGTAACGCTTGCCTATATTCCCTCTGTCGTCAAATTCACAGTTGTATTTCTTCGTAAGCTGCGCAAATATCTTTTCTGCGCCTTCATTTAACTTTTTCGACAATGGAAGCACCCCGATTTTCACCGGAGCCAACGCCGGATGGAAATGGAGCACAGTCCGCATATCCGGCTTTTCCTCTGTCCCAATATTTTCTTCGTCATACGCCGCGCACAAAAACGCAAGCGTGACACGGTCAGCGCCCAGCGACGGCTCAATCACATAGGGGACATATTTTTCTTTCTTTTCATCGTCAAAATATGACATATCCTGCCCCGAAACCGTCTGATGCTGCATCAGGTCATAATCTGTCCTGTCCGCAATGCCCCAAAGCTCGCCCCAGCCAAACGGGAATAAAAATTCAATGTCCGTCGTGCCTTTCGAATAAAAAGCAAGCTCCTCTTGTGAATGATCTCTAAGCCGCATTTCTTCTTCTTTGATGCCAAGCGCCAAAAGCCAGTCTCGGCAAAATCCCCTCCAATACTGAAACCATTCTAAGTCCGTGTCCGGCTCACAGAAAAATTCTAACTCCATCTGCTCAAATTCTCTTGTGCGGAACGTAAAATTCCCCGGCGTAATCTCATTTCGGAATGATTTCCCTATCTGGGCAATGCCAAACGGAATTTTCTTGCGGGAAGTCCGCTGTACATTCTTAAAGTTCACAAAAATCCCCTGCGCAGTCTCAGGACGCAGGTATATTGTATTTCTCGCATCTTCCGTCACGCCCTGAAACGTCTTAAACATCAAGTTAAACTGACGGATATCCGTAAAATTATGTTTGCCGCAGGTCGGGCATGGAATGTTATGCTCATTTATAAACGAAAGCATCTCTTCCTGAGTCCACCCATCAACCGATTCTTCCAATTTAATGTCCTGTTCCGCAGAAAAATCCTCAATTAATTTATCTGCCCGAAAGCGTTCATGGCACTCTTTACAATCCATTAACGGATCGGAAAACCCGCCTAAATGGCCGGATGCCTCCCATGTCTGCGGATTCATCAAAATTGCGCAGTCTACGCCGACATTATAGGAATTTTCCCTGACAAACTTATCCCACCATGCTTTTTTCACATTATTCTTTAATTCTACGCCGAGATTCCCATAATCCCATGTATTGGCAAGCCCGCCGTAAATCTCCGAACCCGCATACACAAATCCCCTAGCCTTAGCTAAGGCAACGATTTTCTCCATTGACTTTTCCAAAATAATCCCTCCGTCCTGCTAATTGTAAATAATATATGTAAGAGCCGCTTCTTCATTGGCTCCTTCACCCATTATGGAAACAGTGTCTTTGGCGGTTACCTTTGTATCCTGTTTCGAGACATACAAAACTGTGCCGTCCACTTTCACGTCCACGTTCGCTTTGATCACAACAACTTTATTATTGTCTTCTTTCAAAATGTCCTTACTGTTTACGTCCTTTTGTCCGTCCTTCTTTTCCGAAACGCCATAAAATTCCGTATCAAAGTCATATCCTTCGGCCTGCGCCGCTACGACCGTCCCTGTAAAAAACTCAATCCCATTGAACTTCGCATAGTCTTCAAAAGATTGATACCGCATCTTAAGCTTCGCCGTATCTTCTTCCACGTCAAAAGATGACTTTTCCACAGCATCCCCGCTGGTTTTATTATATACCTCAATCCTCTCTGTAATATATTTTTCCAATTCCTCCGCATCGTAGTATTCTTTGTCGAATTTTTCCACATCGACACTGACAATACTGCCTTTTTTCTCGACAAAAACCGTACTGGTTTCTACATCTGTCTGCTGGGAACAACCGGATAAGAGCCCCATACAAAAAAAGACAGACAAGCAAATACCTGCTATTTTTCTCATTGTTCCACCCTCCACTTTATTTACAGTCCATGCTATTATACTATGTTCTTTCGAAGATTTCAACCTTCTTATATACAATCCCAAAATATAACCAAACGAAACAGCGCCCATACGCATATGCTTCAAACAGATTTCACCTAGAGAAAAGCATATACTGTTTTGGAGGATTTAATACATTCCCTGCCCCATTTCCTTTATGATTTCAAGCGCCCGAAACGTATGTCCGGTTTCTTCCACAAAAATACGATCTAATATACGCTCTAACTGCGAAAGCACTTTTTCCGACACCGTAAATGTATACAATTTCTTTACCTCGGAAGCAAGCGCATACTGCATCGCATATACAGCAGAGTCCTCTGTTTTAATTCCATCGCCCCCTTGAAAACAGGCGCCGCACAGCATTCCATGCGATTGAGCGGAAAAATATTTTAATCCCTCTTTTTTCCCACAGCATCTGCAGGCAGACACATCTGGGCATTCTCCCGCTTCCAATAAAACCCGAAGCTCAAAGACCCTCCGGATTAAACGGCAGTCCATCTTTCCCGTTTCTAACGCGCGAAGCGAGAGATAAAGCAATTTTAACAATTCTTTTTCATTATTGTTTTCCCTCGCGTAAAAGTCCGCCACTTCCAAAAAATAAAAGCCATAACAGGCTTTTATAGGATCTGCGGATAACCCCCTGAAATAATTGGAAATAGAGGCTTTTCTCAAATTATATGTACTGCGTCCCTGAAAAAATTCAAATTCTCCAAAGGAAAACGGGGCAGTCACAGCTAAAAGCTGACTCGTCGGCCGTCTGGCTCCTCTAGCAAAAGCTGTGATCTTCCCTCTTTCCTTTGTCAATACGGTAATGCGTTTGTCATACTCGCCAATCGGCATGACATTTAAAACCATTCCCGTCAGAACTATGTTCTGTTCCATACCTGCCCAATCCTCTTTCTGCCGCCGCCTTTGCCCCGGTTTGCTCCTGTTTCCCTTCCTGATTGGGAATTTGCCTGTAAGCCAGATAATCTGCCACTTTCCCGCTCATTTCAAAATTCTTCCATGCATCTTTTGCCATCTGCCGTCATCTCCTGCGTATGTCTTAAATTACATAGTTAGGGTATCCTTCTTTAGCAGAATCATACCAGATAAAAATTGGCATTCATTTTTTTACGGCAATTTCATCTGTATGGTAACCAAAATTTTTCATTAAGAAATCGGAATCCCGCCAGTCTTTTTTGACTTTTACCCAAAGCTTTAGATTCACTTTGGATTCTAACAAACGCTCAATCTCATAGCGGGCGTTGCTTCCGATTTTCTTTAACATGGCGCCGCCTTTCCCAATGATAATTCCTTTATGGGATTCTTTTTCACAGATAATCGTCGCTTCAATATCCATAAGTTTTTTCTTGCCTTTGCGTTTCTTCATCTTTTCAATCGTAACGGCTATGCCATGCGGAACTTCTTCGCTTAAAGCATGGAGCGACTTTTCCCGTATAATTTCAGCTGTAATCTGCCGCACAGGCTGGTCTGTGACAGTGTCTTCCTCAAAAAACATCGGACCGTATGGCAGGTATTTGTAAATTGTGTCTATGATATCCGTAAGATTATGGCCTTTCAATGCCGATGCGGGGATAATCTCATCAAATGGATAAACCTTGCGGTAAGTGTCAATATATTCTAGTATTTTTGGTTTTTCCACTTTATCAATTTTGTTAATCACAAGAAGAACCGGAAGTTTTACGCGTTCTAACTGCTTTATGATTTCACGCTCTGAAGCTCCGATATAATTCCCCGGCTCTACCAGCCAGAGGATTACGTCCGCATCTTTTAATGTCGTCAACGCGGCGTTTACCATATATTCCCCCAGTTTATTTTTCGCCTGATGCAGTCCCGGCGTGTCTAAAAATACAATCTGGCCGCGTTCTTTGTCTGTATAAACTGTCTGGATGCGGTTGCGCGTCGTCTGCGGCTTATTTGACGTAATCGCAATTTTCTGGTCGATTAAATGATTCATCAGTGTAGATTTCCCTACATTTGGCCTTCCAATAATGGATACAAATCCGGATTTAAATTTTTCGTTCATAAACACCCTTTCTTTTATTTAAAACAACGGCTCTATTTTTTCAAACATATCTTTCTGGCTTGAAATTTTATCTTCATTCCCAATGACACAGATATTTTCTTGTGAGAGGACGGCAGACAACAAATCAGCCAGATTTCTAATATCCTCTTGTGTCGCAGAAATAATTTCGTCTCGTTCCGTCTGTATATCTTCCTGAGTAAGATGCATCAAATACGCAGACACAGCCCGCATACCCTTTGCAAAAGGGGAAAGCGGCGTATCCAGATCACTTACCGTCCCGATAATATATTTTGTCATGTCTCGTTCGTCTGCGGTAAATGTTTTTATATATTCCGGGATATTCTCGTATATTTCATTTGTTTTTTGCAAATTGGGATCTCTGTAAGAAGAAAAATACACATTCCCATCCCGCGTAAATCCGCCGCCGCATCCATATGCGCCGCCTTTTACGCGCACGTTTAGCCAGAGATAATCGTAACTTAAAATCACTTTTAGGATTTTTAATGCGCCCGTATAAGAATAGCCCGCGCGTTTAAAATCGCCCGCCCTTGAAACATACTGCACTTTTGAAGCGTCCATAAAACCTTCATTTTTGCGTATGCAGGTAATTTCCGCTTTTGGACGGATTGCTTTTACAGATGGAAGTTTCTCCCAAAACGCCTGCAATGCGTCCGCCTCTTTATAGCCTTCTTCATCGCAAGTAACGGCCGCCAGAAGGGTTTCCTTCGTAAATGTCCTATGGCTTAAGTCTTTTAGTTTTTGGATTAATTGCTCTTTCTTTTCATCAAAGCATTCTTCATATTCTGATAGAACGCGGTAAAAATCAATGCCGAGGGTTAAATCGTTATAACGCGCCGTTGATGAAAAATATGACATCGCGCGCATTGCGGAAACGACATTTCCGGAAGCTGAAAATGACATTTGCAGTTTCGATTTTAACTCAGCGAGGATTTCACGCAGACGTTTTACATCTTCTAGTTTTGACTGCAATAAGATTTCACTGATTAACTCCATGGCTTTGGGCAGTTTGTTGTATAAGGCTTTTACACGGACTTCAAATTTCGCTTCATAGGCGCCCGCCTTTTTTGCATCTGGATATGTTGAAATGCAGGTGGCGATGCCACCCGTTTCCAAATTAATTTCATTTGCCAGACTGCTGTACGAATATTCTTTTGTATCCACATAGCCCAATACTGCTTTTAAGATGCCAAGATATGGCAAATCTTCTTCCGCCACTGTGTCAATGTCAAACAATAGGTTCATATAGATAATCCCATTGGTCTGCAGGTTGGAATGCAGAACTTTTATGCCGCCTATCTTTCGTTCCCTTAAAACCAGTGGAGCGGCTTCTTTTTTCATATCCGACCTTTTTAACATCGGGATTTTCTCAATGTCTTCTTTTGCGGAAGGTTCGCTTTGGTATGCTTTTAAATGCGCGGTGTCTGCGATCAGCCGTTCCAATTCGCTCTCCGTCAAACTTTCTTTGAATGCGGCAAGTTTTTCTGCAAGTTCCGCTTCCTGTTTCGCGTTTAAACCGCGTTCCGGCTCTATTTTCACCATGGATACATGGGTATTGTCTATCATATAGGTCTGTATCAGAGATTCAAAGTAGCCTGTCTCCACTTGTTCCCGCAAAAACTGAAACGTGTCTAACGCTTCGATATGCAGAAACGGGAGGGAGTCCTCATACAGCCAACTGTCAAACATCTGCAGGCCATAAATTAAGCCCTTGGGATAAGACCCAAAATCGGCTTCCCGATACTTAAATTCCGAACTGTTTATCGCCGCCAGAAGCGACTTCTTGTTTAAACCGCCTGACGCCTGCTCTTTTAACACGGATTTTATGATGTCCGCAAAACGGTCTTCGTCAGCCCCATCGGCATTTTTCGCCACGACAGAAAAGATTGGCTGGCGGATTCCGTTGTCATAAGATCCTGATATGTCCTTTCCGATTCCAGCTTCAATCAAAGCTTTTTTTAACGGCGCGCCGGGAGCGTTTAAAAGGGCGTAATCTAAGATTTCAAATGCCTGATACAGCTTTTTATCCAGAGAATCTCCTATCACAATATTGTAGGAAAGGTATGTGTTTTGTTCCATTGGCTCATTGCTCGAAATCGGATATTTTTTGCTGATTTTACGGGTTTTGCCAAAAGGCTTCTGGATCTGAATTTCCGAATCGACCGAAATCTCCTCATACCCAGACAAGTATTCCTTATCCAGCCATAAGAGTTTTTCTTCAAGATCCATATCGCCGTAAAGATAGATATAAGAGTTACTTGGGTGGTAATATTTTTTATGGAAATCCAAATAATCCTGATAGGTTAAGTCAGGAATGCAGGCAGGATCGCCGCCGGACTCATAGCCATAGGCGGTGTCCGGAAATAAAGAATTTATAATTTCCCGCTCTAATACGCCGTCTGGAGAAGAAAAAGCGCCTTTCATTTCATTATAAACTACGCCGTTTAACGTAATTTCAGATGCTTTGTCCTCTAATTCATAGTGCCAGCCTTCCTGTTTGAAAATTTCTTCTTTCCGGTAAATATTCGGGTTTAGCGCAGCGTCCATATAGACGTCCATCAGGTTTTGAAAATCTTTGTCATTACAGCTTGCCACCGGATAGACGGTTTTATCAGGATAAGTCATCGCATTTAAAAACGTATTGAGGGAGCCTTTTACCAGCTCTACAAACGGATCCTTTGCCGGAAACTTTTTCGAACCGCAGAGCGCCGTATGCTCTACAATATGCGCTACTCCGGAACTGTCTGCCGGAGGCGTGCGGAACCCAATATAAAACACCTTGTTTTCATCGTCATTTGACACTACAGCAAGTTTCGCGCCGCTCTTTTTATGGCGCAGGACGTACCCTTTGGAATGAATGTCAGTCAGCTCTTTTTCATTTTCTAACTTATACAATTTTAACAGTTCTGGCTTCACGCTTTCTTTTCCTCCATTTTTAAAATCTATAATCGACATAAAAGAGGGTGTCAAAAACACCCTCTTTGGTTATTCTTTCCTGTATTCCATTACATTATGTAATGCGGAAGTAATACGCATCTTTCGCTTCGGTTTTATCCTACGCGGACAACGTTTGTCGCCTGCGGTCCTTTTTCACCGTCCACTACTTCGAATTCAACCAGTTCCCCATCCTTGAGTTCCTTGAATCCGTCCATTTGTAATGCAGAATAATGAACAAAGACATCGTTACCTTCTGCATCTGAAAGAAAACCATAACCTTTTTTGACATTAAACCATTTTACATTACCTTGCTGCATAATATGCTTCCTCCTAAAACAATAGTTTTACTATCGCGGTTGTCCCACGCTTTATAGGGTAGCATAATTTGTCGTATTTGTCAAATAAATGCAACTATTTCCTTACTTTCATACTTTTCTGATAACCAGCTTTTTTATTGAATATTTTCTGATATTTCTTGTATTGTTTTTTCGGACACTGAATTGTCGCTTTTTTATGAATATTTTTAATTGCTTTCGCTCCGGCCGACCTTAATTTCCGGGAACGGATAAGAATGGTTTTCAACTTTCTACAGCCATAAAAAGCCCGTGTTCCGATTGTTTCCACGTTTTTCCCAATGATTGCTTTCGTAATTTTTTTATTGCCCTTAAACGCTGACTGTTTGATGGACACAACTTTATAAGTAATGCCGTTTTTGGTAACAGTTGGCGGGATTCTTACGGTTTTTCCTTTTTTCGCCATTCCGGTGACTTCCACAGTCTGATTCGACAAAACATGGTAGGTCAGGCCGCCTGCGGAAAAGCTGTCAGCCGCGCTTGCGGCAATGGCAGGAATGTCCTCTGTCCGAACCGTCCCACATACGCTGCAGATATATGTCCTTATGCCCTTCTCTGTCGCGGAAGGATTTTTCGTGACCGTCCCGCCATTCCATATATGCGCTTCTAATGCCGGAATTTCCACGCCTTTTTCTAATAACTCCCCACACGTTTTACAGTAAACGTCCCCTGTATAGCCTGTCGAAATGCAGGTCGCATCTTCCTGATCTCTCACTTCCGTGTCTGCATGGTTCGTCGGTTCCATCTCTAACCGTTTCGTCGAAGAACAGTGGATGCAGGCATACAAAATACTCCCGCTTTCCGTACAGGTCGCTTCTTTTTCTATCTCGCCTTCATTCCATGTATGTTCCCCCGCCGCCAAAATGGCTTCACCCTCTGAAAGCATTTCGCCGCAGTCTTTGCAATAAACGTCTCCCGTATAGCCGGATTCCACACACGTTGCCTCTTTTTCATTCCTCGTTTCCTGATTGGCGTGTTTCGTACAAGAAACCGTCACATATACAGTTACCTCTAATTCGTCATATAAATTTTCATCTGGGCAATAAACCGCCGGATAGGACTGCCCTGCCCCTAAATGGGACGTCTGTGTATCAGGGTTTTTCCAGCGATAGCCCGCCGGAAGATCCAGATCGGATAAATGCCCATACAGCTCCCCGTCTAATGTAACCCTGTCATCCGGCTGTTTTGGAAGGGCTTTTCGTATCTCGTCCGTGACATAAACCAGCTCTCCCACATATCCTTCACAAGTGACTTTCACTATAATGTTTGCCCCTATATCCTGCCCAGTCAGTACATAGGTCTGCGTATTCGCCCCTAGTATCGGTTCTCCATTGCGGCTCCAGCTATAAGAAAGGGCGCCGTCTTGCCCATCTTCTAAATTGACCGTTACAGACAGCGTATTTCCACACCGCAATTCCCCTTCCATTGATAGAAAGCCTTTTAGCTCCGCAAACGGAAGGCGGCTGGAATGGATATATTTTTTCTGTGATTCCTGTAAATTCGGGGTAGACGAAACGGCATAATGCATCCAATCGTCTTCCAGCTGAAACCCATAAATGCCATATGCTTTTTGATCTGAATCTGACGGAATTTCTGTTGGATTATATAATTCCGTCACCTGTTCCGTTGCAAACGGCATTTGATAGATTTTCTTTGGCCCGTTAAATATCAGGCTTTCGCCATGTTTCCAAAGAAAAGCATACGCCGACTGCCAATAAGAAGAAGCGCCCGCCATCCATCTGTCAAAGGAATACAAAGCTTTCGGGCTGCCCGAAATCAAATCCTCTGTTTTATATAATTTCCCTGCTTTTTCATTGGAGTCATATTCTGTATAATACCAGTATCCGTCTTGATAAATCACGCTGCTTTGCGATTTTGCCCAAAGCGCATGTTCAAACGATGTGTCCGACGCCGTCAAACTGCTGTCCCATCCATTATGTCCGGTTTGCGTGATCCCGTTATCGCTTAACAGGAAATTTCCATGCATCACCCTGCCGATGCTGTCCCATGCCGGATCGTCCCATGTAACGTCAACATGATAATAGTTTCCGCCAATCTGAATTATATTCCACGCATGGTTTATCGTGTCGCTGGATACAATATAGCATGGGATGCCAAGCTTATTTGTCATAAGATAACGATATGCTTTCGCATAAGAATCGCACACCCCTGTTCTATTTACAAGAACGCCATAAAGTGAATGGGAAGCTTCCGGCACATTATTTGCAAGATACGATTCATAATCATATTCGCAATACGTCGCAAGCCAGTCGTGGACTGCCAATGCTTTTTCATATTCTTCCATATCGTCCGTTAGCGCGGATAACGCTTTTGCCGCCGCTTCATCTATATTTCCCTGAAGGTTTTGCGCTTCATCGGCATCCATTGTATATTCCGGTTTTAACTTCGCCGCTTTCCCACCGGAAACCGACGCGCCCACCCGTCTTCCTACATAAAATAGATCCACATTGTTATTAATAATCTGAAAATAATACACTTGTATCTCAGCAAAAGTCATATTATATTTTGAAACGTCAATTTGTGAATCAAAATTTTTAAGCCCTCTTACAATATCCGCTTCCAACTCCGAAAGTGTATCGTCCTGACTTCGCGCCCGCCTATTTTCCGTCTGGACATTAAGCGGCAGGAAATATTTCGGGTCATACCGTTCTTCCTCTGTGAGTTCAAATGTCTGATCCCCCGTTTCCGCCTTCACATCGTCTGCCAGCCCGCCGCAAAACAATAGCGCCAATCCGGCTAAACATAGTAATTGATAAACTTTTTTCATATCCTCTGCGCCTCCTAAACCGCATCCGCCATTATGTTTTATATTTTATTATACTGTTGCCGCCTGACTAAGTCAATCCATCTGGAAGAAAACGGAAAAGATAAGAAAACGGGCTTTGCAGCATCAAAAACAGCGCAGCTTACGCTGCGCCGTTACTATGCCGCTTGCTTCTTTCCGGCAATTTTCCACAAACCCTTTCTTACTGTAACAAGGAAAGAACTCCCTGTGTAGACTGGTTTGCCTGCGCAAGCATGGACTGTCCAGCCTGCGCTAAAATATTGTTCTTGGAGTATTCTACCATCTCAGAAGCCATATCTGTATCACGGATACGGGACTCTGCATTCTGGGTATTCTCAGCCGCAGTGTCTAAGTTCGCTATGGTATGCTCTAAACGGTTTTGGATCGCGCCCATGCGGCCTCTTGCCTGAGACACTTTCTTGATTGCCCCATCAATCGTTGTCGTAGCTTTCTGAGCGCCTTCCTGTGTGCTCAGGTCTACTTTGTTTCCATCTACGCCAAGGGAACGCGCGCTCATGTCCTCGATTGTGAAGTTCATGGTCTGGCCTTCATTTGCGCCGATTTGAAGCGTGATTCCAGCTCCGCCAGAAACGCCTTCATAACCTGCCTGACCCCACATTGCGTTTGCGCTGCCAAGGCCTGCGCCTGCTGTAGCGCCGTCCATTGTAAGCTGTCCTACCGTAGTAGCCCCGCTTGTCGCAAACAGTGTATTCGGTTCGTCAGGCGTATCCCCGCTTAACGTTACGTCAAAGTCGAATCCGGCTTTTGCAAGAATATCCTCAATATCTTCTGCCGTATATTCTTTTCCTGCCGCTAAATGAATGGTGTATTCTCCGGCAGTCACTGCATTTACAGCGCTTGTTGTAATTGCCGTTGTCGTTTCAACTTCTTCTTTTCCAACTTCCTTATCAAATGCAAAATCAAATGTTGTGCCATTAAATTCCACACCATATTTATTTGCTGTAAATTGGATTTTATTTGCGCCGACAAATCCCCCTGCCGCTACTTCCGCTTCATCAGATACTGCCTTTATCCCTGCCGCTGTCGCTGTTCCGTTTGTTGTAGCCGAATCTGCATTAAAGATTCCATTCTTTAACGTCACTTTCACTTCCGCAGGCGCGCCTGTTGCCGCGCTGTCTTCCTGTTTTGCATTTGCAACTAAAGCATCGATCTCATCTTGTGTGTAAACCTTATTCAATGAGAGATTCAATGTCAATATTTTTCCGGTTGCATCCCAGATTGCAGTTTCCTGTCCTGCTTTTGTTGTAGCAAGCGCAGAAGTCGCAACTTTAATGCCTCCCACATTAGACGTTACTAACGCGCCGTCTAATGTTGCATCCACAATACCAAATTTCGGGCCGGAACCTGCGCTTGACCCGCTTCCGCTCTGGCTTCCGTCTAACAGTTTCATGGTGTTAAATTCTGTCGTCTCAGAAATTCTTGTCAATTCTTCCTGTAACTGGCTAATTTCATTGTTGACTGCTTCACGGTCTTCGTCTGTCTCAACGCCGTTTGCCGCCTGAACGGACAATTCTCTCATTCTCTGTAAGATAGAGTGCTGTTCATTTAATGCGCCTTCTGCCGTCTGGATTAAAGAAATGCCATCTTGCGCATTTGAGGAAGCTTTATTTAACCCACGGATCTGCGCCCTCATTTTTTCAGAAATGGAAAGTCCTGCTGCGTCATCTGCCGCGCGGTTAATCCTGTAACCGGAAGATAATTTCTCTGTGGACTTTGCCTGTGAGGTTGTTACCATTCCCAAATTTCTGTTTGCATTCATTGCCTGCATGTTGTGCTGTACGAACATTGCCATAATTATGTACCTCCATGTGTTTGTTTTTGTTTGGGATTCCGTTCCCATGTATTTAGTTTTTAAAATTTATAATAAACCCGGCCCCTAGGTTAGCCGGGGATATTACCTGCTTTGCCGCGTGGCTTTTTTAGCCTGCTTTTAGACAGCGCCTGCCTGCGCGCTCTGTTTTCTTTTTTCCCTCATCAGGATATTTGTGATTTCTTTTTGCGCCTCAGCAGATATGCCTGTTTCACGGTAATATGGATTTTTCCGTGTTTTTTTCCCTGCTGCGCTCCTCGCAATATTTAATTCCTTAGGCGCATCCACTAAAAGATGGATATTGTTTGCAGAGCCGCCGGAAAAAACGACTTTAATCTCACTTCCAATATCAATAAAATCTCCCGGCTTCAATGTGAGTTTTAACATGGCGAACCTCCCTGTTTTTTTACTGCTACGACTATGCAACATTTTGTGTAAAATGTTGCCTATGCGGGACAATCCCCAAACACCAGATAAAAAATAAAAAAGCCGCCAATTTCAAATGATTTGGCTGCGGAAAGGAAAAGTTATGGGAACAACGGAACCGATACGGGACAAGGAGGATTTAAAGAATTTTTTGAACTATTATAGAAATGTACGCCCCTCTCCCAGAAACTACGCTATGACAGTAATTGGACTGCACACGGCGCTCCGTATCAGCGATATTTTGAATCTGAAATGGAAAGACGTCTACCATTTTCAAAAGAACTGTTTTTTAAAACATATCTGCCTGTGTGAAAAAAAGACGGGAAAACAGAGCAGCGTAGCTATGAACCAACATGTCAAAGAAGCTTTAGAAACCTACCGTAACACACGAAGACCAAAGCCAGACCATTATATTTTCTCGAAAACAACTGATAATAGCCTTCCCATCTGCCGCTCTCAGGCATACCGGATTATCAAAAAAGCGGCGGAAGAAACCGTATGCTGCCACACACACATAAGCTGCCATTCCCTGCGCAAAACATTTGGCTATCATGCTTGGAAACAGGGAATTTCCCCTGTTTTACTAATGGATATTTTCAACCATTCCTCTTTTGACGTCACAAAACGCTATCTTGGAATTGGGCAAGACGAACGGGACTCTATATTTTTAAAAAATTTTTATTAAATGGGGTTAAGTTTTTTTCAAAATCGCCGAAATAGATAATGTACATGAAAAATGCAACATTTTACACAAAATGTTGCATTTTTTATGATTATGCCCGAAATTTATTGGATTATACAGAATTTATTGGATTATATAAAGATTATTATATTTATACGGAATTTATTGGATTATTCTATGTTTTTGCACTATATTTATAAAAGAGATGGGATTTTCACTTTAAAAATCCCATCTCTTTTTTATTCTGGTTCCACTAAATGACATACGCCATCTATTTCATATTCATTTATAAATTATAACATAACCTCTAAATTTTACAACTTAGATTGTAATTTCCCCTTATATCCGATATAATGACAAGATATAAAAACAAAAAGGAGACTCTTTTATTATGGAACAACCCAAAAAAATAGATTTACACGCGCACTCTACCGCATCTGACGGCACCCTTAGCCCATCAGAACTGATAAAAGAAGCGGAACGCGCAAACCTCGCCGCCATTGCGCTCACAGACCACGACACCGTAGACGGCATTGCAGAAGCGAAAACCGCCGCGGCATCTTCTAAAACAGAACTTATCTCTGGCGTAGAGCTTTCTACAGATCACGAAGGGACGGAAGTCCATATGGTAGGCCTGTTCCTAGACGAAACGAACCCGAAATTGCTAGAACATCTCGCCCGCTTCCGTGACAACCGTGACAACCGCAATTTAAAAATGTATGCAAAGCTCAGAGAAGAAGGGTTTGACATTACGGAAGAAGCTTTACGGGAAATGTTCCCTGACGCAGTGCTCACAAGAGCGCATGTGGCAAGATATTTGCTGGACAAAGGATATATCCAAACGATTGCCGAAGCATTTGACACATATATCGGAGACGGCTGCCGCTGCCATATCCCAAGGGAAAAAATTTCCCCCAAAGAAGCAATCGCTCTGATCCATGAAGCAAACGGCAAAGCAGTTTTAGCGCATCCGATTCTTTATCATCTAACCGACGCCAAATTAAACGAATTGGTAAGCCTTTGCGCTTTGTCCGGCTTAGACGGGATTGAAGCGTATTATTCTACCTACCAGCCGGCAGACGAACGCTATATCAAACAGCTTGCCGCCAAATACCAATTATGCCTTTCTGGCGGCTCGGACTTCCACGGCAGCAATAAGCCGCATATCCGTCTTGGAAGCGGCATGGGGAATCTCTATGTCCCCTCTGATTTATTAGAACCTCTCCGCAATGCTTAAATACGGAAAGAAATACAAACAGGGATTGACAAAAACTGTCAATCCCTGAAATTTTATCCCACAGCCTGCCCGGGCATTCCCATTAATTCCTCATACCGCTTTGCTTTTTTGTGGTTCTTCGGCAGCAAGACCGCCCAAACCACCGCAATGCACACCAATAACATATAAAACAATGTACTCAAATCTGCCGCAGTTGCCATTGGCTGTATCTGAAACGCTTCCTGATATAACGCGATGATATTTCCCGATGCAATAAAAAGTTTTATATTTTTGATTACTGCGCTCGCCAGAATGCAAACGCAGATAATTACGGATGCGCCCTGCGCTTTTACTGTGTGGGACATACACCCCAATAAAAGGACACAATAAAATCCGAATCCCATAAAAAAGCCAAATACCTGCGCGCCGGCGGAAGCTCCCACAAGCGTCCCCACAACAACAGCCCGAAAAATATAACAAACAAGCCCAAGAAGCAGTAAGATCCGCATACACCGCTCTTTTGACCGCACAAACTCCCCAATCTCAGGATACTTGCATAGAATTTCTTCTTTTCGCGCAATCTGCCGTTTCGTCATTTCAATCTGTTCTTGCTGCCTTTGCTTTTTTGCCTCATTCATTCTCCTTCCTCCCTTTTACTTCCATTTCTTCCCTACACGGGCTCCACCGGCCGAAAAACTCTGTCTTGATATGCGTCTTTGTCTTTTTCCTTTTTCAGTTTCGCTTCCTTGCAAAATTGTTCTTGGGAATTGACAAGCGTTTTTCCCCGCTTATCTGGCTTTTCATACTTTCCATTTGGATTTAACAAATGCGCCTTAACGTTGTCCGCCAATTCCACTTCCAAAATATGATACACCCGCTTTTGGATTTTTTCATCGTCCACCGGAAAGAGGATTTCCACACGCCGGTCCAAATTCCTCGGCATCCAGTCCGCGCTGCCCATATAAAACTCTGGCTGCCCATCGTTGAAGAAATAAAAAATCCTGCTGTGCTCTAAAAAGTTTCCTACAATCGAACGCGCCCTGATATTCTCACTGATTCCTGATATGCCAACTTTCAAACAACAAATTCCGCGGATAATCAGATCAATCTGCACGCCCGCAGCCGACGCTTCATATAAAGCGGCAATAATTTCTTTGTCGCAAAGGGAATTCATTTTCGCAATAATCCTGCCTTCTTTCCCTTCTTTTGCATGTTTCGTCTCCCTGTTGATCAGTTTCATAAACTTCTTCCGAAGCCAAATGGGCGCCACGACAAGACTGTTCCATGATAAGGGTTCCGAATAGCCGGAAAGCATATTAAACACTGCCGTCGCATCTTCCCCAATCGCCTCGGAACAGGTGAAAATGCCGCAATCCGTATAAAGCTTTGCCGTAGAATCGTTATAATTGCCCGTGCCTAGATGGACATACCTTCGGATGCCTTCTTCTTCCCTGCGGACTACCATTGCTATCTTACTGTGCGTTTTTAATCCAACTAACCCATAAATCACATGGCATCCCGCCTGCTCTAACTTTTTCGCCCAAACAATATTATGTTCTTCGTCAAAACGCGCCTTTAACTCCACCAACACAAAAACCTGTTTCCCATTTTCCGCCGCCTGCGCAAGCGACGCAATAATCGGGGAATTGCCGCTGACGCGGTACAGCGTCTGCTTAATGGCAAGCACGTCCGGATCGACGGAAGCCTGCCGGATAAATTCCACTACCGGATCAAACGTCTGATACGGGTGATGCATTAAAATATCGCCCTTTCGGATTGAATCGAAAATATCCGTCTCCGGATCGATTTCCTGTACCTTCTGCGGACGGAATTTCTTATAGCGGAGCATGTCGCAATCCTCTAAATCATACAATTTCATCACAAATGTAAGGTCTAACGGGCCGTTAATATGATAAATGTCTTCGTCTTTGACGCGGAGCTGTTCTTTTAAAATAGACAAAAGCGCTTCATCTATCCCCGCTTCCACCTCTAAACGGATCACTTCGCCCCACTGGCGCTTTTTCAGCTGCTTTTGTATTTCTTTTAATAAATCCGCCGCTTCGTCCTCGTCGATTGGCAAATCCGCATTTCGCATAATCCGGTACGGAAATGCGCAGACCACCTTAAAATTTAAAAATAATTTGGAAATATTGCGTTCAATCATCTGCTCTAATAACAAAAATGTCCTGCTGCCTTCTTTAGCGGAAGGGATTTCCACAAAACGCGGCAAAACGGAAGGAACTTGGACGGTCGCAAATTCAATTTCTTTATCGTCCCCCCTGCGTTTAATCAGCGCGCCGATATTTAAAGTCTTATTGCGGATCAGCGGAAACGGTTTTGACGCATCGACTGCCATGGGCGTTAAAACGGGATAGACGCTGTCCTGAAAATAATTATCCGCAAACGCCGCCTGTGTTTCATTTAAAGTCTCATACGCATGGATAATTTCAATATTCTGTTCCTTTAAAAGCGGAAGCATGGAGCGGTTATATGTAAAATACTGGGACTCCACAAGCTCACGCGTTGCAAGATTAATCGCCTCCAACTGCTCTGCGGCAGTCATGCCCGCAATGTCTTTTTTCTTATAACCGGCATGAACCATATCTTTTAAAGAGGCGACGCGGACCATAAAAAATTCATCTAAATTAGAAGATGTAATGCCCACAAATTTCAGACGCTCCAACAGCGGGATTGTCTTATCTTTCGCTTCATATAATACGCGGGAATTAAACTTCAGCCAGCTTAACTCTCGATTCTCGTAGTATTCCGGATTTGTAAAATTTTTCTCTTTTTCCATAGTCTCCACCTCTCTAACTAAATACGCGTTTTTCCCGAATCTCCGGTTTCAATCCAAACACGCGTTCAAAAAATTCCGCTTTTGATGCAAAAAGCTCTTTTTCTAATGTAATATCGTCCCGTGTCACAATCGTAATGACTAACTGTTTTCCACGGACGGCGGCTTTGACGTTTTTAAATTTCTGCTTATGGCTTCTGTCCATGGCGTTTGAAACGCGTAAAATCGCCGCAAGCTTTGCCACTGTCATATAGCTTTTTTCGTCAAGCCTGTCGGAGAGTTTATCATAATCCGCAAGCGGATATGTATTATATAAAACGGTACACGCCACGATTTCACGCTCCAGATGGGCCAGACCGATAATCTCGGATTCCATTATAATATGATACGCGCATTCCGGCGCATTTGCCAGACTGACATACTTTCCGCAGTCATGCAGGATTGCCGCTGTCTGCAATAAAAGCCGCTCCCTTTTCCCCAATCCATGCGCTTTTTTCATCGCATCAAAAATAAGCGCGGACATCTTAGACAACGCTTCGATATGCGGGGAAAAGCCTGCAAACCGTTTCGAAAGCTGCCTTGCCGCCGAAAGTATGTCTTCATCAAACTCGTGCGCCGGTTTTATCATGCGGTTTTTCTCTGCGTAGTCATACGCCATTCCGTCGCTGACGCTTACTCCCGGCGCCCAGATTTCCTCCGCATTAAATTCTTCTGCAATCCGTGTGTAAATCACGATGTAAGGCACCAACAGCGGATCGTTTTCATTTGGCATATCCAATTCCGCCGCAATCTGTCTGGCGTTTTTGCGGTAAAGCTTTCTCATGGCTTTGACGAACTTTTCAGAAGAAACAATCCGGTTTCCTTTCTTTTCCACCTTTTTCATCAGCTCCATAATATATTCTCCAGTGAAAATTACATATTTCATCTGGAGTTCTTTTAGATACATCGCCTTGAAAACTTCCAGTTCTTTATTTACCATTTCTTCCAACTGGGTTTCATAATGCGTCACGGCATGTTCCACAGATGACAATTTTTCCCTAAGCCGCATGGAGCCTAACCCCATATGCTGCGTCAGGGCTGCTTTTCCGCCAGAAAACAGCGTCATCTGTAAACTTCCCCCGCCAACGTCTATCACAGCCGTCCCCTGTTTTATCATTTCTTCAAATTCCGGCTGGAACGCCACGGATTTATAACTGATAAAACGGCGTTCTGAATTGCTTGGCACCTGTATGCGGATTCCTGTGCGGATAAAAAGCTGATCCAGCACAAACAGCTCATTTTTGATTCCCTTAAACATGCCGCCCGCATAGGCCATATAATCGTCCGTCCGGTATCCTTCCATTATTTTTCGGTACCCTGAAAGTATGCCGCTAATTTCCTCTAATAATTCATGGCCGATATAACCTTTCTGATAAGATTCTTTGCCAATTTCCACTCTCGCCCTTACATGATCGATTTCCCGCGCCCCTTTTTTTGCGGCAATCTCAAATATTTTTAAGCTGGCTTCATACGAGCCGATATAAATTGCTGCAAACACTTTCATACGCAAACTTCCTTCCCCAGCAAATAATCAATAAACTGCTGCGCCGTCCTGCCGGAACGCCCGCCATGGCTGATTTCCCATTTCCCAGCCTCTGCCAATAATGTCTCCTCCTGAATAGGGATCTGATGTTTCTTTGCAAGCGCTTTTACAATTTCCCCAAACTGTTTTTTGTCCGGCGCGCCAAAATAAATCTGTACGCCAAACCTCGCCGCAAGGGAAAGTTTTTCCTGTACCGTGTCATTGTTATGCAGATCGTCTGAAAGAGAAGGTTTATCGGAAAAGCTCTCCCGGATTAAATGCCTGCGGTTTGACGTCGCATAAATTAAAACATTCTCCGGTTTTTTCTCAAGCCCTCCTTCAATTACGGCTTTCAAATATTTATATTCCACCTCAAAATCTTCAAAAGAAAGATCGTCCATATAGATGATAAATTTATAACGTCTCTGTTTGATCTGCCCAATCACATCTAAGAGCAGTTTCAACTGGTGTTTGTAAATTTCAACAACGCGAAGCCCCTTATTGTAATACTGGCTGGCAATCGCTTTTACGCTTGTGGATTTGCCCGTTCCCGCATCGCCAAACAAAAGGCAGTTATTTGCTTTCCGTCCATTTACAAACGCTTCTGTATTTTCCACAAGCTTCTGTTTTGCAATTTCATATCCCGTCAAATCGGAAAGCCGCACATCTGCAAAATCCGTAATTGGAACCAGTTCCACGCCATGCGCCGCCTGCCGGATGCGAAACGCCCGATGCTGCCCCAAATTCCCCACGCCATACGTTTGATAAAATTCCAAAACGGCTGACTGGAACGCCTTAGCATCTTCCGCTTCCAAAAGCCGAAGCGTAAGCGCCTGAAACTTCTCTTTCGCATCGGGTGGATTTCCCTTAAAATGGCTGATCCAATCCACGCCTTCTACGCCAAATGCGGTTTGTAACCTATGCAAGTCAACGTCAAACAATTCTTTGAGCGCCTTAAAATCATGCGCCGCCGCCTGACAAAGCGTTTCAGATGCGTTTCCATTGATTTCACAGGCTTTGCTGTAGGCATTTTCACAGCCTGCTATTCTTCTTGTCAAATATGCCTGCCAAAGATTCCCGTTACAGCCCTGCCCCTGCGCAAATTCCAGAAGTTGATTCAAGCATTCGTAATACTTTTCCTGTAAGCGTTTCAAATTTTCATTTCCGTTTCCGCAGTTTAACAGCAAACTGGAAAACTCCCGAAACAAATCGTCCTTTTCTAAATCCCGATATACAATCAGTTCTTTTTTCCCGTCCATATCCGTTTTGGCTTTTCCTTTCTGTTTTAATCCTTACCTTGCGAAATAATTTGATTTAATCATTGCCTAAAAATTATTTTAGCTCTTTTCCTTTAATAATTGCCGAGGATTCTCAATCCCTCTGTTTCTTCTTTTAACCCACGGAAAGCATCTTGAACAGCCGTGTCCATAAGATTTCCCTCAATGTCTATAAAAAAACGGTATTCCCAAGTTTTCCCCTGAATTGGCCTTGACTCTATTTTATTCATATTTAAGTTATGGCTGATAAAGTGGGAAAGCGCCCGGTACAGCGAACCGCTTTCATGCGGGATTTCAAAACTAATGCTGATTTTGCCTGCGTCTTTGCGGAACACTTTTTGTCCCGTCACAATAATAAAACGGGTAGAATTTGAGGTATGATTCTGAATGCCTTTCTGTAAAATTTGTAAGCCGTAAATATCCGCCGTAAGCGCCGATGCGATTGCCGCTTTGCTAAGGCATCCGTCCTCTTTGATTTTTTTCGCCGCGCCCGCGGTATTTTTCATGCTATGTTTTTCTAACTTAGGATGCGCTTCCAGAAATTTTGAGCACTGCATCAGCGCCTGAGGGTGGGAATAAACGTCCGTAATGCCGGAAATGTCCACGTCTTTTAAGCCGATGAGACAGTGGTCAATTTTTATAATCTGTTCCCCGATAATGACATTTTGATATTCCGTCAAAAGATCAAAGTTCTCTGAAACGATTCCAGCAGAGGAATTTTCAATCGGAAGGACTGCATATGTGGCATCTCCTCCTGCAATCGCTTCCATCGCATCCCGCCATGTCTCCACATGGAAGCTCTTAGCCCTCGTCCCGCAAAACTCCTGAAGCGCCTGCTGGCTGTACGCGCCTTCCACTCCCTGAAACACAACTTTTACATTGTTAAAATCAAAGGAACTGACCGGACGAAAGCCGAACCGGCCGTCTATTTTCGCATCTTCCTTAGCCGCCGCCTGTTCCATTAAGCGGCTCCGTTTTTGGTATAAACGGGTGATTTCCTGTTCAATCCCCGTCAGATCCTGCCTGATCTTCTGCAGTTCGTCCATAACTTCCTCCTGTCAAACTATTTAGTTTTATTTTATAACAATTTGACACAGATAGCAAGCTTGCAAGTTTGGATTTAAACAGTTATAATGGGGTACAGAAAGAACAAAAAGGGAGGGATTCTTATGGATAAAATTAAAAAGATGCTGCCGGCTCTGATCCTAGGCATTGTCCTTACTCTCGCTGCCGGCGTCGCATCTTATCAGTATTTTGTAAAACGGACAAAATTTAACGATTCTTTCGTAAATGGGAATACGGCAGGGAACCTGTACAATTATGGATTATTCTGCGAATATGGGGATACGATTTACTTTAGCAACCCGAACGACAACAATTATTTATATTCCATGAATACGCTTGGCGGGGAAATTACGAAGCTCTATGAGGACAGCGCGTCTTTTATCAATGCAGACGAACATTATGTGTATTATATCCGCAGCAATTCCAATTCTGACACAAGGCTTTCTTCATTTAGTTTAAGCGCGAACGGGCTTTGCCGCTATGATTTGCGGACAAAAAAGGTGACTCTTTTAGACATCGACCCTTCTATGTACGCATCTCTGATTGGCAACTATATTTACTATACCCATTATGACACAGAGGCTGCGTCTACGCTCTACCGCATAAAGATTGACGGATCAGAAAAAGAGCAAATCGACGAAAACCCCTACTTTACATGCTCGGCAAACGGACAGTTTTTTTATTACAACGGCATTTCAGATGATCACAATATTTACCAGATGGACACACAGACCAACGATTCAAAACTGATCTGTTCCGGCAACTACTGGATGCCGACAGCGGACAATGAAAACATCTACTTTTTAGACTGTGAACAAAATTATGCGCTTGTAAAGCTTGGACTTTCTGATTCCTCTCCAAAGGTAATTATAAGCGACCGCATAGAGACTTATAATGTTTACGGCGACACGATTTATTTCCAACGGAACAACTTAGACGGAAATTCCGCTTTCTGTTCCATAAAAACGGACGGAACGGGATATACGGAAATCCGAAAAGGCGATTACAACAATATCAACGCCACTTCCCGCTACATCTACTTTTCTCCCGTCGGAGAAGACGATATCATGTACCGCATACCTGTCGGCGGCGACAATACAGTCAGTATCTTTCACCCATAAACTGAAACCGTCCGTCCCGAAACAGGACGGACGGCGTTATATGAAATATTCATTACCGTACTCTAAGATGCAACGAAGAAAACGGAAAATGAAACAAAATTCCTTTGGCGGAACTCATACAATACCCGAAACCATACGCAGACGGCTATAAAGGTTTTTGGAATTTAGCGAAAATCTTTTGACCTATAATTCCAAACTCTCTAATCGGGCGCGTGAATAAACATTTTGCCTTTTCCCGCCCCCTCCCATTCTGCATTTACAGCAAACTCTGATCCAAACAGCCAGTCTGCAGACCGTAAAACCATCTGTTTTCCTGTTTCTTATCTATCAATTTCAAGCATTAACTTTTCTCAAACCATCTGAACCCCGGCAATTTTTCCCAAAAACAAATCCAGCCATGCATCTGCTTTTTATCCGGCTAAAAAAACTCTTGACATTTCCAAAATTTACGATACAATTATTTCTAGTTTGTTTATAATTAGTAAACTTTAAATCTACAATTAACAATACAAAGGAGCCTGACATGGATATTGGAAAAAGAATGAAAGAGCTTCGGGTATTCTACGGCCTGACCCAGCAGGAACTTGCAGACCGCGCGGAATTAACCAAAGGCTTTATTTCCCAGCTTGAACGTAACCAAAACACCCCTTCCGTCAGTACGCTGCTTGACATTATCCAATGCCTTGGCACAACGCCTGCGGAATTTTTTGAAGAATCCGGGCCGGAACAGATTGTCTTTAAAAAAGAGGACTATTTTGAAAAAATAGACGAAGAACACCACGCCAAAATCGAATGGGTAATCCCAAATGCCCAAAAAAACTCTATGGAACCTATACGGCTGACCCTAAAGCCCGGCGGCGCTTCAGAGGAACTTTACCCCCATGAAGGGGAAGAATTTGGCTATGTCTTAAAAGGCGCCGTAAAGCTCACGTTTGGCGCCCAAAAATATACGCTTCATGCCGGAGAATCGTTTGCATTCCCTTCCACGAAAAAACACCGTTTGGAAAACCCCGGCAGACACGATGCCGTAGTCCTTTGGATTACCACACCACCAAGTTTTTAAGGAGGATTGCCACACCATGGAAAAAGAATTCATACATCTGTCCCATCTTTCAAAGTCATACGACGATGCGTTAATTATAGATGATTTGGATTTAAAAATACAAGAAAACGAATTTATGACTCTGCTTGGCCCTTCCGGCTGTGGAAAAACGACGACTCTGCGCCTTTTAGGCGGGTTTGAAACGCCAGACGCCGGACAGATTTTTTTTGACGGTAAAGACATAACCGCTCTCCCGCCCAACCAGCGGAAACTCAATACCGTTTTCCAAAAATATGCGCTTTTCCCGCATATGACGATTGCCGAAAATATCGCATTCGGCTTAAAAATCAGCAAAAAAAGCAAAACTTACATTGACGATAAAATCAAATACGCGCTCAAACTCGTCAACCTAAACGGCTACGAAAACCGCAGCATCGACTCTTTAAGCGGCGGACAGCAGCAACGGATAGCGATTGCAAGAGCCATTGTAAACGAGCCAAAACTCCTTCTCTTAGACGAACCGTTAGGCGCGCTCGACCTAAAATTAAGGCAGGATATGCAGTATGAATTAATCCGCTTAAAAGAAGAACTTGGCATTACATTTGTCTATGTCACGCATGATCAGGAAGAAGCCCTTACGATGTCTGATAAAATTGTCGTCATGAATCAGGGCTATATCCAGCAGATCGGCACGCCGGAAGACATCTATAATGAACCCATCAATGCCTTTGTCGCGGATTTTATCGGAGAAAGCAATATTATCGACGGCATAATGGTGGAAGATAAACTTGTAGAAATCCTAGGCGTAAAAATCCCCTGCGTTGACACAGGTTTCGGCAGGCAAAAGCCCGTCGACGTAGTGATACGGCCGGAAGACGTCGAGCTGTCCGACCCGGCAGAAGGTTTTATGGAAGGCGACGTCGTTTCCATTATCTTTAAAGGCGTGCACTATGAAATCGAAGTCTCTGCAAACGGCTACGACTGGCTTGTGCATACGACAAAAATGTTTCCGGTAGGGACGCACGTCGGAATCCATGTGATTCCATTTAATATCCAAATTATGAACAAACCGGAATCAAGCGACGAAAAGGCGGTGGAGCTCAATGACTAAAATCAAACGGCAGTTTTTAAGCGGCCCCTATATTGTGTGGGTAATTGGTTTTATTGCGCTTCCAATCCTAATGATCTGCTTTTACGGAATTACCGATCCAAACGGAAATTTCACGTTTGAAAACCTGCTTGCCATCACACAGCCAGTCCATGTAAAATCCCTCTGGCTCTCTGTGAAACTGGCGTTTTTATGTACTGGGATATGCCTATTGTTATCGTATCCTTTAGCAATGATTTTAAACAGTTTCAAACTAAAGCGGCAAAGCTTTGTCGTCTTTGTTTTTGTCCTCCCGATGTGGATGAACTTTATGCTCCGCATTTTGGCGTGGCAGCTTTTATTATCAAACAACGGCATTCTAAACTCACTGTTTTCCGCTATCGGGCTTCCAAAAATGCAGCTTTTATATACGCCTGCCGCCGTTGTATTCGGCATGGTCTATGACTTTTTGCCATTTATGATCTTACCGATTTACAACGCCATGCAAAGAATTGGCGCTGACGTCACTGACGCCGCCTCAGACTTAGGGGCAAGCCGCCTCCAAGTTTTTATAAAAATCATCTTCCCACTCACCATTTCCGGCGTTTTGAGTGGAATTATTATGGTATTCGTGCCCGCATTGACTTCATTTGTCATTTCAAACCTCTTAGGGGGAGGAAAAGTGCTTCTAATTGGAAATGTCATTGAACAGGAGTTTATGCAGAATATGGACTGGCACATGGGAAGCGGGCTTTCCATCGTGCTTATGATCTTTGTCATAGCCAGCATGACGTTTATGAATGCCCAGAATAAAGATGGGGAGGGAACTGCCGTATGGTAAAAAAAATCCTAAGCAAATGCTATTTAGGCGTTATTTTCTTATTTTTGTACCTTCCGATTTTCGTGCTGATTGTCCTGTCGTTTAATCGCTCAAAATCAAGGGTGGTATGGGGCGGCTTTACCCTGAAATGGTATCAATCCATGCTTTTAGACGAAACCATTATGGAAGCGTTTTTTACGACATTAAAAATTACCCTGTCTGCTTCTATTCTAGCAACCATTATTGGCACCCTTGCCGCCATCGGCATACAGGCAATGCGCCGCAAAGAAAAAGCTCTCCTGCTTGGGGCGACGAATATCCCCTTATTAAACGCAGATATTGTCACTGGAATTTCCATGATGCTTTTATTTGTGCGTTTTACCAAACTGGGTTTTACTACTGTGCTCATTGCCCATTTGACGTTTAATATCCCATATGTCATTTTAAACGTTATGCCGAAATTAAACCAAACGAGCAAATCCGCCTATGAAGCGGCTCTCGACCTAGGCGCCACACCGATCTACGCCTTTTATAAAATCGTATGGCCAGATATCCGTTCCGGCGTTGTTTCCGGCTTTTTAATGGCTGTCACAATGTCGCTGGACGATTTTTCCATCACCTACTTTACAAAAGGCGCCGGCGTCAACACGCTTTCCACTATGCTCTACACAGAGCTTAGAAAAGGCATCCGCCCAGAGCTTTACGCCCTGTCCGCGCTTTTGTTTGGGATTGCGCTGATTTTACTTTTTGTAATTAATTTCCGCTCCTCCAAGCGAAATCCGATTCACAACTAAAAGGAGATGCATATGATGAAGAAAAAAGGAATCTGCCTTTTGCCGCTTTTCCTTGCGGCCGCTTTGTCCGCCGGATGCCAAAACGAGCAAAACGGAGGCGAAACGCTTACCATATTAAACTATGGCAAATATTTTGATCCGGCAGCGTTAAAGCTATTTGAAGAAGAAACGGGAATTAAAATCGAATATGAAGAATACGAAAGCCCGGAAGAAATGTATACAAAATATAAAGCGGGTTCCATTGATTATGACCTGTTATGCTCTTCCGATTACATGGCGCAAAAACTTATCGAAGAAGGGGAAACGGTTCCGATCCAATTTGACCATATTCCGGAATACCAAAACATCGACCCGGACATCATCAAAGCCTCCGCTTCTTTTGATCCAGAACTTGCCTACACGATCCCATATTTTTATGGCACAGTGGGCATTCTATACAATACAGACGAAGTGGACGCCTCCGAAACAGAAACATGGAACGTCTTATGGGACAAAAAATACGACGGTAAAATTATTATGGAAAACAGCGTAAGGGACTGTTTTATCGCTCCGCTAAAACTTCTGGGATATTCCCTAAACACGACAGACCCTCAGAAATTAGACGAAGCCTTACAGCTTCTTCTTGAGCAAAAACCAATTACATACGCTTACTTTGTAGATGAAACAGCCGATGAAATGGCGGCGCAAAACGCTTCCCTCGCTGTCGTCTATTCCGGTGAGGCCGCCACTGCGCAGTCCTTTGCCGATAACCTCGCCTACAACGTGCCAAAAGAAGGCTCCAATCTCTGGATTGATGCGTGGTTTGTGCCAAAGAGCTGTAAAAATCAGGAAAATGCAGAAAAGTTTTTAAATTTCCTTTGCAGAAAAGACATTGCGGAAATGAATTTCGACTATGTATATTATGCCACGCCAAACAAGGCCGTCTACGACGATTTGGACGAAGAAAGCAAAAACGATTCCACCATCTTCCCAGACAAAGCCACACTAGAAAACTGCGAAACATTTTTCAATCTGGATACGGAATCCACCCGCCTATACAACCAGCTATGGAAAGAACTAAAATCAAGTTAGGAGAATCCCAACATGGAAAAAAACCAAAATGAAGCGCTCGCCGTAAAGGTTTCCACTGTCAGTATTCTGGTAAACCTGATCCTTTCTCTTATCAAACTGCTTGCAGGCGTCATCGGGAAATCCGGCGCCATGATTTCCGACGCCGTACATTCCGCTTCCGATGTATTCAGCACATTTGTCGTCATTATCGGCGTAAAAATGGCGGGAAAACAGGCAGACGAAGAACACCCTTACGGGCATGAGCGTATGGAATGCGCAGCCGCCATGATACTTGCCATGCTCCTAGCCGCTGTCGGCATTGGCATAGGCGCATCCGGCATACAAAAAATTATTTCTGGCAATTACGATTCCCTAACTGTGCCTAAACGGCTGACGCTGTTTGCCGCCGCCATATCCATTGCCGTCAAAGAATGGATGTTTTGGTACACGAAATCCGCCGCGAAAAAAATCAATTCTGGCGCGCTTATGGCGGACGCATGGCACCACCGTTCCGACTCCCTCTCCTCCATCGGCTCTTTCCTTGGAATCCTATGCGCAAGAATGGGGTATCCTGTAATGGACCCCATTGCAAGCGCCATAATCAGCCTTTGCATTTTAAAGGCCGCCTACGACATCTTTAAAGACGGCCTCGACAAAATGGTGGATCACTGCTGCGACCCCGTCACGGAACAAAGCATCTGGGACACTGCCTTATCCATTGAAGGCGTGGAAGGGATTGACGACTTAAAAACAAGGCTGTTTGGCGATAAAATCTATGTAGACTTGGAAATTCTGGTGCAAAAAGATTTCACGTTAAAAGACGCCCATGCCATCGCCGAACAGGTGCATGACGTAATCGAACGCGACTTCCCCAACTGCAAACACTGCATGGTGCATGTCAATCCCTTTTAACCTGAATCTTTTAGACAGCTTGAAATCCCCGTTTCAAATCCTCCAGAATATCCTCGATATGTTCCGTCCCAATCGAAAGCCGGATCGTATTCGCATGGATATTCTGCTCTAAAAGCTCCTCTTTCGTCAACTGGGAATGCGTCGTCGTCGCCGGATGAATCACAAGGCTTTTCACGTCCGCCACATTTGCAAGCAAAGAAAAAACCTGCAAATGATCAATAAACCGATGCGCTTCCTTTTCCCCTCCCTTAATGTCAAACGTAAAAATCGAACCTCCCCCTTCCGGGAAATACTTCTCATACAACGCATGATCCGGATGCATAGGAAGCGACGGATGATTCACCCTCTCTACAAGCGGATGCCCAGCCAAAAACTCCACTGTCTTCTTCGTATTTTCCACATGCCGTTCCAAACGCAGAGAAAGCGTCTCCACTCCCTGCAAAAGCAAAAACGCATGAAACGGAGAAATTGCGGCTCCCATGTCACGGAGCAAAATCGCGCGGACATACGTCACAAAAGCCGCCTCTTTTGCCGCATCCACAAAAGACGTCCCATGATAACACGGATTCGCCTCCGAAATCCAAGGAAACTTCCCAGACGCCTTCCAGTCAAACTTCCCAGAATCCACAATAATCCCTCCGAGAGCCGTTCCATGTCCCCCAATAAATTTCGTCGCGGAATGAACCACAATATCCGCGCCATGCTCTATCGGACGGATCAGATAAGGCGTGCCAAACGTATTGTCTATCACCAAAGGAATCCCATGCCTGTGCGTAATCTGCGCAATCGCATCAATATCCGGTATATCACTGTTCGGATTCCCCAAAGTCTCCAAATAAACCGCCCGTGTCTGCTCCGTAATCGCCGCTTCCACTTCCTGGGGATTATGAATATCCACAAAGGAAGCCGTAATGCCAAACTGCGGCAGCGTATGCTCCAACAAATTATAACTCCCGCCATAAATCGTTTTCTGCGACACAATATGCCCGCCGCAAGCCGCAAGCGCCTGAAGCGTATACGTCACCGCCGCCGCCCCAGAAGCTAACGCCAGCGCCGCCACCCCGCCTTCCAATGCGGCAATCCTCTTTTCCAACACTTCCTGCGTCGAATTTGTCAAACGCCCATAAATATTCCCTGCATCCGAAAGATTAAACCTAGCCGCCGCATGCGCGCAATCCCGAAACACATACGAAGCCGTCTGATAAATCGGAACCGCCCTCGCATCCGTCGCCGGGTCTGGCTCCTCCTGCCCTACATGAAGCTGTAACGTTTCAAACCTATAACCACTCATCGTAATCTCCTTTCTTGCTTAACCTAGCCTATTCCTTTTCTTAAACAAAGAATACGCTATAATACCTAGTTTGTCAATAGGTATTATAGCGTATCCCAATAAAATATCACACAAATTTACTTCCTCTCAATAAACCCCTTCGCCCGCAGCAACTCCGCACAAAGCAAAGCCCCGCCCGCGGCGCCGCGCACCGTATTATGGGACAGACCGACAAACTTCCAATCATAAATCGTATCTTCCCTCAACCTTCCGACCGAAATTCCCATGCCGTTTTCAAAATCCACATCTAAAGACACCTGAGGCCTGTTATCCTCCTCCAGATACTGGATAAACTGCTTCGGCGCGCTAGGCAGTGACAACTCCTGAGGCAGTCCCCGAAACTTCCGAAGCGCTTCAACCAACTGTTCCTTTGACGGGTTCTTCCGAAACTTCACCGATACCGTCGCCGTATGCCCATTTAACACTGGGACGCGGATACACTGGCAGGCAATCAACGGTTCCTCTGCCGGAACAATCACGCCGTCTTTTACCTCTCCAAAAATACGAAGCGGCTCCTTCTCGCTCTTTTCCTCCTCCCCGCCAATATACGGAATAATATTCCCTTCCATCTCCGGCCAGTCCGCAAACGTCTTCCCTGCGCCGGAAATCGCCTGATACGTCGAAGCCACAACCTCATACGGCTCAAATTCCTTCCACGCCGCAAGAACCGGCGCGTAACTTTGAATGGAACAATTCGGTTTTACCGCAATAAAGCCACGGCTCGTCCCAAGCCTTTTCTTCTGGGAAGCAATCACGTCCATATGTTCCGGGTTTACCTCCGGTATCACCATCGGCACGTCCGGCGTCCAGCGATGCGCGCTGTTATTCGAAACCACCGGCGTTTCCGTTTTCGCATACGCTTCTTCTATTTTGCGGATTTCCTCCTTCGTCATATCCACCGCGGAAAAAACAAAATCAACGCCGGATGCAACGTCATCTATCTCATTCACATTTTTTACAATTATGGATTTTACGGCTTTTGGCATCGGCGTATCCATTTTCCAGCGGCCGCCCACCGCTTCTTCATACGTCTTTCCCGCGCTCCTTGGGCTTGCCGCAATCGTCGTCACTTCAAACCACGGATGGTTTTCCAAAAGGGCAATAAACCTCTGCCCAACCATTCCGGTCCCGCCTAAAATACCTGCTTTTAACTTCTTATCCATACGTTTCTCCTCTGCTTTCTATCAAAAAATACTATGTTTATGTTAGGTCATTTCCCGCAAAAAAACAATTCACAAATTATCAAAAAATGACCGCCCATTCCTTATAATCTTATACACATATGCCAATCTGCGGATTTTGTTCCAAATATTCTTTTTCTTTTTTTATTGCCGCTTCCATTGCTTCCTTTGCAGGCGCGCCGATTGTCAGACGTTTATTGACGCAGGCCTCCATGGAAACCGCTTCAAATATATCTTCTTTAAAACAATCAGAAAACCTTCTTAACTCCTCTAAAGACATATCTTCCACCGCAATTCCTTTTTCCACGCAATACAGCACAATCCGGCCGATAATTCCATGCGCATCGCGGAACGGAACCCCATGATTCACCAGATAATCCGCCGCATCCGTAGCATTCGTAAACCCACGGCTTGCGCTTTTTTTCATATTTTCTTCCAAAAACTTCATGGAAGACAGCATTCCTTCAAACAATGCAAGGCAGCCCTTTGCCGTATCAACCGCATCAAACGTCAGCTCTTTATCCTCCTGCATATCTTTATTATATGCAAGCGGCAGACTTTTCATTGTAGTAAGCAAAGAAATCAAAGCTCCATACACCCGTCCCGTTTTCCCACGCGTAAGCTCCGCAATGTCTGGATTTTTTTTCTGCGGCATAATGCTGCTTCCCGTACTATACGCATCGTCAATTTCCACAAATTGGTATTCATTGGTATTCCAGATAATAATTTCCTCAGAAAACCGGCTTAAATGCATCATAACCATAGAAAGCGCCGACAAAAGCTCGATTAAATAATCCCTGTCCGAAACGCCGTCCATACTGTTTAGCGTCGGCCCATAAAACCCTAATGCCTTTGCCGTATATTCTCTGTCCAACGGAAACGTCGTGCCCGCGAGCGCGCCAGAGCCAAGCGGGCAGTAATTCATACGCTCGTACAAATCAAAAAGCCTCTGCCTGTCCCGCTTAAACATCTCAAAATAAGCGCCCATATGATGCGAAAGCGTAATTGGCTGCGCTTTCTGCAAATGCGTAAATCCCGGAAGGATCGTTTTGGTATGTGTTTCCATAATCTTTAAAAGCGTTTCCAAAAGCTTTCTTAATAAACGATCCAGTTCCACCGCTTCTTCCCGAATATAAAGACGCATATCAAGCGCCACTTGATCGTTTCTGCTTCTTCCAGTATGCAGTTTCTTTCCGGCGTCCCCTAACCTCTGAATTAAAACCGCTTCCACAAAGCTATGAATATCCTCATGCTCCTCCGTAATTTCAAGCTTCCCAGATGAAACGTCCTCCAAAATCCCATCTAGCGCCGCAAGGATCTGTTTCGTCTCCTCCTCCGTCAAAATTCCCTGTTTCCCCAACATCGCGGCATGCGCCTTACTGCCTGCAATATCCTGTTTATATAGTTTTTTGTCATAAGAAATCGACGCGTTAAACGCATAGGCAAGCGCATCCGTTTCCTTCGTAAAGCGTCCTCCCCATAATTGTGCCATAATTAATTGCTCCTTTCCTTTTGCCGTTCCCGTTCCATCTTAGAAAATATGCAGCCGCAATAGTCCTGACGGTACAGTCCATATTCCTTTGACAATTCCACTGAACGTTTATACCCATTTTTTTTCTTAAAATCCGAGACAAGATAAGGAATGCCATATTCTTCCGAAAGCGCTTCCCCGATCTCATTTAATTTTACAGCCTGTTTTAAAGGGCTGATAGACAGCGTCGTCGTAAAATAATCCATGCCAAGACGCTTTGCCATTTTCGCCGTTTCCTCAAGCCTTAGCCGGTAACAGCAAAAACAACGTTCCCCGCCCTCCTTTTCCCTCTCTAATCCTTTTACCGCTTCATAAAACCGCTCCGGTTCAAATTCCCCATATAAAAACTGCGCCGGATATTTTGCCGGAAAACGCCTAATAAACTCTCTTTGTTCTTCTGCCCGTTTGCCATATTCCTGCTCCGGATAAATATTGGGGTTATAATAAAACACTGTAATTGAAAAATAAGAAGAAAGATATTCTATCACATAAGAACTGCATGGCGCGCAGCAGCTATGCAAAAGCAGGCGCTTTGGCGGCTGATCCTGCAAAAAGCCAGACAACGTCCGTTCTAACTCTTTTTGATAATTTTGTGCCATACTCCCCTTCCTTTCCATGCTTTCAATATTTTAACCCAAGTGTCAAAAAATAGCAACCGACATAAACTAGAGTATCTAGGAAAAAGGCAGGAAATTTCATGGAACCTACAATTATCTGCAGCCATGTCAATTATACATATCATACCCTACAGGGAGAGACTCCCGCATTATGCGATATCCATTTCCATGTAGACGAAGGGGAATTTGTCAGCATCGTAGGCCCTTCCGGATGCGGAAAATCCACGCTCCTCTCCCTGTTATGCGGGCTTTTAAAACCGGAATCCGGCAATATCTATTTTAAAGGCGCGCCCGTTTCTGACAAAAGCCGCTGCCGGATCGGCTATATGCTTCAACGCGACCATTTATTCGAGTGGAGAAGCGTCAAAAAAAATATCCTCTTAGGTCTTGAAATACAGAAAAAAATCACGGACGAAGCATTGACCGAAGCAGACCATCTGCTAAAACTCTATGGCCTGTATCCGTTTAGAGATGCAAAACCTTCCCAGCTTTCCGGAGGAATGCGCCAGCGCGCCGCTTTAATCCGCACTCTGCTTTTGCATCCGGATCTAATGCTCTTAGATGAACCATTTTCCGCTTTAGACTACCAGACAAGGCTGAAAGTGGGGGACGACATTGGAAGCATTATCAAAAAATCAAGAAAAACAGCTATTCTGGTTACGCACGACTTATCGGAAGCCGTAAGCTTAGGCGACCGCATTCTTGTACTGTCCCCGCTTCCGGCAAAAATAAAAACGATTATCCCCACTGAATTTCCAAAAGAGCTCTCCCCATTTGAGCGGAGAAACACAAGCGAATTTCAAACATACTTCAATCAGATATGGAAGGAGTTAAACCCAAATGAGCCACAACCCTAACACTGTCTCGGCCGCGCAGACCGCTTATCTGCGTTCCCATAAATTCCATAAACTCAAAATCCAGTTCTACCGCATTTGCATTCTTTTGCTCTTTTTAGGGCTTTGGGAATTTGGCGCGCGCGCAGGCTGGATTGACGATTTTATATTCAGCAGCCCTTCCAAACTCGGCGCCTGTTTCTATCAAATGACAACTGAAAATACCCTGTTTTGCCATATCGGCATCACGCTGTTTGAAACAATTGCCAGTTTTTTCCTCGTCATGCTCTTTTCACTTGTCATTACAATACTGCTCTGGTTCAGCCAAAGCCTGACGGAAACCCTAGACCCTTACTTAGTCGTTTTAAACAGCCTGCCCAAATCCGCCCTCGCCCCCCTGCTCATCGTCTGGCTCGGCGCCAACTACAAAACCATTATACTTACCGGAATGTCTGTCGCCATCTTCGGCACAATTTTAAATCTCTACATCGGCTTTCACGAAGTAGACGAAGAAAAGATAAAGCTTATCCAAACCTTAGGAGGGAATAAAAGCCAAGCTCTGTTTAAAGTAATTCTTCCCGCCAACCGCGCCAACCTTATCGGCCTGATGAAATCCAATATCGGGCTATGCTTAGTCGGCGTTATTATCGGAGAATTTATTGCCGCAAAACGTGGCCTTGGGTATCTTATTATTTATGGCAGTCAGGTTTTTAAACTAGACTGGGTAATCCTTTCCATTTTCATACTATGTATAATCGCCATGGGATTCTATAGCTGTATACGTTTTCTGGAACGTTTTATAAAATAAAAATAAACGCCGTCTGGGTTTAAGCCAAAATAACGCTTTAACCCAGACGGCTTCTTGCCAACCGGACATACAGATCTTCCGCAATCACGACCAGACACACAAGTCTTCCGCCTTCACTGACTGGACATACAGCCTTCCACCCTCACCGCTTAAAACAGCGTCATATAGTTTTTTCCTCTGTCCTTACTCTTTCTTGCGGAATTTTACCGTATTACGAAACCCTTTATTCGCCAATAGCTTCACATACTCTTGATACTTTTTCGCAGGAACAGACACGACAGCTTTTTTCGAAATTCCCAAAAACGCCTGATTCCCAACTCTTTGCAGATGACTGCCCTGTATTTTAATCTGCTTCAACTGGCTGCATCCCGCAAACGCTTTCTTTCCAATCGAAAGAACATTTTTTCCAATTACTGCATCCGTCAGTTTTTTCTGGTTCAAAAACGCAGATTCCGCTATTGAAACCACGCGGTACTGCCGTTTCTCCCATGAAACCGTATCTGGAATGTCCGCCTTTTTCAAATTCTTATTTTTCGGCATAACCAGTTCTGCCGTAAGTTCCGTTTCACTGACTGTTTTGTAGATGAATTTTCCGCTCTCAAACGTATCTTCCTTCTGTTCCTTCCTGTCTGCCTCCGTCTGCGTCCCATCTTCTTTCGTCTCCCGTTCTTCCGATTCGGCTTCCTCCTCATTCAAACGAACCGTTTCCCCTGTATGTAAATCCACTTCCTGTTCCGCAAAGGTCACAATCTTTGGGGAATTTCCCTTTAATTTCGCCGTCACTTTCAATGTATACCGATCTGTCGGCAAACCTGAAATACGGACTTGGCTCTCGTCTGGATCTATGCTTTTTGTATAAGTCTTTCCAGAAGAATCCGTTAAAACTGCTGTCAACCCGCCAAGCCCGCCTGAGTTAATAAATGCAGATTCAAGAGGACGCTTTGGCACCGTTACCGTATCTTTGCTCCCTGAAACCCGAACTTCCGGCGTAACTTTACTATTGGACTGAATATAAGAAAACGCATAGGATAGGTTTGCAATCTTTGTATTCGTAAAAAGCCCGCACTCCCGGATTAACTGCGCCGCCATTCTCACATGCCCTGCCGCTCCCGGATGCAATCCCCCGTCCCCAAAATAATGCGCCGCATCAAATAAATAAGAATATGCGCTTGTCTCCTTATTCCACTCCGTATACTGGTCTATAAACAAAATATTCCCATCTTCTTTTGCAACTCTTTCCATACGCGCCACAGATCCATCTTCCCCAGCCGCATCTTCTGCATATTCCCCGCTCGCAGGGACAGGACTGCGAAATACAATGACCGCTTCCGAATTTACTGAGCGGATTTTTTCCACGATTCCTTTTAAATTCTCCTGATACCCTGAATAAATGTCGGAATACATCGAGTCATTCGTCCCAAGCATCAAAAATACAATGTCTGGGCAGTATTTCACCATACGTTGTTCGATATGCTCTAATGTCCGTTCCGCCGTAGCTCCTGACACGCTCGTATTAATCACTAGATCCTCTGTCCTGCCTAAATCTTCTTTGACATACTTCTCAAAAAGCTGCGCCACGCCGTCATACCCTTTTGTATGCGCCGCAGCATGTGTAATGGAATCCCCCATAAAAAGCCATGTAAGAGAACGGCTCTTTTCAGATGCCATCTGCCGTATGGACTGCTGTAACGAAGACAAAGGCGGTTCTTTTGCCATTTCAAGAGGAGCAATTTTTCCTGCCGCCCTTATAAACTGCGCCGAACCGTCTGCCGACCAAAGCAAAAGCTCATACTCCTTTCCGGAAGGCAGATGCTCCACCGTAAACGGATTCCCAGACGCCAAAGCCGAAATCAAAACCCCGTCAACAGACAGCGTATACCGAAACCCTGCCTCCTTTGGATAATCCGGAACAAAAACAGTCAGGCTGTCCGCCGAGGCCTTTACTTCCGGCAATATATCTGGGTACAAAACAGGCGCAGGCTCCGCCTGCCAAGAACCGGAAATAGAAGGAAATCCCTCAATGGAGCCATACACCGCCTGCGTAAACTGTTTCGCTATTTCATAATGCCCTTCTGCATTAAGATACCCTTCTCCCGTCAGCATAGAGCTGACAAAATTTTCCTGATCCAAACCGCTAGCATGATCGACTAACAACATACGTTCCGCCGCTTTTCCATCTGCCGCTGCCGCCTCTTCAAACGCATCTTTTGCCGCTTTGGCATAAAGTGAAGCGTCTTGTGAAAACTGCGCCTGCGCGGCATGGGGAAGCTGTATAACGACAAATCCCTGTCCCTCACGCATCTGCAAAGAAATTTCAATGATTTTAGAAATCGCTGTTTGGAATGCCAAAATCCCTGAACTCCCCTGACGGTAATCCTCCTGCCCAACCAAATATGAGACTGCCTTTGGATCTGTCTTTTCAATTAAATCCTCAAGCCTTCCGGCAAATTCTGCGGCATCCTGCCCCTCTTTCCCGGCATTTACTGTATAGCGCTGCATTCCATATAATTCATCGTCCACGCGTTTCACCCAGCGGACATATTCTTCAAAATGCCCGATATAACTTCGGATTCCGCCCAGTTCCGCAAACCGTCCCTGAGTCTCTGCCCCTCCCCCAAACAGCCATGTATTGTCCAAACTGCTTTTCTCAAACATCTCTGATATAAATCTGCTTCCATAAGACGCATGTTTTGTTTCCGCCTCTGCCTGTTCCGCTAATTGTCCGGAAATAGGACTGTTTTCTATCGCATCAAACCGATGTTTTTGTCCTTTGTCCTGCAGCGCCTTCTTTTCACTTTGTTTTTCTGGCTCTTTTGCGTTTGGCGCAGACACGCCTTTTGCCTGTTGGGAAATTCCAATCCCGACAACGGCTAATAATACGATGAGAGCCAGCAAAAATGCTTTTTTGGAAGATTTCATCCAACCGCCTCCTACTGTTTAAGTGACTGGGTTCCACCGAAAATTAACAGACTCCGCATTTTTCCCAGAACACACGGTCAGCGCAATCCATAAATTCTCTGTCAAAAGCAGGAAAGAACTGCTGCAGGCGTCATTCCCTTTTATCCTGTAAACTGTCCCTTCCCGCTGATTCTTTAAATCCGCCACGTCAAAACAAACTTCACGAAGCGGATGCCTTAACCCTTCCCCCGTCATTTTTACATAACTCTCTTTTAAAGTCCAAAGTTTTAAAAAACGTTTTGTCTCCTGCGCAGTCAAAACGCTTCCACAATGTGTCTCCAGATCCGGTTTGCCAAACACAAAAACGCATTCTTCCCTGTTACAGCAGCTTCGGACTGTCCGGCTGTTTATGCGGCGTAAACTCTCTACGTCTACGCCAATCTGAAACTTCGACACAGCCGCCACTGCGCCGGATTTGCAATGGCTGACATTAAACGCGCAATCCAAAAATCCGCCATAGTAAGGCTTCCCGCCAGATGCGCGCCCCACTTGCCCCTCCAAGTATTCCACGCCAAAAAAATCCAAAAATCCCTGTTGCAGCAGTTTTTTCGTTAAGACGCGTCCACAAGCCAAATCTAATTTTGGACACTCCCTGTAATAAACTGCCCCGTCAATCTTTTTTTCCAATCTCATATACCTGATACACTGCCTTCTCCCGAATCGTCAAATCCGCCTGAGCCAAAAGATCCGGCCTGCGTTTTTTTGTCCGAAGGATCGACTGCTCTCTGCGCCAGTTCGCAATTTTCTGATGATCGCCGGATAATAACGCCTCTGGAACCGTTTTCCCATTCCATTCATATGGTCTTGAATACTGCGGATATTCTAACAGGTTTCCTTCAAAGGATTCAAACATGCCGGAAGCTTCATTTGTCAAAACATCAGGCACCATACGCGAAATCGCATCAATCATGACCATTGCCGGAAGCTCTCCTCCCGTTAAAACATAATCCCCAATCGACACATAATCCGTCACAGTTTCTTCAAGCGCGCGTTCATCGACGCCTTCATAATGCCCGCATAGGAACACCAAAACATCTTCCTTTGCAAATTCCTTTGCCATCTCCTGTGTAAATGTCTTTCCCTGAGGCGTGACATAAATTGTCCTTGGCGGAAAGCCGATCCGCTCTTTTACTGCAAGGAACGCATCATACACCGGCTGGGCCTGAATCACCATGCCCGCGCCGCCCCCATAAGGATAATCGTCCACTTTCTGATGCCTGTCCTTTGTGTAATCCCTGATATTTACCGCTTCTATATTCAAAATTCCTTTTTCTTTTGCCCTTCCAATAATACTGGCATTCAGCCCCTGAATGACCATTTCGGGAAACAGCGTAAGAATATAATAATCCATATGCATCTCCTAAAAGAAAAAGACTGTAAACGCATTGTGTTACAGCCTTTTATCTGTTCTCAAATCTTCTTTCCAATATCTGTCAGATTTCCGCCTGCAAAAACGCATTGCTTATCTATTATAGCAAAAACGCCGCATAACGTAAAGCCGCTCTCTACAACCGGCTATGCAGCCAGAAACCTGCAAAAGAGAAAACGAAACATATCTTACCGAAGCTTATAGCTTACTATTTCATCGCCGGATTGAAATTGAAGCAAAAGCTCATCAGTGGCCGAAGCAACGGCTTCCGGTATTTCAAATATCATCTCGCCTTCCATTGATGCTCCGGCATCTATGCTTTCCGTCGCTAAATCTTTGTCATAATTTAATAACTGGGTCTGGGTAAACTCCTCATCTCCATAAACGATCGTCGCCATAACGTCGTCATTATATACTAAAGAGGGTAAAAAAGTGTCCGATTCCGTTCCTTTATTATTTACCGTTACAGAAACTTGGGCAAATTTATTCCCTTCCCCACTCGGGGTAAATTCCCATATATCAGATGTGATCTGATCCGCAGCCTGAATATTCGTAACCGTAATTTCCCAATGCTTTAACTGAACCATTTCACCGATAGCATGAATTACTTCCGGAACTTCTTCTGTTTCGCTTTCCGTCTCTATCTGCTCCGTCTGCGCTTGAGTGTCTTCTTTCTGTGTTTCACTCTGATTTACGACAGCCGTATCCTCTTTCACTTCTGAATCCGGTTTGCCCCCACATGCAGCAACCGATAAACTAAACAGCATTCCTAATACAACAAGCGTTTTTCTTTTCATTGCTTTCCTCCTAATTCTTTTATTGCCGCGAATTTAGGTAATTGCGAAACTCCGAAACCCAAATAGATACCAGACTTTATTAGTCCTAATTTCGCTCCGTCCCTTACTGCAAGTTAAGTGTCTCATACAAAGGCATTATGCTTATTCCAATCACTAACGCCTGTTCCCATGCCAAACATACCAGTTTAGAGCTATAAATTTCGCAATTACCTATACCGTCCTTATTATACACGCTTTGATACAATACGGCAAGCATCTTCTTTATACAATACGGCAAAAAATCCCACACGCCTGTCACATATTAGGCATGTGGGATTTTATCCACTATTATACTGCGAAATGAACCGCATCTTTTACGCTTTTCACACCAATAAAACGAATCCCATCTATTTCAGGCAAAGCGGATTTACTCACTTCCGGAAGTATACACGTTGTAAATCCTAGCTTTTTCGCCTCAAGGACTCTCTGTTCCGCCATATTCACCGCCCGCACTTCTCCGCTTAACCCGACTTCTCCAAAACAAATCGTCTTTTCCTCAATCGGGCGGTTCTTATAACTTGACGTCAGCGCCAACACAATTCCTAAATCAATCGCCGGCTCATTCATGCGGATCCCTCCGGCAATATTGACATAGGCATCACAGTTTCCCATCGACAACCCTAAACGCTTCTCAATCACCGCCATCAAAAGATTCACGCGGTTAAAATCCGTCCCCGCAGCCGTCCGCCTTGGCATTCCAAAATTCGTGCGGCAGACAAGCGCCTGAACTTCTAAAAGTATCGGCCTGCTGCCTTCCATCGAACACGCCACCACAGAACCGCTTGCGCCTTCCGGCTTCCCGCCCAGCATAAATTCTGACGGGTTTTTCACTTCCTCTAAACCAAAGGAACGCATTTCAAATACGCCAATCTCATTCGTAGAGCCAAAACGGTTCTTAACTCCGCGCAATATCCGATAAGCCGCATGGCGGTCGCCTTCAAAATAAAGCACCGTGTCCACCATATGCTCCAACACACGCGGTCCCGCCACAACGCCTTCTTTCGTCACATGGCCTATGATAAAAAACGCAATGCCATATCCTTTCGCCATTTGAAGCAGGCTTGCCGTCGACTCCCTGACCTGCGAGACGCTCCCCGGCGCGGACGAAACGCTTTCATTGTACATTGTCTGAATGGAATCAATGACAACAATCTGCGGAAGCTCACGCTTTACAATTTCCCCAATAAGATCTAAATTTGTCTCACAGAGCAACAGAAGCGTATCTTCAAATTCTCCAATCCGCTCCGCCCGTATTTTAATCTGCTGCAACGATTCTTCACCGGAAACATATAATATCTTTTTTCCGCTGTTCGCCAAATTCCTACAGACCTGAAGCAAAAGCGTCGATTTTCCAATCCCCGGATCTCCGCCCACAAGCGTCATGGAACCCGGCACAATTCCGCCGCCCAACACTCTGTCTAACTCCGCTATCTGAGTCGAAATACGCGCATTGTCCGCCGTTTCTATATCCCTTAACTTTGTCACTTTCGCCTGTTTCGCCTGATTTGCATTCTTGACGCCGGACCGAACCCCTTTTTTTGCAGAAACAACTTCTTCCACAAAGGTATTCCACTCTTTACATGCCGGACACTGTCCCATCCATTTTGAAGACTCCGCCCCGCATGACTGACAATAAAAAATTACTTTTTCTTTTGCCATATCACTTCTTTTTTATCTCAACTGAAACCGGATTCTCTCCATCTAACTCTACGCTAATGCTCAACTTCCCGCCAAGGTTCGTTTTCATCGCGCCGGCATCCGCATGGTTAATCAAAATATCATACTCTGTCCCAGCTTCTAATTCCAGAGTAATCTGCGCATCGTTTGGCCCTTCCACCTGAAAACGAACGGCTCCCTCATCTGCGCAAAATCCACTGACCGCCGTACCCGGCACAGACTCATACACAAACATGCCATTACGCTCTAACTTCGTAATGTCCTTGTATGTCTTTACTTTATACAAATCCCCAGTATGGGCAAAATTATCCAGTTTCGCTTTTGCCGGAAGGCTATAATCCCCAAAACTTACTGTTCCATCTGATTCACTGCGAATCAATTCACTAATTACAGACATTTTTATCCTCCTGTGCAGCGCTAATGCGCTTCTATCATTTTCTAGCATTATTATATAATATTTTTTTCAATTTTTCCAGCGGTATTTACTGATTCGCCACAGAAAAACGCGCCTGTTCTCCACGGATGCCGACATCCACCATATCTCCGGCTTTTATGTTGCCATTTAAAATTTCCTCTGCCAAAGCATCCTCTATCACATTTTGAATTTTCCGCCGCAAAGGCCTTGCCCCATACTTCGGATCAAAAGAAGACTCGACAATATAATTTTTCACGGAATCCTTAATGGAAAGAGAAATATCCATCTGCTTACTACAGCGTTCCACAAGATTCTTTGACAACAGCGTCACGATTTTTTTCATGTCGTTTTTATCCAATGAACGGAATACAATCGTCTCATCAATTCGGTTTAAAAATTCCGGCTTAAAGATCCGCTTTACCTCCTCCATCACGCCTTCTTTCATACGATCGTAATTTTGCTTTTCATCTTCTAACACTCCAAATCCCAGCTTTTTCGGCGAGATTATCGCCTGCGCTCCGGCATTGGAAGTCATGATAATAATTGTATTCTTAAAGTTGACCTTTCTACCCTGCGCATCGGTAATATGCCCATCGTCTAATACCTGAAGCAAAATATTAAAGACATCTGGATGCGCTTTTTCTATTTCGTCGAAAAGAATGACGGAATATGGATTCCTGCGCACTTTTTCTGAAAGCTGCCCGCCTTCATCATATCCCACATAGCCCGGCGGAGAGCCAATCATCTTTGATACGCTGTGCCGTTCCATATATTCCGACATATCCACCCGTATCATCGCTTCTTCATTCCCAAACATCGCCTCTGCAAGCGCTTTTGTAATCTCTGTTTTCCCTACGCCTGTCGGCCCTAAAAACAAAAAGGAGCCAATCGGACGTTCTGGATCTTTTAACCCTACTCTGCCGCGCTTTACCGCTTTTGCAATCGCGCCGACCGCTTCTTCCTGCCCAATCACGCGTTTACGCAGAATTTTTTCTAAGCGGCGGAGCCTTACGGCTTCTCCTTCTTCCAGCTTTTTCACCGGAATTTTCGTCTGCTCCGATACAATGTCCGCCATTGCTTCCGCTCCAACAACCGGTATCTTTTTGCTGGCTTCTTTCCGGTATTTTTTCAGAAGCTTTTCATACTTCTGCTCTATTTCCTGTTGCTTTTTATTAATTTGGGCCGCTTCTTCCACATGGTTTTTCACTAATGCCTGTTCTATCGCAGTATTATATTCCGCCAACTGCCTCTCTAACTCTGTAATGTTTTTCGGCGTTTGAAAACTGTTAAGCTTCACTTTCGACGCCGCTTCGTCCATTAAGTCTATCGCCTTATCCGGTAAAAAACGGTCGTTCATATAACGGATTGATAAATCTACCGCCGCTTCAATTCCATCATCCAATATCATCACGCGATGATGGTACTCATAATGATCCCGCAGCCCTTTTAAAATTTCTATCGTCTGTTCCCTGTCCGGTTCTTCTACATTCACCGGCTGAAACCGCCGCTCAAGCGCGGCGTCTTTTTCAATATACTTCCGGTACTCCGTAATCGTCGTAGCTCCGATTAACTGGATTTCCCCACGCGCCAGCGAAGGTTTTAAAATATTCGATGCATCAATCGCCCCTTCCGCGCCGCCCGCTCCAATTAATGTATGGATTTCATCAATAAACAGTAGGATATTTCCTGACTGTATCACTTCACGGATCACCTTTTTAATTCTTTCTTCAAACTCGCCGCGGTATTTCGAGCCTGCCACCATACCTGCCAAATCCAGCGTCACGACTCTTTTTTCCGCTACCGTATCTGGAACAAGCCCAAGCGCGATACGCTGCGCAAGCCCCTCTACAATCGCTGTCTTCCCAACGCCCGGCTCGCCAATCAAGCAGGGATTGTTTTTGCTCCGCCTGCTTAAAATCTGAATCACTCTCTGGATCTCCGAATCCCTTCCAATTACCTGATCTAATTTCTTCTCTAACGCCAGTTTTGTCAAATCCCTTGCATACTGATCCAGCATCGGAGTTCCCGTAGAACTTTTCCGCTTGTTTGGCTTCCCATTTAAAAAATCTTCCCTATACAGGTTTCCATCTTCTCCCATGGCAACCAATGTATCCACATACAGTTTTTGCAAATTGACATTTAACGTATTCATCAGCCTCGACGCCGCGCATTCCGTTTCTTTTATCATCGCAATTAACAAATGCTCTGTGCCGATCTGCCTGCTGGAAAAACGCTCCGCTTCCCGCTTGGCGCTTTCTAAAATCTGCTCCGACCTCGGAGTCCAGCCGTCCGCGTCAATAACTGCCGTCTGTCCTGACGGCGCAATTAAATTTTCTATCAGCTCTAGCAAATGATTGACGTCTACTCCATTTTCCATCAGGACATTTGCAGCAACACCCGTACCTTCTCTTAGTAATCCAAGCAGTAAATGTTCCGTGCCGATATAATTATGCCGCATGGATTTTGAGGCTTTTTCAGCCAGTTTTAACGCTTTTTGCGCTTTACTTGTGAATGATCTCTGCATAATTCCACCCTTTTTTTACAAATCGTTTAAATCCAAAAATTCTAAGTCATCGTCTTCATCCTCTGCTATAATTTCCGTATCCTCTACAGGCAGAGTTTTCACCGGCGGTTCTTTTTTCTTCGATCTTCTTCCTAATATAACCGGTTCTTCTTCAAATTCATCCATAAAATCATCGTCATCTTCATAAAAATCCGTATCTTCTTTCGTTTTTTCTATCTTTTGATACGTTTTTTTCACGGGCTGCGTCTTCTTTACCGGTTTTGCCTTCTTTGTATTCCTTACGCTCTTTGCAGTTTTCGTCTTTTTCGCTGTCCCTGCCGGCTTTTCTTCTTCCTCCTCATAATCCTCTGTCTTTAAATCCCTGATTTTCAAAATCAGGTTTACAATGAGAATCAACAATACAACGGACACAAAAATCAGGACAGCAATTAACCTGCGGTCTTTTGCTTTTGTCTTTTTCTGCCGTTCATTTAATTCATTATAAGACTTCGAAAGAGCTTCATAATCTTCAGAAGGACTTCCTGCTGTTACCGCTTCTTCGTTAAACCGCTGATACGTCCCCTGTTTGACGTCATATTGATACCAACAGGATATCCCAGTCGCATCCATTCCATAAAAAATATAAAAGTCTGACGTGTCATTAGACGTTGTCTCTCCAGATTCATCTTCTATTTTAACAATTTCTTTATCCTCTCCCCCGGCATATTGATACGCTGATATATTCGGCACCTCTCCAATAGTCAAAGTGGTTTCTTCATAATTGTCAGGAGGAATGACCCCATTTGGCACTACCATTAAAATTATGAAATGATCTCCGCTTTGCAGTTTTACAAATGGATAAAAACGGTCTCTATTTGTATCATAAATAAAAAATTTACCTTCTCCGGCTTCATTTACGAGATAATACATGCCCAAATAACCGGAATCAAACATAATTCCCTGATATGGAACGCCTTTATATTCAAAATCCGCCCTTGAAAACCCTTCCGGTATTACGTCATCAGATATAGTGGAGGAAATCGTATATATCACATTGTCAATTATCACCTGATTATCTCCCACGCTTTCGGAAGGCGTCTCATTTGGATTTTCTATATTTGTTTCCGTTTTTTCCGGCTCATTTGTCTCTTGAGCTTCTGAAGAAGTTGTATTTGCGCCGCCTTTCGTAACAGTAATGCGATATGTCGCTTCATTTCCATTTTCCGCCTTAACGACAACCGCAATCACGTTTTTTCCATTTTTTAGATCTTTATTTCCGGTAATGGATACAATTTCCGCCTTGCTGTTTGACGTAACCGGGCTGACTGTAATTTCATTGACATTCTCTCCCACTGTTGCCGTATATTCCGTCACGCTTCCTTTAAAAGCCGGAGAAAGCGTCCCTGAAGAAATAGAAAGGGAAGAAAGCGAATTATCCCCTGATTTTGCCGCATCAATCACTGTTTCCGCATCGTCGTCATCGTTTAAGGCAGCGGAACCCGATACCATAATATGCGCGCCTGCCGCAGTCAGGGTCGGTCCTTCCGCCTTTACATAAGCATCTCCGGAACCGATCGCTTTAAATTTAATGGTAAGATCAGATGCGCTCGCTTTTACAGTTCCGCCGCCGCCAGAAGCATTCGATGCTGAACTGCTGACATATTCCAACTTTGAAGAATCATATGTGATATTCATGTCCGCTGTTACTTCTGTTTGATTCGCTCCCACAGCGTATACAGTGACAGTAACAGTGTCTCCTGATTTTACTGTGCCAGACGATACGGCAATCGTCAATGTTCCTGCCCCAAATACTGTATATGCAGTTCCCAAAAAAACCATACACCAAACGCATAGCGCCATTAAAAATTTTATTGTTCTATTTTCTCGCATGTTTTCCTCCAATCCATGTTCTAAGACATCTATCCAAATCTCATTAGCATGTAACTATTTTATCCCAACTGATTTGAAAAATCCTTCATACTATTCAACATTATAAAAAATGAAAGAAAACACGTCAACCTAAATTTCAGATTCTCCCAAAAGCTCCAGAAATTTCCCTATTTCCTTCCACGCGTATCTCGATTCCGGCATATGCTGCATTGCCATTTGAAATACATGGAACATTCCCTCATAGACATGCAGCCGCACTTTCACCCCTTGTTCTTTTGCTTTTTTTGCAGTTAGTTTGGAATCACTCAACAGCATTTCATAAGATCCCACCTGAATTAACATGGGCGGAAATCCGGTAAAATCACCAAACAATGGAGAAATATAAGGATTTCTCGGGTCTTCTAGGCCAAGATACTCTCGATTATAAAGCATGCTGTCTTTTGTGCCGCCAAACAACGGATCTTTATCAAAATTCGTCTGATAAGATTCTCCCGAAGCCGTCAGATCTGTCCACGGAGACATGGCAATTATCCCACAAGGCAGCTGCTTCCCATGATTTTTTAAATACATGACAAGCGCCAACGCCAGCCCACCGCCTGCCGAATCTCCAGCCAGAAAAATATGTTCTCCATCATATCCTTTTTCAATCAGCCATTGATAAGCGCAAATGGCGTCTTCAAGCGCTGCCGGATAGGGATTTTCCGGCGCTACGCGGTAATCAATGGTAAGAACCGGCATACCATTCCCAAGCCCACTGTATTCCACAGCGAAATTACGGTAAATGTTCCGCATTTTTCCAATATATCCTCCGCCATGAAGCTGTAAAATTGCCTTATCTGAATGATGCTGTTTTGGCATCAGCCATTCCATCTTAAATTCTTCCATTTGCAATTCCGTTAAATCAAATCCATCTGGAACATTCCAAGGCGGCTCTGTCATCTTCTTTCGAAACTCTCCATTTTTAAATTTTTTCCCTATCAAATGGTCAGAGGTAAAGCGCGCGATTAATTCCCGCATAACTGCGCCCTGCATGCTTACTTCCTGTTCTTTTTGCTCTTTTTTCTCTATCTGCGCCATTCCTACCCCTTATTATCTAACATGAAACCGCCTTTTTAATTCATTTCTTGCGCGTTTATCCCCTATAATCAACGTACCTAAAAATAAGAGAATTGACGCTGCAAATGCAAGCCCGCTTATAAACGTTTCCGTTACAATGTCAAGCCACATCAAAAGCAATGGAACCATACTTAAAAAAATCATGGATATTTCCAGCATAATGTAACTTTGCCAGTTCCTGCGGTTGACAAACATCACAAAAAGAATCGCAATGTCTACAAATAATAACCCACCCGGCAATACAAAATTTACTGACCAGCCATGATAACCAATCACACAATCAATTAATATCACATAAAGAATCCCAAAAAATGTCAACAGCAAAAACTTAGAACGATAACCCGCATTATCATTTAAAACTGCAAACCTTGCCACAAAATAAATATATGAAAGTCCCGCTCCACTAATCACGCTCCAGCAAATGCCATCGAAAAATTTATAATTCAAATATACCAAAAGCGCTTCAATTAAAATGGAGATAAATAAAAAGATACGAACCGCCAGATTTAATTTCCTTGCCCGAAAACGAATATCAGGATAAGCGTTTTCCATCTGCGAATCTTGTTCAATCACACACTTGCATAAAGGACATATAAGAGTATTATCTAAAATTTCAACGTTACATTGTCTGCATCTGCCCATACTGCACTTCCTTAATTTCAATTTTTATTACACAATATCTTATCTTAATGACACAATGAGTTCAACCTTTATTCTGAGAATATTTTATTAAAATTATAAATTTTAAGTAGATTCATTTGTATAATTCTAAAAAAAATGATAAAATAAAAATATTCTATTTAGGAGGATTATATTATGGATGAAAAAGTATATAAAACCATGGGATTTTCCGGAGCTTCGAATCTAGTCATTGGAATTTGCATTCTAGTCACAGGCGTTACTTCTGGAATCCTGCTCATTTTAAATGGCGCAAAACTTTTAAAAAACAAACATCGAATACTTCTCTAAATTAAATCCAATGAAAAGAAAATGTGTGTGAATGCCTCACTAGTATTCACACACATTTTTTCATCTCTAAGCAGGGGCAGAAGGACTTGAACCCTCGACATTTGGTTTTGGAGACCAACGTTCTGCCAACTGAACTATACCCCTCTATCCTTATTATTTATATATCTTCAAAACTCCACACAGAACAAGCCCCCTTGGTCAAGCCCTCGACCGATTAGTGGCAGTCAGCTCCGCGCATTGCTGCGCTTCCACCCCTGCCCTATCCACCTCATGTTCCCTGAGGGGTCTTACCGCCTTCCGGCGGGGACGTCTCATCTTGGGGAGGGCTTCACGCTTAGATGCCTTCAGCGTTTATCCCGCCCGGGCTTGGCTACCCTGCCATGCATTTGGTATGCAACAGGCGCACCAGCGGCCCGTCCAGCCCGGTCCTCTCGTACTGGGGCCAGACCCCCTCAAACGTCCTCCGCCCGCGCCGGATAGGGACCGAACTGTCTCACGACGTTCTGAACCCAGCTCGCG